>Ga0187855_10000082_pt1 | contig 79446 bp, 64 predicted proteins | sample June2016WEW_8_10_2_FD_132969 | JGI IMG/M metagenome (GOLD analysis project Ga0187855, IMG submission 132969) | Peatland microbial communities from SPRUCE experiment site at the Marcell Experimental Forest, Minnesota, USA - June2016WEW_8_10 | ecosystem: Environmental > Terrestrial > Soil >... | reverse complement strand
GCCGCTGCGCACGCTCGCGTTAATCACGGCGCCACCCACGTGCCCGTACTCCGCGCTGTAGGCGTTCGTGGTGACCTTGAATTCCTGCAGCGCGTCCGGCGAGACCTGGACCACTTGATTGGATAGTCCCTGATTCGACGTGCCGTAGGCGTTGTTGTCGACGCCATCGAGTATGAAATCGTTGAATTGGCTGCGCATCCCATTCACGTTGAATGAGGCCTCGCGCTTGCTCAGCGCGTAGGACAGGCGTACGCCAGGCGATAGCAACGCGAGCGCCGCCGTATCGCGTCCGTTCAGCGGCAGATTCGCCACGTCTTCGTGGCCGATGACCTCGCCGCGGTCGCTGGAGTCCGCTTCCACCGCAGATGCGGCAGCCGCCACTTGAACCGTTTCCTTCACGTCACCCACCTGAAGCGTGACGTCCACCCGCTGACGGGCGCCCACATCCACCTTGAACGCAGGCGTTACCGCTTTCTTGAATCCCGCCATCTCGGCCACAACCTGATATCGGCCGACGCGCACCTCCAGGAACTGATAGCTTCCGCCGGCGTCCGCCACGGCGGCCTGCGTGGTCCCTGTGTCCAAGTCTTCCAGGGAGACGCTGGCGCGCGGAATCCCCCCGCCATGTGCGTCCAAAACAGTCCCCAGCACGGCCGCTGTTTCAAACTGGCCCCAGCACGTGGGAACCAAAGCAAGCGCAAGTAGAGCGACGAAACTCGCGACGCGAGCGAATCGGTTTGTTCTTTTGGAATGCATACCAGCAGCATTAAAGCACCGCAGTCTAAAGACAATCTAAAGAAGCGGCCGTGTCACGATAAATTAATCGGTCGATACAACGATTAGCCCCTCGTTGCAGCTGAAGTGAAACATGAATGGAACGCGCGCTGCCGTGCCCCACGTGGCTGCGCTGTAGCGAGAACTCACTTCCCGCCATGACGACAGGCTGTCATCCTCCCGTAATCCTTTTATGCGATATTTCTGCTCATGAGAAACGTGTGTATCGGTCTGTTTTCTGCCGCATTCCTGCTATCAGGTGGAACGGCGTATCAGGTTGTAGCTCGTTATCCGGTTCCAGGCACGGGCAGTTGGGATTATGTGACGCTGGACAACGCGGCGCGCCGGCTCTATGTCTCGCACGCGACTCAAGTCGACGTGCTCGATGCTGATAGCGGCAAGATGATCGGCACGATACCGGACACGCCCGGCGTTCACGGCATCGCGATCGCATCGGAATTCCATCACGGCTTCACCAGCAACGGCCGCGAGAACAAAGTCTCTATGTTCGATCCGTCCACGCTCCAGCTAATCAAGAAAATCGACGTCGGCACGGGCCCGGATGGCATCTACTATGATGCCGGCTCGAAACGCGTCTTTACGAACAACCATGGATCACACGATATCAGCGCAATCGACGCTGCCACCGGCGATGTGATAGGCACGGTCAAGGCTGATGGCGATGGCGAACAGGCCGTCATCGGCGCCGATGGCTTGGTCTACGTCAACAGCGAGAACACGTCCGAGGTGGTAGTGTTCGATCCCAAATCGCTTGAGATCAAGAAACGATTCCCCATCGGTGTGGCAAAGACCCCGACCGGTCTTGCTTACGATGCCAAGACCAACCGCCTGTTCATCGGCTGCCGGAACGAGCCGAAGATGGTCGTGATGGATGCGGCCACCGGCAAGGTAATTGCTAGTTTCGCGATTGGTTCGGGCGTCGACTTTGCCGGGTTCGATCGCAAGATGAGCCTGATCTTCTTTTCGTGCGGAGACGGAACACTCAGCGTTTTCCATGAGAAATCGGCCGACGAGTACGAGGATGCGGGCGCGGTGAAAACGCAGCCGAGCGCTAAGACTATGGCCCTGGATCCGAAAACCGGGAGAATCTTCCTCCCCGCCGCCGAGATACTGGAAACGCCGGCCTCAGATCCGTCAAAACGGCTCCAGCGTACGGTGAAGCCAGACACTTTCGTGGTCCTGGTCGTCGGCAATTCACTCTAGGTGTATCGGCGACGATGCGGGCCAACGCTCGATTGAACTCATGGACAATGGGGTGGCGCAGTAAAGTAAGTCGCTCGGCAATCACTGCGGCCTGGACCTAGCGGGCCTCCCGCGATCCTTACGGCATGGGGACATCTGCGTCAACTCCCGCTGCCCGGGAGGAAATGATCCTCTCCATCGCCCGTCGTAACGTGCTTCCGCAAGGCTAGCGGCGAAGCGTGAAGCGACCATTTGGTTTGCAGTGTAAAATCGCTTGCGATGCCGATATCCAGCACCGAGTCCATTTGCAAAAAGTTGAAACCAAGACCGTTGGGTTTGGACCCAAAGGTCTGCCCCTTTCTGGCGCCACTCCGCAGCGATGCCGACTTATCGGGCTTACAGATCTGGTTAGGCTGAACCTTCAAAAACACCTGGAAAACCAATGGTTCGGCGCGTGTCGCCTGTGCGGCGCCACCCTTGTGGCAGCGGGTCGCTGGAACGAAGTAACATGTGGGTCACGAGCCATGAATTCGGCCGCAATTCGAGCAGTTTGGTAGCGAGCTTTTCGTGGCCTTTTTTGCTTTTCTTGGAAGTTATTGATTAGGAAGGAGTTTTGGTTGCGGGGGAAGGATTTGAACCTTCGACCTTTGGGTTATGAGCCCAACGAGCTACCAGACTGCTCCACCCCGCATTTTTATCGTAACCCACAGTCGGGCTGCCGGTCAACGTTCGTGCAGACAGATGGTCCGCACGAGAAAGATCGGCGCGTCTGGTCAGCCTGCCGCCGTGGCGCGGGCTGTTAGCTTGGCTGTTGGCCTGGCTGTTAGTCTGCCGAGTCCAGACTAGAGTAGAGTCATCTCGATTTTCTTTTTTGCTTTTCTTCCCGCGCGCAATACTACACCATTTCCGGCGTTAAGAACCGTACTGGCATTGGCTCGCGGAAATGCGAGGTCGCGCCTCTCTAGCGTGCTCCGGCGCCGTTGCGGAGGTGAACCACTACATCGGGAGGGACTCGCAGATTGCCCTCATAACCCGACCCGAGCCGGACGCCCGGCTTGACGGTCTCGCCATGGAAATCCGATCCGCCGGTGACCAGCAGACCGAAGCGGCCCGCCAACTCGACGAAGTATTCGGTCTCCTGCGGGCTGTGATCGCTGTGATAGGCTTCGATGGCGTTCAACCCGGCGGCGCAGAGTTCCGGCATCATCTCCGCCACGTCGCCATGCACGCGGGTTGGGTGAGCCAACGAGGCGATGCCGCCGGCCTGGCGCACCACCGCGACGCCTTCGGAGAATGTCGGTTCCTGGCGGTAGACGTACGCTTTCGCCGACTCGTCGAGGTAATCGTCGAAAGCCTGCCGGTAATTCCGCACGTAGCCCTTTTCGAGCATGATGGCGGCGAAATGCGGCCGGCCGGTCATGCCGCGGCCGCGCGCTTCGGCTTCTTCGAGTGTGATATCGAAGCCCAGCTCCCGCAGCCGCGCCACCAGGCGGATATTGCGGTCCTTGCGCGCCTGCTGCTGCCCGCTCACCCAGACGCGAAACTCCTCTCGCGGACCGGCGGCCGGGAAGTAGCCGAGCAGATGCGTGGAGCGTCCGCGAAGCTTGGTGGAAAGCTCGATGCCGCACATCAGGTCGAGGCCCGCCGCCTGCGCCGCGCCGAGCGCCTGGTCGTAGCCCCCCAGCGTGTCGTGGTCGGTAATCGCCAGTACGGTTACGCCGCCGCGAACCGCATCTTCGATCAGTTGTGACGGCGCCAGACTGCCGTCGGATTCATTCGTGTGCGAGTGCAGGTCGATCAAGACGTATTAGACCCAGATGTTCCAGTGTAGCCCAGATTCGGTCGGCACTTTCCTGCGGGGTCTGGCGCGACGAGTTGACGGTCACCTCGGGGTGGAGCGGCGGTTCGTAGGGATCGGAAACGCCGGTGAATTGCGGGATCGCGCCCTTGAGCGCCTGCTGGTACAGCCCCTTGACGTCGCGTGCGGCCAGCGTTTCGACCGGGCATTCCACGTACACTTCGACGAAGTTGGGGATCCGCGCCCGCACTTCGTCGCGCACCGCGCGGTAGGGCGAAATGGCGGCGGCGATGGCGATCACCCCGTTGCGCGAAAGCAGCTCGCACACGTAGCCGATGCGGCGTATGTTCTCGTCACGGTCCTGCTTGCTGAAACCGAGGCCTTTGGACAGGTAGGTGCGGACCTCGTCGCCATCCAGCACCTCCACCTTGGCCCCGTTCGCGCGCAGGCGATCCTCGATATTCCGGGCGATGGTGCTTTTCCCCGCCCCGGACATACCCGTGAACCACAGCGTGAAACCCTGGTACATTGTTTCTCCCGGACCGGCGTGTGCGCGCGGCCCGCTCAAATGTACGCGCCGTCCGAGCAGTCCGGCGCGAAGTGGATGCCGCATTCCTTCTTCGTGCTCTCTTCCCACCACCAGCGGCCGGCGCGTTCACTCTCGCCCTCCAGGACGGCGCGCGTGCAGGGTGCGCAACCGATGCTGGTGTATCCTTGAGCGTAAAGCGGATGCACGGGCACGTCAAACTCCTTGATGTACGCGTTCACCTTCTCCGCGCTCCAGTCCGCTACCGGTGCCAGCTTGAGCCGGCCCGCGTTCTCCGACACTTTCGGCACCGCCGCGCGGGACCTGCCGGGTCCCCGCCGCAGACCGGTTGCCCAAGCGTCGAACTCCTTGAGCTTGCGGTTTAACGGCAGCACCTTCCGCACGTTGCAGCACAACTGGCGCATTTCGGTGCTGTCATAGAACAGGTCGAGCCCATGCGACTGCACCATTTCGCCGGCCTCGCCCGGGTCCGGCGTCACCACTTCCACATCGATCCCGTAACGCTGCCTTACGGTCTCCAGCATCGAAATGGTCTCTTCCGGCAGCCGCCCCGTATCCAGCGTGAAAACGCGAAACGGCAATTGGGTGCGCCACGCCAGGTCCAGCAGGATCATTCCGCCTTTTTGAAAGCCAGTGGCGATGGCGAAGCGCTGTTCGTACGTTTCGATCGCCCACCGCAGCAGGTCGGAAGCCGCAACATCCTCGAGATGGCTATATGATCCCAATCTCTATCAGGATTACTCAGAATGCGTCGCTTGTCAAGCGCAGTTCGTGTTGAGGGCTGTTACGCCGCGTCGGGCATCAGCTCGCCTTTTTCCAGGTGATGGACGCAGGTCGAAAATTGCGCGGCGTGCGGATCGTGGGTGACCATCACGATGGTTTTGCCGAACTCTTTGTTGAGCCTGGAAAGGATAGTGAGCACTTCCTGCGCGGAGCCAGCATCCAGGTTGCCGGTTGGCTCGTCGGCGAGAATCAGGGCGGGGTCGGTGACGATGGCGCGAGCAATCGCCACGCGCTGTTCCTGGCCGCCGGAAAGCTGGCGCGGGAAGTGGCGAAGGCGGTCTCCCAACCCCACCAGGCTGAGCGCGGTGGTGGCGTGCTCCATGCGCTCGGACTTCTTGAGATGGGTCAGCATGAGCGGCAGTTCGACGTTCTCGATCGCCGTGAGCACCGGGATCAGGTTGAACTGCTGGAAGACGAAGCCAACGTGCTCATTGCGCCAATGGGCGATTTCGCGGTCGTTCAACTCGCGCAGGTTATGGCCCAGCACGCGGATTTCGCCGCTGGTGGGCCGGTCCATCGCGGCAATCAAGTGCAGCAGGGTGGACTTGCCGGAGCCGGACGGTCCCATCAGGGTCACGAATTCTCCCTTGGGGATCTGGATGCTCACGTCCTTCAGCGCTATGACATGAAACTCGTCGCGCAGGAACTCTTTAGTGAGATTGCGGGTTTCGATGATTGGTTCGCTCATAGTTGGCTGGGGTTGGCAGGCGAAAGCGCCTGCCCACGTTTATGCTTTTCGCCGCACTTTCTCGCCGTCCTTTAAATCGGTTGGCGGGTTGGCGATGAGATCCTCGCCGCCGATCAGACCCTGTTCGATGCGTACGCCGCCGCTCGAAGCTGCGCCCACTTTCACCGGCCGACGCACGGCTTTACCATCCAGTAGCACGAAGACCGCGTTGTCGCGCACGGCGGCCGCCGGCACGATCACCACCGAGGTGGCTGCGGCGCCGCTAGAGACGGCTTCCGGCCTGGCATCGGAGAGAAATGCCACGCTCGCGTTCATCTCCGGCCGCAAAAACTCGTCCGGCTTGGTTACCTTGACCTTGATCTGGACGGTGGCCTTCTGGCGATTGGCCTCGGGTGAGATCTCCTTGATGAAACCGTCGTACTTACGGTCCGGGAAAGCGTCGGTGGTGACGGTTCCGTGCTGGCCGGAATGCAGCTTGGCGAAATCGTTCTGCGCGATATCCAGCTCCACCTCCAGATCGTTCAAATCGGCCAGCGAGACCACGTACCCCTTGGCGCCTCGATCGCCCACGAAGCTGGTAGTGACGAATTCGCCTTTTTCCACTTCCCTTTCGAGAATCGTACCGGTGACCGGCGCGCGGATGATGGTGTTGGCAAGGGTGGTTTCGGCATAGGCCACCGCGCCCCTGGCTTGTTCGACCTGCCCGCGCAGCGAATCGATCTCCTCCTGCCGCGGCCCCAGCTTGACCAGCTCATAGGTCTTCGTGAGCGAGTTCACTCGATGCACCGCGCCGTCGTAGCGGCTCTGCGCGTCATCCACCGATTGCTGCGGCGTCAACCCTTCCTTGCGCAGCTTCATGGAGCGGTCGATGCTCAGCTTGGCATCGTCCATGTCGGCCCTGGCCGATTCCAGGTTGGCCTGCGCCTGCGCTACCTCTTCCGGCCGCGAGCCGTGCATTGCCTCGGCCAGCTTGGCTTCCAGATTGGCCATCTGCCCCCGGGCCTGCTGCAATTGCGCCTGGTATTCGTCATCCTCCAGGCGCACGATCACCTGGCCCTCCTGCACGTGGTCGCCTTTGTCGACGCCGATCCATTTCACTTTGCCGATGACTTTGGCAGCTACTTCTATGCGGTGCGCCGCCACGATGTAGCCGGCCGCGTTGAGCACGATGCCTTCCGGCGCGCTGGCCGCGCTCATGGCGTGGACCCGCTCGATGTCCACCACCGGCGCGGCATCGAGCTTATCCGAAAAGAAAAAGAACCACCCTCCCCCGAGAAGGAGTACCACCAGGATTCCGGCGATGATCCAGCCCTTGGCCAAGCTCGACGGCCGGCCGGAGCTGCGCTGGCCCCGATCGATTTGCAGGCTCTTCAGTTCCGCATCCATACTCTTTAGACTTCCCGCAACGCGGAAAGGATCTCCTTCTTAGCGGCCGACGCGGCCGGGAACAAGCCGCCCACGCTGCCTAAAGCGACCGCGAAAACCACGCCGGCCACCATGCTGCCCGGTGTGATGTGAAACGAAAAGGCCAATTGCGAGAAGTTGGCGCCGACTTCGGTGGTGACGCCATTGAGCGGCAACACCAGCAGGCAGCCGATCACCCCACCCAGCCCCGCCAGCAGCACCGATTCGATCCAGAAGCTGGTCAGGATGCTGAGCTTCGAGAAGCCCAGCACGCGCAGCGTCCCGATCTCGCGCGCCCGCCGCGCCACCGCCGCGTACATGGTGTTCATGGCGGCGAAAGAACTGCCGATTGCCATAATGATGGCGACGAAGATGCCGGTGAATTCGATCGGCTCAGCCGATTGCGTTTGCAAGGCGAAATAATCCGTTTCGAGCTGCGCGCCCAAGTCGAGACGCGTGTCGTCGGCGATCGAGTTTACCAGCGCCTTCGCCGTCGCGGCGTCGGGGGCCTCCACCAGCGCCGAGCTCATGTACAGAACGCGGTTCCAGTCCGCCGCCACCTGGTTGACGTCGCCCCAGATTTCGCTTTGCTGCGCGCCGCCCGCAGCATCCATCACGCCGACGATCTCCCAATCACTGCGGCCCATCCGCAGCTTTTTGCCCAGCCGCGCGGCCGGGTACTGATCGGACAAGCTCTTGCCCACCACGGCTTCGTTCACGCCCGGCCGGAACCAGCGGCCGGCGATCAGCCTGAGGTTGTGCCGCATGGCGACGCCGGCCGGCATTACGCCGCGGATGGTCACGTTATCGCCGGTGTCGCTGCCTTCGGCTTCCAGGCTGATGAGGGTGATCAGCTCGAGCGAGGCCAGCGGCTGTCCGTCGCTGCCGGTAGCGATCCCTGGCTTGAATTTCAGATCCTGGAACTGCTCGCGCGTTACCAGGCTGGTCAGCTCGGAAGTACCGCCCTTGCGCATCACCAGCACGTGGCGCGGGTCGCCCGAAGTCTTGAGCGTCACGCGCAACCCGTTCACCAGCGCCAGCACCGCCAGTAACACGGCCACAGTGAGAGCGATGCCCAGCGCGGTCATCAGCGTGGTGGTGCGGCGAACCACTAGGTTGCGAAGATTGTAAGAAAGTGGGATGGCCATCGGTGTCAGTCCGTGCTCCGCAGGGCCTGGACAATCGGGGCGCGCGACGCTCCCAACGCGGGAACCAGCGAGCTGACCAGCCCGATCAATCCAGCCAGCAGGATGCACGCCGCGGCCACGGCCGGATCCACCGCCCGCAGAGCGGGCAAGAAGCCGCCCATTGGGCTGTGCTTCACAAACCCCATCATCACGCTGGAAATGGCGTAACCGATCACGCCGCCGGCCACCGAAATCGCCGTTGCCTCGCCCAGAATCATCCCCAGAATCGTGCCCGGCGTGAATCCCAGCGTCTTCAGCACGCCCACTTCCCGTACCCGCTCGCGCACGGACATGGCCATGGTGTTGGCCGAAACCAGCAGAATGGTAAACATGACGGCGGCGGAAATCCATACCAGGAACATGCGCACATTGCCGAGCAGCGAGAGGAACCCGATCACGAACGCCTGCTCGGATTCGGTTTTGGTTTGCCCGGTGGAATTGTGGAATTGGGCATCGATCGCGTTGGCGATTTGCGAAGCGTGCTGCGGGTCGTCGATCAGAACGTAGAACGTGTCGACCTGGCCGCGGCGCCGTTCGGGCAAGGTCTGGTCGATGTACTCCTTGTTGAAGTACATCACGTTGCTGCTGGAGGGAGCGTCGAAAATGCCGCGCACTATGAATTCGAAATTACCGGGGAAAATATCGCCTTGGATCGGAATGCGGTCGCCCAGGTGAAAGTTGAATACGTTGGCCAAATCGCGGCCAATTACGCAAGCCGTCCGCTCATGAATGAACGCCTGCTTCTGGTCTTCCGGAATGGTCCATTCGGAAAACAGCGGGAACAGCTTTTCCGGCTCTACGGAAAAACGCGGAAAGTTGTTGCGAGCTTCCCGCGCGTCCTTGTAAGTTCCCCCAAACCAGGTATCGATCATCGCCATGCGCACACCGGGGATCTTCTCGATCTGCTGCTGATAGGCGAGTGGCAGAAATACTGCCAGGGAAACGCGATTGCGCACCACCAGCCGCAGCGCCTGGTTGTCTTTCGGTTTGGCCAGCCAGAACGCGCTGTACATGGCGATCATCACACCCATCAGGCACATGGAAACGCCGATGCTGGCGATGGTGAGGAGCGTGCGCCGGCGGTTGCGCCAGGAGTTTCTCAGAATGAGGGGGAGGAATCGCATGCCTTGTCAGGGTCTCTTCACTATAGCAATGCCCCACTACGGCGTGCTTCGGCAAGGTGGGGCGGGTCCCCGACCTGCCAACGCCCACTTGCGGGCAGTGTTCTTGGCCCTACCGCCCCGAAGATCCAAACCCGCCGCTTCCGCGCGTGGACTCCGGCAGCTCTCCCGCATCCCACTCCACCGCTTCATATCTCGCCACAATCATCTGCGCGATGCGATCGCCGGCGCGCACTGTATACGGCTCGGCACCAGAGTTCAATAAGACGACCCGGATCTCGCCGCGATATCCCGGATCGATGGTGCCCGGCGCGTTCGGCATGGTGATGGAATGGCGCAGGGCCAGCCCGCTGCGCGGCCGCACCTGCGCCTCGTACCCGGGCGGCAGGGCGATGGTCAGGCCGGTAGCCACCAGCCGCGGCACACCGGGCTCCAGCACGGCGTCTTCCACCGCGCGCAGGTCCATGCCGGCGTCTTCCTCCGCGCCGTGTGCATATTCGGGCAGCACCGCATTGGGATGGATAGGTTGGATTCGTATGCGCATTCCCCGCTATCATAACGTCTTGAAACACTCCAAACGCATCATCACCGTGGCGCCGATGCCGCCCGAAAAGTCGGCCTTCGCGCTGGCCCGCTACAGCCGGTCGCCGGATTCCATTCGCGACTCCATGGAATGGGTACGCACGCACAGCTCGGAGAAGTTCCTCGAAAGTTTTTACTTCCAGTATGGTCACGCCTCGATTGCCGATCTCGGCCACGCGGTGGTGTGCTTCGAAGGCATTTCCGAGCTGGCCGCCACCGAAATCGAGGCCGAACCGCTGTGGGATGGCCAGGCGAAGTCGTCGCGCTACCAGGATTTTTCGAGCTCCGGTTTCATCACGCCGCCGGAACTGGAGGCCGCTGACGCCGCCCGTTATCAGGCCGCCGGCGCGGCGCTCCTGGCGGCATACCAGGAAGTAAACCGGCTGGCGTTTGACTGCTTGAGCGCGCGCCTGCCCTGCCCCGCGGACATGAAGCCCGAAGCCTACCGGCGCAATCTGGCGGCACGCGCATTCGATGTCGCCCGCTATCTGCTCTTCTGGGGTGTGCCCACCAACGTTGGCCAGGTGGCCAGCATTCGCACCGTCGAAAAGCAGATCCGGCGGCTGAGAGCTTCCGAATACGGCGAGTTGCGGAGCCTGGGCGAAGAGATCGCCGCGGCCTGCGCGCGCGAGCCCGATTGCCGCTGGGACCAGAACGCCGCGTCTGAACCGCTGGCGCCGACTCTGGCTCGCCACGCCGAGCCCGACGAGCACGCGATCCGCTCCCGCCACGACTTGCGCCAGTGGGCCGCGCAAAACCTGCCGCCGCGAACGCTGACCGCCAATCCGCCCCGCGCAGATTTAGTGCGCCCGGCGCAGGTGGCCGCGGATATCGCGGCGACGCTGCTCTATGCGGTCACCGACCGCCCGTTCCGCGAGCTTTACGAAATGGCGTGTGGCTGGAGTTCCGCGCAGCGGGCTGAAGTAATCGATGTCGCTCTTCAATCTCGCACCCGCCGCGATGAGATTCTGAGCGGCTTCCGCGGCGGCCTGTACGCGTATGACTTCGTCATCGATATCGGCGCTTACCGCGATATGCAGCGCCACCGCCGCTGCCAGAAATTCCGCCAGGAATATTCCGGCGCGCTCGGCTACGAGACGCCGGCGCTGATCGCCGAAGCCGGCGCGAGCGAGATCTACGAGCGCGCGATGACCGCCGCGTTTGTCGCCATGCGCGACTTGCCCGCGCCCGGCGCGCATTACCTGCTGCCGTTCGGCGCGCGTTCGCGCTTCCTCTTCAAAATGGATTTCGCCGAAGCCGAATACATCTCCAAGCTCCGCAGCGGCGTAAAAGGCCACTTCAGCTACCGCCAAATCGCCTGGGACATGAAAACCGCCATGGAGGCGCTGGAGCCTGAGTTAGGTCGCCTCATTGAGGCGACGCCGCCGTGGGTGGAGGATCCGCTGAAGCGGTGAAGGGGGGCCACTATGGATTCGCGGCATTACGTCTGTCTGGTTTTTGTAGGGCAGGGTGCGCTAAACTTAGGTTGTGAGACACTCCAAAGATCCGGAAAAAGCGGCGCAGCAGCTCGCCGCTATCTTCGAATCGCATTTCGCGAAACTGCCTCCCCAAGAGCGGGCGGTCAGAACTCGCGCATTCGACGGCGCGGTTGCTAGGATCGGTTCTCGCGCCAAGTCTTCAGGGCTTTCGCAGCCTCGGGTGAACCGTCGCGCAACCCAGCGGCCCTGATCGCCGTAATTACTTCCTCCTCGGTCGCCTTTTCCAAGAGCTTTCTCATCTGACGGACCCTCTTTGCGTGCTCGCGTGCCGCCTCAGGGCTGTTCGGTCGACGAGTTCCGCGGCTTCCCTCATCCTTCATCGTCTCCCGAATGTCGTCGTCGCGGTCTTTCGTCATGCTGTTCCACCGCCGGCCTCCGTAATCGTCCTAGGTTCGGCTACGGGGCCGCTTCGCTGCCCATGAAAGGGAGTCTTCTTGGCTAGGACTCCCCGTCCTCACTTCAGCTTATACTTGCCTTCCCCAAGCCTTTCAAAAACATCTGGCTTCTTGTTCAGAATTGCTCGGACAGTTTCTTTGCCAGACCTTCCAGGAAGCTTGAAATTGAGGCCCCTTAACGCATTAACGATTTCCGGCAAATCCAGCGGACCGTTAGCCTGTCTCAGAATAATTCGGGCGCTTTCCCAGATTGACGTGCTAGGGGGATTTGGGGACGGGTTCGGATTAGCAGCCATATAGGTGGCTGCGTCTTCCAGAGCAGTAGAAAGAAGGCCGGCTTTCTCTGGAGAGTACGGCCCCAGACCGAGCACAAACCGCATTTGGCAAACGAGCCCATAGATCTGCTCCCTACGGGCACGCAGTTGCTCGAGTTCTGTGAGGCGTTGATCCAGCCCTTGCAATTCTGCTTCTACATCCCGCAAAGACTTCAGAATTAGATCAGAATCCATATCAAGTCTGCCCTCCCGACAATGGGCCGCGGGTCGGCTTTTTCCGATTTCCCAGTCTCCAAACCAAGTATAGATCACCCAGCAGACCTAGTCAAGATCTTACTTGCAGTGTAGTGGACTGCTATTAAGCTACAAAGCCTGTTTCTTGACCCTTCCGCAACCGATTCTTGCGCATTCGGGCACGACCAGGTTGACGGCCGCGACGATATGTGTAATCATTCATTATAGTGAATAAACATTCATTGGAGATCTGCCCATGCCGGCGGTCAAACTGAAGAGGAATGAACGGCTTGCGGGCCCGAGCCAACGCGCAATGGCGCTTGTGCCGTTGGCGTCCGAAGCTGGGTCGAAGCCACCAGCGCGGGAAGAGCGGTCGCGGCGGATTCGGAAACTTGCGGCGAGCGATTTTCTGCGCGACCAGGATGTCACGGGCGAAGAACTGGTTTCGCTGCTCGATCTCGCCGATGAAGTGAAGCGGCACCCGGGCGACTACGCGCAGGCGCTGGCGGGCAAATCGATTGCGCTGCTATTTGAAAAGCCATCGCTGCGGACGCGGCTCACGTTTGAAGTCGCCATGAAGCAGATGGGCGGCGGGTCGGTCTTCGTCGATGGGCCGATCGGCGTGCGCGAGCCGCTGAAAGACGTGGCGCGCAACCTGGATCGCTGGGTGGAAGGCATCGTCGCGCGCGTGTTCGCGCAGACCACCGTGGAAGGGCTGGCCGAATGGTCGCGCGTGCCGGTGATCAACGCGCTGAGCGACTCGTATCATCCCTGCCAGGCGCTGGCCGACGTGCAGACCATTCGCGAACACTTCGGGCGGATTCACGGATTGAAGCTGGCTTTCATTGGCGATGGCAACAACGTGGCTCATTCGCTGATGCTGACCGGGCTGCGGCTGGGAATGGATTTCGCGCTCGGCTGCCCGGATGGGTACGATCCGAATCCGGACATCGTGGCGCTGGCAGTGAGCCTGGCGGCCGAGACCGGCGGGCGGTTGCAGATCACACACGATACGGGTGAGGCGCTGGCCGGAGCGCACGTGGTGTACACGGACGTGTGGGCTTCGATGGGGCAGGAACAGGAAGCGGTGAAGCGCAAGAAAGCGTTTCGCGCGTTCCAGGTGAGCGATGCGCTGTTCGCGCTGGCCCGGCCGGACGCGGTTTTCATGCATTGCCTGCCAGCCCGGCGCGGCGAGGAAGTGAGCGACGGCGTGATGGAATCGCCGCGCTCGGTGATTTTCGATCAGGCCGAAAACCGGCTGCACGCGCAGAAAGCGCTGCTGCTGATGCTATTAAGCTGAACCTTAAGCCGTGGCGCGCGGCTGTCAAGCCTGCTGAGCCGAGAGTCATCTCGGCTTTTCTTCGGAGTTCCTTCCTCTGATGGATGGAATTGAACCGCATCAACGGCGCTTTTCGCCGCGGATTATTCGCGGTCCAGGCAAGAAAGAAAAGCCGAGATGACTCTCGGCTCAGCAGGCTTGACAGCCCGCGCCACGAGGCGGCCGATATACTTTAGGATGACAAGTTATGAGCAAACCCAAGAAAGTGGCGCTGGCATATTCGGGCGGACTCGATACGTCCGTCATCATTCCGTGGCTGAAGGAAAACTACGGCTGCGAGGTCGTCGCGGTATGCGGCGATATAGGGCAGGGCGGCGATGAGCTGACCGGCCTGGAAGAGAAGGCGCGCAAGACCGGCGCTTCGGAGGTTTACGTCGAAGACATGCGCGAGGAGTTCGTCCGCGATTACCTGTGGAAGCTGGTGCGGTCGGGCGGCGTCTACGAGCACAAGTACCTGCTGGGAACCTCGATCGCGCGGCCGCTGCTGGCGAAGAAGCAAGTCGAAGTGGCGCTGGCGCACGGCTGCGACGCGCTGGCCCACGGCTGCACCGGCAAGGGCAACGACCAGGTGCGGTTCGAACTTACTTATAAGGCGCTGGCGCCGCAGTTGCCGGTGATCGCTCCGTGGCGCGAATGGAATATCGTTTCGCGCGAAGATGCTATCGAATACGCGCGCGCGCACAACGTGCCGATCTCGGCCTCCACCACCAAAATCTACAGCCGCGACCGGAACATCTGGCACATTTCGCACGAAGGCGGCGCGCTCGAAGATCCGGCCAATGCGGCGCCGGACGAAATCTGGATGCTGACCAAGAGCCCCGCTCAGGCTCCCGACAAGCCCGGCGAAGTGACCATCGGTTTCGAAAAGGGCGTCCCGGTTTCGGTGGATGGCAAACGCATGAAGGCGTTCGAGCTGCTGGAAGCGCTGAACGCGATCGGCGGCGAGCACGCGATCGGCCGCATCGACCTGGTGGAGAACCGCTTCGTCGGCATGAAATCGCGCGGCTGCTACGAAACTCCCGGCGGCACGCTCATCATGTTCGCGGTGCGCGAACTGGAGGCGTTGACGCTCGACCGGAATACGCTGCACTATAAGCAGCAGCTCGCGCTCGATTACGCCGAGATGGTATACAACGGCTTGTGGTTCACGCCGCTGCGCGAGGCGCTGGACGCATTCTTCGAGAAGCTCTCCGAGAGCGCCACTGGCGAAGTGAAGCTGCGGCTCTACAAGGGCAACATCGAACCGGTGTCGCGCAAGTCGCCGAACTCGCTCTATTCGCTCGATATCGCCAGCTTCACCATGGGCGACAGTTACGACCAGAAGGACGCGCTGGGCTTCATCAACCTGACCGGCCTGCCGATGAAGGTGCGGGCCCTGGCCAAGGGAGCCAAGAGAGCATGAAGCTCTGGGGCGGGCGGTTTGAAACCGGGCCTTCGGAAGTCTTCGAACGCTTTTCCGGCTCGCTCGATTTCGACCGGCGGTTGATCGATGCCGATATTCGCGGCTCGCAGGCCTTCGCGCGGGCGCTGGAGCGGGTCGGCATCCTCACCGCGGATGAACGCGCGCACATTGTCGCCGCCTTCGATCAAATTTGCGCGGAGGCGGCGCAGCCGGCGTTTTACGAAGGCGCCACCGATGAAGACGTCCATACGCTGGTGATCCGCAAGTTGAAAGAGAAGGCCGGCGCTCTAGCGGACAAGATTCACACCGGTCGCAGCCGCAACGAACAGGTTTCGCTCGACACGCGGCTCTGGTTGCGCGACGAGTGCGACCGCGCGCGCGGCCTGCTCGGCGGCCTGTTGCAGGCGCTGCTCGATCTTGCCGGCCGCTATCCCGATGCCGTGATTCCCGGTTACACGCACATGCGCCGCGCGCAGGCGGTGCTGTGGCCGCACTACCTGCTGGCGTATTTCGAGATGTTCGCACGCGATTTCGAGCGCTTCGGTGAAGCGCGTCGGCGCGCCAATGTGCTGCCGCTCGGCTCCGGCGCGCTGGCGGGCAGCGGTTTCCCGTTCGATCGCGAAGCCATGGCGCGCGATCTGGATTTCGACTCTATCACACGCAATTCGATGGACGTTTCCGGCGACCGCGATTTCGCACTCGATTTCGTCTACGCAGCGACCGTGACCATGGTTCACTTGAGCCGGCTGGCCGAAGACTGGATTCTGTATTCGTCGGAAGAATTCGGCTGGCTCGAATTGGGCGATGGCGTCACCAGCGGCTCCAGCCTGATGCCGCAGAAGAAGAATCCCGATTCGCTCGAACTGATTCGCGGCAAGACCGGCCGCGTGATGGGCTGCCTCACTTCGTTGCTGGTCACCATGAAGGGGCTGCCGATGACCTACAATCGCGACATGCAGGAAGACAAGCTGCCGCTATTCCAGGCTGCCGATGAAGTGGCGGGCTCGCTCGAGATGGCGCGCGTGATTGCGGAATCGGCGGTGCTGATGCCGGGTGTGCCGTTGGCCGCGGCGGAGCAGAGCTGGGTGGTGGCAACCGACCTGGCGGAGGCGCTGGCGCGCGCCGGCACGCCCTTCCACCAGGCGCATCAGATCGTAGGCCGCTTCGTGCTGGAGAGCGTGCGCCAGTCGAAACAACCTTCCGCATGGACGGCCGAGGAGATGCACGCTTTCGCACCCGAGTTCAGCGCCGAAATGGCGCAGTTGTTAGAACCGCGGCGCGGACTCGAAACGCGCGAAATTCCCGGTGGCACCGGACCGAAAGCGGTAGCCGCGGCATTGGCCGAGGCCAGCGAGCGGCTGAAAGAGATGGCATCATGACGAAAACATACCGGCAGGGGCAGATTCTGAAGCTGATCCGCGGCAAGCGGATCAGCACCCAGGAAGAACTGGCGCAGGAGTTGAAGAGCCAGGGCATCGCCGCCACGCAGGTGACGCTGTCGCGCGACATCCGTGACCTGCGGCTGGTGAAGACCCGCGAGGGCTACAAGGAAATCGCCGATGAGGAGCCGGGCCCGCAGTTTTCGCTGCTGGCGGCCGAGTTCCTTCACGACGTGCTGCGCGCGCAGAACCTGGTGGTGCTCAAAACTTCGCCCGGCCACGCCAACTCGGTTGCGGTTGCGCTCGATAACGAGAGCTGGCCCGAGGTGGTCGGCACGATCGCTGGCGACGACACCATTCTGGTGATCGCGCCCGACAATCCCACCGCCGAAAGCGTGCAGGAGAAGCTGCTGGAGCTGCTCGAGCGGGGGTGAAACGCCGCCGCCCCTGACGATATATCATGGGGGCATTATGAATGCCGCTATCGTCAGTGCGTTCGATGCGCCTCCCCGCTACGGAGTCTTTGCCGACGCCGTCGCGCAAGAGGGAGAGCAGATTGTCAACGTAACCGCCGCGGGCCTGCACCCAGTCGTGAAAGGGCTGGCGAGCGGGACTCACTACGGCAGCACAGGGGCGCTTCCGTTCATTCCCGGCGTCGATGGGGTGGGGCGGCTCGACGACGGCACGCGGGTCTATTTTGGCGTGCTCCGAAGGCCGTTCGGCACTTTCTCCGAACGTGCGCCGGCGGCAAAGTCGATGTGCATGGCGCTGCCCGAGGGAATCAGCGACGTCACCGCAGCGGGAATTGCGAATCCGGCCATGTCTTCCTGGGTTGCGCTCACCATGCGGGCAAAGTTTGTGGCTGGAGAAAGCGTTCTGATCCTCGGCGCAACGGGCGCTGCCGGGCAGCTTGCGGTACAAATCGCAAAACGCCTGGGCGCGCGGCGTGTCGTCGCCGCGGGCCGTAATCCACAAGCGCTGGAGAAGCTCCGGGGACTGGGCGCGGATCGAACCATCTCACTCGACCAGGAGCATGACGCACTGGTCGCCGCGTTTCGCGGTGAGTTCGCCGAAGCGGGGGTGGGCGTGGCACTCGACTATCTCTGGGGCCATCCGGCGGAATGCGCGTTGGAAGCGATCGCCCAAAAGGGACTGCGCATCGCATCGTCGCGCGTCCGGTACGTTCAGATTGGCGCGATGGCGGGCAGCGCGATCCCGCTGGCCGCGGCGACCCTGCGCAGCTCCGGGCTCGAACTTCTCGGCAGCGGCTTCGGCAGCGCGTCCCTGGATCAGATCTGGGCGGCCCTTGCGGAGTTTTTCAAGGCAGCGGTGCGAGAGCCGTTTCAGTTCGATGTGAAGACGGCGCCCCTGCGCGATGTCGAAGCGCTCTGGAATAGCCCTCAACAGGGCACGCGGCTAGTGTTCCAACCGTGATGTTCCCACGGTGCTTACCGCGCGGCTTTCTTCAGTAGCTTGATTTCGAACAGCTTGGGCCACAGCTTGCCGGTGACGAAGAGGCGGCCGGTGGCGGCGTCATACGCGATGCCATTGAGCACCGCTCCTTCGCCTCCCACCACGTCGTTCGGGCTGAGCAGCCCGGTGCAATCGATCCACCCCACCACGTGGCCACTTCTGGGGTCGATGCGCGCGATGCGGTCGGTCTGCCAAACGTTGGCATACACCTCGCCCTTGACCCACTCCAGTTCGTTGAGGTTCTTGACCGGCTCCCCGTCGGCGGTAACCGTGACGCGGCCAAGCTCCGCCAGCGTTTCCGGGTCCCAGAAGCGAAGCTGCGGGGTCCCATCGCTCATGATGATGCGTTTGCCGTCTTGCGTCAGGCCCCAGCCTTCACCCGAGTAGTGAAAATCGCGCCGCGGCGCGAAGGTGCCAAGGTCGTAGATGAATCCCTCTTGCGTCTGCCAGGTGAGTTCGATCAGGCGGTCTTTCCAATTCACGATGCCTTCGCCGAAGTACTGTCCCGGCACCTCCCGCTTTTCGAGCACCTCGCCCGTTTCGAGCTTCACTTTTCGAATCGACGACTGGTTGTTCAGCCCGGTGCCTTCATATAGATACCCGTTGAGGTAAAACAGCCCCTGCGTGAACGCGGTATTGTCGTGCGGGTAGCTGTGAACCACCTGGCAGGCGTACTCGGGGATGCTGCCGGCTTCGGTGGCTGGTCCGCAAGCGGCCGCAGCCAGGGCGGTAGCCAGAATCAAAAGGCGCATATGAGAATCAGCGTACCGCAGTGGGGCGGGCGCTATCGCCTGCCAACCCTGCCGCGGCAGAAAAGGAGAGGTTGGCAGGCGAAAGCGCCTGCCCCACCCACTCTAGAACAGAAACTCGTTCCGCGCCGCTTGCTGGTACAGTCCCGACTTGGCCAGATGATAGCTGTACGGATTGACGGGGACGCCGCCGATTCGCACTTCGTAATGCAGGTGCGGCGCCGTGGTGCGTCCCGTGGCCCCCACCTCGCCCACGATCTGGCCCAGCCGCACGGCCTGTCCCGTCTGCACGAAGCAGCGCGAGAGGTGCGCGTAATTGGTGCGAACGGCGCCTCCGTGATCGACCGAGACCATCAGGCCGTACCCGCCTTCCCACGCAGCTCCCAGCACGACGCCGTCGGCGGTGGCGCGCACCGGAGTACCGGGCGGAGCGGAAATATCGACGCCGGTGTGAAACGCTCCTTCACCGGAGAACGGGTCCATCCTGCCACCAAAAGCTCCCGTCAAGCGGCCTGCCACCGGCCAGATGCTCGGCCGCGCGCTGGCCGGCTGAATCCAGCGCGTGCGGTCGGTGTGCAATTCCATCGCATTGGCGCTGCGCAGGAAGTTGTACTCTTCCACGCTCTCGGCGAAACTCGGCGTCAGCTTGCCTTCGCCGGAAATATCCGACGGTCCTTCCAGCTTCTGCTTAATGCCGTAGGCGATCGAAACTTCCTGGGCGTAGATCTCCAGGCTGGCCAACTGCTGGTCGGTCTGGTTTACCACCTTCTGGAGATTCTGGTAACGCGTGCGCAAGGTGTCCGCCTCGCGCCTCAGGGCATTGTAATTCGCGACCTTCCACGCCATGCGCGCGTAGCTGGCGACGAAACCGAAAACCGAAAAACAGCCGAGCAGGGCCAACCCCAGAATGGCATAAACAGCCTGATGCGGAATGTGAATACGGCGAAGCCTGCCGCGGAGCGAATGGGCCAGCACCACGACAAAGTATTCCTGCCTCATAGTCTTCTCCGGCCAAGCCTTGTGAGATTCGGAGGGTTATCCGCAAGGCCCAGTGGGGCTACTTGGACACACTACCAAAAGAGAGCGAAGGCCCTACTGTAACAACCACCCACCGGGTTGTCAAGGCCAAGTCCCGGCTAAACGGGGCCGCGAAAGAATGGGTTGACAGGAGGAAGCGCCTGCCCCACCCGTCCCGCAAGGTGGGAGAAGCGCCCGGCTTTCGGGTCCGAAGCGGATTTCGGCTGTCAACCGCCGGCTGAGCGATGCTCCACTATCGCATCCGCGCGACGCGACCGGGACCGCTGGCCGAGTCTAGTTGTCTCTTGCAAGATGAGCCCGGGCGGCGGATAAAGTATTTTGGCGCCAGGGCCGATAGACGGTGTGTGAGGACGTTGATTGTGGTTTTGCTCCTGATATCGGCCCTGCCCCGCGGGTGGTGCGGTTCCAATAATGTCTACGTCAGCCGTTCGGTCCCACATTGGAAAAGCGCCGCCGCGTCGAGGAGCCGCTCCGCAGCCGTTCCCGCGCGGAACCATCGGCCGGCGAACCGGATTGCCGGCGGCCGCCCCCAGAGCGGGATGAACAGCGGTCCACTGGACAGACGGACGTTCCAGGCAAGCCGCCCACGCCTTCCCACTGGCAGAACAACTCGTATCTGCCGAGGCTGCCGATAGTGCGGGACGATACTCGCGGGCACCTGAGAGCCGATCCCGTACTCGGGGTAACCGAAATTGTCCGCCTACCAACTTGCGGTGGTATCCATGCTGCAATCGCCGACCGCGCGGCGTGCATGAAGCTCTCGTTGGCGGGAGTTACTTGGGCGCAATCCACTAAGAAATAAGCACTTGCTTGCGAGAGACCGGCCAGGCCGCTGCGCAGTGCCGCGGTCTTTTACCTGTGCCTGGATTGCGAAGTAGACTGCGGCGAAGTCGCGTTTCCACTGTGGAGGACCAAGAAAGAACGGGCCTTGTATCAGGGCACGGCTTCAGCGGATGCCGGAACAAGATGATGCTGATGGGCTTTGGCCACCGGCCAGCAAACAAGGGCTAAAGCCCTCAGAATGTGCGTTGTCGGCGGCACTGCCCCAGCCGTGCCCTGATACCAGGCGCCCAACTTCGGAATTCGAGCTTTAATTTCGAGCTTTAATAATGTCGAGAACAATGTCGAGCCGGGGATCAGTTGACTGCCCACCGGCAGAGCCCCGTGCCCTACTGGCCAACGCCCGAGCCTGACCATCGTCAGTATAGGACCGACTCGCCCGGAAGGTGTACGATTGGCATCGTGGGAGTGGAAAACAGCGATTCTTACGAAGAACTGAAGAAGCTCGACGAACAGATCGAGTCGGCCACCGAGCTGGCTGAACTGAAGCCGATTTATTTCCGGCTCAACGAGATCATCCAGGCTTTCCCCGGCGATTTCGACGTTCAGTTCACTGGCAACGAAGTCAAGCAACGCTTGATGGCGCGTGGCACGCTGCTCAAGCATAAGGAAGTTTCCCCTGCTCCGCCGCAGCGGCCTGAGCCGGCGCTGGCGATGACGCCTGAAAACTCGCCCCAGCCCCCTGCTCCGCTTCTGCCCCCGACGCCGGAAACGCAGCCGCCTCTGCCCGCGCTGGGGTTGACGCCCGAGAATCCGCCACAGCCCGCTGCTCCGCTTCTGCTTCCGACGCCGGAAACGCAGCCGCCTCCGCCCGCAGTCGAGGTCACGCCACCGCCCCCATTGCCACTGCCTTTCCCGGATACTGTGCCACTCGCCCCGGCCGTAGCGCCCGCTCCGCTGGAACCACAAGCGACGATTGTGGCGTCGCCATCGCCCTCGTTCCCTCTGTTTCCGTTGTTCGCAGGCGCGGGGCCTGCTGCGCCTGAACCGCCTGAACCGCCCGCACCGCCAGCTTATTTCGCGGACGCCGTGGGGCCCGCACCCGCCACCCCACGTGAACCAGCCGTGACGCCCGCAGCCGTGCCATCGGCGCTGTCATATCCCTTTCGCGACACTGTGTCACCGGAACACCCTTCGCTCGCACTCGGTGTGACGCCATCCGCTCCGCCGCCGCCCGCGACGCCGCTGGCCCCGTTGTTTCCGCCGCCAGGTTCGGTCTTAGATAACGTGCCGCCCGCACCGGCCTTCTCAACCGAACCGCCCGAGGCGCCTGCGCCGCCGCCGTTCCCGCTGCCGTCGCCTTTATTTGATTTTGCGCCGCCCCCGCCGCCCCCGCCGCCTCCGCCTGCAAAACCGGCCGCGGCACCGCCTCCGCTGCCAACACCATTCGCGGATACCTTTTCGCCCGCGCCCGCCACAGTGCCCGCTGCCACGCCTTTCGCGCCGTCGTCTCCCTTATTCGATTCGGCTCCGCCGGCACCGCCGCCTCCGCCCGCACACGCGCCAACGCCGGAGAAGCCGCCCGTGCGTCCTCCTGCGCCACGCCGCCCTCCTTTCAACTGGAAGCGTCCAGTGGTGATCGCGCCAATCGCCGGTCTGGTGGTAGTCTTGGCCCTCATTTTATTGATCGTGCATCAAGTCCATCAGCGCAACGCGGCGCGAAGCCTAGTGGCTGCACAGGTCGAGATCACGACCACTCCTCCGGGAGCATCCGTGAGCGTGGCTCCGGAGAAGGCAGGGGCTGGCGGCGCCGAAACTACGTGCACATCCAACTGCAAGCTGGCGCTGGCGCCAGGCACCTACCAGATCTCCGCATCGCTGGCCGGCTTCGACCCAAGCGTGGGCGTGCTCACAGTGACGGCGGGCAAGCCGTGGAAGGTCAGTCTGCCGCTTCAGCCGCAGGCACAATCGGTTCGTTTGTTGACCGATCTGGAGCAGGGCAAGGTGGTGGTGGACGACCGGCCGCCGGCCGATCTTCAGGAAGGTCAATTGTTGCTCGACAAGGTCGCCCCGGGCACGCACACCATGAAAGTCGCCGGACAGAATGTCGACGCATCGTTTTCGTTTGAAATTGCGGATGCCCGGCTGCCGGCCGTGACCGGTCCTGTGACCGCGCGGAACATGGTGGCCGTGCTGGTAGCCAGCTTCGGCAAGCAGGCGCGCATTGTAACCAATGCGGGTCCCTGGAAGCTCGCGGTCAATGGCCAGCCACAAAGCGATGCCGGTCCGGCCGGGACGGACCTCTCGGGCTTTCAGCCGGGCGTGAACGAGATCGTGGTCGGCGAGGGGCAGGACCGGCGCAACATGAGCGAAAGCTTCGGCGCCGCGCCAATGCTGACCGCCTTCCTGAAAACCGACGTCAATGCCGGCACACTGATTGTCTCGGCCGGCCAGGACGGTGTGCACGTCTTTCTGAACGGCAGCGAGTATCGCCGGCTCACTTCTCACGGCCAGTTGCGCGTCCAGATCCTCGGTAAGGTCGCGGTGCGGGTGGCCAAGAGCGGCTTTCTGGATGAGCCCGCGCAAACCGCGGACGTGAAGAAAGGCGCGGAGGTTCGCCTGCAGTTCGACTTGAAACCGCAGCCGCAATTCGGCTCGCTCCAGATCCACGGCGCGATGGCCGGCACTGAGGTCTTAATCGATCAGAAAGTCGCCGGCACCGTGGGGCCGGATGGGTTGTTCGGCATGAGCGAAATCCAACCCGGCGATCACAGCATCGAATTGCGGCACGAACAGCGCCTGCCCAAGCGGCTGCAACGATCCTTCCAGGCGGGCCAGGCTGTCGTGTTGGCTGGCGCGGATGTCGTGCTGGCCACCGCCAACGGCACCATCCGGCTCACCCGCAACCCTGCGTCGGCGGCCATTACTTACCACCGCGGCGACGAATCCGATTCACACGAAGCCCGCGGAAGCCAGATCGAGTTGCCCGCGGGGAGCTACGTGTTTTCGGCCAGCGCGCCGGGATTCGACTCGTCCACAACCCGTGTCCAACTGGCCGCCGGCGAAAGCAAGGAACTTGGTTTCACGCTGGCTCATGAACGGCCGGCGGCGCCCGCCCTGGTGGCAAACGCGATGGGGTTATTCGAGGACCCGCAGAGCTGGACCAAGGACGGCGACAATTGGGTCCACAAAGGCGGCGGATTCGTTCCCTTCAAGCCGTCGCCAAAGGGCGTCCTCACCATCAAGATGGAACTGGTCAAAGGCGGCGGCGTATTCCGCGCGGGCCAGATCCGCTGGTGCATCCAGTACCTGGACTCCAAGAACTATCTGCTCTTCGAGATCGACCGGAAGAATTTCAGGGCCTGGGTAATCAAGGACGGCCAGCGGCTCGAGCGGGTACCCAAGACGCCGCACAACCTGGGCAACCAGAAGACGTTCACGATTGAGATCGAAGTGGCGCCGGATCGCCTGGTGCATAAGGCTCGCGTGGGCGATGACTGGAAAACCCTCGACACCTTTGCCGAGCCGGGCCGCGATTATACGCAGGGCAAATTCGGCTTCCTGATCCAGGGAAACGACGAGATCGCGATTTCCGATTTCAAATTCCAGCCCAGGTAATAGGCGCGGCGCAGGGACTTTTGCCACGCCGGTAGGACAGACCGTCGTCTCTCGTGGTCTGTCGTATCTCGCTATGGCAGTCGCCTTGACAGGGTCGCAAGACCACTCCACAGTTCCGGGAATCGCGGGCAAATCACCGGCGACAAGATCGCCGGCGTTACCGGGCTTTGTGGAGTTTCGCGAGCCGGCGGCCCATCGCGACAGACGACAGAAACCGATCGTCTGTCCTACCGCAGCACGCACGAAGTGCGCCACGGACTAAATGCCGTTTCTGATAATATCTCTTCCATGGCGCCAACCAACGTCTATCCACCCAGCAGTGAGTTCGCCAGTCGCGCATATGTGCAAGGTATGGACGAATACCGCGCACTCTATCGAAAGGCCGCGGAAAAGCCCGAGGAATTCTGGGGCGAACTGGCCGAGAAGGAGCTCTTCTGGTTCCAGAAGTGGTCGCACGTGTTTGAGTGGCATCCGCCGTTCGCCAAGTGGTTCGTTGGCGGGAAGACCAACGCGAGCTACAACTGCCTGGACCGCCATTTGGCCACGCATCGAAAGAACAAGGTCGCCATTTTGTGGGAGGGCGAACCGGGCGATCAGCGGCAGATCTCCTACCAGGAATTGCACCGGCTGGTCTGCCGTTTCGCCAACGTGCTGAAGGGCCGCGGGCTGAAGGCGGGCGACCGCGCCGTCATCTACATGGGCATGGTGCCGGAGCTGCCCGTCGCGCTGTTAGCCTGCGCGCGGTTGGGCGTGACTCACAGCGTGGTGTTCGGCGGCTTCTCGGCGGAGGCACTCAAGGCGCGAATTCAGGATCTGGAAGCGCAGGTGGTGATCACCGGCGATGGCGCCTGGCGCCGCGGCAAGGAAGTGCGCCTCAAGGATGCGGTGGATGAAGCGCTCGTCGAATGCCCCAGCGTCCAAAACGTGATCGTGCTCCGGCGAACCGGCGGAGCCACCGCCATGAAAGAAGGCCGCGACCACTGGTGGCACGACCTCGACCAGGGCGTGAGCGAAGTCTGCCCAGCCGAAGAGCTCGATAGCGAGCATCCGCTCTACGTGCTCTACACCTCCGGCACCACCGGCAAGCCGAAGGGCATCGTGCACACTACGGCCGGCTACCTCCTACAGGTAACCGCGACCATGAAGTGGGTCTTCGACCTGCGCGACGAAGACACCTATTGGTGCACGGCCGATATCGGCTGGGTCACCGGCCACAGCTACATTGTCTATGGCCCGCTTTCGGCCGGCGCCACCACCATGATGTACGAAGGCGCGCCCGATTTCCCGCAGCCCGACCGCTTCTGGCGCCTGATCGAAAAGTACCGCGTCAACATCTTCTACACCTCGCCCACCGCCATCCGCTCCTTCATCCGCCAGGGCGACCAGTGGCCGAACGCGCACGATATGTCGAGCCTGCGCCTGCTCGGTTCGGTCGGCGAGCCGATCAATCCGGCGGCTTGGGAATGGTATTACAAGGTGATCGGCAAGGAGCGCTGCCCGATTGTCGACACCTGGTGGCAGACCGAGACCGGCGCCATCATGATCTCGGCGATGCCCGGCGCGGTGCCGCTCAAGCCCGGGTCGGGATCGCTGCCGCAACCGGGAATTCTGTGCGATGTGGTCGATCTGATGGGCAAACCGGTGGGCGACAACGCGGAAGGCTTCCTCGTCGTCAAGCGGCCGTGGCCCAGCATCGCGCGCACGCTGTGGGGCGATCCGGACCGCTACCGGCAACAGTATTGGGAACGCATCGAGGGCGTCTACATGACCGGCGACGCGGCGCGGCGCGATGAAGACGGCTACTACTGGATCCTCGGACGCGTGGACGACGTGATGAATGTCAGCGGCCACCGGCTGAGCACCATGGAGATCGAATCAGCGCTGGTGCGGCATCCCGCGGTAGCCGAAGCCGCCGTGGTGGGCAAGCCGCATGAGATCACCGGCCAGGCCGTGGCTTGTTTCGTCACGCTCAAGAAGGGCAATTGGGACCACCACCAGTTGGGCGAAGACCTGCGCAAATGGGTGGCGCACGAAATCGGCAGCTTCGCCAAGCCCGAGCAGATCCGCTTCACCGACGCGCTGCCGAAAACGCGCAGCGGTAAGATCATGCGCCGCCTATTGCGCGAGATCGTCACCTCCAACACCGTCGCCGGCGATGTGACTACGCTGGAGGACCTCTCGGTGGTAACCCGCCTGTCCGCGCAGCACGACGAAGATTGAGGCGCGAGTTTTCGGGACTGACTTTCGAGACGCTGAAAGCCTTGATTTCAGGGCCTCCCCCGTCTGTGCCGAAACTTACCGTTTTCGAGACGCCTTCAGCCGTGCTGCTGTAAAATATAGGTTCGCCTGAAATGCCCTGCACCGCGTGCGACGAGCTTGATAGGCAATTGAAAGCCGCAATCCGCGAAAATGATATGGCCCTGAACCCTAATTCGGAGTCGGCTCGCCGCACGGCGACAGCGAAGTTGCTAGAAAGGCGTGCGCGGGCTCGCCGAGAGTTGCTGGCAATTGAGTTTGAACGCAATTCGCATATCGATGCATGCGCGACGTGTCAGGCTGACGGCAGGCCGAGACTCGATTCTTCAGGAGCTCGCGAGTGAGACTGTAGGTCTTGGCCGCCGTTTTCGCCGTCGCGCCGTAAGCTTGTGAGCGTGTCTGAACCTACCCTTTTCGAGGCGCGTGGCGCTCACGCCACAATGAACTCCGGCGCGTTGATTTCGGGGCTGCCCTTCGCCCGATCTATCAGCGTTTGAATCTGCAAGGAGGACTGTCTCTTGTCGGCCAAAAATCTGCGGGTCTCTTCCTCGGTGCCGCGAAAGGTCTGCTCCCCCGGAACCAGCCCGAAAGGCGGGCCGGATGGCGGGTCAGGACTCGGCTGCGGCATAACGATGAATTTGCCGGGCTCATTGCTAAGCCGCATCACTAGGAACGTATTATCACTCATACGCGGTATTATACTCCCGGTCCTGCTCGCCTTCTGTGCGGTTTCAGGGCCTGGAAACTCGTTTTCCATAAGGGACCCTTTTCGGGACCCACGCTCCTAAGCGACCTTTAGCCGCTTCAACTTGATCCGGTCGCGGCGAACTTGGGCAAGATCGTACTGCGCCTGTTGGATGAGCCAGCCTTGCTCAGTGCCGCCGAAAACCTTCGCGAGCCTGACGGCCATTTCAGGAGATATGCCGCGCTTCGCATTCCCCGAACCCGGCGCGCTGCCTGTCCAATCCTGAATGCAACAACGGCTTGACTCCTTAGAACAGGACTGCTGAACTGGGAGAGTGCGTTTTGCGCTAGGGCTTGTCGTCATCGCTATTTCAGCCGCACAGACCGAAGATAACTCTTCGACTCAAAACACGGCACTTCTCCAACAGATAAAGCAGCGCGCGATAACTGACCTCGGGAGTCTGCCAAACTATCTGTGCGTCGACTCTATCGAACGGTCGTTGTGGATACCGGACCAACGTCAGTTCAGGCGCCTGGACCGGCTCCATCTCGAGATCGCTCACATAGAGAACGCTGACCGGTTTTCGTGGCTGGGAAACTCCGTATTTCAATCACAGGCGCCGACCGAGATGGTAGGTTACGGCGCCAGCTTCAAGGGCGACTTCGCGGACAACCGCGCCCTGGTGTTCAGGAACGATTGGACGAGAATATCGTATTCGGGCCGGGTGACGTTGGAAGGCCGGCCGGCCTTGCGCTACGAGTATGATGTCCACCGCAGAGTGCTGGCGGTGAGAAACGGCGATCAGTCCGGTGTCGCTGCGGCGCGGGGAGCGTTCTGGATCGATCCGGAAGCGTTGGACGTCCTGCAAATCGACCTTGAGGCCTATGACATTCCAGCCAGTCTCGCGATTCGATCGATCGTTGACCACACGATGTACTGGCCGGTTCTTGTCGGGGGACAGCGGGTGCTGCTGGCGCGCAGATCCGAGCTTCTGTTGACGGAGTTGGATGGCACCGTGAAGCGAAACCAGTCCGTCTTTTCTAATTGCCGCGAGTACATTGCGGAGAGCACCGTCACTTTTGGCTCGAGTCCTGGCCCGCAGGATTCGCCCCCCACGAAGGAAAGAGCGCGGGTCGAGGCGGGTCTGCGGATTCCCTTGGCTCTCGACGCGCCGCTGGACGCAAACAAGGCGTCTGTCGGGGATCCGATCAGAGCCCACACTCTTGAAACCGTCGGCGGCATCCGTCGGGGCGCACATGTCTATGGTCGAGTCAGCCGCATCATCAATTACAACGATCAGATACCGACGCCCAGACCGGGGCAGCCTTCGCGGTCTTCCAAGCGCCCGGTGTATGGGCAGCACAGCGGTGAGGTGCTGATCGGGATCGAATTCTCGCAGATTGAGTATGGACGCAGCCGCGCGCCGTTCACGGCCCGCCTGATCGACGTGGAATCACAACCAGGGGTAAAGGCCGCCGAGATCCGCGGCTTTGGCTATTTCGACGACGACCGTATCGTGCAATACGATCCCCCCTCGACAGCGAGCCTTTATGTTTCACAGGAAAGCCCCGTCCTCGGGCGAGGCATCATCATGCAATGGGTTACGATGCGCGAGCGCGGGTCGCTATGAATTGAAGGCTGGGGGGACAAAACAATCCGGGCCCGCAATACTGCGGGCGTATAATCAAGACTCGGGTATCGACTATTGCCGGCACGCTCACTCGAGCCGCGCCGAAATACGGAGACGAGAATCATGGAACCAGCTTTGCGATTGACCGCCGTTCTGGCGGTGTCGGCCGCCGTGGCTACGGTGTGGGCGCAGACCAACCCGCGGCCGCTTCCGCGCCTGGTGCACAAGGACGGCCGCTACGCGCTGTTTGTCGATGATGCGCCGTACCTGATGCTGGGAGCGCAGGTGGGTAACTCGAGCGCCTGGCCCGGCGTGCTGCCCAAGGTCTGGCCGGCGATCGCGTATCTGCACGCCAACACGGTCGAAATGCCGGTCTACTGGGAACAGTTCGAACCGCAGCCGGGGAAATTCGACTACACCGTAATCGACACGCTGCTCGCGCAGGCCCGCCAGCATCACGTGCACCTGGTCCTGCTCTGGTTCGGGCTCTATAAGAACGGCAGCCAGCATTACACGCCGGAATGGATGAAGCTGGATCCGGAGCGGTATCAGTACATCCTGGATAAGAACGGCCGCCGGGTGGATTCTCCGTCGCCGTTCGCGCAGGCGTCGCTCGATGCCGATATCCACGCGTTCACTGCATTCATGCGTCATCTCAAAGAAGCCGATGCGGAGCGCACCGTGCTGCTGGTGCAGGTGGAAAACGAGGCCGGCACGTGGCAGATCCGCCGAGATTATTCGCCGGTGGCGCAGAAGTTATTCGAAGCGCCGGTGCCTGACGACGTGCTGGCAGCCATGCACGTTCCCGCAGCTACACCCGCTCCTAACTGGCAAGCGGCGTTCGGCGCCGAAGCGGAAGTGTATTTCCACGCCTGGTCGGTGGCAACCTATGTCGGCAAAGTGGCCGCGGCGGGAAAGGCGGTTTATCCGTTGCCGCTGTATGCCAACGCGGCACTGCGGCGCGCCATTCCGCCCGGCCCTCCCGGCACCTATGAAAGCGGCGGCCCCACCGACAACGTTCTTCCTATCTGGAAGGTCGCCGCGCCGGCGCTGGATATACTGGCGCCCGACATCTATGTGGAAGACAGCGCGGAGTATCTGAAGGTGATGGAGCTTTATCATCGCGACGATAACGCTTTGTTCATTCCGGAAACCGGTCACAGCGCGGGCGTCGCCCGCTTCTTGTTTTCCGCGCTCGGCATGGGAACCATCGGGTTTTCGCCGTTCGGCCTGGACTACGTCGAAGGCGGCACCGAGGAACAATTTGCGCCGATCGCGCAGGACTATAAGCTAATCGGCCCGATCGCCCGCCAGATCGCGCGCCTCAATTTCGAAGGGAAGCTGCGCGCAACAGCGGAGGAAAAGGGCACGCCATCGCAAACCCTCGATTTCGGCGCATGGAAGGCCGAAGTTTCGTACGGAGTGGTGCGTTTCCATGAGCCGCGCGGCAACGCTTCTCCCATTGGGCGCGCGCTGGTGGCGCAACTCGGCGAGAATCAGTTCCTGGTCACCGGGCTTTCTTGCGGCGTCGACTTCCGTCCCAGCGCCAAGGAGAAGCAACGCCAGTTCCTCCGCGTCGAGGAAGGTACTTACGAAAACGGAGTCTTCAAAACGATTCGAATCTGGAATGGCGACGAAACCGACTGGAACCTCAATTTCAAGTCGGAGCCGGTGCTGCTGCGAGTGTCACTGGCGACATACTGACGCCGGCAGGACAACTTAGTGTACGGAGGGAGACTTATGCGTATGACTTCGCGGCTGTTGCCGTGGCGCGCGCACTCATGCGTGCCGCGTCGGCACTCGTGCCGACGCCCGCTTACCTGGGGCGAAGAGGCGTCGAGAAAAGTCTCGACGCTCGACGCACGAGTGCGTGCGCCACATCTGCCGGTCAGAAAATTTGTTTTTGGCTTGGCACTTACCGTGTCTCTCGCGGCGCCGGCGCTGTTCGCAGCCGATACCGTGGCTGCAACCCCGCCGATGGGCTGGAACAGTTGGGACTGTTACGGAACCACGGTGACTGAAGCCGAAGTGAAGGCCAACGCGGATTACATGGCCACCCATCTGAAGCAGCACGGCTGGCAGTACATCGTGGTCGATATTCAATGGTCCGAGTCGCGCCCTCAGGCGCACGGTTACCGGCAGGGTACCGCGCTCGAGATGGACGCGTACGGCAGACTCATTCCCGCCGTCAACCGCTTTCCATCCGCCGCCGAAGGCCGCGGCTTCCGCCCATTGGCCGACTATGTTCACAGCCTGGGCCTGCGTTTCGGCGTCCACATCATGCGCGGCATTCCGCGCCAGGCCGTGAAGGCGAACTTACCCGTACTCGGCGCTTCCGTACACGCCGCCGAAATCGCCGATATCAACTCCACCTGCCCATGGAATAGCGACATGTACGGTGTCGAGATGAGCCGGCCGGACGCGCAGGCTTATTACGATTCGCTGCTGAAGCTATACACCGAATGGGGCGTGGATTACATCAAGGCGGACGATATCTCGCGGCCAACTCACCGCGAAGAGATCGCCGCGCTGCACCGCGCCATCGAGAAGACCGGGCGGCCGATCGTGCTCAGCCTCTCGCCCGGGCCGGCGATGGTGAAGGACATCGAATTCCTGCGCGAGAACGCCAACCTGTGGCGCATCTCCGACGATTTCTGGGACGATTGGCGGCTGCTGCGGCAGAATTTCATCCTGATGTCGATCTGGAGCGCCGCCGGCCATCCCGGCGCCTGGCCGGATGCCGACATGCTGCCGCTCGGCCGCATCGGGATTCGCGCCGAGCGAGGCGAAGCGCGCACGTCTAAATTCACGCGGGATGAACAGCGCACGCTCATCAGCCTGTGGTCGATCGCGCAATCGCCGCTGATGTTCGGCGGCGACCTGCCGTCCAACGACGAGTTCACCGAATCGCTGATTACCAATGACGAGGTGCTGGCGGTGAACCAGACAGGCTCGCATGGCGGAGCGTTCGCGGAAAACGGCGGCAGCGTCATCTGGTCTGCCGATGCCCCCGGCGGCGCGAAGTTTTTCGCCGTCTTCAACGTGGGAGACCATGCTCCGATCGATATCCGGGTCGACTGGCAAGCGCTCGGCATGCCGCCCAATTGCACGCTGCGCGACCTCTGGCAGCGCGCCGACGTTGGCACAATTCGCGGCGGTTACACTTTTCACGTGGCGCCGCACGCATCGGGCCTCTACAAGTTGACGCCTGTCAAGTAAGGCTAAACGGGCGCTCGCGTGGTGCGGACACCTTTCCGTGCGGCCGCCGCCCGTGCGCACTAACTAATCGAGGGTCAAGGAATGGAAATGTTTTCGACAAGATCTGCCTTCAATTTCGCGAAAGTACTGATTCTCGTGGTGCCGGTCTGCACGGGCTTGGCGCAAACCAACGCACCTGGGGCCAACGCAGCCACACCGGCGAGCGATGCGCCGCAATCTCCTGCCATATTGCCGGGCAAGGGACTCGCGCAGCACGATTTCTTTTACGCGGGCGAGGCAAAAGAGGAGCGAATGTCGATTGTCCGCGGCGGCCAGGTGGTCTGGTCCTACACGCATCCCGGCCGCGGCGAGATCAGCGACGCGGTGTTGGAGCCGAACGGGAACATTCTCTTCTCCCACCAGTTTGGCATCACGGAAATCACGCCGGACAAGAAGGTTGTTTGGAATTATGACGCTCCCGCACAAACCGAAATCCACACTGCGCAGCCCATCGGCGCGGACAGCGTGTGGTTCATCGAAAACGGAAATCCCGCGAAGTTCATCGTCATCGACAAAGCCACCGGTAAGATCGAACACCAGTTTGAGCTGCCAGTGAAAAATCCCGGCAGCGTTCACGGCCAGTTCCGCCAGGCGCGGTTGACGGCCGCGGGGACGATTCTGGTTGCGCACATGGACTCGCACCGAATCGTCGAATACGATTTGGACGGCCGTGTGCTCCGGTCGCAAGATGTGACGAGTTGCTGGTCGGCCAAGCCGCTCGCGAACGGGAATGTCCTGATCGCCGGCGCCGGCGACAAGTTCGTGCGCGAGATCAATCGCAGGGGCGAGACCGTGTGGGAATGGACCGCGGCCGACGCGCCCGAATACAGGTTTTCCAACGTCCAGAACGCCACGCGCCTGCCCAATGGAAACACCATCGTCAATAATTGGTTCAATCAGTGGTCCGATAAGCTTGACCCAAGCAACGCGCCGGTGCAGGCCATAGAAGTCACGCCGGACAAGAAGGTGGTGTGGGCTTTGCGCGCCTGGTCGCCGCCCGCGGACCTTGGCCCATCCACGACCATTCAAATTCTCGACGAGCCACCCACAGCCTGGATCGATCCTGCCACCGGTCATCGCGTGGTGCGCCTCACGCGCGAGCCCGGCAGCGCGAGCCTCTACTTCAACCAGAACGGTTACACAGCCGATGGAAAGAAGCTGGTTTACTCGACGCCGGGCGGCATCTCGGTTTTCGACCTGGCCACGCGGGAAGCCCGGCAGATTGTGGAAGGCCGCGCGCGCGTCATCGAGGCTGGGCGGAAGGCAGAGCGGATTTATTACGTTCGCGAGGGCGCGGTCTTTTCGACGGACGCCGATACCGGAGAGACCCGCCGCATCGGCGCTCTGCCACCGCGCGGCTCCGTTTCCAGTGTGAACGCCGATGAGACGCTGCTGGCGGGCACGTACATTGAAGGCAACGCGCAGGATGAGCGGCCCTCCGCCGGGCAGCAGGCCCATCCTCTCGATCAGCCGGCGAACAAGGGAGAGATGATGGAGCGGCGCTGGGCGGCGCGGCTTCCCATGGTCATTTTTACGCTCGATGTTCGTAGCGGAGAGATCAAGACCATTCACCGAAGTAACGACTGGCTCGGCCACTTGCTGTTCTCACCCACCGACGCCAAACTCCTCATGTTCTGCCACGAAGGGCCCTGGCACAAGGTTGACCGCATCTGGACCATCCGCGCCGACGGCTCCGGACTGAAGCAGATACACATGCGTACCATGGCGATGGAGATTTTCGGCCACGAGTTTTGGAGCGCGGACGGCAAGACCATCTGGTACGATTTGCAAACGCCGCGCGGCGAGGATTTCTGGCTGGCCGGATACAATATCGATGGCGGCGCTCGTACGTGGTATCACCTGCAGCGCAACGAGTGGTCGATCCATTTCAACGTGTCGCGCGACGGCGCCCTGTTCTGCGGCGACGGTGGAGACCCCGGGCAAGTGGCGAAGGCGCCCGATGGCGAGTGGCTCTATCTTTTCCGTCCGGAGACGATCGAGAAGCGCGGCCTCGATGACAAAGGTTTCGTCCAGCCCGGCGTGCTGCGGTCCGAACGCCTCGTGAATATGTCGAAACACGACTATCGTCTGGAGCCGAATGTGAGTTTTACGCCGGACCGGAAGTGGGTGGTGTTCCGCTCCAACATGTTCGGGCCGGTCTACGTCTTCGCTGTCGAGGTGGCCAAGGCTTGATAGCCAGCGCAATGATCGCAATCCGTTGGTTGCCGGAATGGACTAAATCGTACAATTCGGCTTTGGCCCCGCTTGACGGCAGCCACGTGTGTTAGATAGTCTCTTGCGGGACAAAGAACAACTCGGCCGGCGAATTTCTCGAAACCGTCCTCGGCGCCGGCCTTTGAAGAATGGGAGGAAATTCGATGCTCTTACAACAGGGAAGTTACGGCCCCGTAGTAGCCGATCTGCAGAACAAACTGCTCGCTCGCGGTTTCGATCCGGGAGGATCCGATGGCTCCTTCGGCGCGGGAACCGCGGCGGCTGTGGTAGCCTTCCAGCGCAGCGCCGGGCTCTTCGTCGATGGCGCGGTGGGGCCTCAAACGGCGGCCGCGCTGGGCCTCGTGGAACCGCCGCCCGTCGCCTCCCAGATTCCCGCGGTCACAGTTGCGATGGTGTGCCAGATGTTTCCGAGTACACCGGCCCAGAACATCGAACAAAACCTGCCGGTGGTGCTGAACGCCCTGGTGGCGCCCGCACTGGCCAGCAAGCCGATGATCCTTATGGCGCTCGGCACCATCCGCGCGGAGACCGAGTGTTTCCTGCCCATCAGCGAGGGTCAATCTCCGGATAACACGTCGCCCGGCGGCCATCCGTTCGACCTGTACGATTTCAGGAAGGATCTTGGGAATCAAGGCCCGCCGGACGGCGCGCAGTTCAGGGGACGCGGATTCGTCCAACTCACCGGCCGCAGCAACTACCAGGTCCACGGAAACTCGATCGGGTTGGGTAATCAACTGATCGAGAATCCCGACCTCGCGAACGATCCGGACATCGCCGCGCAACTGCTCGCCAGTTTCCTCAAGAGCCGGGAACAGAGCATTACGGCTGCCCTCGCCACCGGCGATTTGACCACCGCGCGCCAACTGGTCAACGGCGGATCAAACGGCCTTGGCCGATTCATCGACGCCTATAACACGGGTAAGTCGCTCATACCGGACTCAGTCACCGCGTAGGCACTCGATCGGAACGGGTTATGCCTGCGGCTTGGCTTCTGTCGTCCTGTCGAAGAAACTCGTAACTGCGTTGACTATGGAGTGAATGCCATCGGCTCCGCCGGCCAGCAGGGCAGCCGAAAGTACGACATCGACGCCAAGAAAAAACAGATACTGCGCACTGTGCGTGAACACGGGGTCCTTGAGTTTGTTCGCATCGATAAAATTCCCGAGCGCACGCACGCCAGCCATGCTCACCAGGACAGATAACGTCAGCGAGACGGCAAACGCGTAGCGTTGGGTGTCGCCCCGGTATTCATCGATTGCGTCCGAGGCTGCTTTTAAATCCATGGCATCCTGTTTGTCCCCAGCAGGATCGCCAGCCGTTCTGGTTTGGATGGCGGTGACGGCCCGTTCCAGCTTACTTGCCCCCGCATCACGCCACGGGCTTACCAGGATCTCGACCGCCCGTTCAATGACGGCCGCGGCGAAAGCGAGCGGCGCCAGCAGGCCGCTCAGGTCCTGTAGTCTGACGGTCAGGCCCAGCGCATCCCAGTTCAACCACACGCGAAAGACAATCACGCCCGCTAACGCGATCGCGCCGGAGATAAGTAGCGGCCAGTTCTTCTTGACCATAAACGTCACGGGCATGTTCGCTAACTCCTCCTGGTGGTCTTCGCGATCCGAAACATTATGCGGCCAATGTGCGGTTGTTGTCAATCGGACGCGGCGCTATGGGCGCTATGCCGGCTGTTCGTCGGCTTTCATTTTGCGCGCGATGAGGAAGGCGAGTTCCAGTGACTGCTCGTAGTTGAGGCGCGGATCGACTTCGGATTCATAGGCGCGGCCGAGCTCGGATTCGCTAGGCCCGCTCGAGCCGCCGGTGCACTCGGTGACGTTCTCACCGGTTACCTCGATGTGGACGCCGCCGAGTTTGCATCCCATGGCGCGGTGGATGTCGAAGGACTGCTCCACCTCGGAGTAAATGTCGTCGAAGCGGCGTGTCTTCACCCCGCTCGATGTGGTTTGCGTGTTGCCGTGCATGGGGTCCGCGATCCACAGCACGTTGCCGCCCTCGGCCCGCGTGGCTTCAATCAGAGCCGGCAGTTCGTCGGCGATGCGCCGGGCGCCGCAGCGGTGAATCAGTGTGAGGCGCCCCGGCTGGCGCCCCGGATCGAGCGCATCCAGCCAGCGGCCAATGCTCTCGCGGGTGGTGCCGGGGCCGATCTTGATCCCGATCGGGTTTTCGATGCCGCGCATGTACTCAACGTGCGCACCCTCGGGGTGATTGGTGCGGAGTCCGATCCAGGGGAAATGCGTGGACAGGTTGAAGTAGCCCGCGCGGCGCGGCACACGGCGCGTCTGCGCTTCCTCCGAACCTAGGTGCAGAGCTTCATGGCAGGTGTAGAAATCGATACGGTCGGTGGCGCCGGCACGCACGCCCAGTACGTGCTCGGTAAAACGCAGCGACTCGTTGATGGTTTCCACCATGCGATGGTACTCGGCGGCGAGCGGCGCTTGGGCGGCCCAGTCCAGCTCGAAGTACTCCGGGTGATGCAGGTCGGCGAAACCGCCCTTCACCAGCGCGCGGACGAAGTTCAGCGTAAGGGCGGCGCGCTCATAACCGCGCAGCAGCAGCGCTGGGTCGGGGGTGCGGGCCTCGCGCGTGAATTCCGCCCGGTTGACATTGTCGCCACGGTAAGAAGGCAACTCGACGCCTTCGCGCACTTCCATGGCGGCCGAACGCGGCTTGGCGTATTGGCCCGCGAAGCGGCCCATGCGGATCACCGGCCGCTGCGCGCCCATCACCAGCACCAGGCTCATTTGCAGCAGCACTTTCAGACTATTGGTGATGCGCGTGGACGTGCAGGCCGCGAAACGCTCGGCGCAATCGCCCGCCTGGAGCACGAAGCAGCGGCCGGCCGTGGCCTCACCGAGCAACTGGCGCAGTTGGACGATTTCCCAACTGGTCACCAGCGGCGGCAGCGTGCGCAGCTCCGCCAGCACGGCTTCGAGAGCTGCCGCATCGGGGTATTCGGGCTGCTGCAACGCGTCGCGCGTGCGCCACGATTGCGGCGTCCACAGGCTAAGTTCGGCGGTTCGCCCCATGCATATTCACGGTATCACAGGCGGGCAGGGCGTCCTTTAGGTTGCCCGTCAAGTGCCCCGGGGACAAGAGGCGCCCGCAAGCGGGCGTTGGCCGGTCGGGGACCTGCCCTACATTTCGCGTTTGGTGGCGTGCGCTATGCCGCCGGGAAAGACCGGGGCGGGCGGGCGCGATCCCATGCCACATTCGGCGTGCACGGCGCCAACAGCTTTTTCCAGGCCTTCGCGCCGCACCACCACGGCGATGGTCAGCTCGCTCGATCCCTGCGCGATGGCGATGATATTCACCTGCACGCGGGAAATGGCGGTGAAGATGCGTCCGGCCAGACCAGGTTTGCCCTGCATGCCTTCGCCGACCGCTGCCAGCATGCCCACATTGCGGTCAATGCCGATGGGGTCGACGTAGCCGTGCGCCAGTTCGAGCGCCAGCGCGGATTCGAGCGCCTGCACCGTCCGGTCGAGTTCCTCATGGCGAACCAGGAAGCAAAAATTCTGCCGGTAGCTGGAGCTGGAGACGATCAGCACCTCGACATTGGCGCGCGCCAGGGCATCGAGCGCGCGCGCCATTACCAGCACCGGGTTGAGCTCCGGGCTCGCCGGATAAATCGATACCAGCGCCACGTTGGCCATGGAAGCCACCGCGCGCGCGCCGGAGCCCTCGCGCACAGTAGGGACGATTCGCGTGCCAGGCTTTTCGGGAGCGAAGCTGTTCTTGCTCCACACCGGAATCTTGCGCTCCACCAGCGGGGCCAGGGTCTTGGGGTGCAGCACTTTGGCGCCGTGATACGCCAACTCGGCGGCCTCGGCATAGGTGACTTCGTCGAGCACCTGGGCATCGGGCACCAAGCGCGGGTCGGCGCTCATGATGCCATCCACGTCGGTCCAGATCCACAGCTCGGAAGCGTCCAGCGCGGCGGCCAGAATCGACGCCGAAAAATCCGAACCCCCGCGGCCGAGCGTGGTGGGCCGCCCGTCGGCGGTAGCGCCGTTGAAACCAGTGATCACCGGTACGGCGCCGCTCTCGATCAGCGGCAGCAAGTGGGCGCGCGCTTTCTCCCGGGTAGGTTCCATCAGCGGGCTGGCGTTGCCGAATACGGCGTCGGTGACCAACACATCCCAGGCGTTGATGGCGGCCGAGGGCACGCCCTGGCTCGCCAGGTACTCGGACAGCAGGAGAGCCGAAAGCCGCTCACCCACCGCGACGGCTTCATCCACCGAGCGCGGTGGCCGCTCGTTGAGCATCGCCATGCCGCCCACGATGCGCTCAAACTCGGCGATCAGCTCGTGCACGCGCTCCAGCACGGCCGAGCAGCGCGGCTCCGGCAGCAGTTCGCGGCAGGCCTCTTCGTGGCGTGCGCGCAAGGCCGCCATGTTGGCGTCCATGCCGGCGCGGTCGCCGGCTTCGGCGTGGCGCATGGTGCCGAGCAGCAGGTCGGTGATCTTGGACATGGCGGAGACCACCACCACCACCGGGCGCCGCGCGCGCTCCGCCGCGGCCAGACCGGCCGCCACGCGCATGCGCGCGGCCGAGCCGACGCTGGTGCCGCCGAACTTCATTACCAGCAAATTGCTCAATGGAATTCCTTCCCGTTGGTCACGCGCGCGCGGACGATCTTGAGAATGGCTTCCTCGACACTGTCGATGTTGAGCCCGGTCGAATCCAGGTAGATGGCGTCCGGCGCCTGTGCCAGCGGCGCATCGGCGCGCGTGCTGTCGCGCTGGTCACGCTCGCTCATCTGGGCGGCCAACTGTTCTTCGGCGACCACATCGCCCTTGGCGCGCACTTCGGCCAGCCGCCGTTTCACCCGCTCGCCCGGCTGCGCATCGAGGAAGATCTTGACCTGGGCGTTCGGAAATACGACCGTCCCGATATCGCGGCCTTCCATCACCACGCTGGCTTTTTCGCCGATGGCGCGCTGCTGAGCGACCATGGCGCGGCGCACACCGGGAATCACCGCCACGCGCGATGCGCCGTTCGAGACCTCGGGCGTGCGGATGGCTTCGGTGACGTCTTCGCCGTTGAGGCGTATGTGGCCAGGGGAGAGCTCGATTTCCGAGGCCAGCGCCAATTGCTCCATGCGATGGTGGTCGGCGAAGTCGACGCCCCGGCGGAGCGCCCACAGCGCCACCGCGCGGTACATGGCGCCGGTATCGATGTAAGTGAAACCGAGCCGCTCGGCCAGGCGCCGGGCGATGGTGCTCTTGCCGGCTCCCGCAGGCCCGTCAATGGCCACCACCACGCGTTGCGTATCGCTGTTTCCCAAACCAGTAGAATAACAGGCGGCGGAGCAAGTTCCATGCGTGCGGACGAATTCGACGGGTTGGTGGCTGAGGCGCTGGCGCGCATTCCGGCGCGATTTCGCAAGCGGATGAAGAACGTGGCCCTGATGGTGGAGGCCGAACCGTCGCCGGAGCAACTGGCGCGCGGCCGGGTGCCGCGTGGAGGAACGCTGCTCGGGCTCTACGAAGGCCGACCGCTCACGCATCGGAGCGTGTTCGGATCGTTCGCCATGCCGGACCGCATCGTGATTTTTCAAGGCCCTCACGAACGGCTGGCGCGCTCGCCGGAGCAACTTACGCAAATGGTCGCCGGCACGGTGTGGCATGAGATCGCCCACTACTTCGGATTGAACGAGGCGCAGGTGCGCGCCGCCGAGCGAAAGCGCCGCGCGCGGTGAACGGCGCGCCATCGGCTACAATCGGAGAAATGAGAATCGCGGGGTTTCTCATATTGTGTGCCTTTAGCCTGGGAGCTGCCAGCGTCCCCATGACGCTGCTCTCCGAGGATGAGGCCGAACCTATTCACAGCGCCATTCTCCGCAAGGAACCCTGGACGTTGGACGCGGTCCGCCGCCTGCGCGCGGAAGCCGACAAGCGCCTGCGCGAAGGCCCCTGGAGCGTCACCACGGACCGTCCCGCGGGCTTGAACCTGGACGCGCACGACTACTACGGCGAAGCGCCCTTCTGGTGGCCCGACCCGGCCAATCCCGCCGCTCCATGGGTCCGCAGGGAAGGCCATGTCAACCCCGACCGTTTCACGGCCAACAAAACCGCCCTCGACGCCACCTGCGATTCCATCTTCACGCTGGGTGCGGCATCCTTCTTCCTGGACGATCCGCGTTACGGCCGCCACGCCGCGCAGTTGATCAACGCCTGGTTTCTCAATCCCAAAACGCGCATGAACCCGAGTCTGGATTACTCGCAGGCCATCCGCGGCATCAACGAAGCCAGAGGCGGTTCCATCGACGGCCGGGTTTTCGTGCGCGCCGTGCAGGGCCTGGAATTCCTGGCGCAGAGCGGGCAGTGGGACGCGAAGGAAGCAGCCGCCACCCACAAGTGGTTCGAAGACTACCTGCGCTGGCTCACGCACAGCAAGACCGGCAGCGACGAGAAGAGCAGCGGCAACCTCCGCGCCTCCTGGTGGACCGCGCAAGTGGCGGCCATCGCCACCTTCCTGGACGACAAGGCCGCCGCGCAGATGGCGTTCAACTACTATCGCGATTCCGTCTTTCCGCGACAAATCAGTGTCGACGGCGTCGCCCCGCGTGAGGAGGAGCGCAACCGCTCGCTCAGTTATTCCGCGTTCAACGCCGAAGGGATGGCCACCACCTGCCGCATCGCCCAGGCGCAGGGCGTGGACTTATGGGGCGTGCAGGGCAAGGGCGGCGCCACGCTGGCAACCGTGGTTGCGTACCTGGCTCCTCATCTGGCCGACCGGAAGAAATGGGACAAGGAGCAGATCGCCGAATTCGAAACCGACGGCATCTACTTTTTAGCTTTCGCCGGCATGGGGATGAAGAAGCCAGAATACGTCACGCTCTACCACCAACTCGAGCACCCCGATAGCGCGTGGCTCAGCTTCGTCGACCTCATGGCCGGCCGCTGGGAGGCGGCGGCGCATCAGACAAGGCATTGAGGAGGGGGCTATTTTGGTGTAGCACCCAAGCAATTGGCGCCGCCCTTGGAATTGGCAATAGCTGGCCTCCGCTTTGTCGCGCGAAGCTCCCGCTGGAACCGCTGATCCGCATCGCTCCTAGGCCTCAAGGGCCTTCCCGAATTCGAATATCCTCTGTGGACCCCACAACGTCTTTGCGCTGCGTATCGAGCCTGCTCTAACGTCACGCCGAGCCCAGCACATATCACACCGTGGGGAATCCGCCCCCAGTATTCTCGCAGGATGTCGAGCTCATCCGCCAGCCATCGCCGGCGCTCACCCTCGCGGTAATCCCATTTATATCGGTAAGACGACACTGCTTCGGGACACGGGCCTATGAATCGAAGCCATCTCGGCACATACCGGGCGGGAATGGTGATTGCGTGTCCATACAGGGGGTATCCATTGACCCGTGGGTCAGGCCGAATGGCCACCTCATCGCTCCTGCAACGCAAGACTTGCACAAGCTGCGGTTTCAATGTGTCCTTTAGACCCGCCAGCGGAAAGCCATGCGTAGCAAAGCTGATCACCTGACTTGTCTCTCTCGTGGACTTGCGCACGAGGGAGCCATCGCCCAAATACCATAACCGGCCCGAAAGAGGCGTCAGCCGGAAATCATCCGGTATCTGCTTGCGACTATGGCACCACGGTCTCCTGCCAACGGTTTCCTGACCTGAGCGCTGATACCAACGCGCCCAAAGAGCGTCTAGATCTTTCCACGTGGCCGTCCGAAATCTGGACATAGCCTTATAGCGAGCTACTGGGCGAGATTGGACGTATCTTTCGTTCGGGTCTCGGGCCACTAGGCGGCCAAGCTCAACGGCGACCCAGTCGACCACGTCCCCCTCCGTGTTGTCGAATTCGAACGCCGCGCCTCTGGGGTTCTTAATCAGCATTCCATCTCCTAGGAGTCCGCCCTCTATCACGGCCCTTTCGCGGGATGTAAGGCGTATGGAGCGCCCGGTCGTGTAGTGGCCGGTTCTTTTTCGATCTGCAGGGATACTACGCTGTATGGTCGAAACACTCTTGCCGCAAAGCTCGGCCAGCCGGAGCCGGTTTGTAATCCCTGATTTGATAAGCTTCGCCAGCCGTGACGCGAGTGCCTGCTGCCGCTGTCGCCGCTGATTCACTGGTCGAGCCCCCATGTGCTCCCTTCCCACGCCGTCCATAATAGCGCCGCCAGCGGGCTCGCAATCCCTGAATGCAAGCGCCGCCCCGCTAAGCGCCTTGCCCACTCTACAATTGTATGGAGGACTCACCTGGGTTTGGAGAACAAGGAAATCGCGCGCGTGCTGTGGGAGACGGCGGACCTGATGGAGATCGCCGCCGAGGATGGGTTTCGCATCCGCAGCTATCGCAACGGAGCTACCGCGGTGGAAGGCTATCCCGAGCGCATCGCCGATATCCTCGCCGACCCGGCGCGCAAAGTCACCGACATCCCAGGCATCGGCAAAGGGCTGGCGGTGGTGCTACAGGAGATCGTCGATCATGGCTCCTGCGAGCGCCGCGATCTGCTGCTACAAAAGTTCCCGCCCACCACAATCGAATTCCTGAAGATTCAGGGGCTCGGGCCCAAAAGCATCGCGCTCATCCTGGAGCATTACCGCATCAGCACCATGGATGAGCTGGAGCGGCTGGCGAAAGAGGAAAAGCTGCGCGTGCTGCCGCGCATGGGCGCCAAGCTGGAAGAGAAGGTGCTGCGCTCCATCGCGCAATACCGCATGCGCAGCGGCCGTTACCTGCTGAGCTACGCGGAGACCATGGCCGAGGAGCTGGCCGGCATTCTGCGCGGCCCGGGCGTCGACAGCATTACTCCCGCCGGCAGCTTGCGGCGCGGCCGCGAAACGGTGGGCGATCTCGACCTGCTGGTCACCGGCCCGGATGCAACCCCCGCGCTCGAACGCTTCGTTGCCTATTCGCGCGTGGAAGAAGTGCTGGGCCGGGGCGAAAACAAGGCCAGCGCCAAGGTGGGCCGCGAGGGGTTGCAGGTGGATGTCCGCGCACTGCCGCACGGCACCTTCGGCGCAGCGCTGCAATATTTCACCGGCAGCAAGGATCACAACGTCAGCCTGCGCACGCGCGCCGTGCGGATGGGCTTGAAGCTCAGCGAGTACGGCCTCTTCCGCTCGGAAGGCGATGCGCGCGTGGCCGGGGAAACCGAAGCCGGCATTTACCAAGCGCTCGGCCTGCCCTGGATTCCGCCGGAGCTGCGCGAAAACGCGGGTGAGATCGAAGCAGCCGAGGAAGGCCGGCTGCCGCAACTGGTGGAACTGGCCGACATCCGCGGCGACCTGCACATGCACACGGTCGAAACCGATGGCCGCGCCACACTCGAGGAAATGGCTGCCGCGGCGCGCGGCCGCGGCTACCAGTACATCGCCATTACAGACCATTCCAAGGCGCTAGCCATGGCCAATGGCTTGGACGAGAAGCGCGTGGTCGAGTTCGCCCGCCAGGTGCGGCAGATCAACCGCGACGGCCTGGGCATCCGCATCTTCTCCGGCATCGAATGCGACATACTCCGCGACGGCGCGATGGACCTCGCCAACGACGCGCTGGCCGAGCTGGACCTGGTGATCGGCAGCGTGCACAGCCACATGAACCAGGAATCCGCCGAGATGACCGACCGGCTGTTGGCCGCGATCGAATGCCCGCACCTGCGCGTTCTGGGCCATCCCACCGGCCGCATCCTGCTGCATCGCGATCCGTTCCCGTTCGATTTCGATCGCGTGGCCGCGGCTGCCGTTGCGCGCGGGGTGTGGCTCGAGATCAACGCCAGCCCCGAGCGGCTCGACCTCAATGGCCCGCTCATCCGCGCCGCCAAAGCCAAAGGCGCCCACTTCACCATTTCCACCGACGCGCACCATCCCCAGCACCTGGCCAGCATGCGCTACGGGGTAACAATGGCGCGGCGCGGCTGGCTCGCCAAGAGCGACATTATGAATACGCGGCCGCTGGAGGAGTTCGCCGCCGCGCTCCAAACAAGATCATGAAAATTACTTCTTCCCGTGAAGTCTACAAATGCAGCCTGTTTCGAGTGACCGAAGACCGCGCCGCGGATCCCAAGACCGGCTTCAAGATCAAGCGCTCCGTAGTACGCCATGCCGGCTCGGCCGTGATGATGGCGGTCGACGACCAGCGGCGCATCCTGCTGGTGCGGCAATACCGGCTGCCGGCTGGCCGTTATATGTGGGAGCTGCCGGCGGGCCGGCTCGATCCGGGCGAGAAGCCGCTCCAGGCCGCCAAGCGCGAACTGATCGAAGAGACCGGCTACCGCGCGCGCCGGTGGACCAAGCTGGCGTCGTACTTCGTCAGCCCCGGTTACGTGGATGAGCGGATGACCATCTATCTGGCCGAGGACCTGATCGCCGGAGTGGCTACGCCGATGGAGGATGAGCGCATCGAAACCCGCTGGTTCCCGGCGCGCGAAGTCGAGCGGATGATCGAAACCGGCAAGCTGGATGACGCTAAGACCATCATCGGCTACTATCGGTGGAAGAAGGCGTAGTTTCGCGAGGCTGGGAGGAGGCAAATCGACAACGTGTTAGGCGCAATTGAAGCTGGGGGCAGCAAGTTCGTCTGCGGGATCGGCGCCACGCCCGAGGATCTGGTCACTACGCAGATTCCCACTACTACGCCGGCGGAGACGCTCGAAGCCGTGGTCGAGTTCTTCCGGCGCGAGGCGGGCCGTGATCTGAAAGCGGTGGGGATTGCGTCGTTCGGGCCGGTGGATCCGCATCCCGGCTCGCCCACTTTCGGTTACATCACCTGCACACCCAAGTTGGGCTGGCGGGGAACCGACGTGGCGGGCATGGTCGGCCGGGGTTTGGGCGTGCCGGTGGGCTTCGACACCGACGTAAACGGGGCCGCGCTGGCTGAAGCGAGGTGGGGCGCTGCGCGCGGCCTCGCGGATTTCATTTACCTCACGGTGGGCACGGGCATCGGCGGCGGCGCGATGGTGAATGGAAAACTGCTGCACGGGCTGCTGCACCCGGAGATGGGCCACTTGCGAATTCCGCACGATCGCGCGCGCGATCCTTACTCCGGCGACTGCCCGTATCACGGCGACTGTCTGGAGGGCCTGGCATCCGGGCCGGCGATTCGCGCGCGCTGGAACATGGCGCCGCGCGAGTTGCCGCCCGCGCACCTGGCTTGGGCGTTGGAAGCCGAGTACCTCGCGGTCGGCCTGCACAACCTGGTGTGCACGCTTTCGCCGCGGCGCATCGTAATCGGCGGCGGCGTGTTGCGCCAGGCGTGCCTGCTGCCGATGGTGCGCGCGGAGCTGACCCGGCTGCTGAACGGATACATCGAAGCGGCGGAGATCGTCGAGGAAATGGAAAGCTACGTCGTGCTTCCGGAACTGGGCGACCGCGCCGGCGTGCTGGGTGCGCTGCTGCTGGCCGAAGAGGCAGCAAAGCGGCGCTGAGCCGCGCGGCTCCAGCGCGTTTCAGCTACCGTCCCAAGAGTGGCGTCACCGATCCTGGCGTCAACGCGCGGACCGGACATCCGCGAAACCCTTTCGGGTCCCGCGTTACGATGCACTCACAACCCGCCAACCGCGCCGCAGCCGCGGTGACCGCATCCTCAAAATCCGAAGTCGGCGATTGCAGGGCCTCTTGGACGACTGCGCCATTGACGGAAGCTACACCAAAGACCCTCAGCAGATCGGAGACGATCCGCCGCGCCCTGACGGCGCCCATTTCCTTCTGGACCAGGTAGTGGATCGTGGTTACCGCGTGGGCCGACAGCATCCCTTCCGCGTCGCCAGTTTCGATCGCGGCCCAGGCCGCCGCGCTTGCCTCCGCGTGAGGCCGCCGATCAAGCAGCACGTCCAGCACGACATTAGTGTCGAAGAGGACTCTCTTCATCGATACTTCCGAGCCAGATGTTTCCGGTAATCGTCGATGACCGCATGCTTCAGTATTCCCCGGACGGAACGCAGGATCGGCGCAGAGTCCGCGGCGGAAGAAGCCGGTTCGGCCACTGCGGCCAGGTAACCTTCCACCATTTTCGATACGGAGACGCCTCGCCGTTTCGCGTATTGCTTGGCTCGCGAAACCACGCGGCCGTCCACGCTCAACGTGAGCTTTGCCATATACGTATGATAGCAGAGAAGTAATACGTATCGATCCTTGCGAGGATACCAGTTGAGAATGGCAGGCGCGGCTTTCGTGCGATAGGGGCAAGCTCTCAAACACGCCCTACCAGGCCGCGGCTTGCTATCCTAGCGGTTCAATCCACGATGCCACTGACGATCAAACCGAAACAGGATTGCCGCTGGGACCTGGTGGCGCTGGGTGAGGTGATGCTGCGCTTCGATCCCGGCGACAAGCGGGTGGCCACGGCCCGCAGTTTCGACGTTTACGAGGGCGGCGGCGAATACAACGTCGCGCGCGGTCTCAAGCGCTGCTTCGGCCTCGATACGGCAATCGTCACCGCTTTCGCCGACAACCCTGTGGGCCGGCTGCTCCAGGACCTGATCTACCAGGGCGGCGTCGACCAATCGCTCATCCGCTGGGCGCCATTCGACGGCGTTGGCCGCACCGTGCGCAACGGGCTGAACTTCACCGAGCGCGGATTTGGCGCGCGCGCGGCGCTGGGGTGTTCCGACCGCGGCCATACCGCCGTCTCGCAGCTACAGCCGGGCCAGATCGATTGGGACGCCATTTTCGGCCGCCACGGCGCCCGCTGGTTCCACACCGGCGGCATATTCTGCGCGTTATCCGAATCCACGCCCGCCGTGGCCATCGAGGCCATCGAGGCGGCGCGCCGCCACGGAGTGGTGGTGTCCTACGATCTCAATTACCGCGCTTCGCTTTGGCAAGCCATCGGCGGCAAGCAGAAGGCGCAGGAGGTCAACCGCCGCATCGCGCCGCTGGTGGATGTGATGATCGGTAACGAAGAGGACTTTTCGGCGGCGCTCGGCTTCGACGTTCCCGGTGTCGATCAAAGCCTGAGCGATTTCCAAGTGGCTTCGTTCCGCCAGATGATCGTGGAGGTGCTGCGCGAGTTTCCCTTCGCCGTGGTCGCCACCACGCTGCGCAAAGCCACCACCGCGACGCGAAACGACTGGGGCGCCATCTGCTACTCCGATGGCCAGTTCTACGAGGCCAAACACCGGCCGGACCTGGAGATCTTCGACCGCGTGGGCGGCGGCGATTCGTTCGCCTCCGGATTGATCTATGGTTTCCTCAGCAGCCAGACGCCGCAGTGGGCGGTGGACTGCGGCGCCGCCCACGGCGCGCTGGCGATGACCACCCCGGGCGATACTTCCATGGCCACGCTCGATGAAGTGCTACGCCTGATGCGCGGCGGCGGCGCGCGCATCGCGCGGTAAAAAGGTGGGGCAGGTTCAACCTGCCAACGCCGGCTTGCGGCCGCCGAACACGGCCAGTTCGAACACTTTCATGAAACAGTCGACGTCGGTATAGCCGATCTCGCGCAGCCACTCGCACTGCGCTTCCACGGGCGCCAGAATATTCGCCGCCTTGTCGGGACGCGCATAGTAGGTCTTCTCCACTTCGGCGCGGCTGCGATCATGGTGTTGCCGCGCGAGTTGATCGAGGAAAAGGCCGTCATGCACCGATTCCACCCAGGGCGACGCGGAAGCGACATGTTCCAGGTTGAGGAATAGGCCGCCGGGCGCGAGCAGACCGAAGATTTCCGCGTAGACTTCCCGCTTGCGAGCGTCCGGTTGATGATGAATGGAATAACCCGACACGACGGCATCAAATGGGCCCCGGGCGTCCGCCGCCGCGATCCAGGATGCGGCTCCATAGTCGGCGTTGGCGCAGCGCGCGTTATAGTTTTGTCCCGCGAAGCGTTTCCGCGCCGCCTCGATCATCGGTTCGGAGAAGTCCACCAGCACGCCGCGCGCCTGCGGGAAGCGCTCGAAGATCGCGGCACCGAGCACGCCGTCGCCGCAGCCGAGGTCGAGAAAATCCCGCACCGGCCGGCCGGCGGCGAGCAGCCGAAGCATGACGTCCAACTGTTCCTGCGCCAGCGGGATGGCGCCGCGAACTCCTTCCAGGTAGATGCTGGCAACGGCGGATGTCTTCCAAACCTCGTCTGTGCGGGTGGGCATCTTTCCATTTTAGCGGCGGCTTTGGCGACTCGCGGCGGGTGGCGAACCTGCGTTCCCGGACGTGTCCACGCGACCCGGGTGGGGGCATCCGGGCCGCGTGGAGCCCGGGTCAGGCCGATAACGGTAACGCCTGGCGGCGGATCACGCCGCTGAAGTAGTCGCGCAGCGGGTACAACGGATATGGCTCGAGTTCCGCGAATGTCCGGCCCAGCTTTTGCTCGATCCGGTAGACCGCGTGAAAGAAGTTTCCGCGATCCATATTCAGCCTCCGGCAGCACAGTTTCCAATCCGCACCGAGCAGAAAATGATAGCGAAATATCCGGTGCTCCTCCTCTTCCAGTACCCGGCGGCTGACGAGGCAAAAGTCTGCCATGTACTCTTCCGACTTCCGGGAATAAACGCGACGGCTGTTGCGGCCGCTCGAAAACTCCAGTGACACCGTGCCGATGTGGTCCGCCGACTGAGAGCACTCGCGAAAGCGAGCCAGGCAAGCCCTGAAGATCGCCCGTAAGGCGCAGTTGCAGGGTACCTCCTTTCCAATCCGCACAAAACGCGTGCCATATCCATGGCAGTACGCGCACGATGCCTTAGCGACACCCACCGCGTTTGATCGGTTCCAACGCATGTTTTAGAGAAATGTCCTTCCCGGTGACGGCGCCTACCAAGCGCGTCCGCCCCGATTATCCTAAGCTGTTCCCAAATGTACGCCAGCAATAGAAAAGGTCAACCATTTCAAATAATATTTATTAGTAAACAGGCTTAAATGATGGGCGTGCGTATTGTTATCTCCAGTACTACTAGGTACTTAAGTCATGGATGCGCCGGGGTTATTTCTAATTTAATGTGTGATAATTTTATGGCGGATTCACTGGTTTTAGTACTGCACTATTTCACGGAGAAATAGGTCTGCGACCGTCCCGCCGCTATGCCCGGCTTCAGGCAACTCGAATCCCGCCTGGTATCGGCGCTGCGAGAGAGAATCCGCAGCGGTGACCTAACCGAGCGCGGTACGGCCCGGCTGGCCGGCCTTTCCCAGCCTCACATCCATAACGTCCTAAAAGGGAAACGATCTCTGTCCTTGGATGCGGCCGATAGCATCCTTCGGGCAGTACACTTGGATACGGTGGATCTGTTCCGGTCGAGCGAACTGGTTGCCGGGCTGGGCCGCCGTTCCGCAAGTTAGCGAGGGGCATTGCGCGCCCGCTCCCTCTCGGGCACTATGGTACGGGAGGATACATCAGTGCGGCGCCTGCGCTCATGGCCCAGAGACGACCGTTTGCAACGGCTGGCGCGGCGCATTCAATCGCTGGCGGAGACCGACGAGCGGCGCCTGCGGCGCGAGAGCGAAGTGGGAGCCCTGCGGCGCGCCGCCGCCCGCGAGTTGCATTCCGTCTGCGACGATTTCGTGGCCGCCGTCAACGGCATGTTGGACGACCGCGTGGTCTTGCTGGACCCGCCCGAGTATAGCGCCGCCTCCTACAGCGACGACTCGCCCAACCTGGTGCAGATCAACGTTCACGGGCGCATCCTGCAGGTTGCGTTCGCGGCCACCGCGGAGTTAGTTTCGACGGAGGACTTCCGGATCCCTTACATTCTGGAGGGTTCCGTTCGCGCCTTCAACCAGGAGATGCTGGACAAGGACCTGATCGAAGAGCAGCCGCTGTTCTACACCATGGAGCGGAATCGCAACATGTGGCGCTACTTCGAAACCCGTACCTACCACTCCGGCCCCTTCGACCGCGCGTACCTCATCTCGTTGATGGAACAGATCCTGTGAGGAGGCCTGCGGTAACGCCGGCGGTCTTTGCCGCCGGTGTGTTTCTCGCGTGCGTGCGAAATGCAAAGCACCAGCGGCAAGGACCGCCGGCGTTAAGGAACTCGCCTACCGCTTTTTCTTATGATGGTGCGGCTTTGCCGGCGAGGTGATGGCGTCGGCCTTCTCTCTCTCCGGTGCGCCGGCTTCGGGCTGCAAGCGGATCAGGATGTGGTCGTGGATCCAATGCTCGTCCCACCACTCCCGCGGGTTGACCTGGACACCATCCACCTGCATGCCGAAATGCACGTGAATGCCTCCTGCCAGGCCGGTCTCGCCCGCGACGCCGATTCGCTGTCCCTTATCCACCCAGTCACCCACCTTGACGCCGATCTCGCTCAAGTGGCCATAAATCGACTGCACCGAGTATCCGTGATCGAGCACAATGCAGTTGCCATAGATGCCCAGGTCCTTCGCCCATACCACGTGCCCGCTATTGGCGGCGAAGACGGGCCCGTGCGCGACATCGGAAAGGTCGAAGCCCAGGTGCACCTGCCGATCCACTTTCTGCCCATGGTAGATATAGTCGCGCAGGTCGGCGAAGTTGGCTTCTTCCTTACCCCAGTGCATGAACGCGCCCACCCAGAGAATCTTTTCCTCCGTCTTCAGGCGCAAATCAGCAAGCTGCTGGTTGTTGGCGCGGCGCATGGTGCCGTTGATGAAGAGGAACCGCGCCAGCAGGTCCTTGCCAGGCGCCAGCGCGCCGCTCGAATCCACCGAATGCACCAGCTTATCCATCAGCGCGTCGGTCAAATCGAAGTCGCGCGCGCGGAACTTCTTCGGCTTGATGGTGACGGTCACCGGAGCGGTGGCCTCCGCGCCGGCCGCATTGCGCGCGTAAACCACCGGCACTACGTCGCCGGCGAGATCCCAGGGATAGGCGATCAGGCTGAAGCGCTGCGTGGAGCTGCCGGGAAACGGGAAGCTGCGAAAGGTGTAACCGCCCACGCGCACTCCAGCTTCGTTCCAGGAGCCGCCCGGCGTCAACACCACCAGCTCGGCGCCACCCTGGTTGATGTAGTGCCGTTCGCCATCGGCCGCCACGCGCGGCGGCTCCAGCACCACGATGACGTCGAACGCGACGGAATCGGTGTGGCCGGCGAAATCGTTGGATACGGCTTCCACCACCAGTTGGGCCGGCCCGTCTTTCAGGTTCGCCGCCTGGCTCTTGCCCGCGTTGAAAGTCACCATCAGCGGCGCTTCGTGCCGGTGCCAGAGCAGGCGAGTGGCTGCGCTCCTGGATTCGAACACCGGATACGCAGTGCCTCCCTGCGTCACGAACCCGCGCACTTCACGCACGCCGTGCGGATTCGCCAGCCGGACGGTGACCGGAGTGCTGACACCGATGCTCGTCACCGCCGGGATCGCCTGGATCGCCGTATGCCCGGACATCACCACCAGCAACCCGCCCACGGCCAGCACGGCCGCCAGTACCGCCACCAACGCAATTTTCATTTCTTGACCCAGCTATCCAGCCAATCGAGGAACGTCTTATACCAGAATAGGCTATTGCGGGGCTTCAATACCCAATGTCCTTCGTCGGGAAAAATCACCAGCTTGGACGGCACCTTCTGCATTTGCAGCGCGGTGAACAACTCCTCCGCTTGCCCCTCCGGCACGCGGTAGTCCAGCTCGCCGTGGAAGACCAAGGTGGGAGTGTGGAAGTCCTTGACATAGCTCGAGGGCGACCACTTCTGGTAATCCTCCGCCTTGTCCCATGGCGTGCCGCCCATTTCCCATAGCGGGAACCACAGCTCTTCGGTGGTGCCGAATTCGCTGGTCAGATCGTAGACGCCATCGTGACTGATCAACGCCTTGAAGCGCTGCGTGTGGCCCAAGATCCAGTCGATCATGTAGCCGCCGTACGACCCGCCGGCCGCTGTCATGCGGCTGCCATCGGCGTACGGAATGCCACCCACCACGTGATCGGTGACCGCCATGATGTCGTCGAACACCTTGCCGCCCCAGTCGCCGTTGATTTCGTCGACGAACTTCTGCCCGTAACCGGTCGAGCCGCGCGGATTGGGCTCGACCACCAGGTAGCCGGCGGCGGCGAACACCTGCGCGTTCCAGCGGTAGGTCCAACTGTGTCCCCAGCTCCCCTGCGGGCCGCCGTGAATCAGCATGATGACGGGGTATTTACGATCGGGGTCGAAGTCATAGGGCTTGATGAGGAAGCTGTGAATGTGCGCGCCATCGGGCGCATCCACCCAGAATTCCTCGAGCGGCGTGAGCTGGCGCGAGTTCAGCACATCGTCGTTCAAGTGCGTCAGCGGCGAAGGCGCTCCGCCGGAGGAGGCGGCGCGGTAGATCTCCACCGGCGATTCTCCGGTCTGCTGCGTATAGACCATGGTCTTGCCGTCATGCGTCAGCATCATGTCGTCCAGTTCGCTGTCGCCGGCAGCGGCGATGCGCATCGCACCACCCTTCACCGGGATCCACTGGATGGCCTGCCGCCCGCGATCTCCCGTGGTGAAGAACAGGCTGTTCGAATCCGGCGCCCACACGAAGCTGTTCACCCACCGGTCGATGCTCTCGGTCAGACTGACGACCTTTCCGGTGGACCGTTCGAGCAGCATCAACTGCCAGCGGTCGCTCTCGTAGCCGGCCCGCGCTTGCGCCCGCCAGGCGAGATACTTGCCGTCGGGAGAGTAGCGCGGCGACGCGTCGGCGCCCAGGCCGTTGGTAATCTTGACCGGTTGTTGCGGCTCGGCGCCGCCGCTCAGCGGCAACACGAACAGATCGGTATTGGTACTTGCCGCGGGCACCGGATCGAGATTCACCGCATAGCAGAGCTCCGCGCCGTCGGGCGAAACATCGTAATCGTCCGGGCCCCCCAGCGAGAAGGGAGGCACCTCGCGGTCGCCCGGCGTCAGATCGCGCACCGCCCCGCCCGAAACCGGCGCCATCAGCAGATGACTGCGGCGGCGCGACGTCCAGGCGTTCCAGTGCCGGTAGAGCAGCTCCGTGTAGACGCGCGCCTTGACCGGATTCGAACTGTCGGCGTCGAGGTTCTTCTTATTGCAGGCGTCGTCGGCGCCGCATTCCGGGTAGACGCTACTCGAGAAAACCAGGTACTTCCCGTCGGCCGAGAAGATCTCGCCGTCGGCTTCGGTGGCCAGGCTGGTAACCTGTTTTGCATTGCCGCCATCCGGATCCATCAGCCAGATTTGGGCCGAGCCGCCGCGGTCGGAGATATACGCGATCCGCCGGCCATCGGGCGACCAGCGCGGCCGCGTGTTATTGTTGCCGCTGTGCGTGATCTGGCGCGGCGTACCGCCCTCGATCGGCACCGTCCAGACCTGCTGCGGTTTCCGGTTGGCGGCCAGATCTACCGATACCACGGTGAATGCCACCGTTTTGCCATCCGGCGAAATCTGCGGATCGCCGATCCGCTTCAGCTCCAACAGGGCGTTCGCATCGAACGGGCGCTTCTGGGCGAACAACATCGCCACCGAAGCAAGCGCGAGAACAAGACTGCGGCGCATACATCACGATTGTAATGCAGCGCCCGGCCGCGGGCGGTAGAATCGGCTCTGTAGATGCGCCATCGGTGGCACACTTTGCGGCGCGCTTTGGAGCGGCGGATTCGTTATCGCGTCACGCGCGGCGGCCTTTGGTTCCTGACCGCGCTCGCGGCAACCGCGCTGGCCGCGGTGGTGTCTGCCAACAACCTGTTGTTTCTGGTGCTGGCCGCGATGCTCGCCATGCTGTTGGTTTCCGGTGTGCTCGGCAGCCTTTCCCTGGCCGGCCTGGAGGTAGACTTTGTGGCGCCGGAGCACGTCTTCGCCGCGCGCGGATTCCCCGGCCAAATGCGCGTGCGCAATGTGAAGTGGCTGATGCCTTCGTTTTCCATCCGCGTGGAGGGCATTCCCGATGCTGGCGGAGCGTGCCTGGAATCCGCGGTGTATTTCCCACTGATCCCGGCCGGAGTCACGCTCGAGAAAGTTGTCGAGGCCCGCTTCCCGCGTCGTGGCGCCTATCGCGAGAACGGATTCGCCTTCTCCACTTCGTTCCCGTTCGGGTTTCTCCGCCGAACCGCACGCGTCACGCTGCTGCGCGAGACGCTGGTGTATCCACCGCTCGATCCGCTGCCCGTCTTCGAGGAGATCCTGCCCGCCATCGCCGAGGAGATGGAAGCGTACTATCGCGGCCTCGGGCGGGATTTCTACCGCATCCGCCCCTACGAAGTGCTGGAGAGTTCGCGGCACATGGACTGGAAGGCCACCGCCCACACCGGCGCCTTGCAGGTGCGGGAATTCGCCCGCGAACCGGAGCGGACCATGGAGCTGTTCCTGGACCGCGACGTGCCGCCCAACCTCGACGCCTGGTTCGAACACGCCATTCACTGCTGCGCGTTCCTGGCGTGGCGCCTCTCCGCGCAGGGCGCTTCGGTCCATTTCCGCTCCAACGGCTACAGCCTGCGCCAGCCCGAGGATGGCGACATCTACGCCATTCTGCGATATCTGGCGCTGGTCTATCCGCAACCGAGGCCCGCGGTGGAAGGGCCGGTGGAGGAAACCAGCTACAAGCTGGCGTTCAGCGCATCGCCAGAGCGATTGCGCCAAGCCGGTTGGATGGCGGCGCGCATTCTCTCCCCGCGGGATCTACCCGCGCCAGGTGCGCCGCAACCGTAGCGCCGGCGGCTGCGCCCGCCTATTTCTTCGTGGTCGCCTTGGGATCCACCGGTTCGCCGTACTTGATGGTGGACTTGCCTTCGAAGCGCTTGTAGTCCTGATATTTCACCACCATGCGGATGCGCTGGCTCAGGTCTTTGAAGTGCAGCGTGTCATCGGCGTGGGTATAAGTGGGAAACCAGTACTTGCCATCGATTTGCTCGCGGTAGGTCTCGAACTTCGGGAACTGGTAGTCGCTGCTCTTCTTGACGAGGCCGGTTCCTTTGCCGTAGGTCTTGACGATCTGCAGGTCGCGATCGTCCACCCACGCTTGCCCTTCGAAATAGCGCTTGCCCGGCAGCATCTTCTTGGGTTTCACCGAGAAGAGATAGCAATCGATCTCGTCGATCTTCTCCTTGCCCAGATAGTTGATGTCGTAGTTCGGCACTTCCTCGGTGGTGAGGACGAACGGCTGCACGTTGTGCAAGTCGTCGATGTCCTCTTTGGTCAGCCCGATTACCTTCAGGTTCATCACCGGCGCGTACACCACTTTCTCGATCCGCTTGCCTTCCGGGGTGAAGATGATGTCATCGACTTCCTCCCATTTCCCGCCAGTCGGGTTCCCGCCGGGATCCAGCTCTTCGAGCTTCAGGCTCTGGCGGTAAGTATAGTTGCCGCGCGCCTCGGCGAACTCGCTCTCCTTGGCCGCGAACTTGCGGATGATCTCGTCGGCATTGACAGTGTCGGCGGCCCAGATGGGCGCGGTTAGCGCGGCCAGGGCGGATGTCAGAATAAGCGCTCGCATTTTCCCTCAATATACTGCAAGACGGGATTACTTGCTCAGCAGTTTCTTGGCGATGGTCAGCAATTGGATGTTGCCGGTGCCCTCGTAGATCCGGCCGATCTTGGCGTCGCGGTATAGCTTTTCCACCGGATAATCGCGCGTAACTCCCACGCCACCATGGATTTCAATGGCCTTCGACGCGGAGCGTTCGGCTACCTCGGCACTGTAGTATTTGGCCATCGCGGCTTCCGACAGGAAAGGCATCCCGGCATCGCGCAGACGTGCCGCGTTATACACCAGCAGGCGCGCGGCTTCGATTTCGGTAGCCATTCTGGCTAGTTCGAACTGCACCCCCTGAAATTCGGCAATCGCCTTGCCGAATTGCTTGCGCTGCGCGGCGTACGCAGTCGCGTGTTCGAGCGCCGCGCGCGCCAGGCCAATCATCTGCGCGCCGATCGCGATGCGCCCTTCGTTCAGCGATTCAATGGCGATCTTGTATCCACGGCCGACTTCGCCCATCACGTTCTCGCGCGGCACCGGGCAGTTATCGAGGATCAGCTCACAGGTGGATGACGCGCGCAGTCCGAGCTTGTCTTCCTTCTTGCCCACCTGGAAGCCAGGGAAATCGCGCTCCACCAGGAACGCCGTGATGCCTTTGTAGCCGGCTGCTGGATTCGCGTTGGCAAACAGCACAAACAGGCCGGCTTCGGCGGCGTTGGTGATCCACAATTTGCGTCCGTTGAGCAGGAAATGGCCGCCCTGGTCCTCCGCTCGCGTGGCCAGCGCGAAAGCGTCCGAGCCGGCGCCGGCTTCCGACAGCGCATACGATGCCACCGTGTTCTCCGCCAGCCTTGGAAGATAACGCACTTTTTGTGCGGCGTCGCCCCAGCGCAGCAGGGCGTTGTTGCAGATGGTGTTCTGCACATCTACAATCACGCCCGCTGAAGGATCCACCGCGGAAAGCTCTTCCACCGCCAGAATGGCCTGAAAGAACGTGCCTCCCTGCCCGCCATATTCTTCCGGGATCTCGATCGCCATCAGGCCCATGGCAAAAAGCTGCTGGAGGATATCCTTGCGGAAGACGCCAGCTTCGTCCATCTCGCGCACATAGGGGCGAATCTCCTCGCGCGCGAACTTGCGCACGGTGGACTGGAAGAGCTTCTCGTCCTCGGTCAACGCGGTCAGCGGCCGCAGCGCTGCCTCGGAGTTTCCCGGAGCGGGCATCTCCCGAGCCTACTCCAACTCGGCCAGCGCGTGCCAGTGGCGGCCCTGCGATCCGGCCACCCCGCGGTGCGTGACATGACCCTGGTAGGTGTTGACGCCCTCGCGCAGCGCGGCGTGCCGCTCGCAAGCAGCTTCCAGGCCGTGATTGGCCAGCTCCAGCAGGTACGGGAAAGTGGCGTTGGTGAGCGCGAAGGTCGAGGTGTGCGGCACCGCCGCGGGCATGTTCGAGACGCAATAGTGCACCACGCCATCCACCACGTATACGGGATCGCTATGCGTGGTCGCGTGCGCGGTCTCCAGGCACCCGCCCTGATCGATGGCCACATCCACCACCACCGCTCCGCGCTTCATGCCGGCGATCATTTCGCGCTTCACCAGCTTGGGCGCCGACGCACCGGGAATCAGCACCGCGCCCACCACCAGGTCCGCCGTTTTCAGATTCTCGCGGATGGTCAGGGCGTTGGAAGCCAGCGTCACCACCTGGCCGTTGAAGATGTCGTCGAGATCGCGCAGCCGGTTCAAGTTGCGGTCGATGATGGTGACGTGTGCGCCCAGTCCCAGCGCCATTTTGGCGGCATTGGTTCCCACCACGCCGCCGCCCAGAACGACCGCGTTGGCCGGCGCCACGCCCGGCACGCCGCCCAGCAGTATACCGCGGCCGCCGTTGGGCTTCTCGAGGTATTGCGCGCCCACCTGCACGCTCATTCGGCCGGCCACTTCGCTCATCGGCGTCAGCAGCGGGAGCGAGCCATCGGCTTCGCGAATGGTCTCATAAGCCACGCCGCTGACCTTCGATTCGAGCAGGCGGTTGGTCAGTTCCGGCAGAGGCGCCAGGTGGAGATAGGTATACAGCACCAGTCCGGGCCGGAAGAAAGCATATTCGGCCGGCTGCGGTTCCTTCACCTTGACGACCAGGTCGGCCTTGGTCCACACTTCGGCGGCACTCTCCACAATGCGAGCGCCGGCGCGGGCGTATTCCTCGTCGGAGATGGAGCTGCCTTCGCCAGCCCGCGTTTCCACGAGCACCTCATGCCCCGCCTCGCGCAGGGCGATTACGCCGCTCGGAACCAGCCCCACCCGCGTTTCGTGGTCCTTAATCTCCCTGGCAACGCCAACGACCATAAGTGGCCTCCGATTCAGATTAACACCACGCCCAGGTGGGGAGTCCAGTTCACCCCGACACCCTCCGCAGGAAGTCGTCCACAATCCCAAAAAAGGCATCGGGTTGCTCCGCATACACCGAATGGCCTGCGCCAGGAATCACCCTGAGCTCGCTATGGGGGATCTGCCGATTCAGCTCCTGCGAAAAATATACTGGCGTCACCACGTCCAGTTCACCGGCCACAATGCATGTGGGGATGCGGATCTCGCCGAGCCGGTCGAACGCGTCGTGGGCCACGATCATCTCGATTCGTTTGATCGCGACGGACGTGTCGGGAGGGTGTGCGCTGAGCTGGCGCATAAGGGGCTCCCAATATTCGCAGTGAGCCCGGTAATACACCGGCGAGTACAAGATGAGGAAAGCCAACTGCATGGCCGCTTCCGGCCCGAGCTGACTCAGAACCGCTTTGCGAAGCTCGAACATCTGGCGGAAGCGAACATCAGCCCGCGCCCATGACGCGACCAAGACCAGGGAGCGAACCGTGTCGGGATGGTCGAGGGCCATCACCTGCGCGATGGCCCCACCGGTCGAGACGCCGACGATGTCCGCTGGAATGGCTTTGAGGGCGCGAAGCAGGCCGGCCATGTCGCTGGCGTGCTGCGCGATGGTGTGTCCGGTCTCGGGTTGACTACTCTTGCCAACCCCCCGGTGGTCCACGACGATGGTGCGGAACTTCGTTGCGAAGAGCGGGATTTGCGGACCCCAACCGAGGCCCACGCCCCCAAGGCCGGGAATCAGAAAGACCGGATCGCCCTGGCCATGCTCTTCGTAATAGAGATCGACGTCGTTAATGTGTGCGACAGGCAATGTTTCCGCTCCTTGCCGGGCCGGCCGGCATGGGCCATCAGGGCAGAGGATCGTCTCTCAAAACTGTATCATTCGGCATGCACATTTGTTTGCCAGGTTCCTACGAGGTACACGCCGAGTAAACGAACCGCGTGGCGACACGGTAAACTGTGGTTATGCCGCCTACCGAGCGCATCGTGGTGGATCCGGATGTCCTGGCCGGCAAACCCGTAATTCGAGGGACACGGCTGGCGGTCGAATTCATTCTTGAACTTCTCGCCGCCGGCCAGGGAGAAGACGCGATCCTAGGAGACTACCCTGGGCTGACGCGCGAGGATATACTCGCCTGCCTCGCGTACGCCAGCTACCTGGCCCACGAATACAAAGCCTTTCCGATTCCGGCCTAGATGCGCATCCTCGCCGACGAGAACTTTCCGAAATCGGTTGTCGAGTCTTCGCGCTGGCGGCCACGATGTCCTGTGGGCCCGGACCGATTGCGCCGGATGGAAGGACGTTGCCCTTCTGGACCTCGCCGAATCCGAAGCGCGCATCCTTCTGACGCTAGACAAGGATTTCTGGCAGATTGCCGTCCAGCGCCGGATCCCTCTCGAACGGTCAGGAGTCATTCTATTCCGGGTTCATCCCGCGACACCGGAGAATCTCGACCCGCTCGTGCGGGCGATGCTTGCGGCGAAGGGAGCGTGGGCTGGTTACATTAGCATCATCACCACCGAGGGTTTTCAGATGCTGGCTGCTCGGAGGCGTTGAGCGGCCTATTCAGGACCGATTTGCTCCGCGCCCCGCGTCAGAACATCAGCTTAAATGCTACCTGCATGCGGCGCGCATTGGTGCCGTCGATCGGGCCCCAACTCGCGTTGCCCGCGCCCACGCCGGTAACTGGTTTCAATACGCCCGACTGCGCGGTGTACGCAATGTTGTTCACGCTGGTATTGAACTGCGAGTTGAGAGCGTTAAAGGCCTCGAAAATCAGCTCGCCGCGGAAGCGGTCCGTGAAGGGCAGGCTGCGGCTGAGACGCGCGTTCACCGGGTGCTGGCTGCCCGTCGACAGGCTGTTGATCTGATCCAGCGGCATGCGGTTCCATCCGCCCGTGCCGGTCATCGAGTTGGTGTAGACCATCGTGATGCCGGGGAACTGCTGGCCCTGGACGTTCACCAGCGCCGTTTCCGGCAGCCCCGTCGCGATTGTCGCGATCGCAGAGAATTGCCAGCCATTCAGCGCGAAGCGCGCCACGGGAGACGTGCTCCGGGTGAGCGTCGGCTGCCAGACCAGTTCCACCACGCCGCGCTGCGTCTGGTCGAGATTCGATTTGCCCTTATCCAGTATGGAGTCGCCGTTGTAGGAACTGAGCGGCACGCTGTTGAATATCAGCGGTCCGCTTTGCGTATCGAGATTCTGCTGCCACGTGTAGGAGCCGTCCAGCGTCAGCCCGTGCCACATCCGCTTGCGGAACTGCGCGACTCCGGCGGTGTACCACGAGGACCCGTTGTTCACGATGTTATACACCTGGCCGAAAAACGTGCTGGCCTTGCTGGTCCAGATGGGCAGCAGCACCGAATTGACTTCGGCGCCGGCGGCGTTGTCGACAAGGTACGTCTTGTTGATGGTTGAGGGATTCAGATTCAGATCGTTCGCCGCCCACAAGTGCAGGCCGCGGCCGTAAACGTAGCTCACCGTAACGGTGGTGTCCTTGCCCAAACTGCGCTCAATGGCGAACGTTCCGCTTTGTTCGTTCTGATTGCGAAACTTGGTATTAGCGAAGGCGATGTTGCTGGTTGAGTTGGGGATGGTGGTGGCGCTCGAAATCACCTTGGAAAATACCGGTGAGCCGCTCTGATACGGGTTTACGCTGATGCTGGTCTGGTACAAGCCATTGCCCAGAAACAGCGCATCGATCATTTGCATCGGGAAGGGCGTCCAGAACATGCCGAAGCCAACGCGAATCACCGTGCGGTCGTTCAACAGGTAGGAAAGCCCTCCGCGCGGCTGCAGCGTCATGTTGGGCGAGGTGATGTATTGGGTTTCGTAGAAATCGGTGTTGTATTCGGTCGGCTGCGGCAATTTCACTTTGTCCCAGCGCAGGCCGATCTCCACCTGTAGCCGGCGCGAAACTTTCCAATCGTCCTGCGCGTAAACTCCGACCGATCTCGATCCCAAGCTGCGCACCGGATTGCCGAACTGCTGCGTAAAAAGGGTGTAATCCTTGGCATTGTTTTTATTGAAGCTGAAGTCCTGCGCGAAGGCCGTGAGCGAGGGGTAGGCGTACGTGCCGTCCTGGTTGTACACCTGGTGGATCCAATCCTCGCCGCGCATCCCGTCGGCGCCGATGCGCACGATGTTGGCGCCCACGGCGACCGAGAAATTCTCCGCGGCCTGATAGCGCTGCTCGCTGGGGACTATGCCGGGATAGCCCGGATTCGCGCCCACACTCGCGCCTGCCACCGTCAACCCAAGGCCGCCCGTCGAAGGCCACTGTTGGGTCTCGGGCAGCACCGAGATGCGGTCCTTAAACCACCCCAGGCGGAGTTCGTTGACCATATTCGGTCCCAGTTGCGACGTCCAGCCGGCATTCGCGTAGCGCGTCTCCTCACCCACGTTGCCATTGCCGCCCAGCAGGCCTCCGTCTGGCGAGACGGCCATTTGGCCGGCGCCGTTGGGCGCACGGTAATGCTGCGCGTCCGCCACCAGGCTGAAGCTGTTGCGCTCAGTCCAGTGGTAGTCGGCGCGCACCAGGCCGGTAAAGGTCTTTTGGGAGCCCGGTACGATCGCGTTCATCTGCGCCTGAATGAACTTCTCGACCGCCGCGCATTGAGCCGATGTCGCGGGCGCCCCGCAGCGGGAGGGCAGCACCGCGACGCTATTTGGGTCCGCGATCAGCGGATTGGTGATGCGATTGACGTCCTGCCAACTGCCGCTCGACGCCTCCAGGCCCACGAAGTAGTACAGCCGGTCGAGGGCCTGGCCGCCTACGTTCCCGCCCTCCGTCTCTTGTTTATCGTCAGGCCGGAAGCCCGCATCGTAACGGTCCGGCGAAGCCAGACTGGAATTGCGATAGAACCCGTACACCTCGCCGTGAAAGTCCTCCGAGCCGGTCCGCGTGGCCGCATTGACGATGCCACCGGTGGCTTTGTACTCGAGCGGCGCCGTGGAAGCGATGACCTGGACGCTATCCACCGCTTCCGCCGGAAAGGCCCGCAGCGGGTCCGCCTTGTTGAGAAAGTACCCCTGGCTCGCGTCCAGCCCATCCACCACGGCGACATCCGAGGACGGACTGCCGCGGAAGCCGATGGTATCGGGGGTTGCGCCCAGCACCGCCAGTGGCGACTCCGCCACCAGCGATTCCAGTCGCCGCCCGCTCAGCGGCAAGTCCATGATCTCATCGCGGCTGATCACGTCCGTCACGCCGTTCTTGGTATCCTGCACTCCCGGTGCTTTGCCGGTTTGCGGTTTCACCCCCGGCGCGGTCTGCTGCAATGTGATGTGGAAGTTCACCGTCTCGCCGACCGGAACCCGCAGGCTGGACGCGTCCCATCCGACAAACCCCTTGCGCGTTACCTTCACCGCATAACCGGCAGCCGGCGCCAGCGCGGGCGCGTAGAAGACTCCGTCGTCGGTCGTCGTCAAAACCAGCCGCAATCCCAGCGTCCGGTTGGTGATGGTCACCGTTGTATCGGGGATGCCATCTCCGTATATGTCACGCACCTTTCCCGTAATCGCGCCAAAGCCGGCAACGGCCTGCGCGTAGGCTCCCTCGGAGCACATCAGAACGAATAGACATAGAGCGGCTGGGATTCGCATTCAACAAAACCTCGGCAAGATAAGTACCTATTGTAAAGGGTTTTTCCCTTCAACAGGTTACGCTATCCCCGGCGCGCTTTTCCATGTGGGCGTGCGGGTCACATCTGGCCTTGCCCGGCACACCTATTGCGATCCGCGGTTTCGGCCGATAACTGTGCAGGAGGAGACACTCCCGGGTGAGACGGCAACCGAAGTCAAAAGAGCGCACTCTCCGCTTGGTGTTGGCGCATCGGCCCGCGCTTTCCGGGTGGATCGTCCCGTTCCTTCTCATCTTCTTGAGCCGCATCCCGTATAGCCTGCCGGCGCAGACTTCCGCGGCGTCGAACGTGCCGGCGGTGACGAACGCTCCGGCCACCCCGGCCGTAGGGAGTCCAACACCCATGTTAAATTCACCAGCACCCGGGTCTGTCAATACCAAGCCGCCTCCCACCGCCGCGGAGTTGCAACAGGCGGCCATCGCGCAGCAGCGGGCCGCCATTCGCAAACAGGCAGAAAATCTCGGGCTGTGGCTGATGCCGCTCGACGGGAAACCGCCGCCCGAAACGGCCGAGCCGCCGGATTGCGATCCGATGGACGACACTCTGGTCAACCCGTTGATTGAAGACGTCGCCAAGCGGCAGAGCCTCGATCCCAAATTGCTCCGCGCCATGATCGGGCAGGAGTCCGCCTTCCGTCCTTGCGCGGTATCCGTCAAGGGTGCAGAGGGGTTGATGCAGCTTATGCCGGAAACCGCCGCGGAACTGGGGGTCGCAGACCCGTTCGATCCGAAGCAGAATCTCGATGGCGGCGCCCGCTTCCTCAAGCAGCTCCTCGAAAAATACAAGGGCGATCTGCCGCAGGCCCTGGGCGCCTATAATGCCGGGCCGAAGACGGTTGACGGGTCTGCCGGCGTGTCGGACCTGCTGGGGACCCGTGGGTACGTGGATGCAATCCTAGCCAAGGCCGGCCTGAAACCGGCGGAGCCGGCAGCCATGCCCGCGGATGCGCCCGCAAAACCAACCGATCCGCCGGCCAGGCTCCCCGATGCGCCAGCCAAAGCTTCGGATACGCCCGTTCAGCCCGGTACCGTGCCCGCCAAACCTGTCGTGCCGCCGCCCGGCCAACCTACCAAGGCTGGAGAGAGTATGTAGCCTGCTCGCCGGGGAGAGCACCGCGGTATTTGCAGCAAAAGCGCCCTTGGGCGGAACCGGCCGCCTCCCGCTGGTCGGCCCGGGCCCAGGCAAAAGAACGCGTCGGGAGGACCACGCTCCTCTCATCGTCCGCGATGAGCTCCGCGCCGGCTATTCCTCGATCGGGTTGCTCGCCAGCAGAGCCCGTCTCCGCTTCACCGGCAGCCGATCATAAAACAGTGGATCGGAAGGAAGGACTTAGCATTGGGGTAACTGCGTGTCTTCCTCCGTGTCTCACCGAAGGGGTTAACACCGTTATCGGTGTTCATCCGTGTTCATCGGTGGCTCCGGAATCGTTTTTTCGCTATTTCTTGCCCGCCTTGTCCAAGCGCAGGAAACGCGCGGCGTTGTTATAGAGGATGTCGCGCTTTTGTTGTGGCGAGAGATACGTTGCGCCTTCGATCACGCCGATCGACGTGGCCATCAGCTTGGGCCAGATCATCTGGTCCGTGCCGAACATCACGCGGTCCTCGAAGCCGGCTTCCACGATGCGCCGGATGTACCGATGGACCTCTTCGAGCGGGTAGCTCCAGATGAGACCCGCCACGTCGACGTACACGTAGGCGTTGGCCTGAAGCAGGGTGAGTAAATTGTCGATCATCGGGTAACCGGCGTGCATGATCCAAAGGCGCAGCTTGGGATGGCGCGCCAGCACCTCTTCGAGCAGCAGCGGGTTGCCCATGGAGCCACGGAATTTCGGCATCGTGATATTGGCGCGGCCGCTTCCTCCGGTGCCCATATGGATGCCCACCGGGATGTCCAGTTCCTCGGCAAGAGCGAAGTAGGCGTCGACGGAGGGATCGCTCGGCGAGACGCCCTGGTACTGCAATCCCACCTCGCCCATCACTTGGAAGCCGCCCTTGGTGAAGGCCGTTCGCAACTCATCCACCGGGACGTATTTCCCGCCGAACATAGCTTGGTCAAAGGAGGTACCCATGATGATCCGGCCGGGCGCTGCGTCCTTCCACTTCTGCACCGACTTCTGATCGCCCATCACGACAGCGGTAACGTTCAGCCGCTCGTATTCGGCGAGCACGGCCTTCATGTATTCGTCGGGAGTCTTGGAGGCCTCCAGCAGATCGGTGCAGTCCTGTTTGGCCCAACCGCTCTGATCGGCCTTAACACTCGGGTCGGCCGCCAGAAACTGCGGATTGAAGGGGCACATCGGCGCGGCGCCGGGAAAGCCGCCCAGGGTGTGGACGTGAATGTCGATGACGGGTGGCCTTGGGTTGGCGGGTGACTGCGCGGATACGGCGGATGCGGCCGCGATCAGCAGGCCGGATAGTGCGAGACTTCGCATGACAGACTCCTTGTCGAAGTGATGGCGGATGAGTTCGCTCCCCGAATGGTATCGGATTTCAATGGGCGCGGCAGCGGGCCTGTATCAACCTACGTATTGCACTTCCTCTTCCAGGTCGAAGCCGAAACGGCTGTGCACACGGGCTTTCAGATCCTGGATGAGTGCGCACAAGTCGGCGGCACTGCCACGGCCGGCGTTATAGATAAGGTTGGCGTGATAGTCGGCCACGCGGATGTCGCCGCGCCGGCTACCCTTGGCCCCCACCTGCTCGAGGAACCAGGCGGCCGCCACTTTGCCTTCTCGCACCACTTCGGCCGGCACTTGGGCCGCCACGGCCGGCGCCAACTCGCGCAGCAAAAGGTTCTTGAAAATGCTGCCGGCGCATTGCATGGTGACCGGGAACTTTTCGTTGCGAACCCTGACGATGCCGTCGGCGGTGCGGCGCAACTCCTCCCGATCCGCCGGTTCCAGCTCCAATTCGGCGGAGAAAATGATCCACTCCTTGTGCCGTTTGAAAATGCTTTCGCGATAGGCGAACTGGCACTCCACGTGGGAGAAGGCGCGCACGCGGCGGCCATCGAAGAAGCGTACGCAGGCGACGCGCTCGGAGATCGAATGGCCATAGGCGCCGGCATTGCCGTAGATGGCCGCGCCGGTCCAGCCCGGAATGCCGGCCAGCGTCTCGAGCCCCTTCAGTCCGCGCTCGATCGAGAAATCCACCAGGCGCTGCAACTCGGCGCCAGCTCCGGCGGTAACGCGGTTGCCTTCGGCCCGCAACGTATCGCCGCGGTAGCGCAGCACCAGGCCGCGGAAGCCGCTGTCGGAGACGATCAGGTTCGTCCCGCCGCCAATCACCATGACCGGAATGCCGCCGGCTTCGGCCGCGCGCAGCGCCTCGAGAAAGGCTTCCTCAGCGCCGGTCTCGGCGTACAGATCGGCCGGCCCGCCCACGCCGAAGCGCGTATGACGCGCCAGCGGAACGTCAGCCGAAAGCGCTAAATTGGGAATCGCGGCGAGATGCGCGCGCATCTCTTCGGTGGTCGGCATCACCTCGATTATAAAGGGAGGGTTTATGACGCGTTCCGGCTTCGCGGGTTTTCCCCCGGAAGCAATCGGGTTTTTCCGCGGGTTGGCGCGGAACAACCGTCGCGAATGGTTTCAGCCGCGCAAGGCGGTGTTCGAGACCAGCGTGAAGCAGCCCATGCGCGAACTGGTGACAGCGCTCAACCAGGCGCTGGCCGGATTCGCTCCCGAGTACGCCACCGATCCCGAGAAGGCCATCTTCCGCATCTATCGAGACGTGCGTTTCAGTAAAGACAAGAAGCCCTACAAGGACCACATCGGCGCCAATTTCGATGTGCGTGGCATGGGCCGCGGGCACGGCGGCTTCTATTGCGCCATCTCGCACAAGGAAGTCGCGGTGGGAGGCGGCGTGTACATGCCGGAACCGGCAACGCTGGTGGCCATTCGCAACCACATCGCGGAGCATCACGCGGAGCTGCGCCGCATTTTGGCCAACGCGAAAGTGCGGCGCCTGCTGGACGGATTGCAGGGCGACCAACTGACGCGGGTGCCGAAAGGGTTCTGCGCGGATCATCCCGCGGCCGACCTGCTGCGCTTCAAGCAGTTTGTCCTTTATGTGGAGCTGCCGCCCGACCTCGCCACGTCACCCACGCTATACCGCGAGATTGTGGACCGCTTCCGCGCCATGGTGCCGTTCCTGCGTTTCCTGAACGCCCCGCTGCCCAAGGAAAAGAAGATCGACGCGCGGGACTTATTGGGATAGAGCAAGTGCGGCTGGCGGCTTTTCTCTTGCTCGCTCAATTCGGCTGTGGCGAATCCGCCGATCGGCGTTCTTCATTCGTGCTCAACCGCCGCAACCATTGAAGCGCGGCAACCAAACCGAATCCGAGACACGTGTCCAGCAGCAGGTTGAAAAGAAACTGATGCTTGATGTTGTCCGCCGATTCGTCCCCGAAAGCAGCGGCGAAGAAAGCCGTCGCACAGCACGCCGCCAGCAGCATTGCCAGTTCCACCCATCGCCGGGCGGACGGTGTGGAGCGGCAGCGCCAGAGGAATGCCAGACCGCCGGCCGGAAACAGGACGGCTGCGCCGAGAAGCAGCACGGCGATTGGCGATAGACAATGCTCGTGGACGAAACCCCACAGCGCGATTGCATCGCTCCTGGCTCCCGGAGGCCGGCCCGCGGACTTGTCGAAGTTGCCGCAGTATGCCGGGCGCAGCGAAAGAGCGGTGTGAAGGCGCGCGTGAACATGCCGCCACAGTCGAGCCGGCCGCACCAGATAGAACTCCAGCAGGCTAAAGGAGCTGACATGATCTTCGATGGCGTTCACCAGAGATCCGTCCGCCACGCCCGTACCTGGGCTCCAGGCGAGAGTACCGGAATAGCGCGCGTAGTCCGGGTTCAGGCCGAGAGCCCGAAGATCCGACTGCGGCGTTACGGACTCCGGCAAAATCGCGGAGAACACCATGTTGTATAGGCAGGCCACTCTGGGGGCTGGAAGCAGCGACCGGTACATTACCGCTCCCGCCACACAAACCGCCGCTACGCCAGCCAAGGCGGCGTAGCGGGTGCGCTTGTCGAGCGCGCGCCACATCATCCTGAGATCGAACGCGGCCAGCGGTACCAGGAGGGCCGCATTCTGCGTCTTGGCCGTGATCCAAAGCACGGCAAAGACGTTCCAGCGCAGTGCCTGCACAATCGAGATTCGTTCGCTCTTCGAGAGATCTATGCTCTCCGCCAGGAAAAACAAGAACCAGATGCATGAGGCAGGCTCCGAGTACAGCGAATTCCAATAGGCGACGTAGCCGACGTCCGTCAGCACCAGGACCATCCAGGCCCACGCCACGCCGTGCATCGGCAGGTCCCGCGTCACCCAGAGCAGCCGAGCCAGTGCGAGTAAAAAAAACACCGCGTGAGTGAAACCGAAGACCGTGATGTCGAATGTCTTGGGGCCGATCAGGACTGCGTTCGCCGTCACCGCGATTTTCGCCAGGATCCACTCGGATGTAACCTGTTCCCAACCGGGCGCCCGGTAGCTTGGGTCCTGGACGTATTTCCTGGCGACAAACGAAAACTTGTTATCCGGCGCTTTGGATTCCGGCGCATAGCCAAGCGCTCCCGCCATTCGCACGAAATCGCCCTGGTCGGCAAGGCCGATGATCGGCGGGACAAAAAGCTGCCATGCCAGGAGTACTCCGGTCAGCGCGAGGACTAAACAGAGCCATAGATTCCGCGACAAACTCACTCCCATTTCGAAGGCGCCATCGCGCCCGAGTCTCGACACCATAGAGTAGCGCCCCGCGCTTGGTTCTAGGACCTAATGGAGCGATCTAGTACCGTTCCTGGTCCAAGTCTCCGCAAGTCCGCGTCCGCCATTTAGTTTTGGCGCCTTCTATAGTAGACTGAGCCCATGCGGGTGCTGGTGTTTGTTCTGGGTTCTGGCGTTCTCTTTGCCCAACAGCCCATCCTTTACAATCGCGGAACCGTCAACGCGGCTTCCTCCGCGCCCTTTGGCCTGCCTAACGCGCCCATCGCTCGCGGCAGTGTATTCACGGTCTATGGCGAATACCTGGGCCCCGCCCAATCCCAAACGGCATCCGCTCCTCTGGCAGCAGCATTCGGCGGGGTCTCTCTCAGTGTCACGCAGAACGGCGTGGTCACCCAGGCGTTTCCGCTCTTCGTCTCGGCGGGACAGATCAATGCCGTGATGCCCTCCAGTGTCACCGCCGGCCTGGCGACATTGCGCCTGACTTATCAGAACACTAAGAGCAACGCCATCACCATCCAGATCGCCGACTCCGCGCCCGGACTTTTCGCCGTCGCTAATGCCGCCGGCCCCGGCAGCATCCAGAACTATGTCTCCGCGACCAGTCTGCCACTCAACTCGCTGGCGACACCCGCCGCGCCCGGGCAGATCGTCGAGATCTGGGGCACCGGCCTGGGCCCGGTCACATTTCCCGATAACGTCACGCCTACGCCCGGTAACGTCTCGACGCCGGTGACGGTTACCATCGGAGGCCAGGCCGCGACCGTCCTCTATTCCGGCCGCAGCCCGTGTTGCGCCGGCGTCGATCAGGTCAACGTCTACGTTCCCGCCAATGCCCCACTCGGTTGCTGGGTACCGGTATCGGTTAACGCTGGCGGCGTGGTTTCCAATGTCACCACCATGGCCATTGCCGCCGCCGGCGCAACCTCGTGCGACGACACCGGAAACCCTCTCTCGAAACTGGTCCGCACTCCCGGAACGCAAGCCTTCATCCACGTGGAACAGTTCAACGATATCGAGAATATCAATACGGCTACCCCTATCACCCAGGCGCTCGAATATGTCTACTCGCGGTTTTATATCCGCCCCAATTCGCCCTTCAACTTCGATCCTTACCTGTCCTATCCGCCAGCCGGAACCTGCCTGGTACACCAGACCTCGGGCGACTCCAGCAACACCCTGAACCTCCGCGGGGCTCTGCCCGCCAGCGCCAGCCTAAGTCCGCAGCCCAACCAGACCTATAACAATGGCACGCAGTCTGAGAGCCTCGCGATTACCAGCCCCTTCATCGCGGCCATCGTGGGCGAGACGGTCGGCTCAATTTCTGCCGGTTTGAACCCGTTGAGCGCCGGTGCGAGTTTCACAATCGATCCTGGCGGGGCGAATCAAATGGTTCTTGCCATTAACCCCGAACCGCCACCTGCCTGGACCCGTCCCAACGCAATCATCGTCGTGCCGCGCAACGCTCCCCTCGCGCTCACGTTTACTCCTGGGGATATCGCGGCGCCTACCGCCATTCTGCTTTATTCGTACGCCGCGGCCACCAACTCGACGGTGGAAGTACAGTGCCTCGCCGCGCCTGGGGCCGGCACATTCACCATTTCCGCGGATACCTTGGCGAACCTGCCGTCAAGCTATCGGATCATGGATGGCTCTTACGCGAATCTGATGGTAGGAACGCTAGGAGTGAATCACGCAGTCTCATTCACGAATGGCCTCGCGGTGAATGGAGTCTTGCTCAACTCGACTTGGGTCAGCCAATCGGTGGTGCTCCAATGAAGCTGCTTTCTGTATTCTTGATCTTCTCAGGCTCGCTGCTTGCGCAGACCTTAAACATGACTGAGGGTTATCTAGGCGGCGGAGCTACCGCCCTCCTGATTTATGACGAGGATGACGCGAGCGACGACTTAACAGCTTTTGAGGCACTGCTTCCCCCCCCGGTAATCCCTGGCGGCTACCATATTGGGCGCCGCATTGAGACGACCCCGATGACCTCGGCGGCTCCCATTATTACTGGGTCGCTCGACACCGACTTTTCCGCCGTGTATCCCGCGGTAGCTCCTTTCTATAGCTACTTTTCCGGCGGGCAAACAACATACAGCCCTTTGTTCCGGCCACAATCGGAGATAGGGCCTCGCGCGGAGCTGACGACCGTACAACCCGTGGCTCCCCCTGACCCACGGTTCGTCTTCTTGGATGGCTACGGGGCGGGATTCGTCGCCATTGACATGACGTCTCTCTCGGTTGTGAGCCAGGTCCCCGTTCCCAGTGTAGTGGGCCCCTTCGGCATCCGGCCAAACGTCACGGGCCCCGCCAATGAAGTGTGGGTGCTGAACAGCGGCAATGAAGTCGCGGCTGGAGCGGAGGTCTCGGTCGTCGACCTGAGCACACAAAGCCTGGTCACCAACATCCCCACTCCATCGATCCCCCAATCCACATCTGCCGTGCCGGTCGGAATCGTCTTCACTACCGACGGCGCGACGGCGTTCGAGGCCTTCCAGTATCTCTCGCCGGATTCTTCCGGGAATCATGGTGCACTCGTGGTTTTTGACGCCGCCGCGCGAACAGTCACCTCCACCATGCCGCTGAACTTCTTTCCTAATGCACTGCTGATGGCCCCGGATGGATTGACTGTATATATTCTTAGCAGCAGCGGAGGGAACATTACTTATTACGATGTTCTCAGCGGCACGGCCGATCTTACCGCGCCGGCCAGTGTGTCGTGGCCGGTCTCGTAGATTTTGATGAAGTCGGCGCCCTCCTTGAACTGCCAGCGAATGACGCGGATCAATTCGAGCGCATTGTTGGCCCAGGTGGCGTTGGGCAGCACGTGCTGCTCGGGGTTGAAGCCGATCGCGTCTTCATGACCGCCCAAAATATCGATGGCGTTGCCGCTGATGCGCAGCCGGGGGCCCGGAATGGCGCCGGCATCGATGGAGTTGCGCACCGCCGTATCGGCCGAGCCGGCGCCCTCGGTTCCCATGTCGCGCTCGGCGGTGAACCCTCCCATCAGGTCGTCGCGGGCCGCCAGCACCGCCGCTATGGTTCGTTGCGGCACCGATTCCTCCACCGTCTGCAAGTCCTCCGCGCCGGGATGCAGGAACAGATGCACGTGCGCGTCAATCAATCCGGGCAGCAGCGTGCGGTCTCCCAGGTCAATCACTTCGCAACCGGCAGGCCGCGCGACTCTTACGCCAACCTCGGCGATCCGGTCCCCGCGCACCAGCACTTCGCCGGGCGCGATCATCTTCCCCGTTTCCACATCCAGCAACCGTGCCGCGTGCAGCACGATGGCAGGACTCGCCGGCTGGCACCATGCGGCCGGGGCGGCCAGCAGCACAACAAATAACGAGAGCGAACGCAGATGTTTCATAGCTATTGCGCGCCATCATACCACTCCGCCCGTGGGGCGGACCCCCTGGTCCGCGCGGGACGCCCTCGTCCCGCTGTTCGATTATGAACGCTGCAAAGGCCGGCCAGGGGGCCGGCCGCGGACGGGGCGTCCTCCCCACGGCCATTCAGTAACTCGGGCCCGGGGTAGAAACCGACTCGGGGATCTCGGGTATTCCGCTCAAGGTGCGATAGGTGGGCCGGCAAAGACCGACACGGCGGTTCCTGTGTTGTATGCCGCCAGTATGGTCCCGTAGTAGGTATCGAGGACGGCGACGTCGCCCAACGGGTCGCTGAAATAAGCCTTCGCACCGTCTTGAGACAGGCTGAAGGTTCGTCCCACTGTCGTGGGCAGGCCGGAGTTGAACTCGTTGGTGACCTGGCGTGTAGTAAGGTCGAAGACCGTCAGGTACACTCCCACATTCCAAAAAAGCCGCGTCCCGTCCGGGTGGATGGCAACCGCGCTGCCAAAGCCCGGGTAACCAAATGCCGACCCCGGCTGGTAGGTCGCCAGGCAAATTCGCGACTCCGTATCAGTACACGGAAGCCGAACTCACGGCTGCGGTTGCGGAGGCGGCGCGAGTGGGCAAACGCGTGGCCGTGCACTCGACCGGCGAGCCGGGCACGCTCTATGCCGCGCGCGCCGGAGTGGCGTCGATCGATCATGCGTATCAATTGAGCGACGAAACCATGCGGCTGATGCGCGAACGCGGCATCTTCGCCGTGCCCACCTTCGCCATCGCCGAGTACTTCGCCGATCACGCGGCTTCGCCAGCCATGGCGGCGCGGGAGCGGGCGCTACTCGAATATCACGCCGCCGAATTCCGCAAACAGTTGGCGGCCGGCGTGGAGTTCGCAATGGGCTCCGACGTCGGGCCGTTCCCCCACGGTACGCAGGCGCGCGAATTCGTGCTGATGGTGAAATACGGCATGTCGCCGCTTCAGGCGATTCAAACCGGAACGCTGCATGGAGCCAAGCTGCTCGCGTGGGAAGGCCAGATCGGCGCGCTGCAGCCCGGCTACTTCGCCGACGCCATTGCCGTCGAAGGCAATCCGCTCGAAGATATAGGCGCGCTTGAAAAAGTCAGTTTCGTGATGAAGGGCGGAGTGGTGTGGAGGAAGTAGGGGCAACATAAGATAGAGGACAGAAGACAGGAGCCAGAACGTGCGGGCATCGTGAGTCTCTTGACTCTGTTCTGTCTTCCGACTCCTGACCTAGCTAGCACCTGGGTCCTGACTCCTGTCGCCTGTATCCTACTCCTGAATTCTCTCTTCTCATTCCACTCGAAGCGAGCCGACCGGGTCCACCGCGGCAGCGCGGCGCGCTGGCAGCCACGACGCAAGAAGGCCGACCGCCAGCAGCAGGCAGCAGACCGCGACGATGGTGACCGGATCGGTTGGACTGATGTGGAAGAGCAGCGACGTAAGCAGCCGCGTGAGAGCCAGCGCCATCGCCAGTCCTCCGAGAGTTCCCGCCAGTATGAAGCCAATACCGTCGCGCACGATGCTGCGAACCAATTGCTGGGAGTTCGCACCCAGTGCCATACGTATGCCGATCTCGCGCGTACGCTGCGACACCGAGTAGGCGAGCACTCCGTAGAGCCCTATCGCCGCCAGCAGCAAAGCGACAGCGGCAAAGATACCGAGCAGAACCGATTCGAGGCGCGGCCGCGCCATCGAGGCCGATAGCACCTGCTCCATGCTCTCGATATGCGAAATGGCCTGATCGGGATCTACAGCGTGAACGGCCCGCTCCACGGCGGAAGCGATGGCCGCGGGCGGCAGCGCCGTGCGGACCACGAGAGCGCCGAAGTACATGGGTGACTGGGCCTGATTCAGGAAGATGGTCGGCTGCGGATCAACCTTGAGATCGGTTTGGCGTGCGTCGGCGGTGACGCCGATGATTTCGCCGTGCCGGATGTTCCAGTCGAGACCGAGGCGTTTACCGAGCGGATCTTCGCCGTGGAAGAACTTCTGCACGAACGCTTGATTCACGATGATTCCGGGCTCGGAAGAGTACGTATCGTGCTCGTTGAAGTCGCGGCCGACGACGAATGGAATGCCCATGGTGGCGAAATATTGGGGGCTCACAATGAGGTAATCGGCGCCCGGCCCCGTGCCCGAGCCGGCTCGGGTTGATCCATGCGATGGAAGCCGGAGCCGGAAACGACGCCAACCATGGGCAGGAAGTGCGCCGAACTGGCCGCCGCGACGCCGGGCAGAGCGCGCACGCGGGCGAGAATCTGGTCCAGATAGCGCGCGCGGCGATGGTCGTCGTAGTAGCGGGCTGGCGCAAAGAACATACGCATGGTAAGGATTTGGTCGGTCCGGAAGCCGCGGCTGACGCCGGTCTGGTTGAGGAAGCTGCGGCCCAGCAGGCCGGCGCCCACCAGCAGCACCAGCGAGACCGCGACTTCGGCTACCACCAGCAGTCCGCGCATACGGCGGTGGCCGCGGCTGGCGCCGCGAAGGCCGCCCTGTTTGAGCGCTTCGTCCGGATCGGTTCGCGAGAAGGCCAGCGCCGGGACAAGACCGAAAAGGAAGGTTGAACCCAGACAAAGCACCACGCTGAACGCGAGCACGCGCGCGTCGACCTGCAGACCTTCGATGCGCGGCAGAGCGAGAGCGGGCAGTGAGACGACGATGGCGCGCAATCCGGCAAAGGCCAGCGCGACGCCGAGCGCTGCGCCGGCGATCGAGAGCAACAAACTCTCAGCCAGCAGTTGGATGGCGATGCGGCTCCGGCTGGCGCCCAGCGCGGCGCGCAAGGCAATCTCGCGCTGTCTTCCGGTGCCGCGCATCAGCAGCAGGTTGGCGACGTTGACGGCGGCAATCAGGAGAACGAATGTTACGGCGCCAAACAGCAGCAACAAAGCGGTGCTGATTTCACCCGTCGTCTGCTCATAAAGCGAGACGACTCCGGCGTCCCAGTCGCGGCTCACGTACGGCCGTTCGACGGAGATCTGGCGCGCCACGGCGGAGAGATCTGCCTGCGCCCGCGCCATGGATACTCCCGGCTTCAACTTCGCGATCACGTTGAGGTAGCGGCCCTCGTCGGAATCCATGCCGCGCGCAATCTGGATGGGCACCAAGAGGTCGGCGTGCGCGAAGGGGAGATCGAATCGCTCGGGCATCACGCCGAGGATCGTATATGGTTCGTCGTGCAGGCGAACGGTGCGGCCGATAACCGTTCTGTCGCCACCGAACTGCCGCTGCCACAGACCGAAGCCGAGGACCACCACCCGTGGCCCATGCGGCACATCTTCGCTCATATCGAAGGCGCGGCCCAGCAGCGGCCGAACGCCCAGAATCCGGAAGAAGGAAGCGGACACCTGTAAGGCGTCCACCTCTCGCGGTTCGCCGAACCCGCTCAGGCCCATGGGGAACACGGAGATCGCGGCCATCCGATCAAAGGAGCGGGTGCGATCGCGCCAGTCCAGAAAATTGGCCGGACTGGCGGGATTCTGCTGGTTGCGCGACCCCAACGAAGCGGTTTTGACGGTTTTCGGAGGCCGCTCCCACAGCACGACGATGCGATCCGCTTGCGGGAAGGGCAGCGGGCGCAGGAGTACCGCATCCATGAGGCTGAAGATGGCGGCATCGGCGCCGATTCCGAGGGCCAGCGTGGCGACGGCAACGGCGGTGAACAGCGGAGTTCGCCGAAGCCCACGCGCGGAAATGCGCAAATCGCGCAGCAGCGATTCGACGGCCGCGAAGCTCCACACTTCGCGGCTTTGCTCGAGGACCGCGGTGCTGTTGCCGAAGCGGGCGCGGGCCGCCAGCAGGGCCTTTTCGCGGCTCATGCCGGCTTCGGCCAGTTCGTCGGCTTTCTCTTCGATATGCGCGGCGATCTCTTGCGCCAGCTCGCTATCGAGCCGACGGCGGCGGAAGAGCTGACCGAAGCGGCTCATGATTCAGCCGGCCTCATCACCCGGCGAATGCCGGTGAGCATTCGATCGAAGCTGGAGACCTCGCGCTGGAGCTGCTTCCGGCCGGCAGCGGTGATGCGGTAGATGCGGACCTTGCGATTCCGCGGAGAGATGCCCCATTCCACTCCCACCCAGTCTTCGCGAAGCAAACGCTGCAGCGCCGGGTAGAGCGTTCCTTCCTCGATCTGCAAGAGATCTTCCGAGGTTTGCCGGATGTGTTGAGCGATGGCATACCCGTGGAGAGGGCCGAGCCGGAGGGTCTGGAGCACCATCATCTCCAAGGCGCCGGGGAAAAGGCTGCGCTGTTCGTCGTCGTTCATTTGGTCTATGCCTTGACTCACTATGCATAGAGTCGCGCAGGTTTGGGCTGATGTCAAGAGCTAATTATTCGATCGCGGGTCAGAGATCGAAGGACTTTGTCTTGCCACGGTTGTGACAACCGCTCTCTTTGGTCGCGGCTCCGAAAGCAGAGTCGGCCCGTGATATGATAGCTTCCAGGTGATTTCGCCCATGCGAGTGACCAATCCCACCATCGCTATTCGGTAAGCGCCGAGGGCGCTTCCGGTAGTTTCAGTTTCCCGTCAACCCGAAAACCAGGTCAGGGCGGAGCTGTATCTCCGCGAGGGCATTCCCATGCAGGTGACAGAGGAAAGCGCTTTTTCCCGCCAGCGCAACTTTCTGCGCGAGGCGTTGGCGGGGAGCAATCAGGATTTTACCGAAGGCAGTCTCAGCAGCGGCATTGCGCTGCTGGCCATCCCAACCATGCTCGAGATGGCGATGGAATCCACTTTCAGCGTAGTGGACGCATTCTGGGTGGCGCGGCTGGGCGCGGATTCGCTGGCTACCGTAGGGCTGACCGAGGGACTGGTGGTGCTGGTGTTCAGCATCGCGCTGGGTCTCGGCATGGCGGCCACGTCGACGGTGGCGCGGCGCATCGGCGAAAAAGACCGGGAAGGAGCGGCCAGCGCGGCCGGGCAGGCGATTGTGTGCGGCACGGTGGTGGGCATTGCGACCGGCATCGCTGGTGTGTTCCTGGCCGCGCGCCTGCTCGGGCTGATGGGCGCGCCGGCATCGGTGCTCCACACCGGATCGCGCTATGCGAGCATCGTGCTGGGCGGCAACGTCGCTATCGTACTGCTGTTCCTGATCAACGGCGTTTTCCGCGGCTCGGGTGACGCCGCGGCCGCGATGCGAACGCTGTGGCTGGCGAACCTGATCAATATCGCGCTCGATCCGTGTTTCATCTACGGCTTCGCGTTTTTCCCGCGGATGGGAGTGACCGGCGCGGCGGTGGCGACGACTATCGGCCGGTCGATCGGCGTGGCGTATCAGCTTGCCGTTCTGTTCCGCGGCAAGAGCCGGGTGCGCCTGGCGCTGCGCCACGTGCGGCCCGATTGGCCGGTGATGGGGCGGTTGTTACGCGTGGGCTCGCCCGCGATGCTGCAATACTTCATCTCGACGGCGAGTTGGGTCAGCCTGGCGCGCATTAACGCGCGTTTCGGCAGCGCGGCCATCGCCGGATATACGCTGGCGCTCCGCATCATCCTTTTCGCGCTGATGCCATCGTGGGGCATCGCGTCGGCTGCAGCCACGCTGGTGGGGCAGAACCTCGGCGCACGGAAACCGGAGCGCGCGGAGCGCGCGGTGTGGACGGCCGGTGTGTACAACATGGTGTTTCTGGCCGGTGTAGCGGTGTGCTTCTTCGGCGCGGCGCGACAGTTGGTGGGCCTGTTCACCGCCGATGCCGCGGTGGCGCCGGTGGCCGTAACCTGCCTCCGCTACGTAAGCCTGGGGTACCCGTTCTACGCGTGGGGCATGATCATGGAACAGGCTTTCAACGGCGCCGGCGATACGGCAACTCCAACCTGGATGAATTTCTTCTGCTACTGGCTGCTGCAAATTCCGCTGGCGTGGGTGCTGGCCGAATGGGCGGGGCTGGGACCGCGCGGCGTGTACCTGGCTATCTGCATTGCCGAATCGGTGCTGGCGGTGGTCGGAATCGTGTGGTTCCGGCGCGGGAAGTGGAAGCTGGCGAGGGTGTAGGGCGAGCGCTTGAGGGCGGCCCGGTTTCGCGAAGGTCCGGCGAGCGGACCGCTAACCGGCGCGTCCGTTCTCAGACTTTACTTTGGATAACTCCCGGCCCACTAGAGTATTTGGTATAATCGCGTCTCAATATTCCGCTTTGGAGGAGAGCGAATGTTCACTGGAGGATTGCTGGTCCAACAGACCAGTAGCAAGTCTCGCGTTGTCGAGAAGCTTCCCGATGGTTCCACGGCCGTATTTGACGGCGTCACCGATACAGTGCATGCTTTGGACCTGAGCGCCGCCGCCGCGTTTGGGGCCTGTCAGGAGCCAATTACACTATCCGCACTGGTTGACGCGATGCGCCAGAGTTTGGGCAAAGCGGTCACCGAGGAAACGGTCCTGGAAGCCGTTTCCGAGTTGAAGCGCGCGGGGCTGGTGACGGTGTCCGGCGCTAAGGAAGAACTTGTCGACGAATCGCGGCGGAGTTTGCTGAAAGCCGCCGGGATAGCCCTGCCGGTGGTTCTTTCGCTGACGGCTGCGGAGCAGCGCGGTTTTGCCGCCGGAGCGGCTTCGGCACCGGTGACCACGACAGCCGCGCCGACCACCACTACCACCACAACAACAACCACTACTACAACGACTCCCGCGCCGGGTGCGGCGTCGCTCGGATCCGTAAGCACCAATCATGGGGGAACGTTCGTGCTGGACTCCGCCGGCTCATCCCCCGGAAACTGTCTGACCACCATCACGGTGGTGGGTGTGAATAGCCACTTCAACCAAGCCACGACGACGATTGCTGCCATCGCGCCATCTACCGCGAGCCAAATCTCCATCACGGTCAACTCACTTACCAACCTGACGGTGACACTGGCCGGCGGCGGCACCCCCGGAACAAACTTCAACTTCACGGTCACGACCGGGACCGAGGTATTGACGGTGACGGGGCAGCTCACGCTTGGCGACTGTTAGCCTCGCCCCTGTTTTCCGGCCGTGACGGATCGATACCGACGGCCGCGAGGAACCAGGCCAAGGGCCGCGTGGATTCATGCCAGACCAAGACCGGCTTCTTTCAATCGCGCGGCTGATTGAGATCCTGGAGCAGGCGGGGCCGTCGTCGCCCCTGTTTTCGGGCACGGCCCGCCTGCTCGACGGCCACTTGCTTCCGGCGCGCTCCGCCATCCCCGCGCCCACACCGCGCGGGCCGGGGCGCTTTCTCACCATTGGCATGGCCACTTACGACGACTACGACGGGGTGTATTTTTCCGTCCAGGCCATTCGGCTCTACCATCCCGAGGTCACGGCGCAGACTGAAATCCTGGTGATCGACAATCACCCGGAAGGGCCCTGTGCGGCGGCGCTGAAGCAACTGGAATCGAACGTCTCCGGATACCGGTATGTCCCCTACACCAGCCATCGGGGCACCGCGGTTCGGGACTTGCTTTTCCGCGAAGCGAATTCCCAATACGTGCTCGCGATGGATTCGCACGTGCAGTATGCGCCCGGAGCGCTGGCGCGTCTCGTGAAATTCCTGAAAGGACAGCCGGACGCGAACGATCTCTGGCAAGGGCCGCTGCTGTCGGACGATCTCAGGGGGCTATCGTCCCATTTCAACCCGATCTGGTCTGAGGGTATGTACGGCCAGTGGGCATACGATGAGCGCGCGGCCGATATCGACGGCGCGCCGTTCGAGATCGGCATGCAGGGTCTTGGCGTGTTCGTATGCCGGAGAGAAGCCTGGCCCGGCTTCAATCCG
>Ga0187855_10000081_pt1 | contig 79943 bp, 72 predicted proteins | sample June2016WEW_8_10_2_FD_132969 | JGI IMG/M metagenome (GOLD analysis project Ga0187855, IMG submission 132969) | Peatland microbial communities from SPRUCE experiment site at the Marcell Experimental Forest, Minnesota, USA - June2016WEW_8_10 | ecosystem: Environmental > Terrestrial > Soil >... | reverse complement strand
GGATTTAATTAGAGGAACTCCTTCCATCTTTACCTGCACTGATGGCGTGCCATTGACTTTGTTCGATACCCGGCTACCATGTCATGGAGGGATGGCGCCTCCGAGGGGCGAGGGTCATTTCCAGGAACAGGTTTATGGCGGGAATTACCGATGGAATATTTGTTATGTCCGAAACATCAAAGAGCAAATCCCGAGGGCCATGGCGAATCTTCATGGTGGAAGACCACCCGACATTTCGCGAGGGTTTGGCCCAGATTTTTAATGCGGAAAAGGACCTGACGGTATGCGGTGAAGCGGCGACTGCCGGGGAGGCGCTGCAACGCATCAACCGTCTCAATCCGGACCTTGTCCTGGTGGATATCACACTGCCCGGTGCCAGCGGGCTGGAATTGATCAAAAAACTTCGAAAGACCAATCGGACGGTAAAGCTACTGGTTCTCTCCATGCACGACGAGGCGCTCTATGTGAACCGGGTGCTCCGGGCCGGCGGCGACGGTTACATCATGAAGCAGGAAAGCCCGGAGGAAATTGTAAGCGCGATTCGTGACGTCCTGGCCGGACGCATCTACGTCAGCGAAGAGGTGCTTGCGAGTAACCGGAACTTTTCCGCCCAACCGGCCGGCGCGAAGGCGATCATCCGCCCTTTGGACCGACTTACGGACGACGAACTGCAGGTGCTCGAGTTGTTGGGCCGCGGAATGAGTGATCAGGAAATTGCGCGCCAGCTCGGCTTGCGCGCGGGGCAATTGGCGGCGGCCGGGAGGCGGATACGGAAAAGTTTGAATTTGAGCAGCGTGAACGCCTTGATCCGCTACGCGGTCTGCTGGGTGGAAAGCGGCCGCGCCTGACGCCGGCAGCCGGTTCGGGTCGGAAACCAAAGGTCAGGGGGCGCCCTTGCAAGGTGCGTGAACGGTGATGATCGTTCCTTCGCCCGGCGCCGACTCAACTCTGCAGGTTCCCCCGATTGCCACCGCCCGTTCGCGCATGTTGGTCAGGCCAAGCCCGCTCCCCTTCATTCTATCCACCCGGGTTCTCCCGGGATTAAACCCACGTCCGTCATCCTGTATCCTCATACAGACCGAATGACCCTGAATACCAATGTGCAATTTGACGGTTTTGGCGTGCGCATGTTTCTCGATATTGTTGATGGCCTCCTGAACGATGCGAAAGAGATTCAGTTCAACCTTGGGAGACAACCGCCGCCGCCCAAGGACCGCGATCCGGCATTTCGCCTGCAGATTTGTCCGCGATTGAAATTCCCTGCAAAAATTACGGCACGCCGCGGATAAACCCAGGTTGTCCAAGTCGCTGGGGTGAAGGTTGTGGGCAATCCGGCGATTCTCCTCCAAGGCGTTGACGAGGAGTTGGTCGCATCGGGCGAGGATTTCCCTCGCCGCGGGTTTGAGTTCGGGCAGGCTGTCCAGCACCTTGTGCAGCCTCATCTTGGCCGAGGCGATGAGCTGGTTGATGCCGTCGTGCAATTCGCGTGCGACCCGCAGGCGTTCCGCTTCCTGGGCTTCGATGATGCGCTGTGGCAACAACCGCATCTCCTCCTCTGCGCGTTTGCGCTGCGTGATATCGCGAATATACACGGTGAACGTCGGCTGTCCCTTCAACTGGATCCGGGTGATGGTAAATTCCGCGGCAAAACGGCTCCCATCGGCGCGCAGGGCGGCCATTTCGATGCGGCTGCCGACCACCGGGCCCCCTTCGCCGGCAAAGGAATTGGCCAGACCCTTCTGAAACCACGCCCGCAGGGATGGCGGAATGATCTCCCGGATGTCCTCGCCAATTAACTTGGCGCGGTTGTGGGTCAAAATTTTTTCCGCCGCGGCATTCAACTCGATGATCCGGCCGGCATCATCAATGGTGATGATTCCATCCAGAGCCACCCGCATGATGGCGCTCTTGCGGGCTTCGTTTTCGCGGAGCGCATCCTCGGCCTGTTTCCGTTTGGTGACGTCTTTGGCGATGCCGACGACGCGGTATACCTTGCCGGAATCATCGCGAATGGGAAAGGCGCGGTCCTGGATCCACCGGATGGTGCCGTCCGGCCGCACAATCCGATACAGCTCGTCATACTGGCCGGTAATCTGCCGCGTCAGGGCGGCTTCCAATACCCGCTCGCAGTCGTCCGGATGGAGCGATTCAATCCAGTTCTGGGGCGAGGCATAAAGGCTTTCACAGGTGCGCCCCCAGATTTCCTCGTACGCCGGGCTGATATAAATCATCTCGTTCTTCCCAGGGTTGGTCATCCAGAACACCTCCCGGATGTTATCCGCCAATTGACGGAACCGTTCTTCGCTCGCCTGCAACACCCGCTCGGCGCGCTTGCGTTCGGTGATGTCGCGCAGGAACGCGAATATGTAATGACCCCGCAACCGGAGGAAGGTGGCGATGACCTCCACTTCGAAGACGTGTCCGTTTTTGTGTCGGTGACGGGTTTCGAAACGGTCACTGCCGGATTCAATAATCCGTTGCACATGATTCTTCACCAAGTCGGGAGACGGCTCGTTGACTTCCATGTCGCTGATGTGCCTGGACAAGAGTTCCTCGCGCGAAAAACCGCTCATGCGGCAGTATGCCTCGTTGACATCCACGATTTTGCCATCAAGGTCAATCATCCAAAAACCCTCCACGGCGGAATCAATGATTTTTTGACTCAGTTCCTCGCGTTCCTGGAGCGCCTGCTTGGTTTGCTTCTGTTCGGTAAGATCGCGAGCCATGCCCATCACGGATACAACCTCTCCCTGCTGATCTCGCAACGGCACCAGCCGCGTCTCAATCCATTTCATGATGCCGCCGAACGGCTCGCTTCGCTCCGTGCGCGCCAACTCACCCGTTGCGAAAACCCGTTGAATGGCTTCCTGATTTTGCCGGGCGATCTCCGGCGGGAAAAAATCAGCCGACGATCGTCCCAACAACTCGGTATCCGGTTTACCCAACCACCGTACCGCCACAGAATTCACATATTGAATGACTGAGGCTTGATCGAGAATGAAAATCGCGTCGGGCGATGACTCGGCCAGAGTGCGGTACCGCTCCTGACTCTGCCGGAGTGCGGCCATGGCTCCCTTGAGGCGCAGGGTCGTCCGAACCCGCGCCAGAAACTCTTCCGGATCCACAGGTTTGACCATGTAATCATCCGCCCCGGATTCCAGGCCATTGACCTTATGGGAGGCTTTCGTGGCGTCACCGGAAATCAGAACGACAAAGACATCCCGCAAATCATGATCACTCTTGATTTGTCTGCAGACCTCAATTCCGTTGAGATCAGGCAGCACGACGTCCAGCAGCGCCAGATCTGGGCGCTCCGTGCGTGCCAGTTGAAGACCTTGCCGGCCGGATGATGCTTTCAAGACATCATACCCGGCGGTGTTAAGGATCAGGGTAAGGACGCTTAGGATTTCGGGATCGTCATCCACTACGAGTATGCGAGTGGTCTTGGTCATACCTGATACCTGCGAATTCAAGCCACAAATAGTGGTTGGCGAAAAAAACTAATACCGGGACGAATACGAGAGCAAGGATAAACCGCCGATTCCTCAAATCGGCGGCTAGTCCTCGCAGTTGCGTGAACGATCGCATGAACACATGCTGCCGTTTGATCCGGCGTGGCTTTCGCATTGGGGCTTTTATTACGTGTACACCAGCACCGGCGAGCGCACTAGCCTGGGCATGTGGTATGCCTTCGACACGGTCATCACAATAGCGAGAGGTGAATCATGCAGCCTGACACCGCGAACACCATCGCCCGGCTTGGCTCAGTTCTTGCTTTTTGGCGCGTGGCATACATGAACGTGAGGGATGCATTCCGAGACATAACCAGCATTTTAAAAACAATGTGAAGGCGTTTCGGCCAACTTAAAAATGAAGCCATTATTTGTAGTTTCATATCATGTTATTCCTGTCAGCGGACGGGATGCGCTGTCCATTGTTTTTATGGTGATTATTGTGGTTGCCACATGGGTGTGGTTGAAAGACCTGATGGATAATAATTAATCGGGATTATGCACTTTACCAAGGCAGGCTGAAAAACAGGTCATGATGCGCTTTGCAAACCTGATTATGAAAAGTAAAACCATTTTGCACCTTATGCCGATACGCACTCAAAGACACCTTTCAGCCCAATGTTTGGATTTTTAACCCTCACCCCAAAAGCCATTCTTTCCAAATACCCATGACTATTCCAGTACCACTAGCAGTTTCATACGATAACATTCCCGGATTAATTGGCCATTACACCCTGGTTGTTCTGGTCGCCCTTCTGATTTTTTGGGCGCTTCTTAAAACCACGAGAAGGAAAACATAGGGTAGGGAACTTGGTTCCACCAACCAACGAGAAACGAGGCTGTTTACGACTGCGGCGTTGTTGTCTGCGGCCCGGCAGGTTGTTTCGAAATTTATTTCTGCCTCTTATATCAAGTTTGAGACTGACACGCTTAATGCTTTGGCAATTGCTTGTGCCGTATTGAGTGAGGGTTTGATTCCCCCTCACCCGCTCCAATCACAAAATGCCGATGGCTCACAGCCAGTTTTTCAGCCGGGCACGCAGGACCTGCCGGGCGCGATAAAGCCGTGATTCCACCGCCTTGGGCGTCGCGTCGAGAATCACCGCCGCCTCGGCCACACTGCGTTCCTCCCATTCACACAGCACAATCGCTTCGCGCAAATCTTCGGGCAGTTTGCCCACAGCCGCGTGTACGGCGGCGGCGCGTTCAGCGGCCAGTGCCTGATCGTTGGGTGCGGGAGCGTCCGATGAAAGCGTGCTGCCCAGCGTCTGTTCTGTTTCCACATTTTCTGTTTCGAGCGAAATGTTCGGATGCCGCGAACGCCAGCGGAAATGGTTCCGCGCCAGATTGGCGGCGATGGTGTAAAGCCAGGTGGAATATTTTTCGTTCGTCCGAAAACCGGCACGGGCGCGGAAGACGCGAACGAAGGTTTCCTGCGCCAGATCATTGGCATCGTCTTCCTTGCCCACCATCCGGCAGAGAAAATGGAACAACGGCGCCGCGTGCCGTTCCATCAAATCATTGAGCGCCGCATTGTTGCCGGCGGCCAACCGTTCCATGTCGACCCGGTCGCGCGCCTCCGGCGAAGGCCGGACGTCAGTGGTGTTGCTCATGGCCGGCGGGTTCCGATACGGGTTGCTCGTTTCCCTCCTGAGCACCGAAGGCGGCGTTTTGCATTTTGGCCAGATAACGGCGGCCTTCCGCCGGCGGCATGATTTGGCTGACCTCAACAAAATACTGGAGCACCCGCGACTGACATTGCACGCGGCAGGCGGCCAGTTCGGCCAGTTTTTGTTCCGCCACGGGACTGACGTTGGTCGCGTTGTTCAAGGCCGCGGCCACCTCCTGTTTTTTGGCGGCCACCATCTGGCACATCAGGTTGCATTGGGACAGATAATCGGCATGCAGTCTCCGGATGCGCGCCATCTCGGCGTCGTTCACGTGAAATTCTTTTCGCATCCAATCCAGGCTGCCGGGAGGTTGCGTGACACAGACCTGGCAAATGCGATGGCTTACCAGATAGGAGCCGCTGAACAACATGACGCCCAACCCCAACGCACCCAGCACTATGGCCAGCGAACGATTCATAAATCAACGCAAGGCTGCCGGTGCGACGGCTGCAAGGTATTGAGCCTGTGCAGCCTGATTTGCGGCCAGATTGCCTTCGTGCGCGCCCAGTAATGCGCCCGCCACCACCAGCCCGGCGGCGGTCGCCAGGGCCCATCGCGGACGCAGCACCAGCGCAGCCAGCGTATCCAGCCAGGACAACCAGGATGTGGAGGGGACCGGCGCTTCGGCGTCCGCGATGCGACGCCACACATTTTCCTGAAAGCGCGGCGGCAAGGCCAGCGTAACACGCGACGCGCGCAACAATGCGCCCAGTTTGGCATCATCGGGATTCATATTTTCCTTCATCGGTTCAATGGGCGGCGGTGTTGTGTCCGCCGCCCGTATTTTACATTTTTAATCGCGCCGGGACAACCCGGTCGATGATGAATACCGTCAGTTGACCGCGGCGACGGACTTGGCGCAACACGGCATGGCGGCCGTGGAATTCACTGCACAAGCTTGAATCGCCTTCGGGCTGCTCATCATGTTGCGGCAAGCGATGGTGGGATTCACGTCGTTGGCTACGCTGGCGACAGCAACGGTCTGGTTGCCCAGGGCACGCGGCGAGGCAAAGTTGATGACCGGAGCGGCTGACACCGTGGAGACAACCGGAGCGGTCTTGATCTGATTGCCGGCGGCACGCGGCGCAAGCAGGGCATTGCCGGCATTGACGTTGAGGGTGATTGTGGCCAGCGCGGCCGCGCCGAGAACGGTAAGGAGGATTCGTGTTTTCATTTGTCTTTCTTATTTGTTCGCAATGCTTCATTGCATTGCCGAATGATTGTGCTGGTATTACCCCGCCGCCGGACAAACCCCTCAAAATTTTTAGACACTTGATTTTATTGCCTTTTTTGCATGAAAACCCGTTAAAGTCCGGCAAGGTGACATGTAATTATACCCACGGAGCCAGTCTGTGTTATTTCTGCGGGTTTATATCGGCTGCGGTGTATAATAAGACCGGCATCCATGAATGACGCTGGCCAAAACAAACCAGCAATCAAAGAAGACTGAAAAAGACTGAAATTATGAAATTATTCAACTACAGCCGCCCGATGATCAGCGGGCTGGTTTTGGGAGTGGCTCTGTTGGCGTCAGCCGCCCTCGCTGCTGACACAACCAGCGCGCCGCCGAAACCAGACTTGCTGACCACCTGCCCCGTTTCCGGCGACAAGCTTGATGAAATGGGCAAGCCCTATGTCTTCGTTTATCAGGGCCAGGAAGTCAAACTCTGCTGCCCCAATTGCAAGAAGGATTTTGACAAGGACCCGGCCCAGTATCTCAAGAAAATCCGCGCGGCCGACGCGAAAGCCAAAAATTAACAGGCATAAGCCAAAAATGGTTGAGCTTGGTTCGGCCCGTTGGATGATATTCAAAACGTGAAAATGACGCTGGCCATTGTTTGCAGCGTGTTGCTGGCTTGGACGCCCATCCTCCGCGCCCAGGCACCGGCGGCCCGTGTTGGGCGCGTGGTTCATGCCTGTTGCCATTGTGGCAAGGCCTGTTGCGCTGTGCCCGCTTCTCCGGAGTCCCAGCCTGTCCCTGCGACTCCGGTTCCTTCTTCCTCTCAAAATCAACTGTTGACCCTTGCGCCGGCCGGGTTGATCCGGACCTTGCCCGAGACGCCGGCGCCCGAGTTCTCCGCCTCCCCTTCTTCGCCCTTGACGGCAAACCGCACTCCGCTTTACGCGCGGAATTGCGCCTTCCTGATCTGAACATTTCTATTCCCCGCCCGTCGTGTGCCCCGAGCCAGCACGTTTCGGACCCATTCCTTTGCTCACGGAATTTTTGCGCCCGTGATTTGTCCCAAATTTTTCCGCCGCGCACAAACGGCGATGACTGAAATGAAAACAAACTGAAAATTTAAAATTATGAAACGAGCCATCCTTTTTCTCGTGTTGACAGCCGGTCTGGCCGGCGGTGCGTTGTGGCTGGTCGAACACCATCCGTCGGCGCCACTGGTCACGTCGCCTGACGGGCGGAAGATTCTTTATTACCAAAGCCCGATGCACCCGTGGATCAAATCCGACAAGCCGGGCAAATGCCCGATTTGCGGCATGAACCTGGTGCCGGTCTACGAAAACGGAGAAAGTACCAACACCGGCTTTGGCCTGAAGCTCAACGCCGACAGCGTGAACGTCGCCAATGTCCAGACCGCGACGGTGGAGCGCCGCCAACTCGTCCATTCGTTGCCCGTCGCGGGCGCGATTGAAATGAACGGCCATCCGACCTGGTTCGTCTTCAACGCCTACGAACGCGATTTCGTCTGGCTTGATGTCGGGCAGCCGGTTGAAGTCACCATCCCCGCCCTGCCGGGGAAAATTTACCGGGCCCGCATCACGCACATTGACACGAGATTCCTCGACCCGGACCGGAACGACCAGACGCACGGCATTCAGGTGCGCGCGACGTTGTCGGAAAATCTGGTCCACGTCGCAGGCGTCAAGCTCTGGCGGCCCTTCGACGGTTTTTACGCCGAGGGCCGCGTCCTGGTGAGCGCGCCGGACGTGCTCACCGTGCCGCGCAACGCCGTGCTTCAGTCCGGATCTCAGCCAGCCGTTTATGTGGACGAGGGGAATGGTTATTACGAACAGCGCAAGGTGAAATTGGGCCGTATCGGCGATGCATTTGTCGAGGTCTTGGACGGTTTGAAAGAGGGCGACAAAATCGTCACCTCCGGCGGCCTGTTGATTGACGCCGAAGCGCAAATTTCCCAAAGCAGCGACCATTAACCTTCATCGCCATGATCAACCGCATCATAGAATGGTCGCTGCGCAACCGCTTCCTGGTCTTTTGCGGCGTGGCGCTGCTCATTGGCTTCGGCATCCGCGCCGTTTATCAAACCCCGGTGGACGCGATCCCCGACTTGAGCGAAAATCAGGTGGTCGTTTTCGCCGACTGGCCGGGACGCAGTCCCCAGGAAGTTGAAGATCAGGTCACGTATCCGCTTTCGGTGAATTTGCAGGGGCTCGCCGGCGTGAAAACCGTCCGCGCCAGCTCCATGTTCGGTTTCTCACTCGTCACCATCATTTTTGACGACAAGATTGACAATTACTTCGCGCGGTCACGCGTGCTGGAGCGGATGAATTATCTCGGTGACGTCCTGCCTGCCGGGGTCGAGCCGAAACTCGGGCCGGACGCGACCGGCCTCGGCTGGGTTTATCAGTATTACCTCGACGTCGACCCGAAGCTCGCGCCGGACGGCGGTTACGACCTCGGCCGGTTGCGTGCAATTCAGGACTGGTTCGTACGTTATCAACTCAACGCCGTTCCCGGCGTCGCGGAAGTCGCGAGCGTCGGCGGTTTTGTGCGGCAATACCAGATCGAGGTTTCGTCGCTGCGGATGCGCGCGATGAAGGTGACGCTGCCAATGGTCATGGACGCCGTGCGCCAGAGCAATTTGAACGTCGGGGGCAAGGTGATCGAGGAAAATGGAATGGAATTCGTCGTGCGCGGCGTCGGGCTGGTCAATTCCAACACGGATCTGGAGAACATTGTTCTCACTCTGAACAACGGCACGCCGGTCTATCTCAAGGACGTGGCGACCGTGCAGGTCGGCGGCGATTTTCGGCGTGGGGCACTCGACGTTGACGGGCATGAAGCCGTCGGCGGCATCGTCGTCATGCGCACGGGCGAAAACGCGATGCAAGTCATCCGTGACGTGAAGGCCAAGATTGCGCAAATTTCGCCCAGCCTGCCGCCGGGCGTCAGCATCAAATCCTTTTACGACCGCAGCGAGCTGATTGACCGCACGCTCGGCACGCTCAAGCACGCGCTGACCGAGGAGGCCGTGCTGGTCACGATCGTCATCATTCTTTTCCTGTTCCATTTCCGCAGCATCCTCATCGTCACCTTGCCGCTGCCGCTGTCGATTCTCGTTTCGTTCATCCTGATGAACCAGTTTGGCATCACGTCAAATATCATGTCGCTCTCCGGCATTGCCATCGCGATCGGCGTCCTGGTGGACGCGGGCATCGTCATGGCCGAAAATGCCATTCGCCACTGCGAACTGGCGGAAAAAAAGAAGGGCGCGCGGCTGAACAAGGCCGAGTCGTTGCAAGTCACGCTTGAAGCGGCGCAGCAGGTCGGACGCCCGATTTTCTTCGCCATGGTGATCATCATCCTTGCGTTCGTGCCGGTGTTCGCGCTGACCGGACAGGAAGGAAAACTGTTTCACCCGCTCGCGTTTACCAAAACGTTTGCGATGGCCGGCTCGACCGTGCTGGCCATCACACTCGTGCCGGCATTGTGCGCGACCTTCATTCGCGGGCCGTTCCATTCCGAGGAGGCCAATCCGTTGATGAAAATCCTGCTGGCGATTTACAATCCGATTCTGGATTGGGCGTTGCGCTTCCGCAAAACCGTGCTCGGCACAGCGTTGGTCCTGGTCGTCGGCGCGCTAATTCTGGCCTTTGGCGTTCCGCGGCCGCTGGTTGAAAGACTGTCAACCCACCATCCGCAACTCGCCGCGAAACTCCCACGCGGCATGGGCAGCGAATTCATGCCGACATTGAACGAAGGCAGTTTGCTGTTCATGCCGGTGCTGCTGCCGAGCACGTCGCTCACGGAAGTGAAACGCATCATGGCCTGGCAGGACCAGGTCATCCGTCAAACGCCCGAAGTGGCGAGCGTCGGCGGCAAACTCGGCCGCTCCGAAACCGCCACCGATCCCGCGCCCATCGAAATGATCGAGACGACCATCATGCTCAAGCCGGAATCGCAATGGCGTCCGGGCATGACCCGGGAAAAACTCGTCGCCGAGCTGGAAGAAAAATTGTCGCAGATGCCCGGCTACGTGCCCGGCTTTTTGCAGCCGATTGAAAACCGCATCCTGATGATCAGCACCGGCATCCGCGCGCAGGTCGGCATCAAGATCCTCGGCGACAATCTCGACGCGCTTCAGCAAAAGGCGTTCGAGGTCGAACGTGTCGTCCGGCAGATTCCCGGCGCGGTCGGCGTCGCCGCGTCGCGCACGGAAGGCAAACCGTATCTGGACATCGAAGTGGACCGGGCGGCGATGGCGCGTTACGGTCTGCGCGCACAGGATGTCCTCGATCTGGTCGAGGGCGGCATCGGCGGTGACAATGTCTCCACCGCGATTTCCGGGCGCGAACGCATTCCCATTCAAGTCCGCCTGCAACGCGGCGAACGCGACGACATTGAGCGCCTCGGCGACATTCTCGTACCAACGCCTTCCGGCGACCGGGTTCCACTCGGTCAGGTCGCAACCATCCGCCGTGAAATCGGGCCGAGCGAAATCAATAGTGAAAACGGGCGGTTGCGCGTGTTCGTGCAGGCGAATGTCGAGGGCCGGGACCTCGGTGGCTTCGTAAAAGAAACGCAGGCACGCCTCGCGCGGGAAATTTCCCTGCCGCCGGGCATGACGATTGAATGGAGCGGCCAATACGAAAACCAGATTCGTGCGCAGCACACGTTAAGGCTCATCGTGCCGGCGGCGTTGTTCGTCATCTTCCTGCTGCTTTACGTCGTTTATCACAGCGCGAAGGAGGCGGCACACGTCATCCTGGCCGTGCCGTTCGCGCTCACCGGCGGGGTGCTCCTGCAATGGCTGCTCGGCTACAACTTCAGCGTGGCGGTGTGGGTCGGCTACATCGCGCTGTTTGGCACGGCCATCCAGACCGGCGTCGTGATGGTCGTATATCTGGATGAAGCCGTGAAAAAGAAAATGGCCGAGCGCGGTGAACATTTTACGCGCGCGGATTTGATCCAGGCGGTGAAAGACGGCGCGCGCTTGCGGCTGCGCCCGAAGGTCATGACGGTGGCAACCATTGTCGCCAGCCTGCTGCCGATTTTGTGGAGCCACCGCGCCGGCGCAGAAGTGATGAAACCGCTCGCGACACCGGTCATCGGCGGCATGCTGAGCAGCCTCGCGTGCATCCTGATCGTAACGCCGGTGGTTTTCGCCTGGCTGCGGGAACGGGAAATGAAAGCCACCTCCAAAAATTGAACTGAGTCTTTGCGGCCGGGATTTTCAGTCCAGCAATGCGGGCACAGCGGCATTCAAAAGTAACGGCGCGGTCGCAGCCGTTACACCAGTTCCAGCACCCGTCGTAATTCATCGTCGGTGTTGTAATAATGCGGCGAAAGCCGGAGATAATTTTTCCCCGCACGGTCCGTCCGCAAGGACGTGACCACGCCGGCGTCCGTCAACTTTTTATGCCGTGCCGTGAGGTCGTTGCCCGGCTGGTGAATCGAAATGATGCTGCCGGCATTTTCAGGTTTTGCCTCCGCATTTAAAACCGTGAAGCCTTTGGCCTGCAAGGCGGGCACGAGCCAGGTGCGCTTGCGCCGCAACTCGGCGGCGATATTTTCCACGCCGATTTCCAGGGCCAGTTCCATCGCGGCCATCAGACCCGCCAGACCCACCAGATTGTGCGTGCCGGCCTCGTATTTCAGCGCGCCGCGGCGGAATACGATTTCCTCCTGGGCGACGAAATTCGGATTCTGGACGTTGTGCCAGCCGTAAATCGGCGGGTTCAACCGGTCCTGGATTTCACGCCGGACGTAAAGCACACCCGCGCCGCATGGTCCGAGCAGCCATTTATGCGCGTCGGCGGCCAGGAAATCCACGGATTCAACCGTCGTTGGAAACGCGCCGAGCGTTTGGATCGCGTCGAGGCAAAACAGAATTCCCCGGTCGCGCAGGGATTTTCCAATCACGGAATGTTCCAGGCGATGGCCGCTGATAAAATGGCAGGAAGCCAGGGCGACGAGCCGGGTGTTTTCGTCCACCTGCCCCAGCACGTCCATCGGCCGGATCACCCCTAGGCCGCGGGTGTTCAACAGGCGCACCTCGACGCCGCGTTCCGCCAGCGCCATCCAGGGATAAACGTTGGACGGGTAATCGTCGTGGTAAATGAGCACGTTGTCACCCCTGCGAAAATTCAAACCGGCAGCGACAAAACTCAAGGCGAGCGACGTTGGCCCGACGAACGCGATTTCCTCCGACTGGCAGTTGAGCAATTGCGCCGCCAGTTTGCGCCCGTCGTCCAAACGCCGGGGAATTGTCTGCGTTTCCTGGTCGTCGGTCGTGCCGAGTTGCGCGCAATCGGAGATCGCCTGCGCCACGCGGCGTGGCAGCGGGCAAACGCCGGCATGGGCGAGAAATATTTTGTCCCCGGAGACGGGAAATTCACGCCGGCGCAGTTCTTCGTTGGCGAGCAATTCAGTCAACGTCATGCGGCAAGGTTAATGAAGGGAACGTGGGTGCACAAAGTGGAATTAGAACCCGTTCAGGATGTTGGAAAGGTCGCTATGTGGACCGTAAAGACCCGAGTAGAACTGGATAATCTTGTAGGCGATAACCAATACGGCCAGCAAGTAAACCCCTCGCGTGGTCAATTGGGTGAAGGTATGAAGCAGGCGCGCGCCGTCATCACTGTAAAGCCGATGCAGGTTGCGGAGTGATTCATCGAGTTTGCCGCTGATTTCGCCGCTGGCATAAAGATTGGCAAACGTTTCCGGGAACAGCCGGCAGGCGCGTACCGCTTCGGACGGCGTTTGACCGGCGGTTACTGCCGGTTTCCAGGCGGCGACGGCGCGACGCAGGGCGGGTGAGCCACTGGCGGCGGCGGCGAGGTCCCAGGCTTCAAAAATGTTAACGCCGGCACTGATGAGCGCTTCGAGCGCCACGGCCAGCCGGGACAGGGCAAGATAACGCCGCGCCGTGCCTAACATGGGGACTGCGCGCAGAAAGGATTCGATCCTCGCGCGCCAGCCTTCACCGTGCTTGCCCTGTGAGGCGTAAACCAACAGGGCAACGGCGCCATAAAGCGGGGAGAGGATGAGCACGGCCCTGGCAAAAAGCAGCGGCAGGCTGGCGTTGAGCTGCGAGTGAGCAAACGGCAGCACGATTAAAAAAACAAAGGCAGCGAAGTGAATCAGGATCACCGGATAAATCATCTGCGAAATCACCTGCCGGACGAGGCGGGCGCGTTCATTGTAATAATCGGCAAGCATGCGGAAGCAGGCATCGAGCCTGCCGCTCTTCTCGCCGGCCCCGATCAATGCCAGGTCAAACGCGGGCAGCCAGTCGAGTGCCTGCAATGATTCAGTGATCGTCGCGCCCTGGGCCAGTTTCTCCAGCAGGCGTTGCAACGGTTCGCGATAGGAACGGCTGGGCGGGCTGCGTTTGATTTGCTCCAGGGCGCGAATGATGGGAATTCCGGCGGACGTGAGCTGGGCGACTTGATGAAACAGTTCGGCGCGCTGGGTGAACTGACGGGGCGTGGTAAGGAAGGGCATACGCCCTCAGGCCGCGACGCGGTCGAGGCTGGCCTTGAAGTCACGCTTGCTGCGCGCGCCGACGATCTGGTCGGCCACCTGGCCGTTGTGAAAAACGAGCAGCGTGGGGATGGCACGAATGCCGTATTCGGCGGCCAGCGACTGCTGTTCATCCACGTTGACCTTGCCGATTTTCGCCTTGCCGTCGTACTCATCGGCCAGTTCATCCAACAACGGTGCGATCATCTTGCACGGACCACACCATTCGGCCCAGAAATCCACGAGCACGGGCGCGGGTGATTGCAAAACCTGTTGGGCGAAATTTTCCTGTGTGAGTGTGACAATGAGCGGAGAGGCCATACGTCAAAAAAAACGAATTTAAGGTTTTAACAACTTTCGAAAAACTCAAGTGGTCGGGATCAGCATCATCCAGATTACCGTGCCAACGGCAAACAACCCGGCCGCACCGGCCGCGATGGCGAGCATTTGATCCAGCCCGCTCATGGACGGAGCCGCGGGCATGGGCCGTTGCGCGGCCGGGGCGGGCCGGGCCTGGGAAAGGGGTGCGGCCGCGGCAGCCACCGCGCGTGATGCCGGCTGCGGAGCCGGGGTCGGAGCCGGAATGGCGGTGGGCGCGCCGGTCGGGCCCCCGGGGGGCAGCGTCGGCAATTTGATGGTCGGCGCGGCCGAGGGCTTGGGCGGCAAATTAATGCGGACAGTTTCTTTTTTGGGCTGAACCTTGCCGGTCTCTTTTTTCGGCGGCAGCACAGCACCCGGGGGAATGTTCGGAGGTGTCTCAGCCATAATCTTGTCTTTGTCCGCCTAAGATAAACGGCTTCCCGCGGGTGTCAAACCCTTATTCAAAAAACCGGTGAATGAAAATGTCCGGTCCGTGCGGAAGCGACCGGATGAAATCAGGGACGTTCGCGTCGTTCGCCAGCGGTTCCACGCGGTTGTCTCCCCAATGTGGAGGCCGGTCCTCACGGGGGCGCGCGACGTTGATGGTAAGCGGGCGGCCATGAAATTCCTGGTTGTGGAATTGGTCAATGGCCCGCTGCGCCGCTTCAGCGTCGGCAAATTCCACAAACGCACAACCGCGTGATTTGCCGGTGATTTTGTCCAGCATGAGATTGACGGAGGTCACCGCACCCGCCTGGGCAAAGTAGTCCTGCAAGTCGTTTTCCCCGGTTTGATTTGAGAGGTTGCCTACAAACAGTCTGGTTGGGTTCATAATACACCAGGTACACCAAGCCCGTTCAAGAAAACGACGTAAGAGGACGGCACCGGCAGGTTCACTGAATGTCACTTTCTTGTCTATCGGTTACGGACAATCTGTCTGGTTGACACCGGTAACGTTCATCTTCGAACGAGGCGGCAACGTTTTAACACAAACACCCGAAAAGTCAATAAAAAGTGGAAAATCCTAGGCCTTTTCATCGATCAATTCCCGCCGCGCACCGCCGAGCAACTGTTCGATAAAACTGGTCGAATAAACACCGCGCCGGAAATTTGGGTCCTGCATGATGGCCTGTTGGAAGGAAACATTGTTCTTGATGCCCGTAATCATATATTCCGACAGCGCGCGATTCATGCGGTCCATAGCTTCCCGCCGATCATTGCCGGTCGTGATCAACTTGCCGATCATGGAATCATACATCGAGGGGATGGTGTAGCCGGCGTAAGCATGGGTGTCCACGCGCACGCCGCGGCCGCCAGGTTGAAAATACATCTCGATGCGTCCGGGACTGGGCCGGAAATCATCAAAGGGATCTTCGGCGTTGATGCGGCATTCAATGGCGTGACCCTTGATTTGGATGTCACTCTGCGAATGGTGCAACGGCTCGCCCATTGCCAGCATGATTTGATAACGCACCAGATCAATGCCCGTAACCTCCTCGGTAACGGGGTGTTCCACCTGGATCCGCTTGTTGAATTCGAGGAAATAATAATTACCCAGGTTGTCCACGATGAATTCAACCGTGCCGGCGCTGGTGTAACGCGCCGCCTCGGCGATTTTGACGGCGGCCTTGCCGATTTTGTCGCGTAATTTTCGAAACTTGTGTTCCAACAATGGTGACGGCGCCTCTTCCACGACCTTCTGGTTTCGGCGCTGAATGGAACAATCCCGCTCACCCAGGTGAATGATGTGCCCCTTGTTGTCTCCCAGCACTTGAATCTCGATGTGGTGCGGATTTTCGATGTATTTTTCGATGTAAACGCCGGAATTACCAAAGGCCTTTTCCGCTTCGGAACGGGCTGTGTGATATCCCTTAACCAAGGATATGTCATTGTGTGCCACGCGCATGCCGCGCCCGCCGCCGCCCGCCACCGCCTTGATCATCACCGGATAGCCGATGCGTTTGGCCACGGCCAGCGCCTCCTGCTCCTTTTCGACAGTGCTTTCCGATCCCGGCGGTGTGGGGACACCGACTTTTTTGGCCAACATCCGGCTGATGGCCTTGTCCGCCAATGATTGCATGGCGCGCGGGCTGGGACCAATGAAACGGATGTTGCAACTGTCGCAAACCTCGGCGAAGTGCGTGTTTTCGGAAAGAAAACCGTAGCCGGGATGAATCGCATCCACGTCCGTGATTTCCGCCGCGCTGATGATCCGGTCAATCCGCAAATAGCTTTCCGACGCAGGCGGTCCGCCAATGCAGATGGCTTCATCGGCCAGTTGCACGTGCATGGAGTTGGCGTCCGCCTCTGAATAAACGGCCACCGTTCGGATATTCAACTCCTTGCAGGCACGAATGATCCGAACGGCAATTTCACCGCGATTGGCAACCAGAATTTTTTCGAACATGGACTTTTCAGTGAAACTGAAAAAAACTTCAAACGTGCGGTTATTTCAGGTTGGGCGCACTTTGAACAGCGGCTGGCCAAATTCCACCGGCTTGGCGTTCTCCACCAAAACCTGGGTGATAACACCTTTGGTCTCCGCTTTGATTTCATTCATCACCTTCATTGCTTCAATTATGCAAACCACGCTGTCAGGATTGACCTCGGTACCTATCTCAACATAACTGTGAGCTTCCGGAGAAGGTGACCGGTAAAAAGTGCCGATCATTGGAGATTTGATTTCTACTTCACCCGTGGCGGCCGGAGCCGGGCTGCCACCGGCGGAACCCACTGAAGAAACAGGAACAGCAGGCTGAGCTGCCGGCAAAGATGCTGGATCTTCAAACTGCATGGCCGGCGAGGCTGTTCCGTTGGTTCCTCTCTTCAACCTGATCTTGGAATCCTGCCTTTCCAACTCAAACTCCGTAATGGAGTTTTTCTTCATCAGGTCAATTATGGCCTTAATATCTTTTAAATCCACGTTTCGATTTCGTTAAAGTTGTTCCAAAACTCCAATTTGAGGCATAATCAAAAAAGCAGCAGCCGGGTTACGACTCTGCTTGTTCTGTTACGAATTTGAAACACTCTATAGGTCATTGGCACCAGCGTCAAGAAACAAAAACAGCAATTGATTTTGACAATTGTTCGAACTAAAAACGCCGCTCTATTGATGTTTTTTTAAATCGTTAACGTTAATTGAAGCTTCCAGCGCCAGAATGTAAGACTTTTGACCAAATCCGGCTATTTGTCCCCAACAAACTGGCGCAATCAGTGATTTTTGCCTGAACTCTTCCCTGGCGTGAATGTTTGAAAGGTGAATCTCTATGGTCGGAACACTCACTGCGACAATGGCATCTCTGAGCGCAATACTCGTATGGGTGTAAGCCGCGGCGTTAAGGACGATCACGTCGAATTTGCCTTTTGCTTCCTGAATCCAATCAACCAATTCCCCTTCCACATTGGACTGCCTGAAATCCACCTCCACGCCCAAAGCTTCAGCGTGTTTGCGGACTTTGGCCTCGATATCAGCCAATGTTGCGCGCCCATACACCTCCGGTTCACGTTGCCCCAGCAAGTTCAAATTCGGCCCGTTTAAAAACAGAACCTTCATGCTTTGAAAGTAAGATGAGACTGCGCCAGCTTCACTGTCTACTGATTTCCAGCATTTATAATCGCCCAATTAAAAAGTTAAGCGACATTTCCCGTCACGCTTGGCCTTTGGTGCCCGCGACAGGACTTGAACCTGTACGATGTTACTCACTAGAACCTGAATCTAGCGCGTCTGCCAATTCCGCCACGCGGGCACAAGCACGACAGCCTTTTCAATACGCGCCAGTACACGCGTGGGCAAGTCAAATTACCGGCCACCTTAAGCCAGTTTCACCCACCGGCCCTTTTGCTGGGATTCCTCGACCGCCGCCAGCACCCGCTGGTTTTTTACGCCGTCTTCGAAGGTCGGCTGCACCGGTTTGCCCTCCACGCAGGCGTTCACGAAATCCGCCATTGTATGGATAAAGGTGTGTTCATAGCCAATCAGGTGGCCCGGCGGCCACCAGTTGCCCGCGTACGGATGGACTCCGCCGCGTTCGGTGACCAGGATGTCCCGAAATCCCTGCCGGTCCTTCGGGTCGTCGCCGTTGAAAAATTTCAGGCGGTTCATGTCTTCGAAATCAAAATACAGCGATCCCTTGCTGCCATTGATCTCGATCGCGATGTGGTTTTTACGCCCGGCCGCGAGGCGTGTGGCTTCCAGGTTCGCCAGCGCACCGTTTGCCATCCGCCCGATGAGCAACGCCGCATCATCCACCGTCACCTTGCCCATTTTGCGCGTGCCCTTGCTCAACGCCTCCGCGAGCGGCCGCTCCGTCACAAATGTGTGGAGCAAGCCGCAAACCGCCTCAAATTCTCCGACCAAGTAACGCCCCAAATCAATGATGTGCGCGTTGATGTCGCCATTGGCGCCACTGCCGCTGGTCTCCTTTTGCAGGCGCCAGTTGATGGGAAATTCCGGGTCCACCAGCCAGTCCTGCGCATAACGCGCGTGAAAATGCAGGATTTTCCCCAGCGCGCCCTCGCCGATCATTTTCTTCGCCAGCGCGATCGCGGGGATGCGACGGTAATTGTGGCAGACCATGTGGACGACCTTGGCTTTTTGCGCGGCGGCCAGCATCGCCTCGGCCTGTTTCACATTCAGCGCCAGCGGCTTCTCGCATAAAATATGTTTCCCGTTGCGCGCCGCGGCGATGGCGATTTCCGCGTGCAAATCATTCGGCGCGCCGATGTCCACAATGTCAATCAACGGCGACTCGACCACCTCGCGCCAGTCGGTCGCAGCGTGTTGCCATCCGAGTTGTGCCCGCGCCGCCTGCACCCCGGCGGCGTGGCGCCCGCAAATCGTGTGCAGTTCCACATTGGCCCTGAGATTGAAGAAGCGGGGCGCCTGCCGCCAGGCGTTCGAGTGCGCCCTGCCCATGAAGCGGTAGCCGATCAGCCCGACGCGGAAAGTTCTAGCCATAAAAGTTGGGGTTGAACTGGATACGCGCGTCTTTATAGTGAGCCGCGACACACAAGTCAATCAAATGGCTTTTACCACGGCAGAAATAGCAAAACATCTTGAAGGTGAAGTGCTTGGCGACGCTTCGGCCACTCTCAAAGGCTTTGCCCCGGCCGACTCCGCCCGGCCGGGCGACCTCACTTTTGCTGAAAATGAGGACTTTTTCGACCGCGCCGTAAATAGCGCCGCGACCGCCATCATCGCGGACCAGCGCTTTACCTCGACGAAAAAAATCCTGATCCGCGTGTCGAACGCGCGGGTCGCCTTCGCCAAGGCCATGGCATTGTTTTTCCCGGAACGAACTTTTCCCGGCGGCGTTCATCCCACGGCCGTAGTCGCGCCCGGCGCGCAAATTGATTCCACCGCGCATATCGGTCCGCATTGTGCCATCGGTGAGCGTGTGCGCATCGGCGCGCGGACCGTTTTGCAAGGCGGCAACTTCATCGGCGAAGACTCCAAACTCGGCGAGGACGTCAATTTGTTTCCAAACGTGACGGTTTATCCGCACACGGAAATCGGCCGGCGCGTTCGCATTCACGCCAACACGGTGATTGGTTCGGACGGTTTTGGTTACGTGCAGGACGGCGACATTCACCGCAAAGTGCCGCAAATCGGCAATGTCGTCGTCGGCGACGATGTGGAAATCGGCGCGGGAGTGATGATTGACCGTGGTGCGCTCGGCTCGACGGTCATCGGCCAGGGCACGAAGATTGATAACCTCGTGCAAATCGGGCACAACGTCGAAATCGGTGAAGGCTGCCTGCTGGTCGCGCAGGTCGGCATCGCCGGCAGCTCGAAAATCGGGAATTACGTCGTACTGGCCGGACAAGCCGGGGTCGCCGGACATTTGAAAATTGGAGATAAAGTTACCGTCACAGCCAAATCCGGCGTGATGCATGACATTCCCGACGGCGAAAAATGGTTTGGAATCCCGGCGCAACCGGACAAGCAAGGCAAGCGTCAGCTCATCGCCATCCAACGCCTTCCGGATTTGCTCAGACGCGTGGCCGAATTGGAAAAAAAGGCTGCCGGGAAACCAAAGCGTGGCAAAAAGTAGTTCGCTAGGGACGCGCGGCCGCCACGGACGGCCCGGCGAGCCGTGCCTACCTCACTTCGGCTTCAACTGCGGGAACAAAATCACGTCGCGGATGCTTTCCTGGCCAAGCAGCATCATGCACAAGCGGTCAATGCCCATGCCCATGCCGCCGGCGGGCGGCATGCCGTGTTCGAGTGCAACGAGGAAATCCTCGTCCAGCTTTTGTTGCTCACCGCCAGCCTGATGTTCCAGCCTTTCGCGTTGCTCAATCGGATCATTCTGTTCGGTGTAAGCCGGCGCGATTTCCTGGCCGTTGATGCAGCACTCGAAGACTTCGACGGTTGTCGGGTCGTCGGATGAAAGTTTGGCCAGCGGAATCAATTCCTTCGGCGCATGTGTTACGAAAGTTGGATTGATCAAGGTCGGCTCAATCAGTTTCTCAAACACGGCCTGAGTGACTTCAAAATCTTCTGCTCCTTTGGCAATGTCTCCACCTAACTTTAGTGCATTAACTGCAACATTTAGCCGTTGAGAAGGAGATTGGGCGAACCAATCTTCGATTCCGGTTTGCTCACAGACAGCATCTCGAACAAGGTCTTTGTATTTACTCCGTTTCCATGGACGAGTTAAATCAATCACCTTTGGTTTTGCCAATCGGTCCAATGAATCTTTGATGTGTTGAACACGTCTGAACACATCAGTCGCTTTTGTAATGGGCGCCTCGGAATCATCGGTCGTAGTCAGTTTAAACTCTGCTGCGGCAAGTGCACCTTTCATTAGTAACTCAGAAGCTTTCGCTGCTGCTTCTGCTGCCGGCGATGTCTCAAGTTTATTCAAGCATTCCTTAAGCTGGGGAAAAACATCTTTAAAATGGTCGTTCAGATCACGGAATTGTTTTGCAAATTCAGCCACCGAATCTCGGAAGGTGGGATTATCTTGAGCTTCTTTGCTGATAAAGGCCAGCGTATCCAACGCAGATTGAATATGACTTCGCACCTCCTGTTTCGGATTGTGTTGAATTACAAGCGTGCCTAAGACCTTTTGGGCAACGTGGCAAATCATGGATTCAACCAGCTCCATCATGCTCTCGTAATCACCGAAGGCCTGATACGCCTCGAGCATGGTGAATTCGGGATTGTGTTTGCGCGAGAGGCCCTCGTTGCGGAAGTTGCGGCCGATCTCGAACACCTTGTCCACGCCGCCGACGAGCAGGCGCTTGAGATACAGTTCCAGCGCGATGCGCAGGTAAAAATCGCAGCCGAGCGCGTTGTGATGCGTCTTGAACGGTTGCGCCGCCGCTCCGCCGGGAATCGCCTGCATCATCGGCGTCTCCACCTCCACAAAACCACGCGATTGCAGAAAATTCCGGATCTCGGTAACGATCTGGCTGCGCTTGAGAAAAACGTCCTTCACTTCCGGGTTCGCCATCAAATCGAGGTATCGCTGGCGGTAGCGGATTTCCGTGTCAGCGAGGCCGTGCCATTTTTCCGGCGGCGGACGCAGGGCCTTTGCGAGAATCACGAAGGAATCGAGCTTGATGGAAATTTCACCGGTCTTGGTGGTGAACAATTTGCCGCGTGCGCCGATGAAATCGCCGAGGTCGAGATGCGAGAAAATTTCCCAACTGCCCGGCGCGGTTTCTTCGAGGTGATTTTTCTGCGCGTAAATCTGAAGTCGGCCGCTTTGGTCGCGCACGTCAATGAACATGCTCTTGCCCATTTCGCGGTGCGCGGTGATGCGGCCGGCGACGGCGACTTCCGTGCTGTCGTTGTATTCGCCGCGTTTATATTTTTCGCGAGCGGCTTCGCACGTTTCCGTCGGCGAAAATTTGTTTTTGAACGGATCAATGCCTTTGGCGCGCAAGGCGGCGAGCTTGGCCTTGCGTTGCTCAATCAGCGAATTCGTGTCGTCCATCAGAGTTTGCGGATTAAACCACAAACCCCTTTCCCGCGCACGGAATTTTAAGGAAAACGGCTTTGGACGGTAAACACGGTATTTTTATTCCATCCAAAGCCGCCCCCTACGACCAGCCTTGGGGGTTGAGTTGACCACTGGTCGCAAAGCCATTCGTCACGGCGAGCCTCGTCCGTCCCATTCATCAGAGTGACTGCGGATGAAATTGTTCCATAAGAAATTCGCTTATTGCGGGAACAAAACTCGAAGAACGGCCGCCGCGCCCAGGATGCTGGAAGACGAAATTCCTCCCGCGATAGCGGACGTGAAAAAGCCGCGACCGCAAATCCGACTTTTGAAACCGTCAAGGCTTCGGTGGCGTGTTCGCGGGTTGGTACAGGCCGGCCTTGATGAAGGGTTCGAGGCAGGCGCCGTAGCCTTCCGCCTGCATTTTATCCAGGGGAATGAAGCGCAACGACGCCGAGTTGATGCAGTAACGCAAATGGGTCGGTCCCGGACCATCGTCGAATACATGACCAAGATGCGAATCGGCCGCGCGGGAACGGACTTCGACGCGGTTCATGCCGTACGAATGGTCGGCGTGCTCGGTGACTTCCTGGTTCGAAACGGGTTTCGTGAAACTCGGCCAGCCGCAGCCGGAATCAAATTTATCCAGCGAACTGAACAGCGGCTCACCCGACACCACGTCCACGTAAATCCCCGGCTCGTGATTGTCCCAATACGCGTTGTGGAAGGCCGGCTCGGTGGCGGCTTTCTGCGTCACGGCAAATTGTTCCGGGGTCAGTTCATTTTTCAACTGCGCCTCGCTGGGTTTCTTGAAATCTTTCATGTCCATGGGTTGATTGGTTGAAATGGCCGCCGGCTGCGCGCCAACGTTGCGCGGGAACACCACCATGCCCGCCGCCAGCAACGCCGCCGCCGCAAAGGGAATGACTCCGGCTGAGCGCACGCGGTTTCGACGGATTTGATCCGGTTCGTGTTCAATGTTCCTCGTATTCAGATGAATTCCCAGCGGTCAAACATCGCCGCGTGGCCGCAGGGTTTGCCGTCGTCTGCCACCAGATTCCAGACCGTTGCGCGGGCGATGCGAAAGCGGCGGCCGGTCTTTGAAATGCGGACGCCGGAATAATCGTCAATGAACCCGCGCTGCGCCACCGCCGCCAGCAAGCGCGCCCGCTCCTCGCGATTGGGCGCCTCGGCCGTGAGACGCGACGGCGTGCGCATCAGTTCCTCCCACGACATTTCCCACAAGGCCAGTGCCGCGTGGTTGCCGTAGTTCAAAACGGGATCGGCCTCCGTCCCGTGTGACACCAGCACAAACGGCGCTTCAAACACATGGCGCGCCAGCCCCGCCGGATTGAAAAGTCCCGGCAACAAATCGCGCCCCGTCCATTGTCTGAAATTGCGCGCGAGCATTTGCGTGTGCGCGATGACGGAATCGGTTTGCCAGATTGGATTCATTCCCGAATCAGATTGCCGCAAGCAATATTTCCGTCAATTCCTCCGCTGTCAGTGCGATGGGGTTTGCCTTCATGCTACTGGCGTTCGCGGCTCCGGCCACCAGATCGGCAATGTGTTCGGCGCGGATACCGTGAAGGCCGAGCGGCTTGATTTGCAAATCGGCAACAAGTTTGCGGACCCATTCCACGCCGTCACCACCGACTGCGCCGGGGTTGCCGGTCAACCACTGCGCCACCTGGTTGTAACGCCGCAACGCCTCGCTGGCCGGAGCACGTTGCCCGAGCGCGCGGAGGTTGGTGTCCATCACCTGCGGCAGCAAGACCGCGCAAACGGCTCCATGCGGGGCGAGAAACCTGCCACCGATCGGGCCGGCCAATCCGTGCACCGCGCCCAGGCCGGCATTAGCCAGTGCCAGGCCGCCATACAAACTTGCCACGGCCATGTCCTCACGGGCGGATTTATTTTGTCCGTTAAAAAATACCTCGCGCAACGACCGTGCGGCGCGGCGAATGCCCTCAACACATAAACTGTCGGTCATCGGGTTGGCGCGCAGGCAGACATAAGGCTCGATGAGTTGCGTCAAGGCGTCAAGACCGGTACTCGCCGTAAGCGCGGGCGGCAAATCGTACGTGAGTTCGGGATCCACCACCGCCACGCGCGCCAGCATCAGCGGACTGCGCAGGCTGACTTTTAATTTGTGTTCCGGCGACGCCAGCACGGCGTTGCGCGTGACTTCCGAGCCGGTGCCCGCCGTCGTGGGAATGGCCACCAACGGCATGGACGGCTTGGTCAGCGCCCGGCCGCGTCCGATAATCTCCACGTAATCCATCAATTCACCGTCGTTGGCCAGCATTGCGGCGATGGCTTTGGCCGCATCCAACACGCTGCCGCCACCGAAACCGACGACGAAATCACAATTTTCACTTTTCCCCAAAACCGTGCCTTGTTCCACCGTGGAAAGTTCCGGTTCTCCGGCCACGGAAAATGTCTTTGTGTCCACACCGGCGGTGCGGAGCGAGGCCAGCAGTTTTTCCGCGCGCGATGAATCACGTCCCGTCACCACCAGCGCACGCGAACCAAATCCTCTGCTGATCGCGCCCATTTCACGCAACGTGCCGGCACCGAAGACAATCCGCGTGGCGGTGGCAAATTCAAATTTCATATTCGGCTGGCAGCCGCGTTCGTGAGAACGCTGGTCCTTCGCGTTTTGACAAGCGCGGCTACCTCACCACGCTCCATCCTCGGGAAACACGTTATCAAACTTCACGCTCTGGCGCGGTGCGGCCATCATCGGCGCGACCGCGTCACGCCAGACCGGATAATGGGCCGTTTCCTTGTGCGCGGCGGCGGCGGCGGCATCGCGATACACCTCCACGAATACGAATCGTGCGGGATCATCCTGCTGCTGGACAACGTCGAACCGCGCGACGCCCGGTTCCAGCAGGCTCGCGCGCGCATTCGCCAGCGTCGCCGATTTGAAAGCCTCCACGCATTCCGGTTTGACCTGAACTTGAATATGTACCACGAGCATAATTCGCCTTCCGTTTGGGCCGCTTCCAAGTTTTGTCTTCAGCGGTAAAAGTGAGGATCGCGAACGGATTGTTCGCCAACCGATTGCTGACCACAATTCTTCGATGATGCCATCCAACGGCCGATTTAATACCGCGATGGCCACGGTCAGGTCAAACCCTCAGGCCCCGGATTTGGCCGTACGCTGGGTCAAACGAAACTTTCCGGAAGCCTCCGGCACCAAAACCGGCATGGCCTCGGTTTTGATCCCCTGGCGCAAAGCGAGCAACTCGCCGAGCTGCGAACCAGTGTGTTCCAATGCCTTCGCCGTTGGCCCGGCGCCGTCCGGCACAAAGCGCAGAACGCAATCGCCGTTTTCATCCTGCCGCAACTCGTAATGGGCGATGCCATCCGTTTCGGCAAAACACCGGTCCACCTGCCAGGTTGTAACGCGACGCCCATCCCCCGCCGTCAGCGCGTCGCGGATCCGGCCGTGAACCACAAAATCGCTGGCATACGGACGCTCGATCCGTTCCGCCAGGTCGCCGATGCGATAGCGCAGCAGCGGCATGTAATCGTTGGTCAGGGTCGTGACCACCAGTTCGCCGACGCCGCGTTCGTCCGCGTCCACGACTTCCAGAAACGCCGTGTCGTAGCTGGGTTTCATGTCGCCGTGCTCGTTTTCCATGAGCAGATGGCCGGTCTCGGTCGAACCGTACAGATTGAAAACCGGCACCCCAAAGACGCGCGCCAGAAGCCGGCGATGCACCACGCTGACAAATTCATAGCTGCACAGCACGAACCGCAGCGACGGGAATCGGATGCCGTGCTGCTCGCAATACAGCGCGAAGCGGACGCCATGCACCGGGTCCAAATCAAGGAATTGCGGCGCCCATCCGGCAATTTCCGCCGCCATGCGCGCCAAATCCATGTCGCCCAGCAGAAACGGAATGCGCGCCAGATTAACGTACAGCGCGTTGTCCAGCGTCCGCTGTTCGCGTGACATCCAGACCGTCGGACACGTCAGGCCGTTGCACGCGGGCGGCACCAGCGTGGCGCGCCGGGCGTTGGGGTATTCGTCCAGCACGCGGGCGACGAAGGCGTTCAGCCTCAGCGCGCTTTCTTCCTGAGCGTTCCACCAGCCGCGCCCGAAAAGCACCGGCAATCGTTCCTCGGAAGTACCGGAGGTATGTTCCAGCTCCACCAGATTTTTATCCAGCAACGATTCGAGCGACTGCCCGGCGGCAAGGAAATGTTGCGGAAAGCCATTTCGCATTTCATGCTTCCTCAGCAAGGGCAGGCCCTTGAAGCAGTCAAAGGTGGGGGAGTCGCACCCGGCCCGCGCCAGCGAATCACGATAGAGCGGCACCTCCCGCCACCGGGGAAGGAGCCCCTCCAGTTGCGGTATTTGCGCGGCCTCACGAATCAGTTCCGGTGTCGCAAGCATGGCCGAAATATACACGCTTTTTACGGAATGCAAATCCGGCGAATGGGAACGGAGGAATCCGGCGGCGCCAGCGCGGCGGCGCGTGCCCGGCAGATGCCACGGTAAAATTCCCCGACGCGCGTCATGGTGCGCGGCAGATTCTCGTCGTTGAAATCCACCGCCAGCAGACCGAACCGTTTCGAGTAGCCGAATTGCCATTCAAAATTGTCGAGCAGCGACCAGTAGAAAAAGCCGCGCACATCCACCCCCACTTTCACCGCGCCGTGCAACTCGCGCAGATGTTCCGTCAGGTCGAGGATGCGGAAATCCTCGTCGGCCGACGCCGATCCGTGCTCGGTGATGTAAAGCGGCAGGCCGTACTGCCGGTGAAGATTCCGCAGGATGGTTCCCAAACCGCCGGGGTGGCGTTCAAACATGTCGTCGCAGACCACCCCTAACCGCGCGAGCTGTTTCGGGCACGCGCCGCCGGCCGGAACCATGGGCTCAAAATTATTGAACCGCGTCAGCCCGTAATAATTCACCCCCAGAAACGTGGACGCCGCCCGCCGCGGGCCGCCCAAAAATTCGTTAAGCACAAAACGATTGAAGGTGTGATGGGAAATTCCCGCAAGCAAATGGTCCCAGAGCGCGTGCTTTTGGAACGAGTCGAAAAAAGTCCAGTTCTTGGCGATGCCGATTTCCGGCGCCCGGCCGCCGTTGCCCGCCTGGCGGATGACTTCGCTCGCACGGATATGCGCCGCCGCCATGTGTTTGATGATTTTCCGATACGACCACAGCCGCCATTTGTGAAACGGCGGAAATCCGCCCAGCAGATACGTCAAGGATGCATACGTGTCCGGCTCATTGAAGGTGTTCCACAAATAAACCCGTTCCTTCAAGGCCGACACCAGCTTGGCAACGTAATCCACAAAGGCCGGAACCGTGGCCGGATTCAACCAGCCGCCGGCCGCGGTAATCCACGGCGGATTGGAAAAGTGATGCAACACGACCATCGGCGTGATGCCCGCCGCCTTGAGCCGGTCCAGCAGATCCACGTACCGCTCCAGTTCCTGGCCATTGAGCGGCGCGAACGGCGCGGCTTGCAGGCGCGACCATTCGATGCCCATCCGGTAGGCGTTCACGCCCAGTTGCGCCATCCACTCCACGTCCTCGGCGTAACGGTGATAATGATTGCAGGCCACGCGACAGTGTCCGCCATCCGCGGCGACGTAATCCGTCCATTCATTGGCCACGTGGCCTTCCACCTGGGTGGGCGACGTGGCCGTGCCCCACAGAAACCGGTCTGGAAACTTCAAAGCGCCTGACATGCTTACCGACAATATGAGACAAGGTTAACGAAATGAACAGTCTGGAGTCGTCGGGGTGGCAGTGAAAGGAATTCGTTGGAACCGAAGGTTGCAAACAAGTCATGGACTTTCCCGCCTTTATCAACGATACTGACCCCGCTCCCGCCTAGCGAGCCGGATCAAGGTTTATTTCGACTCAAAAATTTTATGGCCAAGAAACCAGCAACCAGTACGCCGTTGCCCGACCCACCCGTGGTCAGTGAAACGGCGGAGCAGCATTTTGACCGCATCCTGTCGCGCGACCAGTTTAAAACCCTGAAAGCCGTCCTCGACGAACTGCGAATGGACACCACGGCAATGCATGCGGCGATTGTTACCACCAATTCCTATCAGAATTTTTTGACCAAGCTGGGCTATCGCGTCATTCTCGTGCCACAAATCCACGAGCAGGATTGCTACTCGCGGTTGGGGCCGGCCGGGGGTATCCGCGCCGTGTTGCCGGTACACGATATCGCCACCTACAGCACCCTGGTGACACTCGTGAACTATGATTCGACGGTGACCACCACGACCAAATCCGTGGACTTCTACGACGACCGCCTGGCCGAATTCAAGACCCAGTTGATGAAATAGCGCCCGCAATGCCGGGTGACTCGTCGCAACGGGCGCGGATAAACGGGTTCGGATGGGTTATCGCCCGGGTTTGGCATTCCATATCGCCATGGTGTCCGGCGAGCCTTGGGAACGGATATCGTTGTCGCCAAGGATCCCATCCGTGGCGGCGAGCATCTCCGCCCGCGGGAAAACCATCGTTTCGCCGTGACGGTTGTAACATTCGATGGTGATGAATTTGCCTTTTGCATTGCGCAAAAGCTCCACGAGATGATCAAGGTTTTTCACGGGGATACCATTGACGGCTTTTACCACTTGTGCCCGGGGATTGGAATAGCCCTCGGCCAATTCGTGCGGGAAAAAAGGCGAAGCGATGACCACCAAACCCTCGCCGGGAAACGAGGGCTGGTCCGATATGCGGGTGGTCAATGGATTACCCGAGCTGCTGAAATTCGCCAGGATGGCCGTGCCGTATTTTGTCCGCAGCAGGCCCCCCAGATATTCCTCCGTGGCGGCGGAAAAAACCAACGGTCCGTAGATAAAGTAGGAGGGATAGGCACCGTTCAATTCGGGAATCAATTGCGGATAATCCGCCGAAACCGGCAGATTGACCTTCAGTTCCTTGCCGGCACGGACAATGGTCAGCGGCACGGTGCCGTTGGTGGCGATATGCTGGATAAGATAAGTGAAGCGCACCCGCAGGTCGTCCCCCAACTTGATCATGCCCTGATCATCCACCGGGGTGTCGCCGATTTGGGTGATCACATCCCATTCCTTCAACGCGTAGGCCGGATCATCCTTATAGGGCTTGTGAACCACCATCCCGTGGATGGCGGGCGCGAGTTTGAGGAAGGGACGCAGGGCGGGGTTTTCCAGCGTTTGCAATGTGTCATACATCGCCGGCTTGCCATCGTAATGTCCATCAGTGATGTCCTGAAGAAACAGGTCGATCTCTTCGCTGGGAATGATGTAGCCGATGTTCTCGGCGTCATTCAGACGGCTGAACGTCAGCCCGATCATCTTGTCACCCACCACCGCCGGGCCGCCGCTGTTGCCGGGGTTGATGGCCGCATCAATCTGGATGCGCAGGCCGGAAACCGGGAAACTATAAGGCGCGAACTCCACCCGCGAAACGATTCCCTTGGTGATCGAAAGACTGTTGCCCCCTTCCGGAAATCCGTACGTCAGAACAGCGTCCTTGACGCCCGGCAAGGTCTTGGCCCGCGCCAGCGGAGGATGCGTGTCGAAAAACTTTTCATCCTCCAGCTTGAGTACCGCCAGATCGATGCCCGGGGCAATGAATTCCACCGTGGCGGATATCTTATCTCCGGCCTGGTTCGCCTGAATTTGAACCTGGTTCGCGTAATCGACAACATGGGCGTTGGTCAGGATGCGCCGGCCTTCAATCACCACGCCACTGCCGGTCACATCCTCCGGGGATTCTTTTGTCCACGGCCGGTACGGATCAGGATAACGCACGGTGGCAAAAACCTTCACGACCGAATTTTCAATGGGGCCGGCGCCGGCGTCGGCATCGGAAACGAGGGCCGCCGGTTCGGCGGCGCGGAGATTAAGGCACGAGGCGAACCACGCCATTGTCAGAAGCCGTACTGTCCTGGAACCGGCGGGAAATAAAGTGAATCGCATAGACAAAACGATGCTAGTGAACGGGCAGGATTCATGTAAAGAAAATGTCCTTTAAGTCCGGCGGTACGTGAGCGGCCTGGGGAAAGGTCGAGCGCAAACTGCGGGGGATGAAAATTTGGATCCACGAAGCGATCATGATTGGTGATCCGCTTCAAGCGCGATTCGCGGCTCCCGCCGCCAGGGCGCGTCCGGCAATCCAGCCGGTGGTCCAGGCCGCCTGAAAATTGAAACCGCCGGTGATGCCGTCGATGTCCAGCAGTTCGCCGGCAAAGAACAGTCCCGGACAAATGCGGCTCTCCATGGTTTTGAAATTCACCTCGCCCAACCGGATCCCGCCACAGGTCACGAATTCATCCTGGTTCAGGCTCTTCCCACTCACGGAAAATTCCGTGCGCCGCAACTGTTGAACGAGCCGGTGCTGCGCGGACCGCGAAAGCGCCGACCACCTCGTCGCACGCGGGACGCCCGACGCCATGACGAGTCGTTCCCAAAGGCGCGCCGGCAGCGGCGGGACGGGTGAATTCACAATCTGCTTTGCCGGTTGCGAACGGCGCCGCTTCTCCAGTTCCGCCGTGAGCTCCTCCGCTTTCAGATGGGGCGACCAGTTCACGTGCAACGGAAATGAATAATTCAGCTCGTGCAATTTCCGCGCGCCCCACGCCGACAACCGGAGAATCACCGGCCCGCTCAGGCCCCAATGCGTCACCAGCAACGCGCCGCGCTCGCCGAGTCCTGCGCCCGGCACCGAGGCCCCGACGGATTCCACCGAAATCCCCGCCAATTCCCGCAACCATGGGGTGGTGACGTGAAAGGTGAACAACGACGGCACCGGCGGTTCCAGCGTGTGGCCGAGCGAAACGGCCAGTTGCCCCAACGCGGGGGTCCGGCAACCACCCGTGGCCAGCAGCAGACTATCGCACGCCATTGTTTCACCGTTGGAAAGCACCAGGTTGAAGCCGTTGGGCGCGTTCCGGGTGCTGCTTTCCACGCCGTGGTTCGTCTTTAACTTCACACCCGCCTGGCGCGCCGCGCCGAGCAGGCAATCGATGATAGTTTGCGACGAATCCGTCACAGGAAACATCCGGCCATCATCCTCGGTTTTCAATTTCACGCCATGGGCGGCGAACCACGCCACGGTGTCGCGCGCCTGAAACTGCTGGAACGGCGCAATCAATGCCCGTTCGCCCCGGGGAAAGCGGGTGGCAAACTCGCGCTCGTCAAAACAGGCGTGCGTCACATTGCACCGGCCGCCGCCGGAGATTTTGACCTTGGAAAGAAACTGCGAGGTTTTTTCGAGGATAAAAATTTCCGCGCCGCTTTGCGCTTCCGCGCACGCCAGCGCCGCAAAAAATCCGGCCGCCCCGCCACCCACGATGACTATGCGCCGCGGGTTCATCAGCGTTCAAGCCATGGCCGACAATTTGCCGGCCTCGGCTTCCCAGACGGGGTTTAATTCCGCCAGACGCTCCTGCACGTGCACCATCTCGCGGTTCACCTGCGCGGCCCGACCCGGCTTTTCGTAGGTCGCAGGCCGTTCCAGCTCGGCGGTGAGTTCGGCGAGTTGCGTTTCGAATTGCAGGATTTCCGCCTCGAGCCGGCTGACGATCTCCTGCTGCGTCTTGCGCCCGCGCGAACGGGCCTGCCGTTGCTCGGCTTCGAGGCGCTTTTGGTCCTTCCGGGTCGGGGCGCGATCCGAAATGTCCCGGACCTTTACATTCTGGCGTGGAGCGCGGTCGGACGTGTTCCCGCCGGTGGACGTCAACGCCGCGCGTTCGGATGACGCCTTGGTTTTATCGAGATAATACTGGTAACCGCCGGGGTAATGGGTAAGCCGGCCGGCGTTCACATGCACCACGTGGTTCGCCAGCGCGCGAATGAAATACACGTCGTGGCTGATGAAGACGAGCGTGCCTTGAAACTGGTCCAGCGCGTAAGCCAGGGCATCGATGCTCGCCATATCGAGGTGCGTGGTGGGCTCGTCCATCAACAGCAGGTTCGGCGGGTCGAGCAGCAGTTTCACCAGCGCCAGCCGGCTCTTCTCGCCGCCGCTCAACACGCTGACCGGCTTGAACACGTCATCGCCCTGAAACAGGAAACAGCCCAGCAACGTGCGGATGAATTGCTCGGTGACACGTTGCGGCGTGTCCAGCGCCTCTTCAAAGACCGTGTGGCCCGGGTTCAGCATCTCGACGCGGTTCTGCGAATAATAACCGGCCTTGACGTTGTGGCCCAGCGTCCGGGCGCCGCTTTGCGGAACGACCACCCCGGCGAGGATTTTCAGCAGCGTGGATTTGCCGGCGCCGTTCGGCCCGACGAGCACAATGCGCTGCCCACGCTCGGCCTTGAACTCCATGCCGCGATAAACGGTCTTGTCGCCGTAAGCCTGGTGGATGTTTTCGAGCGTGATGACCTTCTGCCCGCTGCGCTGGGGTTGGGGGAATTTGAAATCAATCCTCCGCTCGTCATTCACCGGCGCCGCCACCTTCTCCATCCGGTCAATCTGCTTGAGCTTGGACTGGGCCTGCGCCGCCTTGGTATTTTTGGCGCGGAACCGGTTCACGAACTCCATGAGCTGCCCGATTTCGCGCTGTTGATTTTTATAGGCGGCGAGGAGTTGTTCCTCGTGCGCGGCGCGCTGATCGAGGTATTCGTCGTAGTTGCCGCGATAGCGAAGCAGTTTGCTCTGGCGGATTTCCACGATGCTGCCGACGAGGCGGTTGAGGAATTCGCGGTCGTGCGAAATGATCAGGATCGCGCCGGGATAATTTTGCAGATACCCCTGGAGCCAGAGCAACGCCTCGAGGTCGAGATGGTTCGTCGGCTCGTCGAGCATCAACAGGTCCGGCTCCTGCACGAGCAACCTCGCCAGATGCGCGCGCATTACCCAGCCGCCGCTCATCTCGCGGGCCGGCCGGTCAAAGTCGGCCTCGCGGAAGCCCAGGCCGGCGAGGATCTGCTTGGCCTTCGCCTCGAGCTGGTAACCGCCGAGTTCGTTGAAGCGGTCATGCACGTTGTCGTGAATTTCATCCGGATGCAACGCCGCGACCGGATGGTCCGCTTCCCAGGCCTTGATGATGCGGCGCAGCTTCACGAAATCAGGGGTGATGGACGTGGCCAGTTCGACGACCGTTTCATCGCCCGCCACCGCGGTTTCCTGGGGCAGGTAGCCAACCGTGACCCCGCGTTCCCGGCTTGACTTGCCTTCATCCGGCGATTCCGTGCCCAGGATGATGGAAAAGAGCGTGGTCTTCCCCGCGCCGTTGGGACCGACCAGCCCGATGCGGTCCTGGCGATTCACCTGCAATGCGGCGTCGTCTAACAGAACCCGCCCGCCGTACGCCTTGCTGATGCCAGAAAGAGTCAACATGAAGCGTCAGAAGTTAGAATGAACGAGCGGAAACTCAAGAACCGGTTGTGCCAAGGCCGCGTGCCGGTTTAGAAAGCGCTGGTCTCGCAACCGGTCCGTTTATGGCAAACCAATGATTTCCCTACTCGCCGCCTTCCATGTGACAATACATGGATTGCAGCGCGATCTTTCCCGGCCCGGTGAAACGGTTCCAGCAAAGTTGCCCCGCGCTGGCAAACAGTCCCGTCGAAAGTTTCTGGAACATCGTCTGCATCTGCACCGTATGATCCTTGTAAATCCAGCCGCCCGGCTCGATGTCAATCTCCTCGCCCGTCGCCAGCGTTACTTCAAAGACATTGCCGAAGCCGTGCAACCAGAGAATGCCCTCCCGCGCCGGACATGAAAAAGAATCAATGAAAAATCCAGTCCCGCCCAGCAGCATGTTCGCCGCGCCTTTCACGCGCTTGAACGTGTATTCCACGTTGTCCGTGGCCGCGAGCCATTGATGTTCCCGCACGTCCACGCTCATGCCCGGCTTCAGGTGCAGGCCCATCACATGACCCGCGCCATCGCGGCTGAACGCGATGCGCCCCGGCCCGTTCGCGCCGGTCAGCAAAAACGGCATCCCCGCGAGCATCCGTTTGAACGCCCCCTTCATCGGGTGCAACACAACCTGCACCGCCGGATCCTTCCAGAGCAGGATGTGATGTTCGAAATAAACGCCTGTGTTGCTCAATTCCAGATGCAACGCCGGCACTAGCTCGCCTTCGATATGATAGGTCACACCGCCAAAGGTCTCGTTCTGCACGCTCGTGGTTAATTGGACTGGGACAGCCATAATTTTAATTTGGTTGATAATTAACAGTTCGGACAAATCTGAATGCCGCCTTGCCTTGACGTCAAGATTATCCAAAACAGCTGCCACCAGCTCCTCACCAGGGGCGTGAGCGATCGGGCCGCTGTTTGGAGGTTTTCGGCGCCTTCCCGGCCGGGTCCGGCAAACCTTCGGGCGAAACGGTTGCTTGTCGTGACTCAGCTTGTATCGCCGTCATTTGCTCATCAACCACCCCGAGCAACTCCTGCCGGCCTTGCTCCGTCGTCGCGGAACAGGTAAAAATCGCCGGCAGTTTCTCGAACCCGGCCGCGATGCGCGCCGTGAACGCCGCGATGTTTGCCTGCACCGTGGCGGACGTCACCTTGTCGATCTTGGTGAAGACGAGGACGAACGGGACGGCATGGCGGGCGAGCCATTCGACGAACTCGACATCCATTTCCTGCGGTTCCAGCCCGGAATCGATCAGCGCGAAGACCAGACAGAGATTGGTTCGCTGCTTGAGGTAATGGGACACTGCGTGATTGAACCGCGCGCTGTCCTTCTTCGCACCTTGAGCGAAACCGTAGCCCGGCAGATCCACCAGACGCCAGCACCGGTTCATCGTAAACATGTTGATGAGCTTGGTGAAACCCGGCGTGGGCGAGACCCGGGCCAGGCCGTCCTTGCCTGCCAGCGTGTTCAGCAGCGAGGATTTGCCGACATTGGACCGGCCGATAAAGGCGAATTCAGGCAGGGACTCGTCCGGACACGAATCCAGGTCCGGCGCGCTGCAGTCAAAAATGGCGGATGAAATGTGCATGATTGGCAACCTACCGCCCATGGTCTCAGCAAATCTGCCGCACCGATACATCTATTTTCCGGGAATGAAGCCGCTGTCCACGGCAAATTTATGTCGCCTTTCTTTCGCGGTCAGTTTTGAATTTGGCAAAACAAGATCAAACCGTGCCGGACATTAACGCCTATCTTTTTACCGCCGTCACCACCCGGTCCCAGGTGCGCCCAACCATGGGTCGCTATGGCATGGCTGACTCGATTCAGACCTGGGATTCCTGCGCGAGCCTGATTGTGCTCGGCGACTCGCCGGACGAGGCACAACAACGGTTTGAAACCTGGTCGCGCGCGACGCCGGAAGGAGAAAATCCGGCGGAGGTTACCTTCCGCAAAATCACCGCCGCTCAGTTCGTTGATCAATTGTTCACGGAATCAGGAGGCGCGCCATTGAACTGGCCGGAAATCCTGAGACAGGCGGAATCGCAATTGGAATCAACGTCGGTGGATGACTTCGAACAAGGTTATTGGGTGGAGGTGGACCAGGTCGTGCGCCCGGGAAAATTGAGTTTCAGCGCTGGAACACTGCAATCGGATGTGCCGGAAGACATCCGTTCCGGTTTGAATTGGTCATCCGATAAGCAGTTCCTTTTCATCTTAAGTGTTCTCAGCCCGCCGGCACCCCCGGCAGAACCCGGGGACGAACCGGAAACTGACGACTCCGATTCGGTTGAATCATCGAACGAAGACATCGAAGAATCCGAACCGATCAGAATCGGCGAGTTGTGTGCCACGTTCCCACAGGCACTGGACAAGGAAGCTGCCGCTCTGATCCAGGCCCGGAACTCGGTCGTGGCTGCCTGGCTCTGGCGCCGCTATGCCGCCAACACACGCCTGGCCGCAAACGCAATCCGTATTGATCCCTGGTGCGGTGCGATTAACCTATCGTAAACCGCCCCTACAATTTATGCCAAAGAAAGACCCGTGCGTTGACACTTACATCGCCAAATCCGCGGATTTCGCCCGGCCGATTCTCAACCGCATCCGCCAGCTCGTCCACGCCGCGTGCCCGGACGTGGAGGAAACCATCAAATGGCATGCACCGTTTTTCGTGCACAAAGGGAATTTGATTACCATGCCGGCGTTCAAACGGCATTGCGCACTCATTTTTTGGAAGGGCCGGTTGTTCCTGAACAAGGACCAGAAGACGAAGCTTCGTCGTCTCACTTCCTTGTCCGAATTGCCGGACGACAAAATCCTGACCGGCTACATCCGGAAAGCCGTCGAACTCAACGAAGCGGGAATCAAAACTCCGCGTCCCAAACCAAAGCCGAAAAAAGCGGTCGTCGTGCCGGATTATTTTCTGGCCGCGCTCAAGAAGAACAAAAAGGCGCTGGCTGCGTTTGAGGATTTTAGTCCCAGTCACAAACGGGAATATGTCGAGTGGATTACCGAAGCCAAACGCGAGAAAACACGCGCCAAACGCATCAAAGCCGCCATCAAGCAGATGACCCAGGGAAAATCCCTGAACTGGAAATATCAGTAGAAACAGATGAAAACCTCTGAAAAATGCCATTTGACCGTAGCGGCGCCCCGGCAGAGCGCCGCAAACTCCAAAAGATTGAATAGTGTGGCTTTCGGCAGAAAGCCGCTACGCTGGTTCTACGCTACCGTGTGGCTTGGCGCTTTCTTGTGTTCGCCGACAGGCATCAACCTCGCAACGGCCCAATCCACAACCAACCCCCCGGTGCGCCCAATACCGCCTGCCCGCGATCCGCATACGCCGGGATTTGTTATGGCCACGGAATTGCCAGACGGCACCGTCCCGCCGGTGGATACCGACGGCAACTTCATCATCGGTCCGACTCACAACCGCGCCCCGGAAATGATCGTGCGGACGAATGTGCCACCGGGAACGGTCTATCATTTCAACATGAGTTCGGCGGACAGCAATATTTATCCCGGTATCGCGCGCGAGCGGGGGACTTTTGGCACAATGGACCCGACCGAGCCCGCCAAACTGGTGGTGACCACCAGCCACCCGGCTCCCTACACCCGCCACGTGGCGGTTTATGTCCCCAAACAATATGTCGCCGGCACGGTCGCGCCCTTCATTGTCGGGGCGGATGGACCCGACCACGAGTTGTTCATCGCTTTGGGCAATCTGATTGCCGAACACAAGGTGCCGGCGATGATTGCCATCTCCATTGGCAACGGGGGCGGTGACGCCCAGGGCAGCGAGCGCGGCCTGGAATACGACACCCTGTCCGGCCGATATGCGGAGTTCGTCGAGCAGGAAGTGTTGCCGCTCGTGGAAAGGCAATGCCAGGTGAAATTGACCAAAGACCCCGACGGCCGGGCGACGATGGGCGGCAGTTCCGGCGGTTCGTGCGCCTTGATCATGGCGTGGTATCACCCGGAGCTTTACCACCGCGTGCTGACGTATTCAGGCACCTATGTGAACCAGCAATGGCCGTATAATGCTGAGACTCCGCACGGCGCCTGGGAATTTCATGAGCACCTCATCCCGAACAGTCCCGTCAAACCATTGCGCATCTGGATGGAAGTTGGCGACCGGGACCTTTTGAACCCGAACGTCATGCGCGATGGGATGCACGACTGGGTGCTTGCGAATGAGCGCATGGCGAATGTGCTGGCGGCCAAGGGTTATCATTACCAGTTTGTGTTCGCCCGCAACGCCGGGCACGTGGACGGCCGGGTTAAACAACAAACCCTGCCTGAAGCCCTGGAATGGCTGTGGCAGGGCTACCAGCCAGCGACGAAGTAACGCGGGCGGGTTTGTAGCGCCGGTCTACGATTGGCGACCCGGCAAGCCGAAGCCAGATGCCGGCGGACGCGCGGGGAAAATGGGAGACGGTGGGAAAGGTTGAGCGTGAATTGCGTGGGCCGATGGTCGGGCGCAGGCAAATTTACCAGATGGTTTTCACCGGCCACGCTTGAATCCGCTTCACCGTGGCGGAGCCGCCTTCGGCGCGGATTTCCAACATGGGATTGGCCTCCAACAGAGAAATTATTTTGGTGGCGCACACCGTTTCGTTGGCGAAAACTTCCAGCACGGAGCGATCCACAAAAATGCGCAGCGCCAGCGTTCGACCGCCGTTGGCAAAAGTCAGCGGGGCGCTTGTGTCCAGCACCTGAAGTTTCCAGCCGTCGAAACTCACGGCCACGGGCCGGTCAACGTTCGCCCCGCCATGGATTTTCAACTCAATGCTTTTTGCGGTCGTCAAATCAATTTCCGCCATGATTTCCAGCGTGTTGGTATTTGGCAGCACCAAGTTTGCGCCGCTGTTTTCCAGATGGATCTTGTTCCATTCAGCCAGTTTGCCGCGCAGCCGGCTCAGTTGCGGCGCGGGGTTTTGCCGGAGCTGGCCATCGCGCGACAGGCTCAACTGGCGCGGCAGGCTCAAGCAGCCGTTCCAGCCGTGGCCGTCCGGAAACCCATTCACCCAACCCCACACCAGCCGGCGTCCGTCCGGCACCAGCATCGTGTTGGGCGCGTAAAAATTGGGGCTGTAATCCAGCAGGCCGTTCGTACGGGCGGTGAAGCGGCACGCCGCCGCGTCAAAACTGCCGATGTAATATTGCACCCTGCCGTAGGGTGAAACGAACAGCACCCACTCCCTGCCCAGCTTGAAAAAATTCGGGCACTCCGCCGTGGGCGCGCCGGGCGGCGAAAACAGCACGCCGCGATATTTCCACTGCGTCAATGCGGCGTTCTCCGCCTCATAAATGTTCACGGCGGCTCCCCCATTCCTTGCCAGATGACCCCCGGCCACGAGAAATGCCTTTTGACCGTCGTGAAAAACAAACGGATCGCGCCAGTCATAAATCTTCGTCCCGTCGTTCACCGCCTCGGGCAGGACCGGATTTGCCGGAAACTTTTGCCAGTGGATTAAATCAGCGTCACCCAGGGCCGCCCATTGTTCGGCTTGATCAAAGGCCGACTTGCCCAGGCCGATGCTGGTGTAGAAAATCATCGGCTGGCCGGTCCCGTTGACTGTACAACAGCCCGACCAGATGGATTCCTCACCCAGATCCTGGGATGGCGCGATGGCGATGGGCACATGTTCCCATTTCACCAAGTCGTGGCTGCGAACATGGCCCCAATACCTTAAGGCTCTCGGGCCGCTTTCATCGCTGAACGGATTTAGCTGATAAAACAAATGATAATAGCCTTGGTAAAAAATCGGGCCGTTCGGGTCGTTCATCCATTGGGCCGGCGCGGCGATGTGAAAAATCGGGCGGGTCGGATCGGCCTGGGCACGCGGTGCGGCGGCCTGGACGGCGGCGGTCGCACGCGTAATCGCGTCGTTTGCGGTTTCGCCTTGGGAGCAAAGCGGCAGGAGGAAACAAGCGAGCAAACATGATGGGAGGGTTCGCAATGTAAAATTCATCCGGCCTGGGTGCGCGCGATATTGCCGGGCACAAAGCCAATTTGCAACTGCGATGCCGTCGCCAGAACAAAAAGCGGTGGAGGTCTGGCATCGTCCAAGACGCCGGCCCGTTTCTCGGCAACCCCCAAAAATGAGCGAGGCGTCGTGGAGTGCGCCCAACCGCCGAATTTTCGTGATGACACGCGCAATCTTCCCACCGCATGGCCAAAGGCGATTTCCGGCTTGCAGCCGACAGCCTGGAGTTTCACCCTGAACCAGGGTATGAAAAAAATTCCGTTTGTTTTCTCCATCGCCATTTTTCTCACCGGCCCGGTTGTTGCGCAGGTTCCACCATGGGGTCTGGGGCCATTTATCCGGCCGGCCCGGGCCAATCCCATCATTGCGCCCAACACTGATTCAATTTTTGACTGCCCGCTAAGCGGGAAACCGGTTCAATGGGAAGCCTTGCACACTTTTAATCCGGCAGCCGTGGTCAAAGATGGAAAGGTGTTCGTGCTGTATCGGGCCGAAGACACCACCGGGTCAAAAGACCTTGGCACGCACACGTCCCGGTTGGGGCTGGCGGTCAGCGATGATGGTCTTCATTTCAAATGTTTTCCCCGGCCCGTGCTTTTCCCCGCCAATGACAATCAAAAAAGCGATGAGTGGAGCGGCGGTTGTGAGGACCCGCGCCTGATTGAATCCGAAGACGGCACCTTTGTGGTCACTTACACCCAGTGGAATCACAAGGTCGCCCGTCTGGCGGTCGCCACTTCAAAAGACCTGATTCAGTGGACCAAATGCGGCCAGATTTTTCCCAACTTTGCCGGCCACAACAAGTCCGGCGCGATGGTCTGTAAAATTTCGGACGGCCAATTAGAGGCGGCGAAAATCCATGGCAAGTATTGGATGTATTGGGGGGAAGGCACGGTATCCTGTGCCAGTTCGGATGACCTGATCCATTGGGACTGGGGAGAACCGGTATTGAAACCCAGACAGGGAAGATTCGACAGCGTTCTGGTTGAAGCTGGCCCTCCCGCCGTGTTGACCGACAAAGGGATTGTGGTGCTTTATAACGGCAAAAATGGTTCCGCGTCGGGTGACCCTTCCTTGCCGCCGGGCGTTTATTCTGGCGGTCAGGCGCTTTTTGATCCCAACGACCCGGCACATCTGCTGGCGCGCACCGACACGCCTTTCTTCAAACCGGAAACGCCTTATGAGCGCACGGGCCAGTATGCTGCCGGAACAACCTTTGTTGAAGGCCTTGTTTTTTTTCAAGGCAAATGGTTCTTGTATTACGGATGTGCCGATTCTTTTGTCGCCGTGGCCGTTTGGAACCCGGCCATCCACCAATCATTCCCGCAACCCATGCCGGACGCAGCCCGACAGTAAAACCCGGTTCACATTTGTTCATCCATTCTTCGCCGTCGCCAGTTCTTCTTCGAAATCGACGATTTCCTTGATCTGCACCAGGAACCAGCGGTCGATCTTCGTGAGGTTGAAAATCTCGTCGATGGTGAAGCCGGCGTGGAGAGCGTGGCGGATGAAGAAAATCCGTTCGGCATTGTCCACTTCAATCCTGAATGGCAATCCACAATCGCTATCACTTGCATTTGAAGACAGTTTTGCTAGCTATTGCCCGCATGAAATCCTGGGCTGGTCTGCTCATGCTTCTTTTGGCCGCAGCTGCCATGGCTGGTAAAACCAACTCGCCGGGCACGTACCCATCGGTTTCCCGTGGCGAGTCCCGCAGCGTGTTTGGCTACGATCCGACTGCAGATTTTATCGCGTATGACCCGCAGTATCGCGAGAAGCACAACCACTATGTCGGCGAGCTGGAGGTGTTGCAGAAAGAGCTGGCGCGGCAGGACGCCAACGGCCGGGCGACACCGTGTTCGCGACAGATTTTTCTCGAGGCGCGCTGGCTGACCTTGTACTCCGCGCATTGGGATCAGATCGACCGGCGTCTGCGCGATTTGCGCGAGATGTTGCAGCGCCCGGCCGATCCGACGGATTCCCGGGAACAAGTCGAGGCGGACGGCAGCTTCGATCACTGCAGCGACGCGTGGTTTTTGAAGCTGGACTCCACCATCGAGGAGGTGGAGTACCGCACCGAGCGCGGCCTGCCAGTCCAGTTCCCGCTCAAACTCCTCGACCGCGTGAATACGCCGGAGAAACTGCGCGCTTATCTGGATTCGCTGCTCATTTCCGATGTGCGCAACACGGGCATCGACCAGCGTTACGAGTTGAACATCGCTATCACCGCCATCGAGCGTTTCATCGTCGGGCACGTGAAGAATAATTACCCGTTCCCGCCGGAATTGAAGCAGGCGCTTTTTGATTATGAGGACCAGCACTGGCAGGACCCACAGACGGGTTACTTCGGCGGATGGTATCGTCTGCCGGACGGGAGCATCCGCAAGACAGCTGATTTGAGCATCACGTTCCATATCGCTTCATATCGGCGTGACAACCTCAAACACATTCCGGAAATGATGCGAACCACCATCGCGTTCAAGGATTACGAGTATCCCTTTGGCTGGCGGCAGGAAGGACAACCGTCAAACCACCATAACGATGATGTCGTGCGCCTGTTTCGCATCGGCTGGTCGCAGATGGATGCGGCGCAACGCCAGCTCGCCCGCGTGGAGATGCGGCAGATGATGGACTTTTGCCTGCACGACACGATGAACCCGGATGGCTCGTTCAAGATGATGGATGAAGACACACTCGGCTCATCGTTCTATTTCCCCGTCTCGCTCCTGAATGAGCTCGGCTATTTCCGGCCGTCGCTGCGCTTCTGGACGTGGGAATCATTCCCGGACGCGATGGAAGTTGCGGCAAAGGTCGAGCACCGCATCAAGGCCATGGGCCTGACCGACACGGAATCAGCCAAGGTATTGCGAATCTTCGACGACGCCCGCCGTGAACAGCGCGCGTGGCGGATTGGCGGCGTGATCATGCTGGTGACGCTCGTTTGGCTGGGCTGGCGGGTGGTGAAATATTTCCGCCGCCGCCGCGCAATTCCGTGAGGTGCCGCGCGCAAAACGGGAGACGGTCGGAAAGGTTGGGCGCGAGATCCTAAATGAGATATTTGGTCAAATCTACGGATTGCTCCCCGCCTTTGAGCCTGAGCGTGAATTTCTTTTTTACGTCCCGCAATTCATCCTTCTGCGATTTCCAAAGCGATGTGAGCGACATGGTTTTCTCCTAGTTCTTCGCGCCCGCCAGTTCTTCCTCGAAATCGACGATTTCTTTAATCTGCACCAGGAACCAGCGGTCGATCTTCGTGAGGTTGAAAATCTCGTCGATGGTGAAGCCGGCGCGGAGAGCGTGGCGGATGAAGAAAATCCGTTCGGCGTTGGGCACGCTCAATTTGCGGCTGATGACGTCCCTGGGCAGGATGTCGCGGTCGCCATAAACTTCCGTGCCGATGCGCCACGGTTTGCCGTCACCGCCCAGGCCGCTGCGGCCAATCTCCAGTGACCGCAGACATTTCTGGAGGCTTTCCTTGAACGTCCGGCCAATGGCCATCGCTTCGCCGACGCTTTTCATCTGCGTGGTCAGCGTCGGGTCGGCTTGCGCAAATTTCTCGAAGGCGAACCGCGGGATTTTGGTGACGACATAATCAATCGTCGGTTCGAAACTGGCCGGGGTTTCACGCGTGATGTCGTTCCGGATTTCGTCGAGCAGGTAGCCCACGGCGAGTTTGGCCGCGATCTTGGCGATGGGAAAGCCGGTGGCCTTGGACGCCAGTGCCGAGCTGCGACTGACGCGCGGGTTCATCTCAATGATGACCATGCGGCCGGTGTCCGGGTTGACCCCGAACTGGATGTTTGAACCGCCGGTCTCGACGCCCACGGCGCGGATCACGGCGAAACTCTGGTCGCGCATGATCTGGAATTCCTTGTCCGTCAGCGTCTGGATGGGCGCGACGGTGATGGAATCACCGGTATGCACGCCCATCGGGTCGAAATTCTCGATGGAACAGATGATGACGCAGTTGTCGGCCTTGTCGCGCATCACCTCCATTTCGTATTCCTTCCAGCCGAGCAGGGATTCTTCGATGAGAATTTCCGAAACGGGCGAGAGGTCCATGCCGCGCTTGGCGAGTTCCTCGAATTCGTCGCGGTTGTAGGCGATGCCGCCACCGGTGCCGCCGAGCGTGAACGCAGGCCGGATGATCAACGGAAGCCGGCCGATCTTGTCTGCAATAGTACGGGCTTCGGTCATGTCGTGGGCGACGCCGGAAACCGGCACGTCGAGGCCGATGGAGAGCATCAATTCCTTGAAAGCCAGGCGGTCTTCGCCTTTGTGGATGGCCTCGGCCTTGGCACCGATCATTTCGATGCCGTGTTTTTCCAGCACGCCGGAGCGGTGCAAGGCCATGGCCGTGTTGAGTGCCGTCTGGCCGCCGAGCGTCGGCAGCAAAACGAGCTTGCCCTTCGCACCCAGCTTCACCATTTCCTCCTTCTCGCGGACAATGATTTTTTCGACGCATTCCGGGGTGATGGGCTCGATGTAGGTGCGGTCGGCGAACTCCGGATCGGTCATGATGGTGGCCGGGTTGGAGTTGATGAGGATGACGCGGTAACCCTCCTCGCGAAGCGCCTTGCAGGCCTGGGTGCCGGAATAATCGAACTCGCACGCCTGGCCGATGATGATCGGGCCGGCGCCGATGATGAGGACGGAATGAATGTCAGTACGTTTGGGCATCGTTCAAACGGCCATAGATGAAACACGAATTCGGCGCGGAGTGAAAGAAAATTGCGGCACGAGAGCCAATCATGACCCCTCAACGCCCCCGGTGTTTGCACGTTGCGGCAATTATTGCAAGGGGGTTCGCACGTCCTTGGTAAAGGCGGTATGGCCGTCCATGAACACGCGGTTGCGACCGCCGGCGTGAATGGTGCGGCCCGACATCCCTGCGGGGACGGTCGGAACGGTCTTGGGAAAATAAGGATCCACCGTCAGTTCAACGGCACTGGGGCCAATGATAAAGCCGATGGTCGGATCGTTCGTGGACTGCAGATCGGAGACGGCCTGGGCGGCGGTCTTGCCCCAAAAATCCTCAACCCCCACCGGATCGTCCGGCCGGTCAAAACGCCAGAGCCAATAGCGGACCAGGGGAGCGCTGGCGTTGGTGGTGTACGCCTGCATGGATTGTACGATGTTTCCGGCCCGGGCGTTGATCGACGCCGGACAGGACCAGATGGAATCGGCCGCGCCGAAGGGCTGCAGCACCACGACCGCCCAACCGCCGCGCGGATCGGAGGGAGGCCAGGGGGTCCAGGGATGATAACCGCCCGGCAGACTGGACTTCAGATCGCGCCGGTCGGGAAAACGGTCATTGTTATTGCCGAGGCACAGGGCAAACGCGATGCCGATTTGCCGGAGATTGGAAACGCAGGCAATCCGCTGCGCCCGCTGTTTTGCGACGGCCAGGGCGGGAAGCAGGAGGGCCGCCAGGATGGCGATGACGGCGATGACGACCAACAGTTCAATCAACGTAAAGCTGGGGCGATCCCGGGACCCGCTGGATGTCGCACGAGTCATGGCAGTAGAACCCGATAACCCAGGTTGCCCGACACGGCGGTGTTGATGATGCTTTGACAGGCCATTTTTGGTTGGGAACCTTGCAACGGCAGGAGATTGAACACGGACTGAGCGCAGAGCGGAAGGAAAAATCGGAACCGCACAGAGGAAGCCAAACACTTCTGCTCGCAAATTTGATTTTAGAAATGATTATGACGGGTGTGTATCAGGCACTACCACAAAACGAATCGTTGGAAAAGCGATTGGACAATTTGGAAGATGTGATAAAATTAATCACTATAAAGAAGAACTGAGGCGCCATGAAAAAAATCATCCTGTTCTGCCTTCTGGCTTCTGGCCTCTGCCTTCCGGCAATGGCGCAGCAATACTCAATCGACTGGTATAAAGTTGCCGGCGGGGGTGGCACGAGCACCGGCAGCACCTATCAAATCAACGGCACCATCGGCCAGCAGGATGCCGGCGGGCCGATGACCGGCGGCAATTATTCGCTCACCGGCGGATTCTGGGCACTGATTTCCGTGGTGCCAACACCCGGCGCGCCGACGCTGTACATCAGCCATTCGGGCAACACGGTGACGATTTATTGGCAAAACGTGTCCGGCTGGAGCTTGCAGCAGAACAGCAATCTGGCCACGCCCACCGGCTGGTCCGTCAACAGCAGTTGGGCGTCATCCAATGGCACAAATTCCCTGAGCCTCACGTCGCCCACGGGAAATCTGTTCTTCCGGCTGAGCAATCCGTGATCGGACCCGCGTGGTTAATGGGAATAATCAGGCGCCGCACCCATCGAGGGGCCGTTGTGACAGTCAAATTCAAATGAGCCGCTGTTGGTTGCTGACAGGGGGTTTCAATCCCAGTTTCCGGTAACCGGACTCCGTCGCCACCCGGCCCTGGGGCGTGCGGTTCAGGTAGCCTTCCATGATGAGATACGGCTCGTAAACCTCCTCGATCGTGTCCGGCTCCTCGCCCACGGCCACGGCGAGCGAATTCACCCCCACCGGGCCGCCGCCGAACTTCACGATGATGGCCTCGAGGATGCGCTTGTCCATTTCGTCGAGGCCGCTCTGGTCAATTTCCAGCATCGCCAGTGCCTTGTCCGCAACCTCGGCGGTTATGCGGCCGTCGTGCCGGACCTCCGCGTAATCGCGGACGCGCCGGAGCAGGTTGTTCGCAATGCGCGGCGTGCCCCGGCTGCGCTGGGCGATTTCATGCGCGCCGGCCGGTTCGATTTCCACCTTCAACAGGCGCGCCGACCGGACGATGATTTTGTCCAAATCCTCGGCAACGTAATAATCCAGCCGTTCGCGCACGGCAAAGCGTGTGAGCAGGGGCGCGGTGAGCAGGCCACTGCGCGTGGTCGCGCCGATGAGCGTGAACCTCGGCAGATTCAACCGGACGCTGCGTGCGTTCGGGCCCTGGTCAATGATGATGTCGAGCTTGAAATCCTCCATCGCCGGGTAAAGGTATTCCTCGATGGTTTTTTGCAGGCGATGAATCTCGTCAATGAACAGCACGTCGCCTTCCTCGAGGTTCGTCAGCAACCCGGCCAGATCGCCCGCCTTTTCGATGGTCGGGCCGCTGGTGCTTTTAAGATTTGCGCCCATGGCCCGGGCCAGGATGTTGGCGAGCGTGGTTTTGCCGAGGCCGGGCGGACCGTTCAGCAGAATGTGATCGAGCGGTTCCTTGCGTTTCTTCGCGGCGGCCACGGCGATTTCCAGCCGCTCCTTCACTTTGGGCTGGCCGGTGAACTCGGAAAAGAGCGACGGGCGCAGCGTCAGCTCCAACGCCGCGTCGGGCTTGTTCAAAGTGGAAACCGGCCGGTCAGACATTGGGTTGAGCATGGAAAATACGCCGCCCAGCAGCAAGCGCGAAGCAACCGGGTTCCGACATTTAAAATCACGGCGGCGGGCTTAAATGAAGTTCACCTTGGGAATTCAGCGCACCGTCGGCCTCAATTTTTCCCCGGGGATCAAACAGGACCGCGTGCAGGTTTTGGAAAACATCCCCGCCGGCATAGGGTCCTTCGCTTTTCCAGGTCAACCGGCCCAGGTTGTCCTGCCAGGTAAACGTGGTACGGCGAACCTGTCCTTTCAGGTAATCCATGGTTTCGCCATCGTCTTCAACCAGGGTGAAAGTTGCGTCCCCGCCGGGATAAATTTGCAGTTCCAGCGGGCCGCCGGGAAGCTGACGGGTGTGTTGGATGACCGGGCCCAGCGGCAGAAGGGAGCCGGCCCGGACATAAACCGGAATTTCATCAAGCGTGGCGGTCACTTCCAGGGTGCGTTTTCCTTTCAAGGGTAGATTGGAACCGAAGGCATACCAGCGGCCGGCGGGAAGATAGACCGAACGTTTGCCGCCGGGCTGAAGAATCGGCGCGACCATAAGCGACCCGCCCATCATCCATTGATCGGACCGATTGGCGGTTTGGGGGTCATCAGGAAATTCCATGAGCAACGGCCGCATCAAAGGCACACCCGTTTGAAAGGTTTCATGCGCCACGCTGTAATAGAACGGTATTAGACGGTAACGAAGTTCAATGGCCTGCCGTATGGCCGCCAAGGCGTCGGGGCCATAAAGCCAGGGAAAACGCGGTGTCGCAAAAATTTCCGAATGGGTGCGCATGATCGGGAAAAAGACCCCGGCCTCCATCCAGCGGGACAACAGTTCCGGTGAAGGATTTCCGATAAAACCGCCAATATCACAGGTTTCATAAGGCATCCCGGCCAGGCTCCAGTTCAGCAAACTGGTGGGCGTGCCGGCCAGCGCCTTCCAGGAACTATGAATGTCGCCGGTCCAGGCCGCGGCCCCGAACCGCTGCAGCCCGGGTGAAAAGGCGCGGTTGAGCGTCCACAAACGTTGACCGGGCCGGTACCGGGCCAGGGCCCCGGCCTCCGCCAGGTTCCAATAATAATACGTGGTGTAGGTCGACTCGCCCTCATCATTCCACCAGCCGTCAATCCCGGCCTGGAGCAGGCCCGCAGATTGCCCGATATACCACTCGCGAAAATCGGGATTGCCAAAATTGACGTCACGGTAATGGAACTGTTCGTCATTCTCAATTTGCAGATTCCAGCCTTTCGCCCGGATCATGGCCAGGGTATCGCGATTGCCCATTCGCGGCTTGCGGATGCCGACAAAATGCACTCCCTGGCTTTTGTATGCCTGTATCTGGGCGGCCGGATCGGGAAACAGATTGGTGTTCCAGCCGAAATCCGTATATCCGGCTTCACCGTCCGATGGCAATTTATAGTCGGGATTGGTCGTGTACCATTCGAAGTCGTAGATGAACGCGTCCACGGGAATTTTCAAATCCTGGAATTGCTGAAGCGTGTCTTCAATGTAAGCCCGGTCCTTCCAACCCCACCGGCTCTGGAGATAGCCAAATGTCCAACGCGGCGGGACAGGGGCAAACCCGGTCAAACGGGCACCAACTTCGGCGGCATCCTTCAACGAAGCCGCCGGCATAAGATAAAGTTCGGCCTCCGGGCCCGGAAAAGTCCAGGTGAGGTATTCTCCATTGGTCGCCACCCGCCAGCGGGCGGGCTGGTTGTCATTGGCCGTCACCGCCAGAACCGCATAACCGGCCGCCGCCCAATAATAAGGAATGACCGCCCGGCCGTTGGAAAGCCCGGTCGTGGTATTGGATTGTTGCAGCGCATCAACCCCGTTGCCGCACCCGTAAACATCGATGGGTTTATGCCGGTCCCAACCGAGCATGATAATAACATTGGTGGTTCCGGAGGAAGATTCCTGATTTAAGCCGCCCAGCTCATGTCGGGGAATCAACACTTCACCCGCAGCATTCAGCAACGTCCATTCACCGGTCTTGGGGCTGATCAATAACTCACCGGCTTTTGTCCGGATACCGACCATCCCGCGCTTTTTGACCATTTGCCAGGCCATCGAGCCGGGAGCATTGGTATCGGCAAGAAAAGTGGAAGGAAGGAAACGAGGGGTACCATCATACGCCACGCTTAAGCGCAAGACCTCCGGCGTGGCCACCGCCAGCTCCACCTGGACCTGACCATACTTAATCAACAGACCGTCCGGGGTCCTTTCGACATTTTCCTCTGCCCGGGCAGGATTCACACCGGTCGAACAGCCCAGCCCCAACAGCAGAATGCCAAGCGATGGTGAAAAATAACCGACGACCGGCATAAACGTTTTCATGATGGAATTTCCAGGCAATAAAATTTTAACCGGCGGCACCATACTGAAAATGCCCAGGCTACGTCAGGTTTATAATCGAAGTGGAAACCGGTTGTACTGGCGTTGGTTGCACATGAAAACACGCCAGCCGCCAGCAAGCGCGATTCCATTGCCACCCAAACGCCCAGACTGGACGATACATTTTTTGTTAAGTTTATGGCAAAAAATGCTGGATAGTTGGAGTTGACTGCGGCAACCTGCCGGCTTTATGGGAAGTCACAAATTGCCCTTCCGCTTCATGACGGTGCTGGCCGTGTTGTCTGGCGCGACCAACGCCTGGGCCGGGGACGCGGACATCAATCTGCCGTCGTTGCAGGATGTGTCGTTTCATGGCGGCGCGTTGAGTGGTCATGCCATTCTGTTCTTCGGCCTGGCGGTCTGCGTGATTGGCGCGTTGTTCGGGCTTTTCCAGTACCAACAAACGCGCGCGCTGCCGGTGCACCCCTCGATGGGCAACGTTTCCCACATCATCTGGGAGACGTGCAAGACCTACCTGCTGCAACAGGGAAAATTCCTGGTGGCGCTCTGGATTTTGATCGCGTTGTGCATGCTGTATTACTTCATCGGGCTGCAGGGCAAATCCGTCGGCGATGTGCTCATCATTCTGGCATGCTCGGTGCTCGGCATTCTCGGCAGCTACGGTGTGGCGTGGTTCGGCATCCGTATCAACACCACCGCCAACAGCCGCGCCGCCTTCGCCGCACTCAAAGGCAACGGGCTCAAGACGCTCTCCATCCCGTTGCGATCCGGCATGAGCATCGGCCTGCTGCTCGTCTGCGTCGAATTGTTTTGCATGATCGGCATCCTCCTGTTCCTGCCGCGGGAACTGGCCGGCCCGTGTTTCATCGGCTTCGCCATCGGCGAATCCCTCGGCGCCGCGGCGTTGCGCATCGGCGGCGGCATCTTCACCAAGATCGCCGACATCGGCGCGGACCTGATGAAAATCGTTTTCAACCTGCCGGAAGATGATCCAAAAAATCCCGGCGTCATCGCCGATTGCACCGGCGACAACGCGGGCGATTCCGTCGGCCCGACCGCCGACGGATTTGAAACCTACGGCGTGACCAGCGTGGCGTTGATTGCGTTCCTGGCCCTGGCCCTAGTGGCGGCGCCGGCGCTGTGCGGCAAGCTCATCATCTGGATTTTTGCGATTCAAAGCCTGATGGTGCTGGCGTCGCTGGCCTCGTTTTACGTGAACCGGTTTACCAACAACGCGCGTTATGCCGGTAAAAAGGATTTCAACTGGGAATCACCGCTCACAGACCTGGTCTGGCTCACGTCCATCCTTTCCATCGTCGTTACTTTTGCCGCCAGCAAGCTCTTGCTCGGCGATTTCCAGGACGCCGCCGGCACCCCGCTCCCAAATCTCTGGTGGACGCTCGCCAGCATCATGTCCTGCGGCATTCTCGCCGGCGCGTTGATCATGGAATTCACCAAGATTTTTGTCAGCACCAACTCCCGTCACGTCCGCGAAGTGGTCAATGCCTCCGGCCACGGCGGAGCGTCGCTGAACATCCTGTCCGGCTTCGTCGCCGGCAATTTCTGCGCGTTCTGGATGGGCCTGGTCATCCTCACGCTGATGTTCATTGCCTATCTGTTTTCGCAAAACGCCGACCTGCTCGCGCTCATGCCGCCGCAATTCCAGTTCGCCGCGCCAATTTTTGCCTTCGGCCTCGTGGCCTTCGGTTTCCTGGCCATGGCGCCGGTCATTATTGCCGTGGACAGTTTCGGCCCGGTCACCGACAACGCCCAGTCGGTTTACGAGTTGAGCCGGATCGAAGCGGTGCCGAACGTCGCGGCGGAAATCGAGAAGGATTTCGGATTCAAACCCGACTTTGCCAACGCCAAACTCGAACTCGAAAAGGGCGACGGCGCAGGCAACACGTTCAAGGCCACCGCCAAGCCGGTGCTCATCGGCACGGCCGTCGTCGGCGCCACCACAATGGTTTTTGGCATCATCCTGTTGCTGAACAACACCGTCGCCCACGGCAAGGTGATTGAAATGTTGAGCCTCGTGCGGCCCGAAATCATCCTCGGCCTGTTGATGGGTGGCGCGGTGATTTACTGGTTCACCGGCGCGAGCACGCAGGCCGTCGTCACTGGCGCCTACCGCGCGGTGGTGTTCATCAAGGAACATCTCAACCTCAATAAGGCCGAAGCCTCCATCGCCGACAGTAAAAAGGTTGTCGAGATTTGCACCATTTACGCGCAGAAAGGGATGATCAACATCTTCATCGTGGTCTTTTCCTTCGCGCTCGCCCTGCCCTTCTTCAATCCCTATTTCTTCATCGGCTACCTGGTGGGCATCGCGTTCTTCGGCCTGTTCCAGGCCATCTTCATGGCCAACGCCGGCGGCGCGTGGGACAATGCCAAAAAGATCGTGGAAGTGGATTTGAAACAAAAAGGCACCCCGCTGCACGCCGCGACCGTCGTCGGCGACACCGTGGGCGATCCGTTCAAGGACACCAGCTCGGTGGCGATGAACCCCATCATCAAATTCACCACGCTCTTCGGCCTGCTCGCCACGGAGATCGCGGTGACGATGACCAATCAGGGTGTGAAAACAGCAATCGGCGCGTTCTTCTTCCTCGTTGCGTTGATCTTTATTTATCGCTCGTTCTATTGCATGCGTATTCCCGAAGACAAGCAAATCGGGAAATAACCGCGGTGGGTGGAACTCCGCCTGGTGGTCCCTGAACGACATAACGCAACGGCCGCCATTTTGCTTCAAATAAAACTCGAAAATCGTTGTCCAAGCTTCCAGATTGGCGGCCATGTCCGTGATTCAGCGCTCCATCCAGGTCGGCTGGCAACTGCGCGTCTTTTTCACCGAAGACGTTTTTGCCCCGGCCAATCTGGTCCTGAAAACCGCGCTGGGTAACGACACCGTCAATGCGCCATGCAAAGCGCTCGTCGTCCTCGACGAATCACTTGCGCACGCCCGACCGGATCTTTCGCGCCGGATTGGGGATTATTTTTCCACTCACGCCGACAACGTGAAACTCGTCTGTCCGCCGCTGGCGATTGAAGGCGGCGAACGTGCCAAAAACTCCCCCATTCACGTTGCTGAAATTCATTCGCAGATTGACCGGCACCACCTCGACCGGCACTCGTATTTGATTGCCGTGGGCGGCGGCGCCTTGCTGGACGTCGCCGGCTTTGCCGCCGCCACCGCGCATCGCGGCGTCCGCCACGTGCGCATGCCCACGACGACCCTGAGCCAGGCCGATTCCGGTATCGGCGTGAAGAACGGCATCAACGCCTTTGGCAAAAAGAATTTCATCGGCACCTTCGCGCCGCCGCATGCCGTCATCAACGATTTCAACCTCTTGGCCACGCTCGAACCGCGCGATAAACGCGCCGGCTACGTTGAAGCCGTGAAGGTCGCGTGCATCCGCGATGCGAAATTTTTTGACGAACTGGAACGTGATGCGGAAAAACTCGCGGCGTTTGAGCCGACGGCGATGAAACGGTTGATTCAGCGTTGCGCCGAATTGCATCTTGACCACATCGCCACCAGCGGCGACCCGTTTGAACTGGGCTCGGCCCGGCCGCTGGATTTTGGCCATTGGTCGGCACACAAGTTGGAGCAACTCTCCAACTTCCAAATCCCTCACGGCGAAGCCGTCGCCATCGGCATGGCGCTCGATGTGATTTATTCGCGCCAGACCGGTTTGCTTGACGCCAAAGCCGCCGAACGCGTCCTGGCGCTGCTCAAAAAACTCGGTTTCGATCTTTTTGCCAATGAATTGCTGAATGTCGCTTCGGACGGCAATTTGCAGGTGCTCGGCGGGCTGAACGAATTCCGCGAACATCTCGGCGGCGAACTGACCATCACCCTGCTCCGCGAAATCGGTCAGGGCGTGGAAGTCCATGAAATGAACCTGCCCAAGGTGATTGAGGCCATTCATGAACTGCGCGAACGCCACACCGCACGGGCGCAAAAAGTCATCCGCGCCAGCGCCTGATGAACCGGCTCGCCGTCATCAATGTTGTCGGGTTGACGGAATCGCTCATTAGCGAGCACACGCCGCGCATCGCAGGATTTCGCAAACGGGGCGCGCTGGCGCAAATCGCGCCGGCATTCCCGGCGGTCACCTGCACCGCGCAATCGAATTATCTCACCGGTAAATTGCCGTCACAGCACGGCATCGTCGGCAACGGCTGGTTCAACCGTGAACTCGCTGAAATCCCGTTCTGGAAACAATCGAACCACTTGGTGCGGCAACCCAAAATCTGGGACGCACTCCGCGCCTCCACCCCAGACGCCAGACGCCAGACGCCGGACCCGTTTGCGGCAGCAAATTTGTTCTGGTGGTTCAACATGTATTCCACGGTCGATTACTCCCTCACGCCGCGCCCGATGTATCCCGCCGATGGCCGGAAGATTTTCGATGTTTATTCCTGGCCGTATTCGATTCGTACGGAAATCAAGCGCGACCTCGGTGAATTTCCATTCTTTGGTTTTTGGGGTCCGGCGGCAGGCATCGAGACCCCGCAAGGTGCTGCCGATTGCGCCACACGCTGGATTGCCGAATCCGCCAAATGGATCGAAAACAAATTTTCGCCGACGCTGAACCTGATTTACCTGCCTCATTTGGATTACAATTTGCAGCGGCATGGACCGTTTTCTGAAGGTAGGGCGGGCAGTCCTCTGCCCGCCGACGGCGCGCACGGAGTGACGCGCCCTACCAACCCCAAAATTCACCGTGACTTGCTTGAAATTGATTCCATCGTCGGTAACCTGATTGATTTTTTTAGCCAGCGCGGCGTGCAGGTCGTGCTGCTTTCCGAATATGGCATCACGAACGTGGACACGCCGGTTCATCTCAACCGGATTTTCCGGCACCAAGGCTGGCTGGTGGTAAAGGACGAATTCGGCCGGGAAATGCTCGACGCAGGCGCCAGCAAGGTTTTCGCGGTGGCCGACCATCAGGTTGCGCATATTTACCTCAACGATACGTCATTGGAAAAATCCGTGCGCGAGTTGTTGGAAAAGACCGACGGCGTGGAAAGCGTGTTGGGCAAGGCGGAGAAGGCTGCGGTGGGCATTGACCATCCGCGCGCCGGTGATTTGATGGCCGTCGCGAAGGAAACTGCGTGGTTCACCTATTATTACTGGCTCAACAATGCGCGCGCGCCGGATTTCGCGCGGACGGTGGACATCCACCGCAAACCGGGTTATGACCCGGTGGAACTGTTTCTCGATCCAAACATTCCGCTGCCAAAACTGAAAATCGCCTGGCGCTTGCTGCAAAAGAAACTCGGTTTCCGGATGTTGATGGACGTGATTCCATTGGACGCGTCGCTGGTGAAAGGCTCGCACGGCCGGCGACCGGCGGAGAAAAAAGACTGGCCGGTATTTATTACCAATCAGCCGGAAATTTTGGGCGCGAAGGAAATTGAATCAACGGAAGTCTATCACGCTCTGCTGCGGCAGGTTTTGGGATGAAAACTTTAACCGCAGAGGCGCAAAGACGCAGAGGAACTCTTCAAATAGATTCGCTTAAATCCACGAACTGACGGAAATAGGCACGAATATTTTCGCCAAGGGAGATCAATTTTTCTTTGCGCCTCTGCGTCTCTGCGTTAATAAACTTACCTTCTCCGTCTGGACATGCCGAAATGGTAGCCGCCGTGGACGCGGGCACCACGGGCCTTGCCGGGGAAACCGCCCTTCGGCTGGCCGGGTTTGCCTTCCTCGAACAACATGGTGTATTTGTAGTCGAAATTTTCCAGCTTCACGCGCGGGATTTTCTGGCTGATGAACCGTTCGATGGCAAACACGTGGCTGGCGTCCTCGGCGGTCATGATGGTGAAGGCGTCGCCGCTCGCCTCGGCGCGGCCGGTGCGCCCGATGCGATGAATGTAATCTTCCGGATGCTGCGGCACGTCGTAGTTGATTACGTGGCTCACGTCCGCGATGTCGAGCCCGCGCGCGGCAATGTCCGTGGCCACGAGCGCTTCAAAGCGTCCGTCGCGGAAACCCTTGAGCGCCTGCTCGCGTTCGCGCTGGGTGCGGTTGGAATGCAGCACCGCCACGGCGTGATTATTGCGCTTGAGCAATCCCGCAATACGATCGGCGCCATACTTCGTCCGGCAGAAGACCAGCACCGAGTTGTAATTCACGCGTTTGAGCAGCTCCAGCAGCAGGTCGGATTTCTGTGAATCAGCCACGGGATAGATGACGTGCTTGACCGTTTCAGCCGGCGTCCGGCGGGCGCCGATTTCAATTGTTTCCGGATTGCGCATCGCCCATTGAATGAGCGTTTCGATTTGCGGCGGAATGGTGGCGGAGAACAGCGCCGTGTGGCGCTGGCGCGGGCAGCGTTCGACAATGCGGCGCACATCGGGCAGAAAACCCATGTCGAGCATCCGGTCGGCCTCGTCGAGCACCAGAAACTGGACCTTGTCCAACCGCATCGTGCCCTGTTCCAGATGATCCAGCAACCGGCCCGGCGTGGCCACAATGATGTCCGTACCCGCCCGCAGGGCATCGTTCTGGCGTCCGTACCCGACGCCGCCAAACACGACGGTGATTTTCAAGTCGGTAAAACGCGCATAATCGCGGAAGGCGGTTTCCACCTGCGCGGCAAGTTCGCGCGTCGGCTCCAGGATGAGCGCGCGCGGGCCGGCGGAATTATGCTGGCCGAGTTTCGTGAGAATGGGCAGGGCGAACGCGGCGGTCTTGCCGGTGCCGGTTTGGGCGCTGCCGATGACGTCGCGTCCGGCGATCACGAGCGGGATGGCTCGGAGCTGAATGGGGGTCGGCTCGGCGTATCCCGCGGCGCGCACGCCATCAAGGGTTGTCGGGGCCAGGCCTAATTTGCTGAAAGGCATAAGTTATAAATAAGTTAGCAGGACGGCGGGTTAAAGGAAGCAATGAATTTGTCCGGAGGGACGAGTTACCCGGGTCCCCATTTTACCATGGAAAAAGTCAGGGTCTCGTTTTACGAGGCCTTCCGGTAAAATCATCACGACGGCGATTCAACCGCTTCCTCGGTCGTTTCATCAGGCGGGGGAACAACGGATTCAGCCACAGCTCCGGGTTCCACGGTCGGGGGCGAAACCTCGGCGGGCACTTGAATGTCCACCGCCGATGCCGCGACGGCCTCAGTCGGTGACACGGGTTCTGTCGCCGAAATGATTTCACCTTCCACTGTTGGTTTTTCTTCGGCCGGCTTTTTCTCCGGTTTGGGCGGCCGGGGCGCCGGTTTCTTGGCGGTTTCCAGCCGTCCATCAGCGAACTCAATGACGTGGCCCTGATGCACGAGCCAGTGCAGATCGGCGATGATGGCATTTTGTTCCGGAGTCGGTTCGGCGGCCGTGGCGGCTGTCCCTTCCGGTTTCACTTCAATGACCGCTGCCGGCGGCGGCGAGGGTGCGAGCGTCTCGACCAGCTGCCGCCGGGTGCATTTGGGATGCGCATTAATGTGAGCGATGATGCGCTTGATGCTTTCCGACACCGGTGTGGTTTCCAGATCGAGGAACTGCGGGCGCGCCACGGAAACGTGCGTCACGGTCTTGTTGACCTTGAAAAACTGCAGGCCGTGCGTGGCGAATTGCCGGCTGAGTTCGGTGGCCAGTTGCAACGGAAAATGCCGCTGCTGTTCCCATTCCGCGCGCACGAGCCGCTGCAATTCGCGGTTGCGCAAATTCCGGCTGGGCGCGCCGGCAATCAGTTGCGTCTCCACCGGCTTGATGATGGTCTCCTTGTGCGTCGCGCGGAAATGTTTCTCGACCTCCTCCAAGCTTGGCAGTTTAAGCGGTTCCGGCACGTTCAGGACAACGTACTCGGTCTTGAAGCTTTGTTCCTCCACCCACTTTTTGACGACCGCCTCGTCCTTTACGATCTTTACGCGCGCCTTGAAAACATCGAACGGCATCCGGGCAAACCGCTCGGCGTGCAATTTGCGCAGCCGGTTCTGGTAATCGTGATGGTTCGGCGGACCGAGAATCATGCCGCTCATGCCACACTGCGCGACGAACGTATAGGTGCCCTTGGGCGGCTCGGTGGCGGTGCGCTCGGCCTGGTAAAACGTGGCAAAATGATCCTTCAGCACGTGCGCCACCGCCTCGTCCTCGCCCAACCACGGCGTGTCATCGAGCGCACACACAAACAGCGGCTGGGCCACGGCGCCGTCGGGCTTTTTTTTCACCGCCAGGCGAACCGTATAACGTTCCGCCTTTTGCAAAACGAGCTGCGCAATCTGGAACAGCGGGTACGCCCGCCCGGTCATCTTGATCTGGCGCGCGAGCGATTCGACGCCCCTTTCGTCCGGCAGAAAAACCACCGTGATTTCGGGCGGTGGCGCGGACGGTTCGAGATGTTCGTCCCGCAAACCGGAACGCCGGTCATCGCGCCGGTCGAACCCTCGCTTGCGATCGCCGAACTTTGGGCCGGAACGCGGCGGACGGGGACCGCGCCGTTCACCGAATGATTCACCGCGCGGCCCGCCGCGACGGCCTTCCCGCCGGCGGTCACCGCGTTCAGCCGGTTCACCGGCGAATTTTTCGTAGCGATTGGTTTCCGGTTTTTCCTGCGCCCACGCGGGCTGGAATAGATTTTCCAGATCCAAATCCATGTCGGGAGGGCTGCTCATGGGGAAACGGGCTGGCCGCGCGTCAGGCCGACGCGCGCTGGGTGAGGATGGCTTTCACGATTTTTTGGGCGAGCGCGGGGTTTTCCATGAGCGCCTTTTGCGCGGCCTCCTTGCCCTGGCCGATCAATTCGCCCTCAAATTGCAGCCACGCGCCCTTTTTATCCACGACGCTGTTTTCAATGCCCACCTCGAGGATGCTGCCTTCCTTGTTGATGCCGTGATTGTAGATGATGTCAAACTCGGCCTCGGCAAACGGCGGCGCCACCTTGTTTTTGACGACCTTGACGCGGACATGATTGCCGACGGCGTTGCCGGCGGCGTCCTTGAGCGTGTCCTTGCGCCGGATGTCGAGGCGGACGCTCGCGTAAAATTTCAGCGCCTTGCCGCCGGGCGTCGTTTCGGGATTGCCGAACATGACGCCGACCTTTTCGCGGAGCTGATTGGTGAAAATACACGTAGTCTTCGACTTGGCCAGGATCGCGGTGAGCTTGCGGAGCGCCTGGCTCATGAGCCGGGCCTGCATGCCCATGGTCGCCATGCCCATCTCGCCTTCGAGTTCCGCCTTGGGCACCAGCGCGGCCACGGAATCAATAACGATGACATCCAGCGCATTGGAACGGGCGAGCGTTTCGCAGATCGTCAGCGCCTCCTCGCCGGAATCCGGCTGGGATACAAGCAGGTCATCGAGGTTCACGCCGAGCTTCTTGGCGTAACCCGGGTCCAGCGCGTGTTCGGCGTCAATGAACGCCGCCAGTCCACCGGCTTTTTGCGCATAGGCGATGACGTGCAGCATGAGCGTGGTTTTGCCGGACGATTCCGGCCCGAAAATTTCCACGACGCGCCCGCGCGGGATGCCGCCGACGCCCAGGGCGAGGTCCAGCGCCAGCGCGCCGGTGGGGATGACCTCAATTTTCACCTGCGCCCGGGCGTCACCCAGGCGCATGATGCTGCCTTCGCCATAACTTTTGGTGATGGTGGCGATGGCGGCGTCCAGTTCGCGCGTGCGGGACGCGGCAGTCCCGCGCTGCGGGGTTTCGACGGCGGATTTGTCGGCGGCTTTTGCAGGCATAAATTTCGGGGTGATTTCGTTGTTGGTCGTCCGGGTTGGAATGTTAGCGGAGCGACCTGGAATAGTCAAACCCAGGATGCACAAGTCGATGTTCACCAACCACGCAGATTAGTTGAAAATCGCCGCGATCTCCGGCAGTTTGTCGGCATGAGTGCAACGAACATTTTCCGTTTAATCCTGGTCGCGGCCCTGGCAGCTGGATGCAAAAAGGCTGAAACCATCGCCCCGCCACCCTCCCTGGACAGCCAGTTGCCCACGCAGGCGCAGCCCAAATTGCCCACGCTGAAAATTTATCTCGGCGCGGAAACGTTGGATGCCGAACTGGCCACCACCGAGCGCGAGGAGCAAACCGGCATGATGTTCCGCACCAACGTCACCGATGAAAGCGCCATGTTGTTTGTTTTTCCGTACCCGCAACCGGCGAATTTCTGGATGAAAAACTGTCCGGACTCGTTGTCCGCCGCCTACATCAGTCCTGACGGGGTGATCCAGGAAATTCATCATCTGGAAAAAAACGACACCAACACCGTTCCCTCCGCCTCGGCCAACATCGGTTACGTTCTCGAAGTCAATGACGGCTGGTTCCAGCGGCACAACGTCAGCACCGGCATGTTGATTCGCACGGAAATCGGTTCCTTGCAGAAAACGTTCTTCCGAAATTAAGCGTAACGATCATGCCAGGCTCACCGTTTTGCCGGTGCGGGCCGCCTCGTAAATGGCCATCATGATTTTCACGTCGCGCAGGCCTTCCTCGCCCGGCACCCGGGTCGGTTCATGGTTCAAGATGCATTGCGCGAAGTCGTCCATTTCCGCTGCGAACTGGTCAATCGCCGGCAGGTGGATTTCCTGTTGGTCGCTGCGCAGCCCCTGGATGCCACTGTAATTGAAGGCGGGGTCCAATTTGAACCACCCGTTTTGCGCGTAAACCATAAAATGGGCGGGTCCCCGCGCCCCATAGGTCGCGCTGCAAAAGGCAACGGTACCGCTGGGAAATTTGGCCTGCCAGACGATGGATTCCTCCACTTCCCTGAACTTTACCGGGTCGGTGACAGTTTCCATGGCCGAGACGAGCACGGGCTCTTCACCGGTCAGATAGCGCGTCGCCTGCAATGCGTAAATGCCGACGTCCATGAGCGGCCCGCCGCCGGCCAAAGCACGTTTAAGCCGCCATTGAGTTGGATCACCAATGGGAAAGCCGAAGGCTGCCTCAACGATTTTAACGTCTCCGAAGACCTTCTCACGCGCCAGCCGGACGCATTCCAGATTGTTCGGCTCAAAGTGCAACCGGTAACCGATGGCGAGCTGGCGGCCGGCCTGTTTGCAGGCGTCGATGATCTGCTGGCATTTTTCGACCGATACCTCCATCGGTTTTTCACACAGAACATGCTTGCCCGCTTTCGCCGCCTTGATGCTGTGTTCGGCATGCAGCGCATTGGGCGTGACGACATAAACCACGTCAATGTCCGGATTGTCCGCCATTTTTTCCATGTTGTCGTAGTTATAAATGTTTTGGTCGGGAATCCGGTATTGCGCCTTCCATAGTTCAGCCTTGGCGGGGTGGCCGGTGACGATGCCGGCGAGGCGGCAATACTTCGTTTTTTGCAATGCGGGCGCAATTTGGTGGGTGCTCAAGCTGCCCAGTCCGGCGAGGGCAAACCCGATCTTTCGATCCGGGTCCGCGGCGCGAACACGTGAAGCCAGGGCGCCGGCAAAGGATACGCTCGCGGCGGCCAGGGCGGTGGTCTTGATGAATTCACGGCGGGTATGGAATTTCATTTTCATGGTTCAACATGGTTGGCGTTTAATTTTACAGCGCAATCCGGAAAATTGCTCGCTGGTTTGGCGGTTCGTGAATTAAACTGTGCACGATGAAACGGAGTCAATCGGAAAAACTGTTTGCCAAGGCGTTGAAATTCATTCCCGGCGGGGTGAATTCGCCGGTGCGCGCGTTCCGTGCCGTCGGCGGCCAGCCGTTCTTCGTCAACCGGGCCAGAGGCGCGCACCTGTGGGACGTGGACGGCAACGAGTATATTGATTACGTCTGCACCTGGGGGCCGGCGATTCTCGGTCATGCGCACCCGAAAATTATTTCCGCCGTCAAAGCCGCGGCCGACCACGGCACCAGTTTCGGCATTCCGAATCCGTTTGAAGTGACGATGGCGAAACTGATTTGTTCGCTGGTTCCAAGCGTCCAGAAAGTCCGCATGACCAACTCCGGCACGGAGGCGTGCATGAGCGCCATCCGCCTGGCGCGCGGATTCACGGGACGCGACAAAATCATCAAGTTCGACGGCTGCTATCACGGTCATGCGGATTCCCTGCTGGTCAAGGCCGGCAGCGGCGCGCTCACCTTCGGCAATCCCGATAGCGCGGGCGTGCCGGCGGCCTTCACACAGCACACCATCGTTCTGCCATTCAATGAGGTTGATGCGGTGAAGGCCGCGTTCGACGCGAACAAAAATCAAATCGCCGGCATCATTGTCGAGCCGGTGCCGGGCAATGCCGGACTTTATCTGCCGCGACCGGGCTATCTGCAATTTTTGCGCGAAATCACGCAGGCCAACGGGGCGCTGTTGATTTTCGATGAAGTGATGACGGGTTTTCGCCTTGCCCCCGGTGGGGCACAGGAACGGTTTGGCATCACACCGGATTTGACGTGTTTTGGCAAAATCATCGGGGGCGGCCTGCCGGTCGGCGCATTCGGCGCACGGGCGGATATCATGGATTTGCTGGCACCGCTGGGACCGGTCTATCAGGCCGGCACGTTGAGCGGCAATCCACTGGCGATGGCGGCGGGCATCGCGGCGCTGGAGGAGTTGAACGGTTCAAAGTTCAAGGTTCAAAGTTTAAATTCCAAGCGCGTGCCAAACGATGTTTATTCGCGGCTCGAAAGGTTTGGCGCACAACTGGAGGCGGGCATGAAGGATGCCGCCAAATCGGCCGGTATTCCCGTCACGTTCAGCCGGTGCGGCTCAATGTTTTGCGCCTACTTCACCAGCGGACCGGTTTACTGTCTGGCCGACGCGATGAAAAGCGACCGCGCGCAGTTTGCCAAATTCTTCCACGGCATGCTGGACGCGGGCATTTATCTTGCCCCATCGCAATTCGAAGCAGGTTTTATCTCCAGCGCCCACACGGCAGCGGACATTGACCAGACGGTGAAGACGGCGGCCGCCGTGATGCGCGGGTTGTAACCGGTCTTTGGAGCCGTCTTGTTTCGTTTTGGCTGTAACATTTGCGGGGCCGTTTCCGTATTAAAATCAGTATGAAAACGAATAAATGGCTCTCCCTTACCCTGGCTGCCGCGTTGAACCTTGGCGGATGGCTGACGACCCCTGCGCTGGCGGCCGACACCCCTGCGCCTGCGCACGGAAGATTCTTGCAGCAACTCGCCCAAAGACTGAATCTGACCGACGAGCAAAAGGCGCAGATCAAAACCATCTTGCGCGCCGAGAAGGACACGCTGAAGCCATTGCTCGGCCAACTGCACGCCGCCCGGGAAAATCTGCGCGCGACCATCCAGGCTGGCGACGCCAACGAGACCACCGTGCGCGCCGCGTCGGCCCAGGTGGCCGTCGTCGAGGCCGATTTGGCGGTTGAACGGATGAAAATTTACGGCAAAATCGCGCCTGTCCTGACCAATGAACAACGCCAGCAAATCAGTGATTTCAGGCAGCGCGCGGACGATTTTACGGACCGGGCCATCGCCCACGCCGCTGAGGGACCGGCGCAATGATTTCACGGCTGGAGTTCGGGCTCCAGCCTGTCCGGAGCGGCGGAAAACCGCGGGCGTGAATGTGAACAACCGGCAGGCCCAAGCTTGAACTCCACCGAAACCGCGAGTGACGATGTCGAATTGCTGGAGCGTATCCGTGGCGGCGCCACCGACGATTTTGCCGAGCTCGTCCGGCGGCATCAATCACGCGTATTTGCCATTTTGCACCGATATGAACGCGACGCCCACAAGGTCGAAGACCTCGCGCAGGAAACCTTTCTCAAGGCCTGGCGCGCGCTGGGGCAATTTGACGGCCGCGCGCCTTTTGAACACTGGCTTTCCCGCATCGCCGCGCGGGTGGCGCTGGACCACTTGAGAAAAGAGAAACGCCGGCAGAATGAAATCGGCCTGCCTGAACTCGGTGACGACGCGCTGGACTGGCTGCGCAATGACGATGAGAAGAGCGAGCTGGACGCGCACAGCGCGGCGGAATTGCTCGAGCTGGCGATGCGCGAGCTGTCGCCGGCCGACCGCCTGGTCATCACGATGCAGGAACTGGAAGGCCGGAGCGTGAAGGAAATCGCCGTGGCGATGGGGGCTTCCGGCGTGGCCGTACGCGTGCGGGCCATGCGGGCGCGTTCGAAACTGCGGCAGGCTTTGGAAAAAATTGCGAAAGAAAAATTATGAACGACCGGAAATTGAAACAACTGTTCGCGTCGGCGCGAAAGGAAGCCGCGCCCGCGCCGACGGCGGATTTTGCCACGGACGTGTTGCGCGCGATTCGCCGCGAGCCGCCGGCCGCCGCGCCGGAAATCATCTCGGTTTTTGACCAGTTGAACCTGTGGTTTCCACGCCTGGCACTGGCGGCGTCGACGGTCATTGTATTGTGCTTTGCGTTGGACTACGGACTGACGGCGGCGGGCGTTCCGAGTTTGAGCGACGGGATGTCGCAGCTCTCCGCGCAGTGGCTTTTGACGCCGACCGGACTTTGATTATGAAGACCTTCAAATTGTTGGCCTTGGTGACGCTGGTCTTTCTGGCTGGCGTGGCGGCCGGCGTGGTTGGTACGCGTCTGGTGATACGTCACTGGGTGAATACGGCCGTTCAACGCCCGGAGAACTTTCAGTTGCTCCTGGAGCGCAACCTGCGCTGGCAGCTCCGGCTTGACGCGCGCCAGCGGGTCGAGGTGCATCGAATTCTGACTGATACGCGCGTCCAGTTGCGGGATTTGCGGCAGGAATATCGCCCGCAGGTGGTTGCCGTGCTTACCAACACCGAGGCGCAAATTTCCGCGATCCTGACGCCGGAACAGCAGGCGCGGTTCGAACAGATGCAGCAACAGAATCAACACTTCCTTCAGCCGGCGCCACCTGACCGGTGAAGCGTCACTCCTCCGGGTAGGTCGCGTCGGAAATCCACGCAGATTCCATTTGAGCAAAGCCGTCCGCGCCGGTATTTTGGACGTTGCCTTGCGCGCGTAGCTCAATTGGATAGAGCGTCGGCCTCCGGAGCCGAAGGTTGTGGGTTCGACCCCCGCCGTGCGCACCATTTTTCCCCAGGAAATGTGTCTTCACTGATAATTTGTCTGGTTTTGAATAGAGGCCGAACTATGCCGAATATTAGGTGAATACACCGAACATCAACGACTTACGAAGACAGTTTTCGGGCTAACGGGGGGGTGTGAAGTTGTCGCGATTTTGTGATCTGTTCAGTTTATCAAAGCATAACTTCCAGTCGTAAGTCTTTCTTCATCAACATTTGGAAGTTTCATATAGGACATATTATCCGCGAGGAAGGGGGTGTGAAGTGTGAAGCCGTCTTTGAGCGACTCAGACCTTAAAACTTCTTGAGCATGTCGAATCTGTTGTTCCCTCCCCAGTTTTTGAAGACATCAACAGTGCGATTGTAGTGAGGTGTCGACATTAGCGATTACAGCACAAGTGGTGAAGAAAAGTTTGTGACAGTGGCGATTTTGTGGCTGGAGCAGGAGAAAAAGAGCAGTTTCGCGTTTTCTTTTGACCTGCGTAGAATTACCCTCCCGATTGTGACTCGCGGTTCGCACCTGCATATTGCAGTCGACGGATGCATCGGTGTTGGAAAAACAACACTGGCGACAAAACTTGCCGACGCAAGGAAGGCCTATTTGCTATCGGAGCATTTTGAAAAAAACCCTTTTTTGGAGGATTTTTATTCGGACCCTGCTGCTCATGTGTTGGAAACGGAGTTGCAGTTTCTGTTGTTGCACTATCACCAACTAAAACAAATCCCCCGAACGTCTGCGGGTGAAACAATTTCGGATTTCACTTTCTCTAAGGATTTGATCTTTGCGGGCATGAACTTCCGGGTGGCTACCGAAAAAACAATGTTCGTACAGCTGTACGAATTCCTGCTGGAGCGGCTACAGTCACCAGACCTCGTCATCTACCTTAGAGGCAGCGACGATCTCATTGTTAAACGAGTCCGGCAGAGAAATCGCCCAATCGAACAGAAAATTGATGTGGGTTACTTCAAAAAATTGAACAAGGCGTACGAAGACCATTTCTCGCGTTTCGACGGGCAGATTTATCTCATCGATGCCGATAAATTCGATTGCTTAGATGATCCAGCGGTGTTGAACGATATTTGCGCTGCGATCGATGCGATTTCACCACGACGGCCAGCTGCCGACTCGCCGAGCAAAGCATAAAAGACGAATCGATGGGGAACTCTGATCAACGCGAACTGCAAGTGCTGGAATCTGATTACTTCAGACCGAGGGATTTTGAGTATGCACAGCCGCTCTATGATTTGGCTTATCTGCTAGAGGTTGATGCCTTGGCAAAAAACGAAGACGCGCCGGAATACCGGACATTCGCATTGTGGAAAGCGGCACTCAGCATCGATGGCTACACCGGGAACGTAAGCCGATGGTTGGACGGGACAGGCGGCGACTCTGTACTGGATTACGAGCCCTCGCAGAGAATCAGGAATTATCTGCGAACGATTGCCGAAAGCGGGAGCTTACCAGAATTGGATGAGCTGAGGAGTCCGGCGCATGAAAGATGTTTGCGGCTTCGTGCGGTCCGCGGATTGGGCATAAAACACATTGCAAAGGCTTTGAGCCATGACGGACTCACCGATGAATGGCTAAACAGCGCCGTACAGACCACATCATTGTCGAAGGAACATCTGGTAGCGATTTGGAGGGGCACACATGAGTCGACTTGGGAAGCGGCGCATATCGTGCCCCCGTTGCTGCGATTTTTAAATCGAATCGATCTGGAAAGGCAAGAACTTGGGCTTTGGTGCATTCCCGATCTAGGAAATGGACTCGATGCGATCGAAGGAAAAGTGCAAGTCGGTTTAAATAGTGGAAGCCGCAAATCGCTCAAGCAACTGTGCCGTACAGCCACAAAGGAAGATCCGTTCTTTCGGATTGAAAAAGTGACTGACGAACGTGGCAGTTTGGTGCATCGGCTGGGCTGGAAAATCGTAATTGAGGTTTTAAAGGAGCAAAGTGGACCCAAACGAACGCTCCTAGAGCTTGCCGCCCAAGCCGATGCCCTGTGGAACTCCGAAAAAAACCGCTGCTTGGGAGATTTGCATACCCACACGAACTGGTCGGACGGGGCTGCAGCACTTCAAACAATGGGTGAAGCAGCGAAGCAAAACGGCTTGAAGTACCTGGCGGTTTCCTCGACTGATTGGAAACCACGCCGGATGGCCATCGAGGCCAATTCTTCCTGCATTTTTGCCGGCAAGTCCCTGAGCGTCCATGCTGGGGTGGTATTCCCGCTTACAATGGTTTGGCTGGACGGCGGAGTCGCGGTCAGTGCCATAGCGACAGCGCGCTTGGATTTACCCAACGCTCGTGCAAGCTGAGAAACGCAGAAGACCTCTGCGCTTTTGCGCGTTTCATTTTGGGTTGAACCGCGTATCATTAATAAAGAGTTACATTATATTACAATTTATTGCAAACAAAATGTAGCATTATGCCGCTATCAGACTTTCAAAGGATGGATCGTTTACGCCTGACTCAGGGGCTTACCTGGAAACAGGTGGCTGAGAAATTAGGGGTTGGGGTATCGATGTTGATGTTGGTGAAAACAGGCCGGCGTAATATAAGTAAAAAAATTCTCTTTCGTCTTGAGCAAACCGAAATTGCTGTTGGATTACGTCCACCGACATCGCATAAAACCTCATCTTCGGAGCCTGAAAACCTTGATATGGAGATTGGGCTGAAGCGCCTACGTGCCAAATTAAACTCGTTAAATCCTCAAGCTCAAAAACGCGTCCTCAAAGCAGTTCTCCAAATCCTGGATGAAGCGCAAAAATAGGCCTCGGACAATTGGCTGTTGCACCTTCGGCATAGTGACAAGCATCTGGCGAAAGAGAAGTGAACTGCATTTAGGAGTTGCGCAAGATGGCTTGACTGATGTTGTATCTTCTCGCACATCTCATGGGACGAATCGCGCAAAGCAAATTTGTCAGAGCCAACCGCCTCAACCCGATGTCATCTTTGACAACCGAATTGCTCAACATCGGCAGATTCGATGCAGAGCATGGCTGTTACAGCCCGTCAGATGTCGATTACGCCGAGCAAGTGTATAGGGCCAATTGCGGGCCCGCGTCATTTGGCGCTGTCTGTCGCTCGCCTGTGGTTGAGGTAATGCAATACTTTCCGCATTTTCCTGAACGTGACTGGACAACGATCGGCGACATGCGACGCGCATTAAATGATGCAGCCATTGATTTTTTCGACATGGGTAATACATTACCTCAATACGGGTTGGCTCTTTTACAATTGCGAGTCAATGACCGCCCTCTACACCCGTTTTTTTCACTGCATCAAACCCATTGGGTTGGCGTCTGCGGTGACTGTTTTTATGACGGTAATTGGGGAGGGTGGTTGCCAATTTGGCTTTGGAAAGACCTTGTGCTTTCTCAATTGCAATTCGGGGCGCGTCCGGTGCGCCAGTGGAGTGTTCGGAACTCATTACAGATCGTGAATCAAGATTTTGTTCGACTCGCTTTTGGCTTTGGGAAAAGAAAGGTAAGTCCGCAACGGATTTCTGTTTACTACGCGGAAAAAGCGGCCCGCTTGGAGCCAGTGGTAAGTTAAATTCCGCTTGCCAACGTATCCTGGGTCAACTTGAGGTCCAGTCCCAAGCAGAAGCCCTTGGTAGACGTAAGTGATTTTCAGGTTATGTCTGCCAATTATATAGAACGGCACCCGAAGACGCTGTTTAAGTCCTATGAAAACAAGAGAATGCTTTGGCACAACAAAGTAACGTCCCGCCGGATCTTCCTCGACTTTGAGCTTCACTAACTTGTTTTCCTCATTGATCATCCAGCCCTGATCAGGGTCTGGTGTCATTGTGTAGCTTGCGCCTTTAAGTTTGGCTCCCATCGCCGCGCCGGATGCAAAGTCTTGTTTGTCGATAAGTAGGTTATAGCTAACGTAGCGCACGATGTCTTCGGCCAACAGCACCGCACCTGAGTCCAAACGCTGCTTCAGCTCGGCATTTGCGGCAAATGGATCAACCCACAACCACTTTTCTAGCGGCAATTCGTCGGGACCTTTGATTATAGGCTCATTAGTTTGCCCCGCCTCGCCAGTTTTGCCTAAAGATGGATTATCTGATATTTGTTTTTTATTCGCTGCCTCAGGCGGTTTTCCATCCGACGGATTCTTTGTGTCTTCTGGCGTCATTTTTTGCTCCTTTCCAGTTTAATTGCTTCAAACAATTTGTCGTCCACACGCCATCTCAGATCCTCAAGGGAGGTGTCATTTTGCAAGCAGCTATGCGCATTTACTTTGAGAATACTCATCTTCTGATCGATTCGGTTCCCATTGCTAGAAGACCCTTTACCGTTACGGCCACGGCTTTGCAACCTGTTTTGAATCATCGTCGCAGGCGTGTCCACAAACCAAAGCAAAGATTCGCGCTGTAACTTCAAGAGCGATTGAAAATCAGTCAGGTCACGGACCGCATCCACAACCACGGGGCGGTCGATTGTGGAAACCGTCTCATCAAGCTTCCTAAGCAGCGGTTCCTGATGAAATCTTTCCAGCACAATGATCCCGAATTCTCTCAGATCAGCGTCCTGAATTTCAGCTTCTTCGATCTGTCTCTGGTAAACTCTCTGCTTTCGTGGAAGTCGCAAATCATCAATTAGCAAGGCTCGAATGAGGTCTCGCGTTTTCAGCCAGTGGAATCCATAAAAGAGCGCAAGATACCTCGCAACCACAGACTTTCCGGTACCTGTTTTCCCAGCCAGGCATACAATTGGCTGTTTTTCAAAACGAAGAGGGCGCAACTTGGGCACGATTAATTGTGCCTCAGATGCAATTCCCATGGGCTCGAATTCGCCAGATTCATAAAAACGCCCAACTATGGCGGAAGTGATCGCATCCATTTCGTCGTGGGATTCCGTCTCCAAACCTTTCCCTTTCAACCCCAACTCGCGCAGTCCGGCTCGTAGCAATTCAAGCCCGCGCTGTTTTCGTGGAATGCAAAGAATGTCCTGCGCCGCTCCAGGGTATGATTCAATCACCTTTGGTCCATTAGGCACTGCTCCAATCGCACGTCGCAACCTAATCCCTCGTAATGTGAGTGGCTTCATGGAATCGATCAGCGCGGGATAGGCGTTAATTCCGACACTGTTCAGGTCGTATTCAGCCACTCGCATGATTCCCGCACTGCGGGAGATTTCCTGTCCGCCCCCTGGAAGACCAAGCGGCGAGTCGATGCTGACAATCCCGGGCTTCTTCTTCGCAACGAATTCCAAAATCTCTTCGTCTGTGCTTAGTGAACATGTTTGTACCTTTAAGCCATCCAATAGTGCCACGCCGGTGGCCTTCACCTTGCTAGCTGTCAGATCAATCCCGATAATTCGCGCACCGGCCGGAACGGTTTCGTGTTGGGCCACCTCCACTACCATCGGCGGTGGACGCTCGATCACCGGTATTGAAAAATTCCACTCTTGCTGAGGGGGTATCCTAGATTCAGGGCTGCATTTTGAACGCGATCGGCGCGCAGACTTGAGCCACTTCTTAAGCTCCATATGGGGCAGAAGGTTTAAAACGCGGCCCGCATCAATCATCGGCAAAACTCTTTCCGCAATTTTCAAGTGTTCAAGGTGTGCCCGGGCATGCGCATCACTACCAAACGACATCCAACAACCAGCTTCTGAAGCCTGCTTTAGCAAGGGTAGGAGCAAATCAAGTCTGGACGGAAAACAATTGAATTCTAGCGCCACATCCCATTTCTTGCATGATTGAAACACGCGCTCCCAATTCAGATTGACCGGTGGGCGGAAAAAATTTGGGACCCCCGGCTTCCCTAGGACCGTCGATGTGGGATGGCCAAGAATATCAATGCAACCAGATTGGATTGCAGCGAGAACCCGATGTGTATCGTCCGCCACATCATCAGCCCATGCTGAATGGACGGAACCAACCACAATGTCCATGCCCCTCAGCAGTCCAGCAGGCAAATCCAAACTACCGTCGTCATGAATATCGACCTCGATGCCATGCAATATCCCGATGCTTGGCCGCAGGAGCGAAAGTGATACCGCCTGCCGAAGCCAATCTACTGGCGTAAGCCCGCCTTGTAGTTTGCTGGAACGGCTATGATCGGTAATGCTGAGTTCCGCACCACCACCATACACACCACCCCTGCCCCTTTCGGAAATCGCCCAGCATTGCCTGGACAAAGCGACTAAAATTCAACGGGCATTGGCACGAGCCTTGAGCCTCCGCCTTGAAATGTCACCCGGTCAGTTGGAACAGATTGCAGTCGAGGATTACCAACGTGAATTCGGCCACGCCATCTCCACTCGCACCATCCGCACCATTATCAAGCGCGTCCGCGATCGTGACCGAGGTCTGGAGAAGTTTCAGCGGCTGGAACTGTATCTGGACAAACGGCTCGCACGAAAAAGGCCGCTGCCACCAAAACCTCTGGCAGGCCTTGAAACAGAATTCAGCAGCCTGCGCGATGTTCTGGCCTCCTTCAAAGACCCGGTTCAACCAACGGCGGATGAAGAACAATATCTTTGGCTTCGCGCCCTTGAACTTTTCGATGAACAAATCACCACCGGTAGTCCCAGTAGGAAGACTCTACGCCAATTGATCCGATATTTATTCAGCATCGCGCCATTCTTAGCCGAGAATGAGAGTGCCCTGCTTCGTAACTTTCACCGGAAGCGAACTCGTTGGATTCTCAAGGAACGCGACGCGGCAGCATTGGTTGATGGCCGAAAAGAAGGATCCGGCTTCAAACGGGCGCCTGAACTGCGCAAGGAAGATCGAGATGCCCTGATCGCCCACGCGGTACTTAAATGTGATGGCCGCGTCAGTCAGGCCTGGCGCGAATTGACCCGGCGTGGTGCCCTCAGCGAAGAACTCCAGGGCTATTACCTCAATAATCCTGCCTCGAAAAGCTATTGCCCCACCCGAATTCGCGAAGCGATCAAACACGAAATCTCCATGATGGATGACATCCATCATGGCCCGCGTCAGGACAAACTCAACGGCGCACACATTCTCCGCGATTGGAGCAGTGTTTCCTCCCTGGATTGGCTGTGTGCCGACGACGCAACACTGGAAATTTATTTTTATCTATTGGACGATCAAGGAGGGGTCACCTTGATGCGGGGCCAGTTTCTGGTGATGATCGACGTCCGCACGACCCGTATTCTGGGATTCGCGTTGCAGCCAGAGAAGAACTACAACGCCCGTGTCATCCGAACGCTCATCACCAAAATCTGTGATGAACATGGCTTGCCACGCCAGGGCTTTTATTTCGAACGTGGCATCTGGGAACGGTCACGCATCCTGAAGGGGGATCCACAGGCAGATCCGTTTTCATGGGCCGAAACGGAACTGGGCTTGCGTTCGTTGGGACTTCGGTTTGTCCACGCGAAGCTGCCGCGTTCCAAACCGGTGGAAAGGGTCATTGGGGCCTTGCAAGATCTGATGGAAGGCGAACTGGGTTACGTCGGCCCGGATGAAAAGAAGGAGAAATTCGAGCGTGTCCAGCAGTGGAAACGCGAAGTCGAGTCCGGCAAAATTCATCCTGCGGGACATTTTTATAGATTCGACGAGTGGGTGGCGCGACTGGAGGAAATCTGTGCCCAATACAATTCTCAACCGCAGGATGGCAAAATGACCGGCGGCTTATCTCCCGACGAGGCGTTTCATAAATATCAACCGCTGGATGATCCGCCACTAAAACTACCAGCCAACTGTCGGTATCTTTTAGCGCACCACAAACGCCCCATCAAAGTCACCAGTAATGGTATCACCCTGCGCTTTGGCAAACAGGTTTTCAATTATCGCAATGAACAGACCGGTCGATTGCGCGGCCAGACGGTGCTGGCTTGGTTCAACCCTGAATTACCAGAACTGCTCACGGTTACAGACTTAAACTATGACAATGCCTTTTGCGTGGAACGCAGCCAGGAAGTCCCTGCCATGGACGCACCCGTCGATCTGCTTAACCATGAAATGATGCGCATCGAAGCCCATATGTCCTATGCACGGGTCCGTTACCGGACGTTACGGGCCAAATTCGCAACCCCATTCCGAAGGGTGATTGTGGATGCGCAAACCGCCCGGCTCGGAAATGAGATTCAGGCCCAGCACGCCACCCTGGAGAAGGAACGGCGTCAGACCAAAAAACGACAAGTGCGTGCCCGCAAGGTTTATGGCCGATTGAACCTGACAGCGCCCGCGGATGCACCTCCAGACCGAATCGAGGCCGCCGAACGCTTGGAAAAATTGCTAAAAGAACCATCATGAGCAGCACACGCCGAGCTTTGCCGGATGGTCCCTTGCGTCAGGAACGCTTTTGCTCCAGCCCCGAGTTGGAACGCGGCTTGTTGGCCAACCTGGTAGCAAAACGATGCGAGGTGCTTGCCAACAGCGGAAATCGGGAATTGATCTGGTTTTTACAATATCTCTCCCATGGCTATGGCGGGTTAAGGAAGGTCGCTGAGGATCTTGGGCGGATGTACCCAGGCAACAGGGGATGCCGAATCCCCGTGGATCTGGAAAAACTGCTTGCCGGACTTTGTCTCAACCCAAAATCTAAAATTGAAAGCGACTTGTTTCCAAATCTATTCCCGGCGCTACAGGAATGTCGTCGACAATTGATTGAAGAAGTTCGCACCAAGCGGGTGGTGACCACGCTCGGCCAACAGGTGTTCGATACACTCGATTATGCACTCAAAGGGCGTTGCCTCGTCTTGATTGAAGGTTTGGCCAGGACAGGGAAAACGTTTGGGACAAAAACGTGGTGTGAGCTTCATCCTGGTCAGGCCCGGTACATCCAAGTTCCATCCACTAATGATGATTTTGGGTTTTTCCGCGCCATCGCCCGTAGTCTGGGAGTCAGCATCAATCTGAATTCAAAGGCGCAACAGTTGCGGGACCGGATTGAGGACGTGTTGCAACACGGCGATTTGATGCCTGTTTTTGACGAGGCGCATTACTTGTGGCCTCAGCGCAATTGGCGGGAGGCATTACCAGCCCGGATCAACTGGATCATGTAATAATTCTCAACCTGCCTACTGCCCACCTCCACTTCAATTTCAGAGTATCGAGATAGTCGGGATCACAGCTGCAGTTTACGGGTATGCAAACGGCGGTACATTGAGTCGATTTTTCTGGGGATCATATACGATGACGATTGCGCGTCGTTTGGCACGCGTAATCGCATTATAGAGCCAGCGGCGCGCGAGCACCACATCGCCCGGCACTTGGAACGGCCAAAGCAAGATCACAACGGGAAATTCTCGGTTTTTCGCCTGGTGAATCGTCATGGCACGGCGGCCACCTTGAGGCAACGTGCCGAATGCCCGGACGCGCTGCACGGCACGTTTGATCTGCGAGCGGACTTCTGCCGCTCCAAATTCGCCTTGCCCCAATACGCGACGTCGGTGCTCCACCCATCGGCTCAATTGTGTCGCCACAGGATTTCGTGGGAGCGCTAGAATCGCCGCAGCATTAATCTGCCCATTTCCCTCCGCGATACCCAATGTGGCTATTGTCGTCGCTACGAGGCTGTCGGAGGTTGTTTCCCATTTGATGGGGACAGGACCTACATTCCGCCTATATTGCTTGGTCATCACTAATTCAATCACCTTGTCGACCCATGGCGCCGTTCCCGGTCGTACAGCGGACAATAGCACAAAATCCTTGCCACCGGCCGGAGCCATCGTAAGTGAAATAAACGCGGCCGCTTGCGGGGCGGCCTGAACATTGATGAGTTTAAAACTGGGGTTTTCGTTGGTAATCAGCGGCGTTCCCGCACGGAGCGCTTGTGCGGCCGCAATGAGATTCGCGTCGCCCGTCCGCCGGTTTACTGTCAGTTCTTCACAGACGTTCAAGCCGCGCAACCAGGCGACGCCCGGACTCTCATCTGTACGGTTGAGGTTTTGGAAATCGTCAGCAGCAACCAGCATGGTCACGCGCCCGTGTAATCTTTGTGCCAGCGCGAGGCGTATGGGTTCGCAATCCTGGAACTCATCGAGGACGATAACCGGATAGAGTGCCGCAACCCACTGTGCAACATCAGTGGATGTGAGCAATTGCCCAGCGGCTTCGCATGTCGCATCGTAATTAGGTTCATCCAATTCAAGCGGCACTAAGCCGCCGCCCGCGCGCAGCCGCGATCGCCACCTCCGGCAGATCTCCCAAGCAAACCGGTCCAAAGTTATGCACTCGCAGTGCCGCCGCGCTGAGGACTTCGCCAGACGCTCGGCAAGCGTGTATGGCACTCATACGTGGTCGGCGCTTGCACGGAGAATTGGTTTTACGGCGCGTTTGGCGACTTCGATCCAACGGCATCTTGAATGGCTGCATCTACCGCCCGGGTGGGCCGACATTACGACGATCGCTGCCGTACGGAGCGCATCTTAGAAATAACGGCGAGAAACAGCTTTCTGGAGGCGTCAGTGTCTTCTGCCAGGCAATAAACTGCAGCCACCGCCAACACAAACGGTATCAACTTCCAACTGCTCCCAAGCATCCATTGGGTGAGGAGCATTACAATTATGACGAAGAGTATTCTCGGCAATTTTGGCCCAAATATCCGCTCAAGTAAAAGCCCAATGCGTGGATACCGATTCGTAAATCTTTCCACCTGAGAGCGACTATCGTCGCCACTTGTTCCGAAAGTTCCGTCTTCGCCAATGCGCGCCACTTCCTTGGAATATAATTCGTTGATCAGGCGCTCTCGTGCTTGGAATCGTTCCGGTTCCAGAAATGGGCGGTCCCAACGGAGATAATGTTTGAAATAAATACAACGCAGGATCGTCCTCAATTCTGGAGCGGTCACAACGGACCGCCCTGATGGCATCCGGACCATTAGATCCGCCGGATAACTCGTCTGGCCATCGTAGGACTGCAATATTGGATAACGGTATTCAAAATTTACAACACGGAACCCGAGCCTTTTAAAATATGAAACGAGTCTTTTATCAGGCTTCCATTGTCCCTGGCGATCGCGTTTTTGTGCAACTTCAAACACGATCGTAAAATCGGGTCGATAGTTCTGCGCAAGGAAATCTTCGATGCTCTTCATCGCCTCGCTGGGCACGAGACCTCTTCGTTTAGAGTCACGAAGGCACAGGTACTCAAAAAAGAAAATGTGTTCTTCGCGAAAATAGCTGTACTGCAGATACCCAACAACTCCGTTGGATCGCTGGATTGCAAAACACCTAAATTCATCCGCGAGCGCATCTTTACTGTGATCGATCCAGTACAGGATTTGGCGTTCAGGATTTTGGGCCTCGGGCAGGATCGTATCGCGGTAGATGCTCAGCGCAGCATTCAGCCGGACCGTGCCACGATCCGTGCGTTCGATTGGCTTTAGTTCCATGGAAATCCAACGATAATTAATAGTTATCCATGCTTTTGCGGGAAAAATAACACTTCAGACGGCCTGAAAACACGCGGTCGCGTTACACTGCCGTGAAACTGAAATTTGCGCCATTTTTGTGACTCTTACTGATTGACGCCGCCACCCCGAACGATACGTTGTCACAAATGATGGTGGATTTTGCGCCCACCCTCACGGCATCTGTTTTGGTCTGCCACGCGCGTGCTGCTAGTTTGGAAGTTGGACATTTCAGAAACGGACATGAGTAAATTCATTCTCGCCATTGATCAGGGCACCACTAGTTCACGCGCCATTCTTTTTGACCATGCTGGCGGCATCAAAAGCGTCGCCCAGCGCGAATTCACCCAACATTTTCCGCAACCTGGCTGGGTCGAGCACGATGCCAATGAGATCTGGTCCACGCAAGCAGGCGTGGTGACCGAATGCGTGGCCCAAGTGGGTGTGGATTTCAAACAGATCGCCGCCATCGGGATCACCAACCAACGGGAAACGGTCGTGGTTTGGGATCGAAAGACAGGTGAGCCGGTTCACTATGCCATTGTCTGGCAGGATCGCCGCACGGCTGAACTTTGCGATAAACTTAAAAAAGATGGTGTGGAACCAATGATCCGGCAGAAAACCGGCCTGGTGCTTGACGCCTATTTTTCCGGCACGAAGCTGAAATGGATTCTTGATCACGTTCCCGGCGCGCGTAAGCGGGCGGAAGCCGGCGAGATCGCCTTTGGCACCATAGACTCCTGGCTCATTTGGAAGCTGACCGGTGGAGCAACCCACGTCACGGATGTCAGCAACGCCAGCCGCACGCTGCTCTACAATATCCACACAAACCAGTGGGATGACGATCTGCTCAAACTATTCAGTATCCCGCGCAATATGTTGCCTGAAGTGCGCGCTTCGAGTGAGCGCTACGCGGAAACAGCCGCAAACCTCTTCAGCACGCGGGTGCCTGTTGCCGGGATTGCCGGCGATCAGCAGGCGGCGCTCTTTGGTCAGTTGTGCCTTCAGCCTGGCATGGTGAAAAACACGTATGGCACCGGCGCCTTCATGGTACTCAACACCGGCAACCAGCCCGTTCCCTCCAAAAATAATCTGCTGACGACAATTGCCTGGAAGATTGACGGCAAGATCACCTACGCGCTTGAAGGAAGCGTCTTTATTGCCGGTGCCGTCGTCCAATGGTTGCGGGACGGGTTGGGCATCATTCACACATCCGCCGAGATCGAACGACTTGCCGGGATGGTAAAGGACAACGGGGGCGTCTTTCTGGTGCCGGCGTTCGCCGGGTTGGGCGCGCCGCATTGGGATCAATCCGCGCGCGGGACCATTATCGGCATCACGCGCGGCACGACGGCGGGGCATATCGCCCGCGCCGCTCTGGAAAGCATCGCCTACCAGACTGGAGATGTGCTTCAGGCGATGGAGGCAGATTCGGGCATTTCAGTGAAGGAACTGCGCGTGGACGGCGGTGCAACCGGCGACGATCTCCTAATGCAATTCCAATCAGATATCCTCGGCATCCCACTGGTCCGCCCGAAGGTTCGTGAAACGACTGCGCTCGGCGTAGCTTATCTGGCCGGGCTGGCAGTGGGATTTTGGAACGGCATGGCCGATCTTCAAAAGCAATGGCAAAAAGACAAGGAATTTCACCCGGCGATGGATGCTGCGAAGGTGACCGAACTGAAGCGTAACTGGCACAAGGCCGTCGAGCGGGCAAAAGGCTGGCTACGAGATTGATTTCAGGCCCGCTGCTCGCGCACAGAATCCAGGTTGCGAAAATCGCAAAATCTTACGGCAACTTTTCCAGTATTACTTCGGAAGAAACCCGGTGGCAATCTCGTTGAAGGCCGCAAGCTGACCTCTTTGCCAGTTTTCATCACGACCGAGCGTGACCGCCAACAAACGCGCAGCGGCAGGCGCCATGGCAAGCGCGGCGCGGGCGTTGAGAAAGAGCGCCCGGGTACGACGGGCAAGCACATCATCCAAAGTCCGTGCCATCTCATGACGAACCGCCCACACGATTTGTGCAGCGCAAATGGGCAGGGACTCGTGCAGCGGCGCCGCCAAGTTGGATTGTTCGCGGATAAGTCCGTCAATGAGTTCAGCGTCCGAACCATAGCTCGCCAGTGGGCCGGACATTCTCATTTGATGCAGGAAACCATGCAGTGGCAAATCCTCCGTGACGCAAGGTCGCACAGACAATGAAGCCAGCTCAGCGGCGTGATTCACGGCATCCTCGGCCATTTTCCGGTAGGTTGTCCATTTGCCGCCGGCAATCGTCAACAGGCCGGAGCTGGAAACTTGAATCGTGTGGTCGCGGGAAAGAGCGGCGGTGCTGGACTCGGATTTGATTTTCACCAAGGGACGGATGCCGGCGAACACGCTCAAGATGTCGGCGCGTGTCGGGTTACGGGCCAAGTATCGGTTTGAGGTTTGAAGAATAAAATCCACCTCGTGCTCCTGCGCCCTGGGTTCGAGAGAAACCTCGGAGACCAGCGTGTCCGTCGTGCCCACGACGACGTGACCGTGCCACGGGACGGCGAACATCACCCGCCCATCGCGTGTGTGCGGCACCATGATGGCGGCATCGCCCGCCAGAAATTCACGTGGCAAAACAATATGCACGCCCTGGCTGGGCGCAATCATCGGTGCGGCGGTCTCATCGTCCAAGTGACGGAGCTGGTCACAGAACGGGCCAGTCGCGTTGATGACACAACGCGCGCCAAGGGTGTGTTCGCGACCGCTTTCTTCATCCCGGAACGTGAGGCCCTTAACCGAACCTTTTGCGTCCTTCACCAAACCCGTCACCGGCGCGTAATTCAATACCAGAGCGCCCTGTTCAACGGCGGTCTGGAGGAGATTGATGAGCATACGGCTGTCGTCAAACTGGCCATCGTGATAAATCACGCCGCCGCGTAAGCCGTCTGGCTCCAACGTCGGGATGTGCTTCAACACTTCGTCGTGGGACAGAATTCTCGACCGGCCGAAGCCGTGCCTGCCGGCCAGCAGGTCATACATTTTGAGGCCGACGCCGTAAAATGGCGCTTCCCACCACAGATAATTCGGCACCACAAATTCCAGGTTGTGCACCAAGTGCGGCGCGTTCTGAAGCAACAATCCGCGCTCCTTCAACGCTTCCATAACAAGCGGAATGTTGCCCTGTTGTAGGTAACGCACGCCGCCGTGGACCAGTTTCGTAGACCGGCTCGATGTGCCTTTGCCGAAATCATTTTGTTCGAGGAGAACCACGCGGTAACCGCGCGACGCCGCGTCCACCGCGATGCCCGTGCCAGTCGCGCCGCCACCAATGACAGCGATGTCCCATACCTCACGGTCAGTGGCGATGGTTTGAAGAAAGGCTTCGCGAGTCACCGGGCGATATTGTGCTGTGCACGTAAAAAAGTCACGACCCGGTCGGGATAATCCGTGAACACGCCGTCCACGCTAAGGGCACTCATCGAGGCAATATCTGCCGGTTGGCTGACCGTAAAAACAAACACCTTCAGCCCGCGCCGATGCGCGTCGGCCACCAGTTCGGGCGTCACGCAGCGCTTGCCAGGATGAAGGGACCACGCGCCCAGCCGTTCCGCAAATTCCGCCAGTCCCGGCGGTACTTGTTTGATCAGCGCGCCCGTGCGAATTTCGGGCAGCAATCTTTTGGCAGTCTGGATTTGCGTGAAATCAAACGAGGAGACCAGGAAATTTTCGTATCGCCAACCGCCCGCCCGCACATATTGGTCAATCAGCCGCACGACCGGCGCAGCTGTGTCCGGTCCTTTGAGCTCCACGTTGATGACCGCCCGGCGGTTGACTGCGTCAAAAACTTCCGACAGCGTGGGGATGTGTTCGCCCTTTCCAGCGTCAAGAGACCGGAGATAAGCAAACGACTTTTCCGCGACAGGACCAACCCCGTTGGTGGTGCGGTCTAAAGTGTCATCGTGAATCACAATCAGACGGCCATCCGCCGCATGCACGTCCACTTCTATTCCGTTCGCGCCGAGTTCCAGTGCCTTTCTCACCGAGCCGAGGGTGTTTTCAGGCTCGTGTCCGCACGCCCCGCGATGGCCGAAACAGAAAAATTCAGGTGTTTTCATTTGAATAAAATCGGCCTGAGCGATTCGACTTTCCCTTCCAGGTGATCTGAGATTTCGTGCGATCCTCCGTGACCACGCGGTAGTCGAACTGCCGTGCAAGGCACGCTGACATCACCGTTAAACGAGTTAAGAGGGCTGGTTCCGATATTGCCAAAAACCACACCCAAAGCCGATATGCTCAAGACCTGCAGACTTGCGCCTAAAGCAGGACGTTTGCGGGTTTCAGGAATCGTGTCAGACATGGGGGGGGGGGGGGGGGGGGGAGTTTTTATCCAGGCCCAGAAATAACAATTTT
>Ga0187855_10000080_pt1 | contig 80403 bp, 57 predicted proteins | sample June2016WEW_8_10_2_FD_132969 | JGI IMG/M metagenome (GOLD analysis project Ga0187855, IMG submission 132969) | Peatland microbial communities from SPRUCE experiment site at the Marcell Experimental Forest, Minnesota, USA - June2016WEW_8_10 | ecosystem: Environmental > Terrestrial > Soil >... | reverse complement strand
GACTTTTCGCACCTCGCAAACGCCGGCAAAATCTGGTTGATCGCCAGGCTCCCCAATCCCACAACGGCCCACCCCAGCTTCTTTCCCGGCGGATCGGGCACCACCAGTTGCGCCGGAGCCGCACCTCGAGCCAGTGCCCCCACATTGGCCGCCACCAACCCGCCGCCCACGCGCGTAAGGAATCCTCGCCGCGTTATCTCATCCAAACCAGGCGCCATCTCAGCCCGCTTCTGATCCTTCATACCTCTCCTCGCATTTCCTTGATTGGCTGTTGAAGCCTACACTGCGAAACGCTCGGCTCGCCAATTCCTGAGTCGTCTTGCGTGATCACGGGCGGATTATACGACACGAAGCTGATTTTGGATTTTGGGAGCGGGTGCTGCGATCGAATGGGAGGGGGGTTCACCATGAGCGAAAATCATCGAAGTCCTGCGGAGGTGTGGGGCAGGCGATGCTAGATTTCTTCAGACGTGTCTTTATCCTCGCGGTAGAAGAGTTGGAATGGCCGAAACACTGATTCGGTTTTGCAGCTCGGGCAGGACCGCTTTTCCCCTTCGGGCGCGAATTCAGGTCTCGGCACGATTCGAAAGGGGTCGCGAAAGGATTGCTCGATCATTTCGGCGCCGATTTCGCTGTGCGGGAATTTGTGGCTGCATTTTGGACAAGTCAGCATCCATCTTCGCATAGCTCCGCACCGCCCCCAGGGTCTGGTGGTCTGATGCACCGCATACAAAAAGGACGGCTGCCGCGGATTAAATTCTGTGGCTAGCGGTACTATGCAAACCCGGAGAGAAACGCTCGGAACGTCCGCGATTCTAACCCGCCCTACCCTTTAGGGCTCCGGTTGCTTCACGTCGCCGTATTGGCGAGGGAGACGAGCAGAATTGCGAGCAAATAGAAAAGGAACATAAGGCTCAGATAAGTCTTGGCTTGGCGATTGGCGCCCTGAAATTCTTTCCAAGCCAGCACGCCCCACAGAGCCGCGACCATCGGGGCTGACTGTCCGATGGCGTAAGAAATAGCGACACCAGAGAACCTTGCCGCCACTAGATTGAAAACCGTGCCGAGACCCCAAATGCACCCTCCGACAAGCCCCAACAGATGACCGGTGGTAGGCCCGCGGAAAAAATCCCCTAAATGGACCGGCTCACCAACCAGTGGCTTCTTCATGAAATAGATGTTCCAGATAAAGCACGACAGCAGCGCACCAAGAGTCAGGAAGACACCAACGCTGTACGGGCCGAGCGTGTTTCCCTGGGTCATCGAACGCGTCACGAACGGAGCCCATAGTCCCATCAACACGCCGGACACAATGCAGGTGATAATGCTCTTCTTTGACGCCGATCGGTTCGTTTGGGCAAGGCTGCCGTATGCTTTGCCATCCAGAACCACCGCAATCACCGCGCAGGCCACTCCGGCAGCAAGAATTCCGGGACTTCCTTTGGGTTGCAGAATAAAGCTCGACACCACCCCCACAACGAGTGCGATACCAATCGAAACCGGAAACGCGATTGCCAAGCCCGCCATATCGATCCCGGCGACGAGCAACAGGTTGGCCAGATTGAACACCGCTCCACCCACAAGCGTCGAGACGATGTTTGCGTTGTCCGCGGCGTGGACGTTATTCAGAAAACTGGCGGGGTCGCCGGCCGTGCTACCCATAGTGAACGCCAGAACAACCGAGATCAGAAAAATCCCGACGGCGTAATCCCAATAAAACAGCTCGAAGCGATAATTCTTGACGCCTTTGTAGGTATTGGCCCAGGAGCCCCAGCACACCGCGCTGGTGATCATCATCAGCAGGGCCAAAGCAAAACTGTGTGGCACAAACATCGAGCTGGCTCTCCTTGTAAATGCCGGGAAAAAACGTTCCAGAGGCTGCGCCTAGAACGAAGATGCCTCATCCGGACGCTGCGATTTGATAAGGGTGACGACCTCATTGCGCTTTCCCATCGCCCGAGCGCCGACCTGCGTGCAGCAAATGGCCGCGCAGGCGTTGGCAAACAGGCCGGCTTGCCGATGGTCCCAGTTCTGCAACAAGGCGTAGGAGAGGCCGCCCATGAAGGCGTCGCCTGCGCCGGTGCTGTCCACGACCTTCACTTTGAATGCGGGGACGTGAGCCATTTTCCCTGCGCTGGCAATGAGCGAACCCTCGGCGCCCATGGTGACGGCGACGACCTTTGGGCCCAGCGCCAGCAGCTTGGTCGCGATCTTTTCGTAGTCGTTTTCGCCGGTTATCTCACGGGCAGCGGCTTTGCAGGGTTTCAGAACGTCGACCAGGCGCAACGCCGCGATCAGATCCTTCTCGGTGCCAAGTTTCGCATGCGCAAAATAGCTGGGCGCGACATCGAGATCGTAGATGACCCGGACTCCCGCCTCGCGCGCCACTTCCATCCCCGCCAGGATCGGCGACAAAGGAAGCTGCGACGCCTCGGTGTGAAAATGCTTGGCTGTCTTGATTTGTTGCGCGAAGCGGCTGCGCACCTGCGCGGCGGAAAGTTTCCCATTAATATTGGGAAACATGTAAATGCAACGGTCGCCATGCGCGTCGACGGGAATCCACGTGAAGGTCGACTTTTCGCCATTAACGACTTCAATGCCGGAGAGGTCGAGTCCATCTTCTGCAAAAGCCGCGGTGATCAGTTGCCCGCTTTCGTCATCGCCGATTAGCCCGAGCCAGCCGGCGGTCGCTCCCAGCCGCGCGACCTGCGTCAGATTATTGCCGGTGACGCCGCCGGCGTGAATTTCCGTGCGATTGACATTAATCTTCTCGTCGGCACCCAGCAAGCGAGGAACAATGGCGAAATAATCGATGCCACAGCTTCCGATTCCGACGACTTCGGCGCCTTGGGGCATGTGTCTCCTCGCTCTCTACTTCAGGTCATTGAATTCGTCAGCCGGGTACAAACAGATTTCGGCGATAACGCGTGCTGCGACGGTGTGCAGTTCATCGATTTCGAGGCTTAAAAGCTGCGCCAGCTTATCACAGTTGCGACACCCTTCCCCTCTGTTCACCTAGGCTTTCCAGGAAAGCTTGACTCGGAGCCAGTCTGATGCGCGCGAGTGGTTTCGCCTGCCATTGTGCGGGTGTTGACGGGTCCTGGCGCGGGTGTTAGATTTTCGTTTTTACGCGAAAAAACACAGGGGCATCGCCTGAACATTCCGAGGAAGAAACGCAGGCCCGTCGATCTTAGCCGCCGCGAATTTCTCCTCCGATCTTGTCAAGGAGCTTCGCTGGCGTTTCTTCCCGCTGGTCTCGGCCTGCCCTACTTCGATCCGCTTGTTTCTCAGGAATCGCTTCCCCCCTCGAACGAATTTCACGTACATCCTCACTATCGAACGCCGAGAGACCTCGACGCCGTGTTGCGGAAGGTGGAGGCGGGTTCCGACGACTTCGTCACGGAAAAATATCACGATCGAGTCGCCGCGATTTTGCGAGAGTGGAGTTCCGAACTTCTGGAGTCGCCGCAGAAAACCGTCTCTCTGGAAAAGGCAATGACCGCGAATTTTGCGGGAGCCTCGCCGACGCCTAGTGCGTCGCTGCCCATCCGCAGCGGATCTACTTTGCAGGTCTCGCGGATGAACTTCTCGGAAGAAACGCCTTTGGAACGCGAAGCGTTTCTCAGCAAATGGCGTTCAGGCATGACTCCGTTTGCCAAGCTGATCACCGCGGAATTTCAAGTGACCAGCATCCGCGTCGGGTCTTCTCCGCAAACAACGAGCGATCCTGGCATTTTACTGAAAACGCGGGTGCGTTTCGAGTTGGTCGGCGCCGGCAACGGTTTCTACCGCGAGCAACGCGTGGGCAATTGGGAACTCGATTGGGAACTGCTTGCTTCGGGCGACGTTCGATTGAGCAAGTGGCGGACGCTCGACGAAATGCGCGGCCATTCCCTTGCGCCGGTATTTGTGGACATTGCCGCGCAGACTTTCGACGGAAATCCCTCGTATGCATCGCAACTGATTCCCGGCAGCGACTACTGGCGAACAATTCTCGACGGGGCTTGTGGCATCGACATCTACGGGCACAACGGAGTCTCCTTTGCCGATATCGATGGGGACGGATTCGACGATCTCTACGTCTGCCAGCCGGCCGGCCTTCCGAATCGCCTTTTCCGAAACCGCGGCGATGGATCGTTCGAGGATATCACCGCGATCTCCGGGCTCGGCATCCTGGAAAATACGGCTTGCGCGCTGTTTGCGGATTTCGACAACGACGGGCGTCAAGACGTGGTCGTGGTACGGACGGGCGGTCCGCTGCTTTTCTTGAACGAAGGCGGAGGAAAATTCCGCGCAAAGCCCGATGCCTTCCAATTCGTCAATCCTCCGCAAGGCGCGTTTACGGGAGCGGCGATTGCCGATTACGACCGCGACGGCTGGCTGGACATCTATTTCTGCTTGTACATCTATTACCAAGGCACCGATCAATACCGCTACCCGTCACCTTATTACGACGCCGAGAATGGTCCGCCGAATTTCATGATGCGCAACCATCGCGATGGCACCTTTCGCGACGTTACAAAGGAGTCTGGCCTCGATCGCAACAATACCCGATTCAGTTTCTGCTGCGGGTGGGGCGATCATAACGGCGATCAATGGCCGGACCTTTACGTGGTCAACGATTTCGGCCGTAAGAATCTGTATCGCAACAACGGCAACGGCACCTTCACCGACATCGGCGCCGACGCCGGCGTGGAGGACATCGGCGCGGGAATGAGCGTTTGCTGGCTGGACTACGACAATGACGGCAAGCAGGATTTGTACGTTGGGGACATGTGGACCGCCGCCGGCGTCCGCATCTCGGAGCAAAACATCTTCCAGAAAAATACAAGCGAGGAAGCCCGGGGGCTCTATCGCAAGCACGCCATGGGCAATTCGATGTTTCGCAATCGCGGCAGCGGACATTTCGAGGACGTCAGCTCGCGCGCGGGTACGGCAATGGGCCGCTGGGCTTGGTCCAGCGACGCGTGGGACTTCGATCACGACGGTTTCCCGGATCTCTACATTGCCAACGGCATGATTTCTGGAACAACCCGGGAAGACTTGAACAGTTTTTTTTGGCGGCAAGTGGTTGCCAATTCTCCGCGAAAACCCGGGCCGAACTATAACTACGACCAAGGTTGGAGTGCTGTTAACGAACTGATTCGCTCCGATGGCACATGGAGCGGCTTCGAGCGCAACGTCTTTTATGCAAACAACCGGGACGGCACGTTTTCCGACGTTTCCGGAATTGTAGGACTGGATTTCATCGAAGACGGTAGGTCGTTCGCGCTGGCCGATTTCGACCACGACGGCAGAGTGGAAGTGATCTTGAAGAACCGCAACAGCCCACAGTTGCGTGTTTTGAAAAACGTGATGGCGGAATTGGGTCCTGCGATCGCGTTTCGATTGAGCGGCAAGAAGAGCAATCGTGACGCGATTGGCGCTTCGGTCATGGTCGAGACTCAAGCGGGGCGGCAGACGCGCTGGTTGCAGGCGGGATCGGGGTTTCTGGCCCAGCACAGCAAGGAATTATTCTTTGGTCTGGGAGAAACGAAAGGCCTAGTTAGCGCGACGATCCGTTGGCCCAGTGGATTCGAGCAGACTCTGCCCGACATTCCGATCAATCATCGGATCTGGGTGGAAGAAGGTTCGCCACCCTCGCGCACGGAGCCTTTTAAGACCGCTGAGGGCGCCCGGGCCGCACTTGCTCCAGAAACCCGGACCTTGCCCACTTCTTTCGCGACTTGGTTGCTGGCTCCGGTCGCGGCACCTGATTTTTCCGTTCGCGATCTAGCGGGAAACGTGCAAGTGCTCTCCGCGCGGAGCAAACTAGCTCTGCTCTACTTTTGGTCCACAGCCTCTCCTACTTGCGAAAAAGAGTTGGCGGAACTCGATCACGCTTACGCACAGTGGACGAAAGAGGGCCTGCACCTTCTCGCCGTGAACGCTGATGATCTCCCTATCGCAGATGGAAGCTCGGCGCTGACACCTTACCGGCGCTTTTCTTTCCCAATTCTTGCTGACGTTCCGGACGTCGTCGCCGTTTACAATATTCTCTATCGCTCTCTCTTTGACCGTCATCGCGACTTGAGCCTTCCCACCTCGTTCTTGATTGATGAAACCGGAGCCATCGTCAGGATTTACGTAGGACCCGCCCAGCCGGAGCAGATCGCAGCTGATTGCCGCCAAATCCCGCGAACCGCTTCAGAGCGCATGGCCAAGGCCCTTCCCTTTCCTGGAATCAGCGAGACCACCGAGTTCGGCAGAAATTATCTTTCGTACGGCTCGGTTTTTTTTGAACGCGGCTACATGCAGGAAGCCGAACGCTTTTTCCAACTGGCTTTGCGCGATGATCCGTCTAGCGCCGAGGCCTACTACGGGCTTGGCAGCGTCTATTTACAGAAGGAAGATGCTGCCGAAGCCCACATTAGTTTCGAGCGTGCCGTGCAGCTCCAGGCTCACTATCCCGGCACATTGCCCAATGCCTGGAATAACCTCGGTATCCTGGCGGCGCGAGGGGGCCATACCGACGAAGGCATTCGTGATTTTCAACGCGCTCTCAAAATCGATCCCGATCACCTGATCGCATTACAGAATCTGGGCAACGCCTACCGGCAAGCCAGGCGCTGGGAAGACGCGAAAAGCATCCTGCAACGTGCGCTCCAAATAAGCCCGGACAGCCCTGAAGGCAATTATGGTCTCGGCATGGTCTTCGCTCAGCTCGATGACACAAAGCAAGCTTACGAGTATTTGAAAAAAGCGCTGGCAGCACGTCCCGCTTATCCGGAAGCACTGAATAATCTCGGAATCCTGTACCTGCGCACGGGCAGGCAAGACGAAGCCGAGAGCAGTTTCAAGGAATCGATCCGCGTCGCGCCTGCGTACGATCAGGCCTATTTGAATCTTGCGCGACTTTACGCGATTGAGGGCGACTCACAGAGGGCGCGCAACGTTTTGCTGGAGCTTCTCAAGCAGCATCCTGGCCACGCGCAGGCGGAAGAGGAACTGCGGCAACTCCCGCGATAGTAGCGCGGCCGCGGGCAGGTCGGGGAGTTGTAGAGGCCAAAAGAAAAGACCGGCTGCCGAGGTTTCAACGCGCCGGTCTTTTGTTCGCAACCGAAGTAAAGATCGGTCACTACATCCCCGGGATTACCCTGGGGTGGGGTCGCATTCACGGGCTAGAACGTGAGCTTGAGGCCGAATTGCACCACACGCGGGTTGTTCACGGTCGAGTTCACGGAACCAAACCCCGGGGCACTGATATCGTTGATCGGCATGCCGAACTGCGCGTGATTGAAGAGGTTGAAGAACTCCGCCCGGAAATTCAAGCCCATGCCTTCCCGAGGAAGCGCGAATTGTTTGATCACCGAGAAGTCGGTGTTGACGAAACCGGGGCCCGAAACCGGGACGCGATTCGCATCTCCCAATTGGCCCGCGGGCGCCGCCACAAAGCAGGAGGGGTTAATCCACTGGTTCTGGCCGTGGTTGGCCGCGTAGAGGTTGCAACCCGAAACTTGGTCGGGCCGGTTCCAGTCGTTCCCGTTGCCGCCGTTGTTGAAGAAGACCTCGGACTGGTTGTTGCTGTCGATCAGCGGGACCGGAAACCCCGAGGTGATTTTTTCGATCAGCGTCAACTGCCAGTTCCCAAAAAGCGTGTTGGCCACGCCATTCCAATCATTGCCGAACTTCTTGCCCCTGCCGATCGGCAAGTCGTAAATGATGCTGCCGGTGAAGCTGTCATCCAGGTTGATCTGCGACAAACCCCAATCCAGCGTCTCCCAATTCGGTAGCGGGAAATAGGGCGCGCTCAGCTCCGAGCCCAAGCCGTCGGATAGGCCATTGTCATAGGTGCGAGAGTAGGTGTAACTGAACAGCGCATAAAGACCGTACTTCGACGTCTTGGTCTCAGCTTTGATCTGCAGGGAATTGTAGCTCGTCCTGCCGATATCGCCGAAAAGCAAGATAGAGTTTTCTACCGCGTAGGGTGGGATGTATTGGGACCCATTGGGATTGCAACCGATAGTGTACGAGCCTCCCTCGACGCACGCGGTCGGGCCAGCAGTGTTGATGTCATTCCCGGCCAGCAGGATGTGACGGCCCCGCGAACCTGCATAACCCGCGGTTAGTACAATGTTCCCCGGCAGCTGGCGTTCCACGTTCACGTTGAACTGCTGGACCATGCCGAGATGGAAGTCGGTGGGTTGCGTAAAAAGTGTTCCGCTAAATGTCGAGAGCGTCGGCGGGCCGGTAAAGATTGGAAATCCGCTGGACATGCTGATGGCGGAAGGCATTTGCCCCAGCACGGTGTCGCAGTAGGAGGTAGCAAAGGCGCACCCCGCGGCGCCAAAGCCATCGGACTCCGCGAAGAACGGCGGATTCTGCCACAGGCCTTGCGCCCCCATGCTCCAAGCCGAATCGTGATAGACCGCGTATCCAGCGCGGATGGCCGTTTTGTCGCTGCCAAACAGCTTGTAGGCCAAGCCAATTCGCGGCTCCAAGGCCGACTTATTCATCTGTATTCCCGCCGATGAGCCTACGCCGTTCTGATTGGCAATAAGTAGTTGGTTGGTCGCCGGGAGGTAGTCTGCCATGCGCCCATCCACTTCCGAGATTGGCGTGGTCAGATCCCAAGCCAAGCCGAGATTCAGGGTCAGGTCTTTGGTGATTCTCCAATCATCCTGGACGAAGGGGCGGTAAATTTTCCAGCGGCGACCAGTGACCGGACCGTTAAAGGTCTGATCGTGCTCGGACAAGCCCAACAATCCCATCAGAACATCCGCTTCCGGATTGCCGGGAATGCTCGCGGTGCTGGCGGCGGCGGTGCTTGTAAAGCCGCTGAAATTTCCAGCCACTCCAGGGATCCAGAATCCATCCTGAAAGGCCTCGGCGCCGACGTTCATCTGATTCGCACGGATATCAATCCCAACCTTGACGTCATGCTTGCCGCGAATCAAGTCGACGGAATCACTGAACGAGAAGACGTTTGTTCCGCCTTGAAATGGGGTGTAGCCGCGATCGCCAAGGGACCAGTATCCGCCTTCCATTAACGTCGAGACCAGCCCGCAGCTATAGGCCCCCGCCGTGCACGTGGAACCTCCTGGGGCGCAGCCCAAGTTCGCTCCGGGGATGCCGCCGGGCACGATCGTAGAGGAGGCGCAAGTCCCGGTGCCCTGCGAAGTGATGTAGTCGAAAATCCGGTTGTAACCGAAGCTCGCCTGGTTCACCGTCGTCGCGGAAAACACGTGAGTCTCGCCGATGGCCACCTGGCGCGCGTGGTTGATAATTCCCTGATTGCTGCCGAAGGCGCTAGCTTCGGCAAAAGATCCGGGCCCGCCGCCACCAGGCACATAGGAAGTCGCTTGGTCATAGCTAAAGCGAGCGAACACGGTGTCGGCGCTCGAGAAGTTGTGGTCCAAGCGAATGTCAAACTTGGTCTCGTCGAGGCTGCGCACCGGTTCGTTCACAAAGTTGTAGCCCGCGGTCGGGTTGTTTGCGTTTGGCGCCGGGTAGAGGTTGATCAACGCCTGCCCGACGTTGTTAATAAGGCCGGCCGGGACTTTGGCACAGGCAGTTCCTTGCGCCTGGCTTCCATTCGCGTTCACCGGCAAAGGATTCCCCGCCCCATCACACTGAAAATAGACATTTACCGGAGCATTGGGGTTAACCGAAGCGCCGATCATATTTGGATTGACGACTGCCGGTACATTCAGCAGCTGGCCGCCAACCATTGCAGTGCCAAACACGGGATTGCCAAAGGCGTCGTCAGTGAAATCGCCTGTGCGCATGGCCTCCGAGGGAACTAATCCCGTAAAGGTAATACCGTGGCGTTGATCCTTTTGTTCGCCATCCAGGAAGAAGAAGGTCTTGCTCTTGCGAATCGGTCCGCCGAGGGACCCTCCGTATTGGTTCAGATTGAATTTTTCCGGCGAGGTCGCAAAGAAGCTCTTGGCATCCAGAGAAGTATTGCGCAGGAACTCGTACAGCGATCCGTGAAAGTCGTTGGTGCCGTTTTTCGTAGTCACCAGCACAGTGGGTCCCGCGCGAGTCCCATATTGCGCGGAGTAGTTGTAAGTCAAAACTTTGAATTCTTGTATGTCATCGATCGATGAAAAAATCCCAATTCCCCCGGCGGTTAATTCGTTGTTGTCCACCCCGTCCAGAAGCCAATCGGTGCTGTTAGGACGAGATCCACCGACCGATAGAGAAAACGATCCGCGCGCGGCAACTTCGCTGTCAGCGCCTTGGGTGAAGAAACTGTTGGGATTCGTCTCTTGCGTGGTACCCGGCGTGAGCGTGGCCAGTTGCACGAAATCGCGTCCATTCAAGGGGAGCTGCGCGACCTGCTGCGAGGTGATGACCTGCCCAAGCGATGGGTTGGTGGTCTCCACCGTCACCGCGGTTGCCAACACTTCCACCTGCGAAGACACCGCCGCGGGCGTGAGCGAAAAATCCAGTACGCGCGCCTCATCCACCTGCAGCCTCACGCCCCTCTCCTCGGTGGTCTGAAACCCCGAATACTCGACGTGCAGCGTGTAGTTCGCTACCGGTAGCAACGGGATCAGATAGTGTCCGGCGTCATCGGTCCTGGCCTCGCGGGATTGCCCCGTGCCCTCCGAGATCGCCCTGACCGTCGCCCCGGCGATTACGCTTCCAGATTTGTCGGTAACCGTACCGGAAAAACTCCCAGTCGCTTGACCGTACATGATGGGAGGAATGCAAAGCGCGGCCATACAGAAGATCGCGAAAAAAACAATTCTCTTACTCATTGTCAACACCCACCCCAGTAGATGAATTTCAGTTCGACGCCACACTCAGCATTCTTCGAGGAAATGCCAAAAAACGTTATCAGGCACGTTACTTCTGAGCAGCTTTCCTGTCAAGCCGGGGTCTGGCAAATGCTGCCGGTGCACTTCAAAAAGGTTCAAGAATTAGCACCAACGCACGTGCCGCCGATTTCGTGGGACGTTCGGCAGTCCGGTTCGAGCGAAATCCGGTTTAATCGATTATACGAGTCGCATTGCCGGGCATCGCCATCGAGCTGATCGAGTTGCCTTGCTCGGGCCGTCGAGAACGTCCGCTAGCCAGGAGGATGAGGGCCCGCTAGAAAGCCGCCATCGAGAGCTAGGGACTGGCCAGTCATAAATGATGCGCGGCTAGAGCACATCCACAGGACGGCGTCGGCGATTTCTTCTGGCTTTCCAAACCGTCCGATGGGATGGAGACCGAGAACAAACTTATTGAAGGCTGGGTCGGCAAAAGCGCGCTCGGCCATAGCCGTCTCGATCACGGCCGGACACACGACGTTCACGAGGATACCGCTTCGGGCGTTCTCCAGTGCGGTCGCCTTGGTCAGCCCGATCACGCCGTGCTTGCTAGCGCAATAGGTGGCCGCCCGCGGCACCTATCAAGCCTGCGACGGAGGCCATGTTCACGATTGCTCCGCCACCGCCTTGCTTGAGCATTTGCCGAATTTCATATTTGAGGCAGAGCCAGGTTCCTTTGAGATTGATGTCGATGGTGCGGTCCCAATCCTCTTCGGACTGTTCGGTGACGGGTACCCAAATGCCCTCGATCCCAGCATTGTTGAAGGCGACGTCCAGGCGGCCAAATTTATCCACCGTTTTCTGGACCAGCATTTCGACCTCGGAGGCTTTGGACACGTCGGCTTTCACGAAGAGGCCATCACCGCCGTCGCCACGAATTAGCTCGATGGTTTTTTCTCCTTCCACCTCGCGCCGGCCTGCCACCACTAGCTTGGCTCCCGCCTTGGCGAAAAGTACGGAAGCATCACGACCGATGCCCGAGGTCCCGCCGGTCACGAGCGCAACTTTGCCCTGCAATTCCACTTTCATAGTTTCCCTTCTCGAATCATGTTCGGAGGAATAGTGCGCCAGAGTGTAGGCGGAACGCTAAGGTCACGTCAAACGGTGCGGTCAGTTGCCCGATAGATGTGGAAACCGACATCTCCGGTAACCGACTCACCGGCGCTCGTCGTCCGAGACCGATCCTAGCTCTATGAGTTATTGCAGCTTGGCGTACTCAGACTTGGCAGCGACGAGAATCGGAACATCAGGATCGGCGTCTTTCCAGAGGGTGAGAAAATCTTGATATGCAGCCTTGGACTTGGGTGCGTCCCCCGCGAGGGCGTACGAGCGCGCGAGCCCCAGGTGAGCGAGGGCGGCTATGGGTTCGTTAACGACAACACCCTGCCAATCGACAATTTTTTGAAACTCAGCTGCGGCCTGAGTTCCTTGCCGCGCAGCAAGAAACGCTTCGCCGCGCACATACACGGGGTAGAGGTTCATCCAGAAGGTGCTGCCGCCGGGAATGCCAAGTTCGTAGGGCGGGGTGGCGGCAAGCGCCGCCTCGGCTTTAGCCTCATCGGTGCGATTGGTGAGATCTATCTGGGCGCGAAGCGTTGGCAGATAGTTGAAGAGAACGATGGTGTCCTCTGGAAACCGCTTCTGCAAATCGTCGGCGAGAACCTGCGAGCCCGCCGAGTCGCCGATCAACGCAAGAGCAAGAGCTGCGGAATATTGTGCGTCGCGCCCGTTGGACTGAGCGAGCGTGCCATTAACGCGTTGGCGTGCCTCCGCAGCGTTTCCGTACAGGGCTTCCCATAAGGCAGCGGCGGATTCGCTGCCTGCGGCCATTTCGGGCTCGCCGGCTCGCGCGGCAGAGGCCGCTGCCTGACCGGCGAGCTCGCGAGCTACCTTGAGTTTCCCGGAATAGGCGGCAGTACCGGCTTCGAGATAGAGCATGAGGTTTTCTTTTCCGGGCTTACCAGCCGACCACGACACCTGCTCCGCCATGCCGGGAAGATCTTTTTTCAGGAAGGCAACCTCATAGAGAGCGGCGCGCAGGTCCGCCGAATCGAGATTCTTCGTCAAGGCTTCGTTGGCAGCGGCCCGGGATTCGTCGAGTCGATTGAGATGTAGATAGGCAAGCACGAGGTTGCCGAAATCGAGGCTGTCCCCGGGGCTGAGCTGCATAGCCGCGCGGTATTCCGCGAGAGCTTTGTCGTGTTGGCCGAGAGTCTGATAGATGACACCGAGGTTCGTGGACGGCACCGTCTCGCGAGGATAAATCTGAGCCCAGAGTTCATAAGCCTGGCGGGCCTTCTCCAGGTCGCCGGTGACGAAGTCGTGGTAGTGCGATTCGATGTAAAACTTCTCCCATTCACTCACGCGCGAGCGGAGTTCGTAGGCTTTCTCGGTATTTTTCGCTGCCAGAATCTTTTCACCGAGGTTATGACGCGACGTACCGAGCGCAGCATAAGCCATCGCAAAATTCGGATCGAGCTGGATGGCGCGCTCGAACAGCGGCACGGCAGCAGTGAAGTCCGCCTGGCCCTGCATGGTTTTCCGGCCAAGGCTGTACGCCTGCAGCGCTTCCAGAGACGAGGTGGTCGCCTGCTCGATCGGAGTATCGAGTTTCTGGACGGTCTTGAGCGATTCTCCCAGTTTTTCGCGGAGCTTGGTGGACGCTTCGCCGAGCGCCTTCAGTACGTTTTCCTTCCCCGCAGCCGTGACTTGTTCCTGAGCGAGGTAATCGCCGGTCTGGCAATTCACGGCGCTGACACCGATGACGTATTGACTGCCCAGACTGGAAATGGTGCCGGTCAAATACGCCTTGCTTCCGGCACGCTGGCAGAGGTCGCCGGCAATCGCCGGAGAAAGTTTACCGTCGGGCGGCAGGCCCATGAGCCGCAAGGTTTGTTGGATACGCTGCTCGGAAAGCAGGCTCAAGAACGGGGATTGCTGGAGCTGCGCGGCAAGACCCTGGCGGAGGGTGTCGTCAAAAATGGGATCGCCGGTTTTGTTGATAAAGTCCGCGAGCACGACCGTGTCGGTCCGGCTCAATGCGGAAGCGCGACGTGAGCTGTAAAGCCAGCCGGCTACAACCAGCAGGGCGATCAGCACGGCCGCTCCAGGCGCGACGAACCTCCCAAACGCGGGTCGCCCATGGACGGTTGTGACCGGCGCCACGAGAGCAGACACGGTGACCGAGCCCGAATCCGAGACCCGTTTCAGCTGCTGCAAATCCGAGCGCACCGCGGCGGCCGCTGTGTAGCGGAGGTTCCTATCTTTATTCAGGCACTTGCTGATGATCTCTTCGAGCTGCGGCAGAATCTGTGGATTGATCGATCGGACCGAGGCCGGAACCCGCGTGAGAATGGCTTCGATGATCGCGCCGCCCGTTTTACCTCCGAATGCCTGGCGGCCGGTGGCCATCTCATAGAGCAGCAGACCTAACGCGAAGATGTCGGTGCGCGCGTCGAGATCATCCCCACGAACCTGCTCCGGCGACATGTAGGCCGGAGTACCGCTGATAACGCCGACGATGGACAAGGAATCCTGAGTTCCCTTGGACGAGGAATCCTCGGGATTTAGAGTCAGCAAATCTTTGGCAACAAGCTTGGCCAAACCAAAATCGAGGAGCTTGACTTGCCCGCGTTTCGTGACGAAGACGTTGGAGGGTTTAATGTCCCTGTGGATGATGCCTTCGGTGTGGGCGACGTCGAGGGCATCGGCAATTTGAATCCCGATGTCGAGGATCTCTTCGAAAGCAAGTGGCTGCCCGTGGATATGTTGGCGGAGGGTTTCGCCATCGATGAATTCCATGGCGATGAACGGCCGGTGATCCTGTTCACCAATGTCGTAAATGGTGCAGATACCGGGATGGTTGAGTGCGGACGCGGCGTGGGCTTCGCGGCGAAAACGTTCCAGAGCCTGCGAGTCCTGCACCATGTTATCGGGCAGAAATTTCAGCGCGACAGGGCGATCGAGACGCGTGTCGAGGGCCTTGTAGACCACACCCATTCCACCAGCGCCGAGTTTCTCTACGACACGGAAGTGAGAGATGGTCTGGTCAATCATCGATGAGCCCGCGTTTCGGGAGCGACGATCTGATTAAAGGGTTTGGTCGTTTGACGCGGAATCCCCCGCCGGCTTCTGGCGCGGCACGTTCGGCGGCTTCGGAGCGCCCAGCATATTGAGAACGCGGGAGCCTTCGCCGTAAACGGACAAGTCGGCTTGATGTTCGAGCTCGAATGTTACGTTCTTGCTGCAGACGGAGCAGAATAGCGCACCGTAGGCGGCGCCGTCCTGTTGGACGAAAATGTTGTAGCGCATCACGCGCTCGCAACAGACCGGAACCCAAACATTGGAGCTTTGCACAGCAGTCAAGAGCCACCTACCTAGCAGCGAGTGTCGCGGATTATACACTGAAAAACTGCTGCCCACGCGCAAACAACACTAAATCGAGACCTGCGGATCGTAGAGAGTGGGTTATTGCGATTGCCGTGGATGCCATGTCAACTCCCACAACGAATCAACCAGCTTGCTAGCTCATTCCTGGTTAGCGCGGGTATCGCACGCGCTGAGCGCTGATACGTCGCTTGTCAGGTAATCCGGCAACACGGCCGAGTGACCGTTCCCGTGGCAAATTCATTGTGTCCGGAGCAAGAGAAGCGTACGATGCGCAAACCGGAAGTGTAAATCGGAATTCCAACTTAATCCTCGCGAGACGTGGAGGTATCGAATGAAAACCTGCCTGCGCTTGAGTCTTGTTGTAGTGATCTTGGCGTGCGGAATCGCCGCCCTTGCCCAGTCTGCGCTAAACAACGAGTCCATCACCAAAATGGTGAAGGCTGGCCTTGCGGACGATACGATCGTCGCGATGATCAAAAGCCAGCCGGGCGCGTATCGCGTAGACACCGACAGCGTCATCCAGCTGAAAAAAGACGGCGTATCCGACAAACTCATCGGTGCGATGATCGAGAAGAACTCGGGGGGTTCAACACCAGCTGCTGCCCCTCCGCCGGTTGCGGTTGTGCCGGTTGTCGACGAAATTGGCGTCTATTACAAAAACAAGGACGACAAGTGGATTGAGATATTGCCGGAGGTCGTGAATTGGAAAACCGGTGGCGCGCTGAAGAGATTCGCTTCGCAGGGAATTGTAAAAGGTGATGTGAACGGACATATCGAAGGGAAGAGCAGCAAGAATGGCCTGAACACGCCCCTGGATTTTTTGATTTACGTTCCGGAAGGCATCGCCATCACGGAATACCAACTGCTCCGATTGCACGACAGCGGGAACTCCCGCGAGTTCAGATCCGTGACTGGCGGAGTCATTCATTCCTCGGGAGGAGCTCAGCGCGACGAGGTCAATTTTGAAGGAAAGAAAATAGCGCCTCGCATGTATGAGATCGTGCTCGGAAATGACGTGAAAACGGGTGAATTTGGATTTCTACCACCGGGCGCAACGAGCTCCTCGAATATGGCGAGTTCCGGGAAAATGTACACATTTCACGTGATTGAGTGAGAGTCCGCACGTCGAGACTGTGCTGCGCGGTGCTCATAAGCTGTACCAAGTGCCCTGGGATGCGTCCGTGCGACCGGAAACCTAGACGCGCTCGAATCGTATTAGTTGGAGCGCTAGTACGGCATTTGCCCAAGAATCCGACACACCCGGTGTAGGCCGCCTGGCCGAATCGTGTCGCATCAGTTTGCCCGCATTGAAGCGCTGGGGTAAACTCCAGGCCCGATGATCGATACTTCCTCCATTGCCGGCCGCTCGGTCTCCCACTACAGCGTCCAGGAAAAACTGGGCGGCGGCGGAATGGGCGTTGTCTACAAGGCCAGGGACACCCGCCTTGGCCGGAGTGTTGCGCTAAAGTTTCTTCCCGACGACATTTCCCAAGACCCTCAAGCGATCGAGCGATTCCGCCGCGAAGCGCGCGCCGCATCGTCTCTGAATCACGCGAACATCTGCACCATTTACGATATTGGAGAATTCGAAGGCAGACCATTCATCGCCATGGAACTGCTCGAGGGCCAGACTCTCAAGCACCGTATTGACGGGAAACCCATCGAAGTATCCGAACTCCTGGAGATCGGCATTCAGATCGCCAGCGGGCTCGACGCGGCGCACTCCAAGGGCATCGTGCACCGCGATATCAAGCCTGCGAATATTTTCCTCGTGGAACGCGGTCAGGCCAAGATTCTGGACTTTGGTCTAGCGAAGCTATCGCCGACTGTGCTGCAGGCCGCCGAATCCGTCAGCGGCACGTCAACGAATGCGCTGACTCAAATGGCCTATCAAGAGCAACTGACAAATCCAGGCAGTTCAATGGGCACGATCGCCTACATGTCCCCGGAACAGGCGCGGGGCGCAGAGTTGGATGCCCGTTCGGATTTGTTTTCCCTTGGTGTCGTCCTCTACCAGATGGCCACCGGCTCCGTTCCATTTCCCGGCACTACCGCTGCGGTCATTTTCGACGGAATTCTCCATTCCACGCCGATTCCCGCAAAAGAGTTGAACTCTCACCTACCTCTAGCGCTGGAAACCATCATCGCAAAAGCATTGGAGAAAGACTCCGACCTGCGATGTCAGACTGCTGCTGAACTCCGCGCCGACATGAAGCGGCTAAGTCGCGATATCGAATCGAATCGCCGGCCGGCGACGGAGAAAGGTGTCACCGCCGCGGCGACTCAAGCGGCTCAGGCCAAGCAAAAATCCGTCGCCGTGCTCTATTTTGAAAATCAGAGTGGCGCGAAAGAGGACGAATACTTCCGCGACGGGATCACAGAAGATATCGTCACCGAGCTCTCGAAAATCGCCCGTTTGGAAATCCTTCCCCGTTCGGAGATGCTGGCCTTCCGCGACAAGCCGGTGACCGCCCTTCAGGTAGGCCAACAGCTCGACGCGGGTTACGTCCTCGAAGGTTCCATCCGTCGCGCTGGCAGTCGCGTTCGCATCACGGCACAGCTGGTGGAGGTTTCCACAAGACATTCCATCTGGGCCGAGCGCTATGACCGGCAACTAGAAGACGTCTTCGCCATTCAAGAGGAAATCGCGCGGAGCATCGCCCAGGCCCTTCGCATTACGCTCACGCCGCAAGAGGAAAAAACCATCGCGCGAAGACCGACGGAAAACCCGCAAGCCTATGATTTTTACCTGCGTGGCAGGAGCTACGCGCGCCGCGAGAATTTGGACTATGGCTTGCAGATGTTCGAACAAGCCATCCAGCTGGATCCCAATTTTGCTCTTGCCCATGCGGGGATTGCCCACCTGTGCGGTCTTGTTTATGAGATTCGCGAGCAGAATCCTAAATGGATCGAACGCGGACTAGCTGCCTGCGACCGGGCTACCGCACTTGCGCCTGACCTGCCGGAGGTTCTGGTTGCGCGCGCGCGCATCTGCTATGCGCAAAAGAAATACGATGAAGCCGCGCTGCTGAGCTGGCGCGCCATCGAACGCAAGCCCGACTGTGAAGGTTCATGGAACATGCTCGGCCGCGCTTATTTCGCGTCCGGTCGAAACGAAGAGGCTGCAGCGCTCACCGAGCGCGCCTTGGAAGCCAATGGGGACGATTACAACACGTATATCCCTTTTAGCCGGGCACTGGAACGCCTGGGGCGCGCCAAAGAATCCGAGCAAGTTCGCAGCCGGATGGCCAAAGTCCTTCGCCAACAACTGGAATTGGTGCCCGAAGACGTGCGCGCTCGCATTTTGCTCGCTACCACCCTCGCCAGCTTCGGACACGACGATGAGGAGAGCATCCGGCACCTGCAAACCGCCGTGGCCTTGCGTCCGGGCGACCCCAATACCCTCTACAACGCTGCCTGTACCTATGGGGTCCTTGGAAAAAAGAGGGAGGCCCTCGAAACATTCAAGAAGGCCGTTGAGGCAGGGTATAGCAACCTGAATTGGGCAGTTAAGGACACCGATCTTGATTGCCTGCACGACGACCCAGAGTTCCAGAAGCTGGTCGGGCTCGGCCAGGGTCCCGCGTCATAGCAGACATTTCTTCTCGCTCTTGGATTCCTCGATTAATCGCATGTCTGCACCGACTGGCCCAAGAGCGTTTGTGCGAGCCTCGTCTTCAAGAGGAGTGAAAGTTTCGGCCCCGGTTTTCGTATATCTCTTCAAGAGGGGCTACACCTTACGCTCGCTCGGACGACACCGCACAATAGGGCCAGCCTCCACCTAGGAGCGTTTCCGATGCCACCCCATGTGGTCCCGCTGAGTGGCGCGCCATGGCGCGCGGACACAGGAGCATCGATTCGCAAATGAAGGCCGCCGTCTACAGCAGCTACGGCGCCCCTGACGTTGTCCAGATCAAGGACGTCGAGAAGCCCGTTCCCAAGGACAACGAAGTCTTGTTAAAAGTTCGCGCCGCTTCCGTCAATCCACTTGACTGGCACTTCATGAGAGGTACTCCGTACTTCGTTCGCATAGTGGCAGGGCTGCGCAAACCAAAAGACACACGACTCGGCGTCGACGTGGCCGGCCAGGTTGAAGCAGTCGGCAGGAACGTAACCCGGCTCAGACCAGGCGACGAGGTCTTTGGCACGTGCCGTGGCGCCTTTGCCGAGTATGCGTGCACTTCCGATTCGGCATTGGTAACGAAGCCCAACAACGTGACCTTTGAGCAAGTGGCCTCCGTACCAGTCGCGGCATTCACCGCATTACAGGGCTTTCGCGACAAAGGAAATCTTCAGCCAGGGCAAAAAGTCTTGATTAACGGTGCGGCGGGAGGTGTGGGTACCTTCGCGGTGCAGATCGCCAAGTCCTTCAGCGCAGACGTTACCGGCGTATGCAGTGCGAGAAACGTGGACATGGTGCGATCCATCGGCGCGGATTGGGTCATCGACTACAGCCACGAAGATTTCACCAGGAGCGGGCGACGTTACGACCTAATTTTCGACTTGGTTGGTAACCATTCGCTGCTGGCCTGCCGGCGCGTTTTGAATCCCAAGGGGATATACGTTGGGGCCGGAGCCCCGAGCGGTCGATGGATGATTGGCCCTTTGACCCGCGGGATCATATCGCCCTTGTTGTCATGGTTCGTGAGCCAGAAACTAGTCATGGTTCTGGCGAAACCGAACAAAGACGACCTGATCATCATTCGCGAGCTCCTGGAGTTTGGAAAGATTACGCCCGTGATCGACAAGCGTTACACGTTGAGTGATGTCCCGAAGGCTATCCGGTATCTGGAAGCAGGGCACGCTCGGGGAAAAGTCGTGATAACTCTGCAATCCAGCAACAAAACCTGACCATGCGCTGCATGTGACTTACTGTGCCGCGTCTGCCGGATCGCCGTAAGCGAGTCACCGTTACCGGACAAAATGAAAACACTTACGGTGGTCCGGCCAATCAGGGCTTAGCCCAAGTCCATGATATAAACTTTCGGTCCAGTTCGATGAATAAGTAGTTCTTGCAGACCATCATGCGCCCAGTCATTCAAGTTTCAGGAGTCCGCAAGACCTACGGCGCGACGGTGGCTGTCGACGAGGTGTCGTTCGAAGTAAACGAAGGCGAGATCTTTGGTCTAATTGGACCCAACGGCGCAGGAAAGACCACCACTATGGAGTGCATCGAGGGTCTGCGCACGCCTGACCGAGGCGCTATCACGGTCCTGGGACTCGATCCCTTTCGGAACGTCTACAGGCTGCAAAACAGAATCGGGGTTCAGCTCCAGCAGGCACAACTCCAGAAGCGCATCAAAGTGTGGGAGGCTGTAGATCTCTGGGCTTCCCTTTACCAGAAGAAGGCAACCGACGGAAAGCTTTTGCTCGAGCAACTGGGCCTCAACGACAAGCGCGACGCCTGGTTTACGAACCTCTCCGGTGGCCAGAAGCAGCGGCTGTTTATTGCCCTTGCTCTGATCAACGATCCCGAGGTGGTGTTCCTCGATGAACTGACCACCGGGCTGGACCCGCAGTCGCGGCGAGCGATCTGGGATCTGGTGCGCGGCATCCGCGAGCGTGGCAAGACCGTCTTTTTGACCACTCATCTGATGGAGGAGGCCGAACGGTTGTGCGACCGGGTAGCCATCATCGAGCACGGACGGATCATCGACATCGACACGCCCGAGAGACTCGTCGCCCGGCACTGCCCCGAGCGAACTGTTGTTCTCGCGACGGACAGCCCGATCGCTGAACAACGTTTTCGGGCCATCACGGGAGTTGAGGCCGTGGTCTGCACGGACTTGCGATTCACCATTCGAGGCCGGAGCGACGACCTGGTCACCGAAGTGATTCAGTGCCTTTCGGAGAATCGGATCCGGGTCACGGATTTCCGCACGATTCTTCCCAATCTTGAGGATGTGTTTCTCAAATTGACGGGTCACTCAATTCGCGAGTAGGCATACGAATGATGCTGCGTGGACTCTGGAAACTGACTTGGATCGAGATCAAGATCTTCCTGCGCGAACCGCTCGGCGCATTCGGTACGATCGTTTTTCCAGTTCTCATCTTCCTTGGGTTGGGTCGAGTGCCTGGCCTCAGAGTCGCACCAAGTGCACTTGACGCTGGGAGTTATGTCCGTGTGGGCTTGCCGGTTCTCGTCTCGATTCTGATCGCCGTCAGCGCTGTGCTGTCACTAGTCACGATTATCTCGATCTACCGCGAGGGCGGCATCCTCAAGCGACTCCGCGCCACGCCACTGCGTCCCCAGACGATCCTTACCGCCCACGTGATCGTCAAGCTGATACTCACCGCAGCCACCTTGGCATTGATGGTCCTGGCAGGCAAGCGTTACTACCCGATCGGCGTTCACGTTCCATTGTTCTCGTTCACGATTGCGCTGCTGCTCAGCACTTGGAGCATTCTGTCGATCGGCTTTCTAATCGCTAGCATCGTTCCCACGGCGCGCTTCGCGCAGCCCATCGGCGTCATCATTCTGTACCCGATGATCGGTATCTCGGGAGTCTTCGTGAGCATTGCATCGCTGCCGCCAGTGCTTCACGCGGTCGCACAAGTCCTGCCGCTAACTTACGCCGTGCCTCTCCTCCAGGGAATCTGGAACGGCGACTCGTGGTCAGCGCACGTCAGCGAAGTAGCGGCGCTGGCCGCCGTATTCATCGTTTGCACCGCATTGTCGGCAAAGGTTTTCCGTTGGGAGTAGCAAGGGCGCTCGACGCGCTGTTCGACGCGCCACTATCAGCGAACAAATCTCAATGCGATAAAGAGGCTGCAAGAGAATCACCCGCCACGGTCTCGGCCGAGTCCTGTCAGTGACATTTCCCGTCAACCAGCAAGTCATTTCGTGGCGGGTTCATTTCATCGTAAAACCGCCATATGAAGGAGCAGTAGGCTCAATGAGACTTTGGCGGAAGCGTGTGGGAGTCGAACCCACCATTCGACCCGCGAAGGGCCGAATCGCCGGCTTTGAAGGCCGGGAAGATCACCGGACCCTTTTCGCCTCCGCGGGCCGCGAATCATCATAACAAAACTCGAATTCGGGTGACGTGGGTCACCAATTTGGGTGACCAGTGTCACGGCAAATGAATGCCTGCGGAACCAAACTGTAACCGAAGTATTCGAGGTCACGGAAATGGCCACCAACCTAGTTACCCCAACACAAAAACTGAAGCCCCAACCGAACCTTGCCAGGATCGAAGTTGCGCTCGCTGCGCTGCCGCGTGTCACAAGCCCCGCAGTTGCCGCCACGGCAGCGATCCGCAGAAATAACTTGTTCTCCGAAACCCTGTTGGAAATGAGTTCGACGCGCCCGAAACGCGGCATCCAGGACATTACTATCTCGGTAGTGTTTCACGCATTTGTGCTGGTTGCGCTCATCCTGCCGTCGCTGTATTTCACCGACACCATTGACTTGAAGGGGTTTGCGCAAACATTCCTTGTCGCGCCGCCTCCGCCGCCTCCGCCTGCACCGATGGCGCAAACGGTCGCCAAGGCTGTAGCTCCCCGGCGGACTCTTGTAACCGGAGGCAGACTCCTCGCACCGACCATCATTCCCCAAAAGGTCGTCATCATCAAAGAGGAACCCCTCCCGCCGGACATCGGTAGCGCGATGGGCGTTCCCGGTGGAGTGCCGGGCGGCCAAATCGGTGGCGTAATCGGAGGTGTCATCGGGGCGTCTCGCAGTTATGTTCCGATGCCCACAAAGCTCGCGGCCCCGACGGCTCCTTTGCGCGTAGGGGGACGTGTCAAGCCGCCGCGTGCCATCGTGCAGCGGCCCCCCACCTATCCCACCTTGGCCAAGCAGGCTCAGATCCAAGGCATCGTATCGATTGATGCGGTTATCGACCAGCAGGGCAACGTGGTCGAGATGAACGTAGTCTCCGGCCAACCGCTCTTGATTGAGGCCGCGCTAGCCGCGGTACGCGAATGGAAGTACGAGCCAACGTACCTCAACGATCAGCCAGTCGCAGTACGGCTGATCGTGAGGGTCGTTTTTGAACTCAAACAATAGTAAGCACTTTTGATTGCAGGAGGTCACCATGGCGCTTTTGATCTACACGCTAATCGTAGTGGGAGTCTTGGCCGCAGCTTACGGAATGGCACAGGCTGTTCGCGTCTACCTTCGATTTCGAGGGAAGAGGATTGTTTCTTGCCCGGAGAATCACCGCCCTGCGGCGGTAGAGCTGAACGCTGCAAAGGCAGCCGTGGATGCCATGGCGGGAGACACGCAACTACGGGTGACCGCGTGCTCCCGTTGGCCGGAGCGCGAAGGATGCCCTGAGGGGTGTTTGGCGCAGATCGAGGAAGCGCCAAAGGCATGCCTGGTTGCAACGATCATAAACCAATGGTATCAGGGGCAGACCTGCGCGTTTTGCCACAAACCATTCGGAGAACTCCACTGGCACGACCATCCGCCCGCCCTGCTGAATAAGGAACACAAGACCGTGGCATGGAACGATATCGCCGCGGAAAACTTGCAGGACGCCTTGGCCACGCACCGCCCAGTCTGTTGGAGCTGCCACATTGCCGAGACTTTCCGGCACGAGCATGCCGACTTGGTCGTGGACCGGCCTGTCAGCCCTCTGCGCATGAACCTCTATCATTGAGGTGGGGGTGCGCCCATGAGACCCACGGGAAACGATGATCGCGACCTCTTGACGGTGCTGAAAGCCGAACTGGAATTCCTCGAGAAAGGTGGATACCAGCCCTCGCCCGACGCGCCGTGGAGGCCACAGTTCCTCTTCGAAGATTCACCGACGTGCTTGAACCACGGAAAGAAAGAAAATCGACGCCCTTGCGGTGAGTGTATTTTGATGAAGTTTGTTCCGCAAGATTGCCGCGACGAGCAAATTCCTTGCCGCCATATTCCGCTCAACGCCCAAGGATATAGCATCGATACATACTATCGCCTCGGCATCCACGAAGAAGTAGAGGCGGCGTTGGCGGCGTGGCTGCGCAAGATGATCGAGCAACAGGCAAGGCGCCCCTCGAATCGTGACGCTGCCATCGCTGCCGCAGAATAACCATTCGAAGGACCACCACGATTCCAGCACCGCCTGCAAGAAGCTCCGTGACAGAGCCAATTACGAAGTTTCGCCCCACTTGAGAGCGATTTCCTTAGGCTTTCGCCTCAACTCCGCGACAAGCGATTCGGTCACTGAGACATGTGACGTTCGTCACATCCCTTTGGCCGGCGCGCCCCAACAATGGTTTCGTGTCTTGAATAAGCCATTCGGTACTAGAAACGATCGAATCTTTGACGTTCTTGATCGCGGACGAGGCGAAAAACTTATGACGCATAGCTCAACCATCGTCGACGGAAACGAAGCGGCTGCGGACGTTGCCTATCGCCTGAACGAAGTCATCGCTATTTACCCCATCACACCAGCCTCCCCCATGGGGGAGTGGTCGGACCAGTGGCAACAAGAAAGGCGCAAGAATATCTGGGGCGCCGTCCCTAAGGTGATTGAAATGCAATCCGAAGGGGGCGCCGCCGGCGTACTTCACGGGGCCCTGCAGGCCGGCGCGCTGGGGACAACCTTTACGGCTTCCCAGGGCCTCCTCCTCATGATTCCCAACATGTACAAGATCGCCGGGGAGATGACCCCCGCGGTAATCCATGTCGCAGCCCGCACGGTGGCTGCGCACGCGCTTTCGATCTTTGGGGATCACAGCGATGTGATGGCGACCCGGCAAACGGGCTTCGCCCTGCTCTGTGCCAATTCGGTGCAGGAGGCCAGTGACTTTGCGTTGATCGCGCAGGCTGCTGCGCTCGAATCGCGCATTCCTTTCCTTCATTTTTTTGACGGCTTCCGGACGTCGCACGAGCTCAATCAGGTCACCCCATTGAGTGACGACGATCTTCGCTCCCTCATCGACGACACGCTGGTCCGCAAACACCGCCAGCGAGGGCTGTCTCCCGACCGACCGGCCCTGCGTGGCACGGCGCAAAACCCGGACGTCTTCTTTCAATCCCGCGAAGCGACTAACCCTTACTACCGCGCGTGCCCGACCATCGTCCAGGACGTCATGGACCGCTTCGCGGACCGCTCCGGCCGACGTTATAAGTTATTTGACTACGTTGGCGCGCCGGACGCCGAGCGCGTGATCGTCATGATGGGATCCGGCGCCGGCGCGGTAGAAGAAACCATCGAAGTTCTGCAACGCCGGGGCGAAAAGGTGGGTCTACTGAAGGTTCGCTTGTACCGGCCGTTCGCGGTGGACGCCTTTCTCTCGGCGATTCCGAAAACCGTGTCGATCATCGCCGTGCTGGATCGCACCAAGGAGCCTGGCAGCATCGGCGAGCCTCTGTATCTTGACGTGGTAACGGCGTTTCATGAAACGCCGTCAGTTTCACGGCCGATGCCGCGCATCATTGGCGGCCGCTATGGCCTTTCTTCCAAGGAATTTACGCCAGGAATGGCTAAAGGCGTTTTCGACGAACTCAAGAATCCCGCTCCGAAGAATCATTTCACCGTGGGAATCCGCGACGATGTCACGCATACAAGCCTGGAGTACGATCCGGAGTTTTTCACTGAGGATCCGGAGACGGTGCGAGCCGTATTTTATGGCCTTGGTTCGGACGGAACCGTGGGCGCCAACAAGAATTCCATCAAGATTATCGGTAAGCGCCCAAACACCTTTGCCCAGGGTTACTTCGTCTACGATTCGAAAAAGGCGGGATCCATCACGATTTCGCATCTTCGCTTCGGACCGCGCGCGATTCGGTCCTCCTATTTGATCAGCAAAGCTAACTTTGTGGCGTGCCATCAGTTTTCATTTCTCGAACGGATGGACGTTTTGAAATCGGCCGACCAGGGAAGCACGTTTCTGTTGAACGGCCCCTTTTCCGGAGCGGACGTGTGGAATCACCTTCCGCAGCAGGTGCAAGAAGAGATTCTAAGAAAGAAGCTCGATTTCTACGTTATCGACGCCTACAAGGTTGCTCGCGAGACGGGCATGGGCAGCCACATCAATACGATCATGCAAACCTGCTTTTTTGCGATCAGCGGAGTTCTGCCGCAGAAAGAAGCAATCGCGGCTATTAAGGACGCGATCCGAGACACCTACGGCAAGCGTGGAGAAGCGACCGTGGCGAAGAATCTTGCCGCGGTCGATCAAACGTTAGATCACCTCCAGCACGTATCCATTCCGGATCATGTTTCGAGCGTTTTGCCGATCCTTCCGGCCGTATCGCACCAGGCGCCGACATTCGTTCGCGACGTGCTAGGGATGATGATTGCCGGCCAAGGCGATTCACTTCCGGTAAGCGCCATGCCCATCGACGGAACATTTCCGACCGGCACCTCCATGTGGGAGAAACGTAATATCGCTCAGGAAATCCCGGTTTGGGACGAAGACCTGTGCATCCAATGCGGAAAATGCGTTCTGGTGTGCCCGCACGCCGTGATTCGCGCAAAGGTGTACGACTCTTCGCGGCTCGCGGACGCGCCCTCCACGTTCAAATCCGCAAAACCCCGGTGGCGTGAATTCGAAAGCTTGCGGTACACCCTGCAGGTCTCACGCGAGGACTGCACTGGGTGCCAGCTTTGCGTCGAGATTTGCCCCGTGAAGAGCAAGAGCGAAGCGAAACACAAAGCCATCAACATGACGCCTCAGGAGCCATTGCGTAAGCCAGAGAGCGCCAACTGGGATTTCTTCACCGCGCTGCCTGATTTCGACCGCGAGGGTCTGGCTCACAGTCATGTGAAAGACGTGCAGTTGTTGCGGCCGCTGTTCGAATTTTCCGGGGCGTGCGCGGGTTGCGGGGAAACGCCGTACATCAAATTATTAACCCAATTGTTTGGAGACCGGCTGCTGATTGCCAACGCGACGGGCTGCTCGTCCATCTATGGCGGCAATCTGCCCACGACACCGTATACGGTAAATGAGCAAGGGCGCGGGCCGGCATGGTCCAACTCCCTGTTTGAAGACAACGCGGAATTCGGGTTGGGTATGCGGCTGGCGGCGGACAAGCAAGCCGACTACGCGAGAATTCTCGTCGCGCGGCTGGCGTCTGTCATTGGAGATACGCTTGCGGAGGGCCTGCGCACGGCCGAGCAATCAAGCGAGGCGGGTGTCAGTAAACAACGCGAGCGCGTCGCTGCGTTGAAGCAAAAGCTAGCTAACCTGGACTCACCGGATTCGCGCGACCTGATGGGCCTGGCAGATTCCCTGGTGCGCAAGAGCGTGTGGCTGGTTGGCGGCGACGGTTGGGCCTACGACATCGGCGCGGGCGGACTCGACCACGTGCTGGGTTCCGGCGCTAATGTAAAGGTGCTGGTCCTCGATACCGAAGTGTACTCAAACACCGGCGGCCAGATGTCCAAAGCAACGCCACGCGCCGCGGTCGCGAAGTTTGCCACGGGAGGCAAGCGCACCGTCAAGAAAGATTTGGCCCTGGAAGCCATCAGCTATGGATCAGTTTACGTAGCCCGCGTGGCCATGGGCAGCAACGATACCCAGACCGTAAAGGCGTTCCTGGAAGCGGAAGCGTACGACGGCCCGTCGCTGATCATCGCGTACAGCCACTGTATCGCGCACGGATACGACATGACGCACGGCATGGAACAGCAGAAGGCCGCTGTGCTGTCCGGTTATTGGCCTTTGATGCGCTACGATCCCGCCCTGCGCCTTCAAGGGAAAAATCCATTTCAGCTCGATTCCCGAGCCCCCACAATTCCGTTCCAGAAATATGCTTACCAGGAGGCGCGCTATTCTGCGCTTGCGCGCAGCAATCCGGAAGTAGCCCGCGATCTCCTCGTACTGGCGCAGGCTGACGTCGATCGCCAATGGAAAGTCTATTCCAACCACGCCCGGATGACGGAGACCTCTGACCCCGCCCATCCAGAGACGCCTGTCTCGGCGAGCGTCACCTCACAACCGGGAGAAACGAAATGACCGACATCACAACGACGTATCTGGGGCTAACCCTGCGTTCCCCAATCGTGGCGTCTGCGTCTCCGCTATGCGAATCGATTGAAAACATCCGGCGTTTCGAGGACAACGGCGTTGGAGCTGTGGTGCTGCCTTCACTATTTGAAGAGCAACTGGAGGTGGAAAGTCACGCGGTTCACGCCGACTTTTCCCGCGGCGCGGACAGTTTCCCGGAGTCGCTCAATTTTTTTCCGGACTTGCACAACTACAACTTGGGCCCAGACGCCTACCTCGAATTGATTCACAAGGCAAAGCAGAGCGTCTCCATTCCTGTGATCGCCAGCTTGAACGGGATCTCCATGGGCGGATGGACACACTATGCAAAGTTGATGGAACAGGCGGGAGCTTCAGCACTCGAACTAAACATCTACGATGTTGTTGCGGACGCTCACCACGAAGGGTCGCGGGTGGAAGCGGATTATTGCGACCTAGTGAGACAGGTAAAGGGCAGCATCCACATTCCGGTGGCCGTGAAGTTGTCACCGTTCTTCACGGCTATGGCCAACATGGCCAAGCAGCTGGACGACGCGGGCGCCGACGCACTGGTGCTTTTCAATCGCTTCTACCAGCCCAATATTGATATCGATTCGCTGGAGATCGTCCCCAGCCTCACATTGAGTCAATCGCCGGAATTGCTTCTGCGCCTCCATTGGGTGGCCATCCTGTCTGGCAACATTCGCGCAAATCTGGCCATCACCGGTGGTATCCATTCCCACCGCGATGTTCTTAAAGCAATGATGGCCGGAGCGCACGTCTCCATGATGACTTCGGCATTTTTCCAGAACGGAATCCGGCACGCTAATGTCGTTCTGCACGACATGACTCGGTGGATGCAGGAACACGAATACGAATCGATCCGGCAAATGCAAGGCAGCATGAGCCGGCGGTCAGTGCCCAACCCCTCTGCCTTCGATCGGGCTAATTACGTCCGAGTTCTCAGCTCCTATACGCGAGGCTTCTGACGCGGCAGGAGCGAAACGATCCATCCGACGAATCGCCTCGCGTTCTCGACCCTCAACTAAAAGTGGGGGCTCACCTGTTTTTTTGCTAGGGGCACACGGCTTGTCACCAGGCATTCGCGAATGCGGGGCCGCGCCGAGAAAAACAGATCTCTCGGCGATTTCTCGCCGGGAGATCCGTCTCCCAACGTGCTGACTCTGCTTTGACCCTAACGCGTTACGCGTTCGGGATCATCTCCCAGAAAAAGCGGAGCAAAGTGCCGTAGTAAACAATCACGATTCCCAGGCTCACCAGGAACGTGCTGCGTGACTTCCCGAGTCCTGAATACTCCTTCATCCAGTGCCTGCCACAGAAGGCGATCATCAGGATCGCGAGCAGCGCCGTCGTGAACGCGACCAAGCTCACCAAGTTAGAGGTCAAGCTGGACGTTCTCAGTTGGGACAGTTGCCGCACGGCACTGCCCAGGATTCCGGACTCATACGCGAGCCCCAGCCATACAACCGATGCCAGCATGCCAATCATGTACGCCCAACGATCCTCCATGTAGAACAACATCACCAGAATCGCGATATAGAGGACCGATTGGTACAAGTGAATCAGGAAAAAGTTGGGTTCCAGATGGGTTAGCAGCAGAAAGCAGGCGATTTGCGCGCCCGCGATCGTTGCCACATCTCGATACGGTCTCATAAAGCCTCCTCCACTATTCCCTTGAGGTGTCCTGAAGCGACTTTATGAACTTCGGCCTGGTTCGTATGTGAGCAGTGTCACTCCGCCGGGTGACGCCAAACACTCGTTTCTAGCGCACCCGGCGGAGACACCGCCAGAGAAATCCACAGAATCGAGTGAAAGGCAACTCGCGCGTAACGAGCAACTGGACAGCCCGTTAAATCAAACAGTTTCAGATACATGGTACTAAGGAAAACTGGGTATTTCCCAAGCCCGGACTCGCAGGTATACAAATAAGATGACGATCGGATGGCAGACTTGCGGATCTTAATCGTCGACGACTCCGAGACCACGCGCCGTATCTTGCGCGCAATAGTGCACTCGCGTGACTGGAAGGTTTGTGGGGAAGCAGACACGGGCCGCTCTGGCATCACAAAGTTTCAGGAGCTGAAGCCTGACCTGGTGCTGATCGATCTCGCCATGCCCGACATCAATGGAATCGAAGCGGCAAAACGCATGTCCACGCTGGACCCACGTGTGCCGCTGATCCTTTTTACCGTGCTGGATTTGCGAGGACTGGAGAAGGCAGCGCTGGAAGCAGGGATCTGGGCGATCGTCTCTAAAGCTCAAGCGTGGAATCTGATCAAAACCATCGAGACTGCGGTGGGGACTTTCGACGGAGCCAGCGCTTCGTAATCTCTCCCCAATTCGCGAAGAAAACACCAACTACTGCGCGGCCGAATGCGCGGGCAAGGCTAACCCGGCAACAGAATTGGTGGGAATAAAAACTTCGACCAGCGTTCCAGGATTGGCGTTGCGCAAGCGCACCTCCCCGCCAAATTCCTTAACCCGTTGCCTCATGCCTCCGATTCCAATCCCCAGACTGCCCGGTCGAAACTCAGCGATGTTCTCGGTAATTCCCTTCCCATCATCGCGGACGGTAACGGCAATCTGATCTTCCGATTTGCCGATCGTGACCCATGCCTTTTGTGCTCCCGAATGACGGAACACGTTGGTAAGAGCCTCCTGAATAATCCGGAAAATTGCAGTTTCCAGCTCCGGCTTGAATCGCGGGAAATCTCGCGGCGGCCCCTCGATCTGGGTATCGATGCCACTGCGCTTTGTGAACCCTTCCAGATACTGCTCCAGCGCAGAACTCAGGCCGACCTCATCGAGCAACGGGGGATGCAGAAGGTGAGACATGCTGCGAACCTGTTGAATCGCGCGGTCGATCAGCGCGCTACTCTCGGCGGCCGCTTTCTCCTTCCACTGCATCGATAGATCCGGCCTGACAATTCCATCCAGCATCATCTTGGCGCCACTGAGTTCCTGGCCCAGGCCATCGTGCAGTTCGCGGGCGATGCGGCGGCGCTCCTCGTCCTGAGAGGTGAGCAGGGCCGTCGAGAGACGTCGCAGCTCATTATTCAACGATTCCAACTGTCGCGTTTTGCGATGCAATTCCGCAAAAACACTCACCTTCGCTCGCAGCAACTCGGGAATAACCGGCACGGAGATATAGTCCACTGCGCCGCGCTGGTAACCCTGGACGCGGTCCAGATCAGTGAGGTGTACCGCGGATATAAAAATGATCGCGGTTTGTTGAAAGCGAGGGTGCTGGCGAATCATACCGGCAAGCTCAAACCCGTCGAGGTCGGGCATGCTGACGTCCATCAGAACGACCGCGACATCGTTTTTCAGGAGACAGTCGAGGGCCTCTCGACCAGAATTGGCCTTGATCAGGTTTTCGCCTAGTTCCCCGAGGATGACCTCGTAACTCAGCAGTTTCGCCGGTTGGTCATCGACCATCAGGATGTTCACTTTTTCGTGTGGGCTCATCGTCTCTTTCTCGTTATCGCGCCTCGACTAGCGATGCAGCCACATACGCAGAGTTGAGAGCAACTGCTCGGTATTGACGGGCTTGGCGAGATACTCCGAAGCGCCGGCTTCCAGGCACTTCTCGCGGTCGCCCTTCATGGCCTTGGCAGTCAAAGCCACGATGGGCAGGCGGCGGAAATCTGGATTTTGCCGCATGACCTGCATGGTTTCATAGCCGTCCATCTCGGGCATCATGATGTCCATCAAAACGATGGCGATGTCAGGGGTCGATTCCAGCATGCTTATCGCTTCCCGCCCGGTTCCGGCCGTGAGCACGACCATGCCGCGACGCTCGAGGACACTGCTGAGCGCGAAGATGTTCCGGACATCGTCATCGACGACCAGAACTTTCTTCCCGACCAGAGCGTCGTCGGAGCGATGCAAGCGATCGAGCATCTTTTGCTTCTCGGCAGGCAGGTCCGCGACCACGCGATGCAAGAAGAGCGCGGTCTCATCGAGCAATCTCTCAGGAGACTCGACGCCTTTGACAACAACACTGCGAGCCAAGCTGTGCAAGCGAGTGTCCTCTTCCGACGAAAGGTCTTTGCCAGTGAAAACGACCACTGGCAAATCATTCAGCGACGGAGTGTCACGCAGGCGCTCGAGAACGTCGAATCCCGACATGTCCGGTAAGCGCAAATCTAGCACCATACAATCAAAGGGCTCTTCGGTGATGGCTGCGAGAGCCTCCGCTCCAGTAGCCGCAACGGAAACCTGGATGTCGTGATAACCCAGCAATTCGCGAATGCTGAGTTGCTCCGCCGGATTGTCTTCGACAACCAGCAGGCGCTTGAGCCGCGGCGAGGAATATTCCTTGATGCGTGAGAAGGCAGTGTTGAGGCCTTCACGCGTCGTCGGCTTGGTCACGAAGGAGAAAGCGCCGCGCGACAGTCCGTGCTGGCGATCTTCGTCCATCGTCAGGATCTGTACTGGAATATGACGCGTGGCCGGATCCTGTTTGAGATGGTTGAGAACGGTCCAGCCCAGCATATCCGGCAAGAAAACGTCGAGGGAAACCGCGCTCGGATGGAACTCCCGGACCAGGCTGAGGGCTTCGCTTCCACGCGCAGCAACGAGAACCTTGAAGCCTTTGTCGCGCGCCAAATCACACAGCACGCGCGCGTAGTGCGGATCGTCTTCAACGATCAGCAGGATGGGATCTTCTGGCTGCAGATTTTCCCGATCGTCGGGCACTTGTTCCGGTGTTCGTTCGACCGCACTTGCGGAAGCCAGCTGAGTCGCAGAAGGTTGCAATGCCCTGCGATCTGAGATGTTGACGCCGGTTGAAGGACCAACATAAGTCTGCGGCAGGAACAGCGTGAACGTACTGCCCACCCCTGGGGTGCTGCGCAACTGAATTTCTCCACCGAGCAGGCTGGCCAATTCGCGGCTGATGGCGAGTCCGAGACCGGTGCCGCCGTATTTGCGGCTCGTGCCCGCGTCGGCCTGCTGGAAGGCCTCGAAGATGATGCGTTGCTTCTCCGAGGGAATGCCGATGCCCGTATCCGAGACCTCAAAACTGATCACAGACGCGGCGCGATCCAGGACTGGATGCCCGTCGCTCCAGCCCGTGGCCGAAACCGAGACCGACAGCCGCACGCTGCCATGTTCGGTGAATTTAAATGCGTTAGAGAGAAGATTCTTTAGCACCTGCTGCAATCGTTTCGAGTCTGTGATGATACTGCGCATCAACGCCGGGTCGGTTTCGATCTCGAATTCCAGGCGTCGGTGCTCGGCTTCGTGACGGAAGGGGCGAGCGATCATTTCCAGAAGGCTCGCAAAGAATACTTCTTCGGCTTCCACCGACACCGTGCCCGATTCGATCTTCGAAAGATCCAAAATGTCGCTGATCAGGTTCAGCAAGTCGGTGCCGGCGCCGTGAATTGTGCGGGCGAATTCCACTTGCTTGGCGGTCAGGTTGCCATCGGGGTTGTCAGTGAGCTGCTGGCCCAAGACTAGAATACTGTTGAGCGGTGTGCGTAGCTCATGAGACATGTTCGCGAGGAACTCGGATTTGTATTTCGACGTGAGCGCGAGCTCTTTGGCTTTCTCTTCGACGGCACGCCGCGCTTGCTCGATCTCCTGATTCTTGCGCTCCACTTCGACGTTCTGTTCGGCAAGCTGCTGCGCTTTTTGCGCTAGTTGTTCATTGGTCTGCTGCAATTCCGTCTGCTGGGTCTGCAGTTCCGCGGCTAGTTGCTGTGACTGCTTCAGCAACCCTTCGGTCTGCATAGTGGCTTCGATGCTGTTCAGCACAATGCCGATGCTCGCCGTCAGCTGTTCGAGGAATGCCAGGTGGGACATGGTGAACGAACTCAATGAGGCAAGCTCGATGACCGCTTTGACGCGATCCTCAAACAAAATCGGGAGAACGATAATGTTGCGCGGCACCGCCTGGAACAAACCCGAGCGGATGGGCACGGCATTAGCCGGTAGATCGCTGATCAGCATGCGGCGCTTCTCCGCGGCGCACTGGCCTACCAGGCCCTCTCCGACGCGAAGTTCGTGACGGTGTCCGTTGTCCCCACCATCCGCAAAGGCGGACAGTAGCACCATCTCCGAAGAATCTTCGGACGCCATCTGGTAAATGACGCCTTGTTGAGCGCTGACCAGGGGTGCCAATTCCGACAGCAACATGCGGCCGACCGTCGTGAGATCGCGCTGGCCCTGAAGCATCCCGGTGAAACGCGCGAGGTTGGTCTTAAGCCAGTCCTGCTCGTTGTTGCGGTCCGTCGTGAGCCGCAGGTTGTCGATCATCGTGTTGATATAGTCTTTGAGTTCGGCCACTTCGCCGCTGGCTTCCACCTGAATCGACCGAGTGAGGTCGCCCTTGGTGACGGCGGTGGTAACCTCAGCGATCGCGCGAACCTGGTTGGTCAAGTTGTCCGCAAGCAGGTTGACGTTGCCGGTAAGGTCTTTCCAAGTTCCTGCGGCGCCCGGGACGTTGGCTTGACCGCCGAGCCGGCCTTCCACTCCGACTTCGCGCGCGACCGTGGTCACCTGGTCGGCGAACGTCGCCAGCGTGTCTGTCATGTTGTTAATGGTTTCGGCGAGGGCAGCGACCTCACCCTTCGCGTTCACCGTAAGTTTCTGCGTGAGCTCGCCGTTCGCCACCGCAGTAACCACTTTCACGATGCCGCGGACTTGTTCTGTCAGGTTGGCCGCCATCACGTTGACGTTGTCGGTGAGATCCTTCCACGTGCCGGCCACGCCAGGGACTTTAGCTTGGCCTCCGAGTTTGCCGTCCGTGCCGACTTCGCGGGCCACGCGGGTCACTTCGGCGGCGAACGCGTTGAGCTGGTCCACCATCGTGTTGATCGTGTTCTTCAGCTCGAGAATTTCCCCCTTCACGTCCACCGTGATTTTGCGCGATAGGTCGCCGCGCGCCACGGCCGTCGTGACTTCGGCAATGTTGCGAACTTGCGCGGTGAGGTTTCCGGCCATCGCGTTCACCGAGTCCGTGAGGTCCTTCCAGGTTCCAGCCACGCCAGGCACGTTCGCCTGACCGCCAAGCCGCCCTTCGCTGCCGACTTCGCGAGCAACGCGGGTAACTTCCGCGGCGAAGGAACGCAACTGCTCCACCATCGTGTTCAGCGTTTCTTTCAACTGCAGAATCTCGCCGCGCACATCGACGGTGATCTTGCGCGAAAGGTCGCCGCTGGCGATGGCCGTGGCGACTTCAGCGATGTTGCGCACCTGGCCAGTAAGGTTGCTGGCCATGAAGTTCACGTTGTCGGTCAGGTCCTTCCACGTGCCGCCGACACCCGGTACCTGCGCCTGGCCTCCGAGCTTCCCTTCCGTTCCGACTTCGCGCGCCACGCGGGTGACTTCACCGGCAAACGCGTTGAGCTGGTCCACCATGGTGTTAATGGTGTTCTTCAACTCCAGAATTTCGCCCTTCACATCGACCGTAATCTTGCGCGAAAGGTCGCCGCGCGCCACGGCCGTGGTGACTTCCGCGATGTTGCGCACCTGCGCGGTCAGGTTACCCGCCATGGAGTTCACGGAGTCGGTGAGGTCTTTCCACGTGCCCGCCACACCCGGCACGTTCGCCTGACCTCCAAGGCGGCCTTCCGAGCCAACTTCGCGTGCCACGCGGGTCACTTCGCCGGCGAACGCGTTCAGCTGGTCCACGGTCGTATTAATCGTCTCTTTCAGCAGCAAAATTTCACCGCTGACATTAACGGTAATTTTCTTCGAAAGGTCGCCGCTGGCGATGGCCGTCGAAACCTCAGCAATATTGCGGACCTGGCCGGTGAGGTTGCTGGCCATGGAGTTGACCGAGTCCGTAAGATCTTTCCACGTGCCCGCGACGCCAGGAACAACCGCCTGACCGCCGAGTTTGCCGTCGGTGCCAACCTCGCGCGCCACGCGCGTTACCTCCGACGCGAACGACCGCAATTGGTCCACCATCGTGTTCAGCGTATCTTTCAACTCCAGAATTTCGCCCTTTACGTCCACCGTAATCTTCTTCGAAAGGTCGCCGCGCGCCACGGCGGTCGCAACTTCCGCAATGTTGCGCACCTGGCCAGTAAGGTTGCTGGCCATGAAGTTCACGTTGTCGGTGAGATCCTTCCAAGTGCCCGCGCCCGGAACCTGCGCCTGCCCTCCAAGCTTTCCTTCCGTTCCGACTTCGCGCGCCACACGGGTGACTTCACCGGCAAACGCGTTGAGCTGGTCCACCATGGTGTTAATGGTGTTCTTCAGCTCCAAAATTTCGCCCTTCACGTCCACCGTGATCTTGCGCGACAGGTCGCCCCGCGCCACGGCCGTGGTGACTTCCGCGATGTTACGCACCTGGCCAGTAAGGTTTCCGGCCATCGCGTTCACCGAGTCAGTAAGGTCTTTCCACGTTCCAGCGACGCCGGGCACGTTGGCTTGACCGCCCAGCCGCCCTTCGCTGCCAACTTCGCGCGCCACGCGCGTAACCTCCCCCGCGAATCGGTTGAGTTGGTCCACCATCGTGTTCAGCGTCTCTTTTAGCTGCAGAATTTCGCCCCGTACATCGACGGTGATTTTGCGCGAAAGGTCCCCGCTCGCAATAGCCGTCGCGACCTCAGCAATATTGCGAACCTGGCCGGTCAAATTGCTGGCCATGAAGTTGACGTTATCCGTCAAGTCTTTCCACGTGCCGCCCACTCCAGGCACCTGCGCCTGGCCTCCCAGCTTCCCTTCGGTTCCCACTTCGCGCGCCACGCGCGTAACTTCCCCGGCAAACGCGTTCAGCTGGTCCACCATCGTGTTGATGGTGTCTTTCAGCTCCAGAATCTCGCCCTTCACATCGACCGTGATCTTGCGCGACAGGTCGCCGCGCGCCACGGCCGTGGTGACTTCAGCGATGTTGCGGACTTGCGCGGTCAAGTTCCCAGCCATGGAATTGACGGAGTCGGTGAGGTCCTTCCACGTCCCGGCGACACCGGGGACGACCGCCTGTCCGCCCAGCTTTCCGTCCGTGCCAACCTCGCGCGCCACGCGCGTAACTTCCGACGCGAACGATCGCAGCTGATCGACCATCGTATTGATGGCTTCTTTCAGCTGCAGAATTTCGCCGCGCACATCGACCGTGATCTTGCGGGAAAGGTCGCCGCTAGCGACGGCAGTCGCGACTTCGGCAATGTTTCGAACTTGGCCGGTGAGGTTGCTGGCCATGGAATTGACCGAATCGGTCAGGTCCTTCCACGTTCCTGCCACGCCGGGCACCTGCGCCTGCCCGCCAAGTTTGCCGTCCGTACCGACTTCGCGCGCCACGCGCGTAACTTCGGCCGTGAACACGCCCAGCTGCTGAATCATGGTGTTCACGATGGTGGCGGAACGCAGAAACTCGCCTTCCAGCGGCCGCCCATCGACGTCCAAACGAACCGTTTGCGTCAGGTTGCCCTGAGCAACCGCCGCGATCGCGCGGGTAACCTCGGTAGTGGGACGCAACAGGTCATCCACTAGCGTATTGACCGACACTTCCATCTCGCCCCAAGCGCCCTTGGACTGATGGAACCTCGTGCGCTCCCGCGTCCGTCCCTCCTTTCCGACTACCTGCCCAACGCGCTTTAACTCCTGCGCAATCTGCTGGTTAGAAGACGCGATGTCGTTGAAAGTATCAGCGAGCTTACCGGCCAAGCCCGTCCAAGAACCCGGCAGGCGCACGGAAAAGTCTCCATCGCTCATGGTCTGCAAGCTAGCCAGGATCACGCTCAGATCGGGCTGCGAAACCTCCGGCAGAGCCGTCGCGAGCCCCCCGCCGCCGACGTCGCCCCTTGTCCGGCTAGCGTCCTCAACCTTCGGCGTATTCTGACCATTTCTCTTCATGTGGCTCCCCCAACTGCGTTAGGCATTGCTTTGCGCACAACAAATTGTCGCCAATCCGCGGCATCCTTTGCGAACGCAGCACGCCCACTGGTCGTTGGCCCTTGCAAAGTTCGCCTTAGTCCGGTGCTGCCCAGCTCCGCAAAAAAAAACGGTTCGCGACCTCATTTATGCCGAGAGTCTCTGAAGCAATACCATGATCGACGTATGCATAGCGCTACAGTGTTTTCTGTATAGCCGCTTCTAAGCCAATGCGTGCTGTTCACCGAGAAAACAGGCCGATCCGGGCGAGTTAAGTACGATACGGTACCGCGCGAAGCAAACAGCAGCGCGCTTCGCACCCTGTTCGCGATGGTGGACGCGGCCGCAGCCCTTGATCATATTCCGTGTCAATAAGCCCTATGTGATTTAGAATATTCAACCTATGAACAAGCTGACCCGCCGTCGATTCGCACAGACCGTCGCCGCCACTGCTGCCACCGCGTTTGCCGGCGCTTCCCTACCTCGATTCGCGCTCGCCCAGATATCCAAAGCAGATTTACAATTTCCGGCCGGATTCAAATGGGGCTGCGCCACTGCCTCTTATCAAATCGAAGGCGCAGTGAATGAAGATGGGCGTAAGCCTTCCGTATGGGACACGTTCTCCCACACTCCCGGGAAAACTTTCCAGGGAGACACCGGAGACGTCGCCGACGATTCCTACCATCGCTACAAAGAGGACATCCAGCTCCTCAAGGCCATGGGCGCAAAGGTGTACCGGTTTTCGATCTCCTGGCCGCGCATTTTTCCCGACGGCACCGGCCAGCCCAACGAAAAAGGCCTCGCCTACTACCAGCGCGTGATCGACGAACTCCTGGCCAACGATATCCAACCGTACGTCACCTTGTTCCACTGGGATCTGCCCCAGGCTTTGCCCAACGGATGGCAATCGCGCGATACCTCAAAGGCGTATGCCGACTACGCAGCCTACGTCTCGAAGCACCTGTCCGACCGCGTCAGCCACTTTTTCACCACCAACGAGTTTGTCTGCTTTACCGATCTTAGCTACCAGATCGGCAAATTCGCGCCGGGCCTGACGCTGCCGCCCGCCCAGGTCAATCAGGTTCGCCATCATGGAATCCTCGCGCATGGTCTCGGCGTACAAGCCATTCGCGCAAACGCCAAGGCCGGAACCCTGGTGGGCTTGGCCGAAAATGCCAATGTCTATATTCCGATCATCGAGAGCCACGACCACATTGAGGCCACGCGCAAAGCCACCCGCGAAGGCAACGCTCCCTTCCTAACCGCGCTCATGGAAGGCAAGTACACCGACGCGTATCTAACAAAGGAAGGCGCAAACGCTCCCAAGGTCGAACCCGGGGACATGAAGGCGATCAGCAGCCCGCTCGATTTCGTGGGCCTCAACGTATATACCGCCGACTACGTGCGAGCCGACGCGTCCCCCGCCGGATACGCGATTGAGCAGCGGCCCACCTCGTACCCGCACATGGCTTCACCTTGGATCAACATCGACCCCGAAGCCTTGTATTGGGCCATTCGCAATCCCAGCGATCTCTGGAAGCCCAAGGAACTCTACATCACCGAAAATGGCTGCTCTTCCGACGACGTAATCGACGCCAGCGGCCACATCGAAGACACCGACCGCGTTATGTATCTGCGGAATCACCTCACCCAAATGCACCGCGCCGCCTCCGAAGGCTATCCGATAAAGGGTTACTTTCTGTGGAGTTTGCTCGACAACTTTGAATGGGCTGATGGCTATAGCAAACGATTCGGCCTTCACTACGTGGACTTCAAGACCCAAAAACGGACTCCCAAGCGCAGCGCAGAGTGGTACCGCGAAGTCATCCAACGTAACTCCGTGGTGTAACGCCCGGAGGTTCACTCCAAGAACGCAACCACAAGCCTGCTCGGAATGGCTGCTGCTTGATTTATCTCTAACTCTTTGCGCCAGGAGTGTTCGCTATGAAGCTCATCGCCTTGGAAATGGTTCTGGGTACTCACTGCCATTTCTGCGCTGCTCATGTCTGCTTCGTGACGCCCCGCCAGGCCGCCAACTCTGGAAATCGAAATCAATGAGTCGCCGAAGAATCTAAGGACTGACCTCAATAGCCAAAAGGGAGGCGCGGATCGAAGCTTGTCCGCGTGAGAAAGGCGAATCCGGTCGCGCTACGCTTCGACGGCGGCCGTCTGCGTGCGAATCAGCGCCGCAACCAGATCGTAAAGCGCCGCGCTCGTGCAAACCTCATAATACGGATGGCTCGACGCGATGCCGATCTTTCCGTCAGGCAGAAGTTCCCGGGCCATTCCTTTGCGCAGAACCAGCAATTCCACGGAATCTCCCATTGGCACTTCGCCGTAATGCAACGTCACATTTTCCTTGCCCCACGGCATATCCAGTTTGGTCTCGATCGAGTCGAGAGAAATCTCTTCCGACAATTTCTGGAAGCCTTCCTCGTTCAACTCGATTCCGTTCATGTTAAAGCGCACCAGGAATTCGTCCAACTCTTCCGCCGACGCGCCTTTCATGGCGGTTAGGAACTGAAAAACCGAGAAGTGCGTTTTTTGCGCCGTCATCAGCCGCTTGGCGATCTTCGCGCATCCAGAAAGCCGGTCGCTCAAATTCAGCGCCTTCGAGATCATAATCCGCGAGTCGCCGTCGACCCAATACGTCGGTGCCGATCCCTGAAACGCCACGCCGATCCCAAGTTCCAACCCGGGCAGATCGGTGGTCGCCGCACGGTCGTTGTACGAATTGCAGACCGCCAGAATTTGCCTCGACAATATGCACGCCTTCGCCACCGCTCGGGCATAGGCTCGGTTTGATTCCGTCTCAAAAATTGCCAAAATAATCGCGTCGCCCTCGATGAACACCTTCTTCGCCGCATAGCGATCCAGCAGTTTCTTCACTGGCTCGTGCAGATTTAAGCTGAAGTGCGAAGCCGGGTTCAGCCCGCGCGACAACAAGTCTTGTGTCATCTTGGTCGAGCCGCGCACGTCGGCCTTGATGATCACGTGCGAGACCACGTAGTCCTGCTGAGGTTTCGCCTCTTCCTGCAGCACGCACTCGTACAATTGATTGTTCATCCGCGACAGTTCGCGCGCCTGCTCCGTCGTGACCAGGTTGATTCTCTCCATACAGGTCGTCAAGTGCTCGGCATTCCGCACATCCCGTCGAAGCCGCAGGAAATCTGCCGTAAACCGCACCACGAAGCTCAGTTTCTCTTCTCGCGAAAATCGCCGGATCTTCTTCGACAAATCCTCGATCGGCTTCAGTGACAGTTGCCGCGCCGGCACCTGCTTCAACACGCCCTCAACCCGCTTCAGCTCTTCTTTGGAGACCAACGCCTTCCGTAGCTGCTGCAAATGCACGGGCGGGCTGTATTCCGCTGCCATCGGACGAATTTCGTAGCTCGCCAGCACGTGGTAAATAACTTCCTGCTGCTCGAGTCGCTCCAACAGATCGGACAGCAGCTTCCCGCGAAGCGATCCGTCGCCCGCCGATATCGCGGTGTGATCGAAAAGCCGTTTGGCATTCTCCGGATCGTTCAAATAATCGCCCAGCCGGCCTTTGTAATCCTTCGTCAAGAACTCCAGCTTTTGTTTCGACGCCTCGATCTGCGGCCCAAATTCCTCCAGCTTCACTTCCTGGTGCTTCAGCCGGGCCTCGACGTCGCTCAGCGACGCTTTCAAATCCGAAGGGTCGGCGGAAGTCAGGAACTTGTTCAAGAAGCTATCGCCCCGGTCCAGACGTCTCCGCAATCCCTCGCGCTGCTCCGACAGGTTTGCAATCTCATCGCGCATAGCCTGCGCAGTCTCCATCAGGCCTCTATGCGCTTGCGTCGCTTCCGTGTAAGCGGAATCCTGCGTAATCGCCACTCCCGCCTCGCCTAGAAAGTCTTGAAACAATTCGTCCATGGCTTCGAAGCGGTCTGGGTCGCGAACGTAATTCCCGAGCAGGACGTAGTGCTCCAGAAAAAAAACGTCGTCCTTGCCCCCATCTAGAAAAACCAGCCGGTTCTTCAGCAGTTCGTAGAGCGGCGCGAAATCTTCCCCGAACAGCGCACGCCGCGTCTTCGACAACACATTGTCTTCCGCGTCCGCCACCATCTGTGCCACCTGCTGGCCCACCCCGCGCACGACCACACGCCGCGAGGACTGCAGCTCCGACAGCCGCGATTTGATCACGTGCGCTTGTTGGCTGCGCTCAAAGCTCTCGCCTCGCTGGCGTATCCACTCCTTGCCTTCCAGGATTAGGTTCGCAAACTGGTTGCCGATTTCCAGGATCAGAAATTTCACCAGCGCTAGGCGAAACAGCAGGTCGATCTCGACATTTTTCTGATATTTGGCCTGTGTCAAGGCGCTTTGCAGCAGGTCGGTGAGCAGCTTTCGAAACGCCGCATTGTCCGGGGCCTTGACCGTGCGCAACTCGATCCCCGAGAAATACGTCGCCTTCGTGCTCTGGCGAATAAGGTCGAACAAATAATCGCGCGAGGCCTGGACGAACTTCGGGCTCAGGAACACATCGTGATGGATGTTGTCCACACCGATGGCCAGCGACCCCATGGGGATCGTGGTTTTATAGCTCTTGAGCTCGATCCGGGCCTCTTCCGTCGCGCTGAGCGTAAGGATCTCGTGGGCCATTGCGTAGTCGCCAGAAGGGCTTTTCCCAAGCTAGCAGCGGCGCCAGAGGCGAGCAATAGCCAACGGTACCAGCGTTGGCCAGAGAGTTAGCGGATACCACACGTCAGGGCACGACTTCAGTCGTGCCGCAAGTCTCGCCGAACGAACCCGGCTTCAGCCGCTGAGGTCTCGCTTTTCTGAGTGTCTACAGTAAGCCACTTCCAACCACCACAATTCGCCGCGAATCCCCTCCAACGTGCTCCAGCCGCAAACGCACCTGCGGCCACGGAGACTCCAGCGGAAATTTCTCCGACCACTCCAGAATCATCACCGCCGGCGCGGCGAAAACATCCTCCAGCCCCAAAGTCTCGAAATCGTGAAAGCTCTCAATGCGGTAAAGATCCCCGTGATAAACCTTCACCGATCCTCCATAAACGTGAACCAGGGTAAACGTCGGGCTCGTGACCTCATCCTCTGTCGCAGCCCCAAGACCCGCCACGATCCCCTTGGTCAGAGTCGTCTTCCCGCTTCCCAGTTCCCCCGTCAGCAGCACCAGCATCGGCGCCTTCAGCCGCTTAGCGAATTCCCGCCCCCACCGGATCGTCTCTTCCGCCGATCGCGTGATGACCTCTTCACCCACGCCGCTGCAGCTCCCGCAAAAGTTTCAGCCGCGCCGCAGGCACCGCCCGCGCCACATCCCCAGCCACCAACCCCGACAAATCGGTACCCGTCGCCGCAACATCCGCCGCTGCCCCGTGCAAGTAAACGCCCAACGCCAAAGTCCGCAACCAATCGTCGGTCTTGAACTGCCCAGTCATCGCCGCCAGCACTCCGGTCAACACATCGCCCGAGCCCCCCTTAGCCAACCCAGCATTGCCAGTGGTATTGACGAACACCCGCCCATCCGGCGCAGCCACAATCGTATGCGCGCCTTTGAGAATGACGTGGACGTTCCATCGCTTCGCCGCCTCCTGGGCCGTCTTCACGCGATCTTCCTGCACTGCCTTGATCGAACTCCCCAACAGCCGCGCCATCTCGCCCGGGTGCGGCGTAATCGCAACAAACTTGCTCTTTCGTTCGCGAAGATCGTCCGCTCGCCCCGCGAATGCGTTCAGTCCATCAGCATCCAGAATGACTGGCAGCTCCGTCCGTTGCACGATCGAACGAATGAATTCTTGGGTTTCTGGATGTGTCCCAAGACCCGGGCCCATGGCGAGAACCGTTTTGCCCGCTACAATTGCCGAGAATCGAACCCTAAATCCCTTTGTAAAGCTATTGATGGCCTCGGGAGTCATCGACTTCGGAAGAGCCGGCATCTCAACAATATTTCGCGTGGAGACAGTGCCCGTGTCCGTCGAGACCAACGGCTCGGTCATGTATTCCGGGTGAGCCGCCGCCACAATCGGCAGCGCCACATCGGGCGTAGCAACCGTCACCAGCCCAGCTCCCGCCCACAACGCCGCGCTTCCCGACATCACCGCCGCCCCGCTCTTCCCCAGCGATCCCGCAACAATCAAAATGTGCCCGTATAACCCCTTCTGCCCATCCGCCGCCCGCACCAGCGGCAAATCCGCGAACTCTTGCGGCTCCGACCAACGAAGCGTTCCCTTTCCGACCTCCTCCACCAGCGCCGCCGGCGAACCGATATCCACCACCCGCAGCGAACCCACCGCCGCCGAGTCGCGCGAAACCAACTGCCCAACCTTCGGAGCCGTGAATGTAACCGTCTTGTGCGCCCCGAGCACCGGCCCCTCCGCCGGTTGGCCGTCGGAAGGCAAGCCTGAGGGGGTATCCACCGCAAGGATCAAAGCCAAACGCGGCGAGGTGGCATTTCGCGAATACAAATTGATGTCTTCGATAGCTCGCGCAATCAAACCAGAAGCTGCCCCCCGCAAGCCCGTGCCCAGAAGCCCATCAACGATCACCTGCGCGCTCAAGACAAACCGCCGAGCCTTTTCCCACGCAGCGTCGTTTTCGATGGCTAAAACCTTGCCGCCACCTTCGAGCCAACGCTCGAGATTCTTGCCCGCGTCGCCGGTTAAGGCCGGCGCATCCCCAAAAAGACAAACTCGCGGGTCAAGCCCAACATTGCGGAAATGCCTGGCCGCAACGAGCCCGTCACCTCCGTTGTTTCCTTTTCCGCAAAGGACAAGAATCCGGCGCGGCAAGGCGGGGGCAAACTCTTCGAGCACGGCTTCCGCGACGTGCTTGCCAGCCGTCTCCATTAATTCCGAACTGGATTTGCCGAGCCGTTCAATCGTCAGGCGGTCAACTTCGCGCATTTCCGCTGCGGTGAGAACTTTCATGGCAGGTTCACAGCAAACTCAAAGCATCCAACCGCCGCTAACATTCACCACTTGCCCAGTAACGTACTCCGCTTCTTCCGAAGCAAAAAACGCCACGGTGTTCGCCACGTCCTCTACAGTAGGCGGCCGCCCAATCGGAAACCGCGCGTCCCGAATCTTTCGCGCCTCGCTCAACGTCAATTCATTCTCATCGATACTCGAAGGGTTCACCACGTTCACGGTAATCCCATTCTTCGCTTCTTCCAGCGCCAGCGAGCGAGACAACGCCACCACCGCCGCCTTCGCTGCCGCATACGCAGAAATCTTCGCCTGCCCGAAAGCCCTCTCCGCCCCCACAGCCCCCAAATTGATGATTCGCCCCCACCGTCCCCGACGCAGATGCGGAAGTGCCGCACGGCTCACATACAGCACCGTCATCAAATTCGACGAAATCACATTCTGCCAATCTTCCAGCGAAGACTCCGCCAAAGTCCCCCACCGGAAATCGCCCACATTGTTCACCACGACATCGATCCGCCCAAAGCGATCCACCACGGTGCGCAAAAGCTCCTCGGCTCGCCCGGCATTATTAATGTCCGTCTCCACCGCCACGCAGTCCACGCCGCTAGCCTGCAATTGCCGCAAAGTCTGCTGCGCCGCCGTCTTGTTCGAACGATACGCGATGGCCACCCGCGCCCCATCCTGCGCAAGCTTCACCGCGATCCCGCGTCCAATCCCGCGGCTCCCGCCCGTAACCAGAGCCACCCGATTTTGCAGCGTCATCCCTCTCCCCGAACCAACGTCGTAAAGGCGATTCAGTATAGCCCAGGCGACAGCACTCCAGCATTCTGACTGTATTTTCAGAACCCCAGTTTCCTATAGCAAGACGAATCAGGAGTTAGCTCGGAGTATTTGAAAATATACGGTATCGACGACCGTCTTCAGTTCATCTACGTACTGTGGATGCGGAACGATCTGCCCGATATCGAACCCAGTGATCAGCGGGGTATCGCTCGAAAGCGCGACAGGGGAAACCCTAAGCAAACAACAGGAGAACGCCACATGAGCACAATCACCGTAAAAGACGGCACAGAGATTTACTACAAAGATTGGGGAAAGGGTCAGCCTATCGTTTTCTCGCACGGTTGGCCTCTTTCGGCCGACGATTGGGACACCCAAATGATGTTCTTTCTAAACCGCGGCTACCGTGTCATCGCCCATGACCGCCGAGGGCACGGACGCTCGAGCCAACCCGGCGATGGACACGATATGGATCATTACGCCGATGACCTCGCCGCGCTCACTGCGCATCTCGATTTAAAGAATGCGATTCACGTTGGACACTCCACGGGGGGCGGTGAGGTCACACGTTACATCGCGCGCCACGGCGAGAGTCGTGTCGCTAAGGCCGTCCTCATTAGTTCCGTGCCGCCACTCATGGTGAAGACACCAGCGAATCCCGGCGGTCTACCAAAAGAAGTATTCGACGGCTTTCAGGCCCAGGTTGCCTCCAACAGGGCGCAATTCTATATGGATCTGCCGACCGGACCGTTTTACGGTTACAACCGGCCGGGCGCGAAACCATCCCAAGGTGTCATTCAGAATTGGTGGCGCCAGGGCATGATGGGCGGCATCAAAGCGCACTACGATGGCATCGTGGCTTTCTCGCAGACCGACTTTACCGCAGACCTCAAGAAGTTCTCGGTGCCGACACTCGTAATGCATGGCGACGATGACCAGATCGTCCCTTATGCCGACTCCGGCCCGCTGTCCGCCAAGTTGGTGAAGGGCGCGATATTGAAAACCTACAAGGGTTTCCCGCACGGCATGCCAACCACAAACGCAGAACAGATCAATGCCGACCTACTCGCGTTCTTCAAGGGGGCCGCGACTGCCGCCTCGTCTTGACGTCGTGGATTAGAAACAAAGCTCCAACAGCGTGGTATCTTGCACCCGGGAACCGCCGGATCGGCAGAACGCGGAAACTTGCCCCGGACTCCGGCGGTCTCGCATTTCCAAACGCTTCTGAAGAAGGACTTTGCGTCAGATGTCGCAAAGAACATCGTGCTTGTTCACGGTGCTTTTGCCGATGGTTCCAGTTGGTCGAAAGTCATTCCGTTGTTGCTAGAGAAGGGAGGAACACTATGAAACGGATCGGTTTCTTGCTGCTTGCAGTTGCAACCCTGGCCGGCATGGTCGCCTACATGCCCCACGCATCGGGACGGTCCGATGGAGGCTCCTCCCCGATCTACGGGGTCAAAATCCCCGCCGGATACCGCGATTGGGAATTGATTGCCGTAGACCAACTCCAGCTGGCAGGTAAGTCTGACCAGTTGCGCGCTCAACTCGGCAACGATATAGCGATCAAGGCGTTTAAGGCAGGGACGCTCCCGTTTCCGGACGGCGCCATCATTGCAGCGATTCATTGGACTCGTGTCCCGTCGGAAGACAACAACAAAGTCCTGGACGGTCCATTCCCCGGCACTCAATCTTTCCTTATCGGATCCCCGGTGAACGTCCAGTTCATGGTTAAGGACTCAAAGAAGTATGCCGCGTCGGGCGGCTGGGGCTTCGCTGACTTTAAGGGCGGAAAGCCGGGCGACAAGGCGCTGCACGAGACCTGCTTCCCCTGCCACACGCCCGCGAAAGATCGCGATTATGTTTTCACCCGCTACGCACCTTGATACCGAGGAATGAGATGACACCTATCCAAGAACCAGAGTAGTCCGCATCCGAGAAGCAGAATGCCTCCGCAGATGTTTTCTTGCCTGCTGATTCGGAGATCACCATGAGCTCCACAGCGGAGGTCCTCGATCACCGTCTTGATTAGGAAAGGAGAAGCGACCTGCGCCACGCATCAGCGCAGAGTGCCAGCATCAATCCCGCAAAGCGCGCGCCGGATCGGTCCGCGTAGCTCGCCAGGCTGGCCAGAAGCACGCCGCCAGGGCAGCGATCGTCATCACCACCAGCGCCGAACCAAACGCCAGCGGGTCGCGGGGACTCACTCGGTACAGCAGGTTCCCCAGTAAACGGGTCGTTCCGAGCGCCACCGCAGTCCCGACAAGCACGCCCACTCCAGTCAAAGCCAATCCACGCGACAACACCTGCCGCAGCAACGCCGACGCCCCTGCACCCAGCGCCATGCGCAACCCAAATTCCCGCGTGCTTTGCGACATCGTGTACGACATCACCGCATACAACCCGACCGTCGCCAGCACTAACGCCAACCCGCCAAGTATTCCCAGCAGCGTCACCGCAACGCGCTGCGGCGACGTAGACCGCTCCATCTGTTCCTGCAAGCTGATGACTTCGTATGGCGCCAGATTCGCATCCAGGGCATGCACTTCGCGCGCTAACTCCGTAGCCATAGTTTCCGCCGGCACGCGCGTTCGAATATTCAGCGCCGCTCCCACCGAATAGTCCTGCCGCAAAGGAACGTAGAAAAACGGCTTCGGACTCTCGCGCACGCTTTGATACTTCGAAACTTTGGCCACGCCCACGACCTGCAACCATTGCCCCTTAACCTGCAGCCGCTTCCCAACAGGGTCCTCACCGCGCCAATACTTTGCCACCATCACATCGTTGACCACCGCGACCAGCGCCCCGGTTTCATTGTCCGCGCGCGTAAATTCGCGCCCAGAAAGCACCGGAATTCCCATCGTCGCGAAATAGCCCGGCCCCACCTGGTTATATTCGACCGCCAACTGCTCCTCCGGCGGAGGCTGATAGCCATCGACGGCAATCGGCGCCGACGAAAAACTTCCGTAACTCAACGGCGTACCCCGCGCCAGCGCAGCCGACTCCACCCCCGGCAGCGCCTGGACGCGCTCGATCAACTCGTCGTCAAAAGTCTTGGCGCGCGCTGCGTCGTACCCCGCACCTTGCAAGTCCACCGCTGTAAACAGCACGCCCTGGGTTGAAAATCCCGGGTTCAGGGTTCGAATCCTTTGTAAGCTCTGCATGAGCAAACCCGCTCCCACCAGCAAAAGAAAACTGAGCGACACTTGCAGAACCACCAGGCCCGACCGCAGCCACGACTTCCCTTCCCCTCCACCAACCACGCCCGACATCTCCGACTTCAGCGCTCCCGCCAGATCAATTTTTCCAGTCTGCATCGCCGGAACCAGCCCGAGCAGCAAAGTCGATGCCAGGCAAACTCCCGCGCTGAGCGCAACCACCCGCCAATCGATCTCCCCGGGTAGCGTCATGGTCACACCCGCGCGTGCCGGGAAAAGCAGAACCAGCGCGTGCCGGCACCAGTGCGCCACAAGCAGTCCGCTCGCTGCGGCGACCGCCGACAGAATCAGTCCCTCGGTAACAAGTTGCTGCACCAGGCGGCCACGATTAGCCCCCACCGCAACCCGCACCGTCATTTCGTGCCGCCGCGCGAACGACCTTGCCAGCAACAAGTTTCCGACATTCGCGCACGCAATCAGCAACACAAAGGCCACCACGGCCAGCATCATCCCCAGCGTCGGCAGCAAAGTCCCCGCATTGTTGAATGGCGTTTGCCACAGTGGCCAAAGCTTGATCCCCCGCCCCCGGTTCGTAGCCGGAAAATCCGATTCCAGCCGCGCCGCGACCGCCGACATCTCCGACTGTGCCTGCGCAATCGTCACACCCGGCTTGAGCCGCACGTAAGACTCAATCCACCGCGCACCGCGATCGTCGAGCTTATACGCGCCGCCCTCAAACGTTTCCTCCATGGACGCGGGCACCCAGAACTGCATGCCCCAGCCCACGAATGTCCCCAGAAATCCCTGTGGCGCGACGCCCACGATCGTGTGCTCGATGCCGTTCAACCTCTGCGTCTTTCCGATGATCGCCGGATCGCCCTTGAATCGGCTCTGCCACAGCTGGTAGCCGATCACGGTCACGGGATGCGCATTGCTCCCCACATCCTCTCCAGGCAGGAAACCGCGCCCCAGAACCGGACGTACGCCGATCGCATCAAAATAATTCGCCGAAACAATGCTTCCGATGGTGCGCTCCGCTCGATCCCCAAGGCTCAGCGTGGTCCCCATGATCTTGGTCACAAGGAACGAGTCTACGAGCGTGCAGCGTTTCTGCAGGTCGACGAAATCGGGCCACGACAGAGGGGTCAGGCCCGCCTCGCCTCGCGCCGTTCCCGTCAAAGCCACCAGCCTCTCCTGGTGCGCCACCAGCGGATACGGCCGGAACAGAATCCCCTCGATCCAGCTGAACACCGCCGCATTCGCCCCGATCCCCAGGGTCAAACAAAGAATCGCCAATACCGAAAATCCCGGGCTCCGCCGCAGCATCCGCAAACCGAACCGCAAATCCTGCAGAAAGTTCTCGATCATCGGCACACCTCTCTGATCGCGATAGATTTCCTTGGTTTGCTCGACGCCCCCGAGATCCAGCAGTGCGGTCCGGCGCGCCTGCTCCGCGTTCATCCCGCGCGCCAGGTTCCGCTCGACCGCCATTTCCAGGTGCGCGCTCAATTCCGCGTCGAGGTCCTGCTCCAGGCGCCGCCGCCGGAACAACGCGGTAACACGTTGCACCAGCCCATGACAAAGTTCGCGCATCCCTAACTCGTCCTCACCACGTGATGGATCAACACAGACGTGCAATCCCAGCTTTCGGTGCCTCGTCCTGCAAGTGTCATCCCGAAACCCCGCGGTTTTGGCGGGGTGAGGGATCTGCTTTTCCCCCCGCGCGCCTTTATCGCCAGGAACTCAACAGAGCATTTAGCGTCCCTAAAGGAAGAAGGCCGGCGCCCCTTTAGACCATCAACAGGAGCCTATCACTTTCCTGTTGATCGTCAACAGGAGTTTTAGCGTCCCTCAATTCCGCTTTCGCGAGCCGACAGACGCTCGCGAAGACCTCGCAACTGAAACCGGAATTCCTGCGCGAACCGGCTGCCGTCGCAAATCGGGCCACCGTGATTTCCACCTGCTGTGAGATCGACGCGGCGGCCACCGGCTTCTTCGATCACTTCCTTTAAATGTCTCACTTCCCATTGTTCCGCCGGAGTGTTGTAAATGTTGCTTCGCGTCCGCGGCGCGTCGGCCAGGGTGATCAGCATCTGTGCGACGTCTTCGGCATGCACCAGTGAGAGCCTGGCCTCTGGCGCGAACGGAATCTGTATCACGTCCCGCCCTCCAGATCGCTCGAAAATCTCCGATCGCCACGGAGAGGCCGTCTTCTTAATTCCGGGTCCGATGACTCTGGCGATCCGTAAGGACACAAACTCGACCTGTCCTCCGCGCGCAAGCGTTTCTCCGACCACCTCAACCGCCCGCTTCGACGCGCCGTAGGGATTGTCGGGTGCTGCTGGATCTTCTTCTGTCGCGGACTTCCCCGCGTGCAGCGACCCGTAAACACTCATCGAGCTTGCAAAGACAAAGCGTTTGACGCCCGCCTTCACCGCTTGCCCCAACAACTCGAAGCACGCTGTTAGATTGACGTCCACACCCGCGAAAGGATCACGCTGGAACGCGCTCGGCAAGATCGCCGCCAGGTGAATCACCACCCGAACCGGGCCGCCCGCGAACAACCGCGACACGTTCGCCTGCGATCGCAAGTCACACGCCACCACCCCGTCAGCTGCATCCGCGTCCACATCAACGGCCAGAAAGTTGGATTCGTTCGCTTTTAGCAGCCGGCAAACCGCGCGCCCGATGTGCCCTCCCGCGCCTGTTACGATTACGATTCTTTGGTCGCTCGTCGTGGCCATCACGCTATCTCATCAAGAATTTCAGCAACGCTAACGCAATCGCGCCACAACCACTGTCATGTCGTCCGCCTGCTCCGGTGTCCCCGCCCACTCTTCCGCGGCATTCATCAAAGCCTCCGCGACCACCCTCGGTGACGACGCTTGCACGTACACCGCCGCCTGCTGCAACCTCTTGACCCCGAACTCTTCGCCATACACATTTTCGGGTTCCACCAACCCGTCGCTGTATCCCACCAAAAGCGAATCACTCGGCACCGAAACCGCGCCCTCCTCGTAACAACAATCCTCATCGACCCCCAGCACCATCCCGCCCTTATCCAAATGCAACGCCGCATCCTTCGAAATCAGAAACGAAGGCAAATGCCCGGCATTCGTATACCGCAAAGTCCGCGTAGCGCTGTCATACACCGCAATAAAAAACGTCGCAAACCGGTCGTCCCCGGTATTCCGCACCAGATGCTTGTTCAGCCGCGACACCAGTTCCGCCGTGCTCATGCTCTCGCTGCCCGCCGCCAGCATCTGGCTACGCAACGCCGCCTGCAAACTAGCCATCAACAGCGCCGCCGAAATTCCCTTCCCGGAAATATCCGCCACCGCAATCGCCAAATGCGTCGGGCTCAATTGGATAAAATCGTAGTAGTCCCCGCTAACCGACCGTGCCGCCTTGCAGATCGCCTCCATCTCCACTCCGGGCACCACCGGCAACTTCTGCGGAAACAACTGGTTCTGCACCTCTCGGGCGATCGAAATCTCGTTCTCCAGCCGCTGCCGCTTCTTCTGTTCCTCGATCAACCCGCTGATCGACCCCGTCATCAAATTAAACGACTCCGCCAGAACACCCAGCTGATCCCGCCGCTCGATCCGTACCCGGTGCGTCAAATCCCCGCTCTGCACGTACTGCGTGGCGTGGTAAAGGTCCGCGATAGCTTTCGTGATCTGCCGCGTGAGCACCACTCCGGTAATGAACGCTGCGATCCAAATTAGAATAAAAACAGTGGCAAACCCTCCGAAAAGCAAAAGATAAAAATCCCGTAGCTCCCCTAGCGTGCTGAACATCCTGCCGTTCAGCCGGGTAGGCCGCGCGCTGAACACCGCAAAAACCGGCCGCGGCTTCCCCACCGTGCCGTCGCGCCCCACAAATACCGAATCCTCCAGCCGGGAAACCACATTGACCGACGGGTCGATGAAAAACGCCGGCGGCTGTAGCGTTCGGTTACGCGCCACGATGCGCCCCGCCGTCTCATACTTCGCGTCTTGGGTCGAATAAATCACCCCGCTCGGCGCGCCCCCGTTATACGGCTGCGTCAGATTCAGTTGGATTGCCCCCAGATCGGGCGCGATCGTCGCCAACAGGTCTGCGTTGACCGGCACCCGCAACCGTACGATTCGCGCGCCATTCGGCACGCTGAGTTCCCGCAAGCTCACTAACGACAGGCTCCCATCTTCTTGCACCAATCCCGCGAAAGACTTCCCGCCGGGCCCAGCCACCTTCCTCAGCAAACTCGCGTCATTCGAAAACTCGATGCTCAATCCCAGCAACTCCCGATCGTGAACCGCGTGCGATTGTGCCGCCAGGACTCGCTCCATCTCTTCCTGCGTCACCCCACGCGGCACCGCCTCACGCGCCGCCGCGATATGTTGCGCGATGTCGGTAATCATCTCGATACGTCGGTGCAGGTCTTCGTAAAGCAGGTAGGCCCCAAGCTGCGAATACAAAAACTGCCCCGCCAGCACCATGAACGTAATGATCAGCATCACCGGCACCGCCGCCATAAACAGATACGCGACAATCAATCGGTTCCGCAGACTCCAAAGCAGGCGGCTCCGCCCCCACCCAATCACCCGGACCAGAAGATAAATCCCCGCAAGAATCGCCAGATACTTGACGAAATTTAAAACTCCGCCCTGCAAGCCCACGGCGGACACAGTCCCGCCCGCCAGCGCCACGATAAGCGCAGCCACATCCAGCCGCGAAAGGCGACGCCAAGCTTCTCTAAATTGGTCACGAACCGCGCTCATCGGCTCCCAGGCAATCCGGACAACTTGAACAGAAGCACTACTTTACCTGAAGAACCCTCATCACACCGAAGGAAGCCATGCCACCAATAGCGGGTGACCGTGCTTTGTTATGCGCGGCGTATTTCCTCGCCAAATGCTCGAAAAATCAGAGTAGCGCCTGATCCTGCGGTTCGAACGCAAGACACGAGCCAAGCTTCTTAAAATTTACCTTGACAATTAGCTTGCAGAATGGTATAAGTTATCCCACTAAGAAGTGCGCTCTGATCGACCGCCATCCTCACACGCTAACGCCAGAGCTACCCTCAAAGCCAATCGACACACCGGTCGGCTACGGCTTCAAGCGATCGACACGCCACCAGTTGTCATCGTGAACCGACCCGACGAGGGTAGGCGAAGGACCTCAAGCTCTAATGACTCAACCCAAACCACCGCACGCAAGGCATTCGCCAACATGCCGCCGTAGCGATAAGAATTCGGAGCAAAACCTAGGCGGCTAACTCGTTTAGAATGAACACTTGCAAAAGTGTATCAAAACAAAGAACTTTAACTCCCTTTAGAATGAACACTTATGAAAAACCCATAGGGGGGTGGGGTAACTCCGATAGCAACACTTGATGACGATCCAGCTTCGATTTTCCAACAGAAACGAGCGGGTTCTCCCGACCAAGAGTCGCGGGTAGGCGAGCCGTATCGCGGCTTCATTACCTCTTTACTTCGTTACGTGATTACTTCGTTTCCGCATTCCGGACTCTGCTATGGTGCTGGCTATACGTGAAGTACACCACCATCCCGATCACCAGCCAGATGATCAACCGCGCCCAGTTGATCCATCCAAGCTTGTACATCATGTAGCCGTTGAACAGGATTCCCAGAACGGGAACGACCGGGACCCAAGGGGTCCGGAACGGCCGCGCCTGCTCCGGGTTCGTACTCCGCAAGACCATCACCGCAATGCACACAATGACGAAGGCCAGCAGCGTCCCGATATTCACCATCCGCCCGATGTCGTCGATCGGCGTGATGCTTCCCACGATCGCCGCAAGTAGGCCAACTGCCATGGTGTTCTTATAAGGAGTGCGCCACTTGGGATGAATGGCCGCAAAGAATTTCTTCGGCAACAAGCCATCATTGGCCATTGAATACAGCACGCGCGTTTGCCCCAGCAACATCACTAGCATCACGCTGGTCAGCCCGGCCAGCGCCCCCAAGGTAATGATGTGCGAAGCCGTGGTCAGTCCGCGATCCAGGAACGCCCGCGCCACCGGTGCCTCAATATTCACGTCCTGCCAGTGCACCATGCCCGTCAACACGCCCGCCACCATGATGTACAAGATCGTGCAGACCACCAGCGAAACGATGATCCCGATTGGCAAATCGCGTTGCGGATTCTTCGCTTCCTGCGCCGTCGTGGACACCGCATCGAACCCGATGTAAGCAAAGAAGATGTACGCTGCCCCAGCCCCGACTCCCGAAAATCCATAGGGCGCGAAACTGTGCCAGTCCGTCCCCCAGTTCGCCGTCGAAATGTATCGCGAGCCCAGCGCTATCACGAACAGCACCACCGAAACCTTGATCACCACGATCGTAGCGTTGAAGCTGGCGCTTTCCTTGATCCCGATGCACAAAATGAACGTGATCACCAGCGCGATGATGAACGCCGGCAGGTTAAACCCGATCTCCGCTCCAAAAAGCTTCGGCGCCGCCATCAAATCGTGAGCCCTGGCGATCAGCTCCGGCGAGTGCGCCGACATAATCGAGCTGACGCGATCCAGAAACGCCTGCGTTCCCGGTACCAGGCTGGCGTCGCCGGTCTGCGCCATCTGCCGCGCCACCAGATTTTCCGCCGTGCGCAGCGCTGTCCAGTGGTCGTACGCCAGCCACAACGGCATCTTGAGGTGAAAAATGTTCAGCAGCTCGATGAAGTGGTTCGACCAGCCCGAAGACACCGTGCTGGCCCCCATCGCGTACTCCAGCGTCAAATCCCAGCCGATAATCCAGGCAAAGATTTCGCCAAGCGTGGCATACGCGTAGGTGTACGCGCTTCCCGCCAGCGGAATCATCGCCGCAAACTCCGCATAGCACAGCGCCGCAAACGCGCATCCCAGGCCGGACAACACGAACGACAGCATCAGCCCCGGCCCCGCATAGTGCGCGCCAAGTCCAGACAACACGAAGATTCCCGCGCCGATTACGGCGCCGACGCCCAAAGCCGTCAGCTGGAACGGCCCAAGCGTTCGCCGCAAGCTATGCTCGCCGGTCTCTTTCGCTTCCGCCAGCAACGCACTGATCGTCTTCTTGGCAAACAACCCGCCCATGCGTAGCCTCCTGGTATGACCGGACTTCTCCGCTTCGTTCACCACTCAAGTGGCAAGCACCTGCGTGGCACAGGTTTCAGCCTGTGACCTCCCGAACTCGCCAAGGTGGCACAGGCATCAGCCTGTGTCCCATCCGTGGCAACGGGAGGACGCGGCTTCAGCCGCGCCGAACGGCTCAGCGAATAAAGGCTTTAGCCGCTGAGGTACCTTCCCACGCTCACCACAATGACACTGATTCGCAGTGCTTTACACCCGCGCTCGTTTCCCCACCCGCGACCACACCAAATACACGGGCACCCCGCACAACACGATCACCAAACCCGGCCAGGCCGTTTGCGTCCGGTACAGCAGCAGCACAAACATAATCGCTAAGGCCGCCACTATATACATCAGCGGCACGAAAGGGTAGCCAAACGCGCGGTACGGCCGCTCCACGTTCGGCCGCTTCACGCGCAAAACGAAAATACCCGCGATGGTCAGCGCGTAAAAAATCAAAACTGAAAACACCACATAGTCCAGCAGGTCACTGTAGAGGTTGCCGTAGGTGACCATGCCGATTGGGCTCACCTTCTGCGTGCGCAACAGAATCAGCACGATGATCCACACGCACTGGTACAGCAGCGCGCTTCCAGGTACGCCTTTTTTGTTCAGCGTTCCCGTTGAGCGAAAGAACAATCCATCCTTCGCCATCGCATAAGAAACGCGCGCGCCGGCCAGAATCAACCCGTTATTGCACCCGAACGTGGAAACGATGATCGCCGCCGCCATGATCAGCGCGCCGGCCGGACCAAAAATCGCCTGGAGCGCTGCGGTCGCCACGCGATCGTCAGGCGCGTTCTGAATCTGCTCCAGGGGCAGCGCGCACAAATACGCGAGGTTTGCCAGGCAATACAGCGTGATAACAATCAGCGTGCCGAAAGCCATCGACAACGCCACGTCGCGCTTCGGATTCTTCACCTCGGCGGCGGTAAATCCGATGTTGTTCCAGGCATCCGCCGAAAACAGTGAACCGACCTGCGCTACACCAAACGCCACGAACAAGCCGAACGCCCCGCTCGCCGCCGTAACCGTCGGAACGATCGACCGCAAGAAATTCGCGCCGGGCTCGATAGGCTGCGCGCCGCGTATGGCCCACAAGTGCGTGAAATTATCCGAAATCGCCGCGGCATTCCGCGCCACGAACACACAAAGAAAAATCAGCCCCAACAGCGACAGCGTCTTGGCGCTCGTAAACACATTCTGAATCAGCTTGCCCAGCCGCACTCCCTGCATGTTTAGAAACGTCAGAAACACGATCATGATCACGCCAACCAATTGCTGCACCGACAGGCTGATCGCATATTTGGACCCCAGCGCAATTGGCCGAACGATCCACGAATTCCCCGAAATAGCGGGAAAAATCACCCCCAGATACCGCGCAAATCCCACAGCGACAGCTGCAATCGTGCCGGTCTGAATCACCAGAAATAGCGTCCAGCCATACAGAAATCCCCACAGCGGCGAATACGCTTCGCGCAAATAAATGTATTGCCCGCCGGCGTGCGGAAACAGCGCCGCCAACTCCCCATACGAAAGCGCCGCCGAAACCGTCAGAAGTCCGGTGATGATCCACGTCAGCAGCAAACCGCCCGCCGACCCCGTCTGCCGCGAAATGTCCGCCGCCACAATGAAAATTCCCGAGCCGATCATCGACCCGACCACGATCATCGTCCCGTCGAACAAACCAATCGCGCGCACAAATCCCGGCTGCTGCGCCGCGGTCGTGCCGCGCTGTCGATACGCTTCTGTGTTTCTATCCACCATGCGCAAACATTCTCAAGCCGTTGCCGTATGGTTCGCGGCGCCTAGCGTGTCCAGATATTGCTTCGCGCGCCGCCCACGATCCGCCGCGCGTAAAACATCGCTGATCACTGCCACGCAGTCCGCTCCCGCTTGAATCACCGACGCCGCGTTTTCCAGCGCGATTCCGCCAATCGCCACAATCGGCTTATCGCTCAAATCCCGCACCCACCGGATAAACTCTGTGCCGATCACCGGGTCGGGATTCGCCTTCGACGAAGTAGCAAACACCGGCCCGACCGCAATGTAGTCCGCCGAAGTCGCTGCAGCCGCCCGAAATTGCTCGATATTGTGAGTGGATACTCCGATTAGCTTCTCGCGCCCCACTATCCCCCGCGCAGCTTCCACGTCCAGGTCATCCTGGCCCACGTGAACGCCGCTAGCGCCCGCCATGACCGCAACATCCGGCCGGTCATTCACAACGAACGAAACTCCCAGGGGAATCAACAGCGAGGCAAGGCTTCGAGAGGAACCCAACAACTGGCGGGCTGGCGCAATTTTGTCCCGATACTGCAGCAACCGGACTCCGGCATCCGCCAGTTCTTGCGCGCAATCTTGAACAGAGATGTTCAGCAATGCTGAGTCTAGTATCACATACAGCCTTGGCAGAACAAGCCGCATCGACACCTATTTTCCGTTGGTTCCCAGCAATTTCTCGATGAAATGTGTGTCGAATTTCCCAGCTGCAAAGTCGGGATCGGCCAGAATTTTGCGGTGTAGCGGAATCGAGGTCTTGATTCCCTCGATCACAAACATTTCCAGCGCCCGCTTCATGCGCCCAATGGCTTCAGCCCGGTCCCGGCCTTTCACGATCAATTTGGCGATCATGGAATCGTAGTAAGGTGGGATCACCGCATCCGCATAAGCCGCCGAATCCACACGCACGCCGGTTCCTCCGGGCGATTGGAACGTTGTGATCCGTCCCGCCGATGGCACGAACGTCTCGGGGTCCTCGGCATTGATGCGGCATTCGATGGCGTGCCCGGAAAAAGTCATCTCCCCCACGGCGTCTTCAAGCCGCTCCCCTGCCGCGATGCGAATCTGCGCTTTGATCAGGTCCACGCCGGTAACCAGCTCCGTCACCGGGTGCTCCACCTGAATGCGCGTATTCATCTCGATAAAATAGATCGAGCCGTCTTCATCCATCAGGAATTCGACGGTGCCGGCGTTGGTGTAGCCGATCTTCTCCAGCGCCCGCACCACTTTGGCGCCCAGCTCTTTCCGGCGTTTGGGGTCCATCGCCGGAGACGGCGATTCCTCCAGCAGCTTCTGGTGCCGCCGCTGAATGGTGCATTCCCGTTCGCCCAGGTGAATGACTTTGCCATGCTGGTCGCCCAGCACCTGAAACTCGATGTGCCGGGGATGCTCGATGAACTTCTCCGCATAAACGTCGGGCGTCCCAAAAGCCTGCTGCGCCTCGCTCCGCGCCGTCTGGTACATCGCCAGCAGCTCTTCCTGCTTGCGAACGATGCGCATCCCCCGCCCGCCGCCGCCGGCAACCGCCTTCAAAATCAGTGGAAATCCAATTTTCGCCGCTTCCTTCGCGAGCTGATCCTCGCCCTCGACAACCCCGTCGCTGCCGGGAACGGTTGGCAGCCCCGCAGCCTTAACCTCACGGCGCGCCCGGTCCTTCTCCCCCATGATTTCAATCACTTCAGCCGTCGGGCCGATGAAGGTTATTTCCGACGCTTCGCAGACCTTGGCGAAATTGGCATTTTCGGAAAGAAATCCATATCCAGGATGAATCGCATCCACGTTCGTAATTTCCGCGGCGCTGATTACTTGCGGAATATTCAGGTAGCTTTCGCTGCTCCGCGGCGGACCGATGCAAACCGCCTCGTCGGCAAACCGCACGTGCAGCGAATTCCGGTCTGCCTCGGAATACACGGCCACCGTCGAAATGCCCAGCTCTTTGCACGCACAGATGACTCGCAGGGCGATTTCCCCGCGGTTGGCGACTAGGATTTTCTGGAACATAGGCAGGCGGCGCCGGCTACTTCTTCCGGCTCGGACGGATGCCGAACAGCGGCTGCCCGTATTCGACGGGCTGTCCGTTTTCGACGAAGATGCGCAACACTTCGCCGCTGATATCGGATTCGATCTCGTTCATAAGCTTCATGGCTTCCACGATACACAGGGTCTGCCCGGTTTCGACGTATCCGCCAATTTTCACGAAGGCCTCGGCGCCCGGGCTAGGCGAGCCGTAGAACGTGCCCACGATCGGCGACTTCACCAGGTGCAGGTCGTCGCTCGCCCGCGCCTCAGGGGCGGACGAAGAAGGCGCGGGGGTCGCCGGTGGAGGCGAAGCAGGTTGGGCATTCGAGCTTCCGCTTGCAACAATGATTTCCGGCGCGGCCAGCTGCCGCGGAACGCCAATCACCGTCCCGGCAGACGGCTTCTTCAGCCGGATCTTCAGATCGCCATGCGCGTATTCGAACTCCTCGAGGTTGTGCTCGCTCATGTAGCGAAGCAATTGCTCGATATGCTGGAGTTCGGGGGTCCCTATCGCGGGGCTGGCAGTCGGTTTCGAGGGCTGTTTACGTTTCATGCCTTTGTTAAATCTCAATGAGATCCCGCGGAATGCGGGTGAGTACTTCGGTCTTCCCTGCGTGCACCGCTACGTCATCTTCGATCCGGATTCCCCCAACGCCCGGCACGTAAACACCCGGCTCGATCGTGATTACGTTCCCCGGCTGCAGGGTTTGCTTCTGTCCCTTGGCCACCCGGGGATCCTCGTGCACTTCCAGCCCAAGCCCATGCCCGGTGCTGTGCACGAAGTACCGATCGAGGCGGTAACCGGCTAAAACTGTCCTGGCCGCAGCGTCCACGTCCCCGCAGCTAACCCCAGCCCTTACTGCTCCGATGGCCGCCGCTTCGGCTTCCTGGACTGCCTTGTGCCACTGTCTAATCTTTGCGGATGCTCGCCCCACCACCACGGTGCGCGTTATGTCGCTGCAATAGTGCGCGAGTATAGCACCCAGGTCCAGGACGACCAATTCATTTTTCCTCAATCGTTTGGCGCCGGCCCGCGCATGGGGAAACGCCGAACGCTCGCCGAAAGCCACAATCGTCTCGAACGCCGGACCCGACGCCCCCAGTTGCCGCATCTGGTATTCGATCTCCGCCGCGATCTCCAACTCGCGCACTCCGGGCTTCAAAAGCTTCAACGCACTCTCGAGAACCTTGCCGGCCAGGATAGCCGCCAACCGCATCTTCGCGAGTTCCCGCGGGTCTTTCCGGCTGCGTAACTCCTCGACAAGGCCCGCCGAAGGTATCCAGCGCGTTCGCGCTCCCCCAGCCTTCCGCATCGCCGCAAGCTGCCCAACGGTGACGTGCGACGCGTCGAATCCCACCTTGCCGCCGCCTGCACTCTTCAGAAAATCACCGGCCGCCGCCACCAGAGACCCGCGCTGCTGGACGATGCCCACCCCCGCGGTCTCCTCCCGGGCTTGCGACATAAAGCGCCCGTCGGTGATCAGCGTCGTCCCGCGCCGTGAAACGACCAGCGCCCCGGAATCCCCCGTGAAGCCCGTCAGGTAGTACCAGCTCGCTGGTCGCGTGATCAACAAGCTGCCCAGCCGGCTTTTGCCAAGCCGCGCTAGTACTGCCCGCCTGCGCCGTGCGAAAGGAGTAGTCATAAACGAATCGAGGAGACCGCAGTCTCCTCGATTTGGCCCTTATTTGGAAGTGATCTGAAAATTGCTTCTCTATCAAGCCGCCGGAATGATGCGTGGCGTCAGGAAAAAGAGCAGTTCGGATGTATTCACGCTGGTGGTGTTGCGTTTGAACAGGTTTCCGATGATCGGCAGGGTGCCCAGGACCGGCACATAGTTGATACTGACCTGTGTCTGGGTCACGATGACCCCGCCCACGACGATGGTTGCGCCATCGGCGACGGTAACTTTGCTTTCCGCGGACTGAGTATCCAGTGCCGGGACTCCCTCAATGCGCGGGATACCGTTGTCGATCTGGGTGTTTTCCACCACGACGTCCATGTAAACCGTACCTTCCGCCGTAATCTGCGGCGTAACCTGAAGCATCAGGACGGCGTCGACGTATTGCACGGAGATGGTGTTGTTGATGGTGGTCTGAATAGGAATCTTGACGCCCTGTTTTACGGTCGCCTTCTCATTGTTCTGCGTGATGATACGCGGCTTGGAAAGCAGCTTACCTACGCCCTTGGACTCCGCGGCGGTAATGAAGAAGTCCACCGCAAAGTTCGGAGACCGTTGAGAGAAGCCGAAACCGCTGGTCGGTGTACCCGCGCCAAGGTTGGTATTCAGCGGGATACCCGAGGTTGCCCCGTTGCCCGTGGTTTGGCCAGTTGTTACGGTGACCGGCGAAGGCGGAAGTCCAGCTCCCGTGGTTACGCCGCTGGCGCCGACTTGCGGAGCGCCGCTAAACAGCGAACGCCCGCCGGTGGTAGTTCCGGCAAATCCAAACTCTGAACCGATGTCCAACGCGAAAGATCGCGTGGCCTCGACTACCCGGGCTTCGATCTCCACTTGCTGCGACTTGCGGTCCAGCTGATGAATGAGGTTGTCAATGTTCGGGATGACCGACGGGATGTCCCGAATAATCAACTGGTTCGAGCGGACGTCAAACAGCACGTCGCCTCGCGTGGTCAGGAATTTCTTCAGAACCGGGGCCATCAGGTCGGCCTTGGCATAGCTCAGTACGCGAGTCACGGTGATCATGTCCTGCGCGTCGTTTTGCGCCTTCCGGAGATCGCGGGCCGTCTCCGCTTCCTTCTTGATGGTGTCCAGGGTCGCGATGCGCAAGACGTTGCCGTGCAATTGCTTGTCGAGACCGTTGTTCTGCAGCACGATATCGAGCGCCTGATCCCAGGGAACCTCGTCGAGAACGATTGTGAGGGTACCCTTCACGTTGGGATCGAGCACCACGTTCAGGCCGCTGATTTCGTGAATCAGGCGGAAGAAATCCCGGAGATCCACGTCCTTCAGGTTCACAGAGATGGGTTCGCCGCTGTACCTGGATGGTGCTCCAACGGTCGCCGCAGCATTACCTGCCTGCTGCGTCGCCTGTTGTGCCGCTTCCTGCGCTGCGACGGGCCGCGCGGGTTCATCTTTCCCGCTGTAAGATGCCAAAACGAATGAGGGCTGGGTCAGTTCGCTAGGCAACGCGAAGCGAGGAACTCGGAGAACTTTGCTGGAAACCTGCTTGGAAACACGCGCCGGCACCACGCGGGGCGCGGACATGTCGTAATGGAAGTTGGGGTGCGTCTTGGGAGCGTCCTGTGATGTGGTGGTCGTGGTTGCCACGGGCGCTTCCACTGGGGATTCCGGCAGCATGTCGAACGAAATCACCACCGTCTGTCCATCGCGCAAAATCTGGTAGGGCGCCGCAGCGGTCAAATCCACGACTACGCGCGCGACGTCTGGCCGAAACTGCCCCAGGCGTACACCACGGACTGGCGCCGAAACACCGGGGATAACGGATTTCTGCACCGCCAACCGCGTGCCGCTGAAGTCCAGCACCAGGCGTTCGGGATTCTGCATCCGCGACGTTCGGACCTCCGAGCGGCCCGCGCCTTCGACGCGCACGCTGGCGCGCTGAGACACTTGGGTGACCGCCACGCTGGAGATCACCGCCGCCGTTGCGGTCGCGCCCGCGGGCTCCTGGGTCTGAGCGAACGACGGTGCTATCGTCATCGTTGTCGCCGCGAATATCAGGCAGCCAATTCGAAAGGCCGGCCGGTTCGTCTTCATTGCTGTTCTCCTGCACTGGCGTAGATTCTCTTATTTACCTGGCGTTCCACGGGCTTTCCGAAAGCGTCCTTGCCCAGTTCATGGAACGAAACTCCATCCATGGCAATCTTTTCCACGCGACCGTCATAGAGCTGGTCGCCTTCGCGCAAGAAATAGGTCCGCGCCTGCGGGTTGGATACCACCGCGATCATTCCGTTGGAGGACTTCACGATTCCGTCCAGCCGCAGCGTGCTCACCTGCAGTCCGGCTTTCCCTGGCGGAAGATTTTTGCCCGCATTCAAGTCTTTGTTGCGGTTGACCAGCGACTCAAACGGATCGCGCCGTGCGGATTTTTCGGCGTCCGAGGACGCCGCCGCGTCAGCCGCGGGGGCCGCGGCTTCCACGGGCTTCCGGGGGGCCGGCTTGACCCTTGGTTTGACGGTATTCTTCGGCGCATGCTGCGAGGTCTTGGCCGCCGGAGGAGCCACACTCGACCCGCCCGCCGGATTGGCCTGCGCAAGCAAGCTGGAGCAGCCTGCCGTCAGCAAAATCCCAACCATCAATGTGTTCACAGAACGCATAGTTCGCTCATTCCGCTTACATCTTTCCAGCAGGCTGGGCCTTCGCACCCGCGGCTGCGGGAGCGGCGCCTGTATCAGCCGGCTTGGTGAAAAAAGTTGTTGCGGTAAAGATTCCGGAAACCGAGGTGCCTGGGCGCATCGGATACTTTCCGGCCTTTTGGCCAGAGGCATCCTCAAAGTCCAGATCTCCCACGTTGATGATTCGCGACAGACGGCTCAAGCGCGCAAAAAAGTCCAGAATGTTGAAGTACGGACCGTCCGCTTGAATTTCGAACGGCATGTCGTAGTGGTATTCGCGGGCCACCACGGGTTGCGCCGTCAAACGTCGAATCTGCACGTTCGAAGCGACCGCGGCGCCCTCCACCAGGCGGATGAATTCGTCGACTTCTTTCTCTTCCGGCACGATGGTCTTCAAAGTCTCCAACTGCTTGGAGAGCGCGTCCATCTGGGACTTCAATTCTCCGTAACGCTGCCGGTAAACCTGAAGCTGGGTGACTTCCTGATTGAGCTCCGAGCGTTGCCGAACGGCTTTATCGACCTCATCGCGCTCTTGCGCAACCGGCGACAACGGCACGTAAACCCCAACGACCACCAGCACTACGGTGATGGCCACCGCCAGCAAGCCCTGCATGATCACCGACATATCGCGAAGTGGATTGGCCATGTCTTTACCCTACCTTCGGCCGAGCGGCGCTTGGCGCCGGCTGCGCCGGGGCGCTGGCAGGCTTGGCTTGCGCGTGCGGCGGCGCAGGTCCGCCCGCGGGCGGCGGAGTAATTTCGGCGGAGAGTTCGAACATAAACGTTTGCACCGCCGTATTCTTGTCGTCCTGCTTCGATTCCTTGATCTCGATCTTGGAGAAGTATCCGGAACGTTTCAGCGCGGTGATGAAGTTCGCCACGCCGTTGACGGATGCAGAAGCACCGTCAATAGTCAAGGTATTCCCCTTGCGGATCATCGAGATAAGCCACAAGTTCTCGGTACGCGCCACGGTGCTGGCGATCTCATCCAGGAGTTCCGTGCCGCCGGTGCGGTCCCGCTGCAACTGCTCGATCGTCGAAACACGCTGCTGCAAAACTTGCTTCTGCTTCTCAAAGGCCTCGACCTGCTGCTTCACCTGCTCGAGATCGGTCTTCTGCGCCTGCAATTGCTTGATGCGCGTGTTCTCGTCGTTTAACTGCCTTTGCCACGAGTAATAGAGGTATCCGAGGATCAGGGCGCCGAACAAAACGCCTGCGCCAACGAACAGCGCCGGAAGAGCCGCTCCGGTATCCACCGGGCGGCGTGACGCCTTCGGTTTGGCTTGTCCGAGAAGATTTATTCGGATCATGGCTAGTCAAAGCTCCTCAGCGCCAGCCCCACGGCAATCGCGAGCCGCGGCGCCATTTCGCGAATCGTGTCGTCGCTGTGCTTGCCCGGATTCACCAGCACTCTTCGGAACGGATTCAATTCCTCGACCGGCATGGCGAATTCTTCGCGGAGCAGATCGACAAGCCCAGGAACGCGCGCGGTACCGCCGGCAACCACGATGCGCTGAATGTTCTCGCCGCTCGCGGTAGCCCGGAAGAAGTCGAAGGTCTTCTGGATTTCCAGGGTCAGGATGTCGGAAACGCTGCGTAGAATCTGCTGCTTCTGCTCGTCGGTCACGCTGGGGAGCGTCTCGCCCTTCTTCAGGCGCTCGGCGTCCTCGTAGCTGAGGTCCAGTTCCTTTTGCAGCGCGTCGGTGAATTGGTTGCCGCCGACGCTAACGTCGCGGGTGAACAACGGTATGCCGCCACGAACGATATTGATGTTCATAACGCTGGCGCCGATGTTCAACAACGCCACCGTCTGCCCCGCATCCGGTTCGTAGTTCATTTCGAAGCAGTTCTGCAATCCGAAGGCGTCGATATCCACGACCACCGGCGTCTTCCCAGCCTGCGCGAGCACGTTGGTATGGTTCAGAATCTTGTCTTTCTTGACCGCCACCAGCAGCACGTCCATCTGCGCGTCCATCGATTCCAGAAGCTGATAGCTCAGGTTCACGTCCGCGATGTCGAACGGAATGTGCTGGCTGGCTTCCGACGGAATCCGGTCATAAAGCTCTTCCTCGGTCATCAGCGGCAGTGGAACGCGCTTGACGATCACCGAATGTCCGGAAACCGAGGTGGCCACATTCTTGGTCTTGATCTTTTCCGCATCGAAAATCTTGCTGATGGCGTTGGCCACTTGGGGCGCATCCATGATCGCGCCGTCCACGACGGTATCCTGCGCCAGCGGCTCCATACCGAAACTTACCAGTTCGTAGCCCGCTTTGGTGGATCGCAGCTCAACCGCCTTGATCGAGCTGGACCCGATATCCAGGCCCACCAGTTGCTTGTTTTTCCGCCCGCCCAGTAACCACATATCGCGGCCTCTTTCCCTGTCGCCCTGCGAGATTAGCGGCGCCTAACGTGCGCCTGACTCATCTTGCGTTCCATCCAGCGATCCAGGATGGTCTTTCGTAGTTTCCAACGATTGCCCAGCTTGAACGCGGGAATCTCGCCTTCGGTGATGTATCGGTACAGCGTATCCGGTGAGATACCCAGATACTGCGACGCTTGCCGCACATTCATCACTTCACGCGATTCATTCACGAGGAACGCTACCCTGGCGCCCGATCACGCCCAAAACTTGAAACCACCCGGTGCACCCCTCCCGACACAGCGGAACCGCGAGGGCGCGCCCTGTGCTAGCGTTTATGACATCGCGTTACCGGGAGGGTCAAGGAATTCTCTGCCGCAGTTGTCCTAAGAATACGGGTAGTTTCAGGTAGTTGTTGGGTATTTATGGTATGACCCTCTATATATAGCGTAGCAAGTCTCTCAGTACCACAATTGGTTGAACTTTTGGCTGCTTTCGCCCTGCTCGTTGGGACGGTTATCACTTGAAGTCACGCGCTCCGCCGTGGGATCCGCGCGAACGGAGATTTCTTGTAGTTTTCTTCGATCCGCCGCACCTGCTCGGCGCTGATCTTCACAAACTCAAACCCATACAATTGCCCCAGTTTGTGCCGCACCTGCGCCGACACCTTGCCACCGGCCACAGGCTCCACTTCCACAACGTCTCCCACCCGTAACAAACCGTTGGCCATGGCCGACATGCCTGCTTCGCTGAGTTCGACGCTCACCCCAGTAAAGGATGAACCTCCTTCGTACCGAATGGTGAGCGACTCGCTGCAGCGGTAGCGAGGGCTGCGCCGCCTGTCTTGCCCGCTGGTCGCCGCCGCAGGCGTGCCGAGGGAATTGTTTCCACTGTTCATAAGCAGACCTCAACGATCGATATCGGCAAGATTCGAACTTTCCTTCACTGCTTGGGGCTTGCGGGATTAGGACCCAGCAGAAGACCGGATCGGGCCTTTCGGTTGGATTTGGCTCGTGCCAAATAGAGGTATGGCGCTGTCGTTGGAATGTAGGTGCTAGTCTGCGGAGAGTTTCGCTCGATTGCGGCCGCTTACAAGTTCAGGCTTTTCCAAAGGGCGTTGACCCGCGCTTTCGTCGCGTCGTCCATCAAAATCTCATCTGGCCACGGCCGCGTAAACCCTTCGGTGGCCCACTTGCGCGTGGCGTCGATTCCCATCTTCGATCCATAGTCCTGCATGCGCTGCGCGTGATCGAGGGTGTCCACCGGGCCGAGAACAAATTGCACGTCACGCTCGGGGTCGATGGCGCACAATGCCTTCCACACCACTTCCCGGTAGTTGTGCACCTCCACGTCGTGATCTACAACCACGATCAGTTTCGTGAACATGGCCTGCCCCAGCGACCAAATCGCATTCATGATTTTTCGCGCGTGGCCCGGATAGGACTTGCGGATCGCGACGATCATCAAATTGTGAAAAATTCCTTCCGCCGGCATCGCTACGTCGGCAATCTCCGGATACTGCATCTTCATCACCGGCAGAAACACGCGTTCAACCGCGTGGCCCATAAAATAATCTTCCTGCGGCGGCGGTCCGACCACGGTCGTCAAGTAAATCGGTTCCTTGCGGTGGGTGATGCACTCCACATGAAAAACCGGGAACTCCCCTTCCAGTGAATAAAATCCGGTGTGGTCGCCGAACGGCCCCTCGGTGCGCATTTCGTTCAGGCTTACATACCCTTCCAGGACGATCTCGGCATTCGCCGGCACTTCCAGATCGTTCGTCTCGCACTTCACCATCTCTACGGGCTCGCGCCGCAAAAATCCGGCGAACATCATCTCGTCGAGGTCTGGCGGAATCGGCAGCATTCCCGCGAGGGCCGTCGCCGGATCGGCGCCGATGGCCACCGAAACGGGGATGCGCCCGTCCGGATTCGCCGCGCGTGCCCGCCGGAAATGCTCCGCGCCATGCTTCTGCGTCTGCCAGTGCATTCCGGTGGTGCGCTCGTCGTACACCTGCATGCGGTACATCCCGACGTTGCGCTTGCCCGTTTCGGGATTGCGCGTAAACACCAGAGGGAACGTGATGAACCGCCCGCCGTCCTGCGGCCAGCACTTCAAGATCGGAAAATCGAAGAGGCTTACGTCCCTGCCCGTGCGCACCACTTCCTTGCAATCTCCATCCTTTACGGTCTTCGGGAAAAACGATCCCAGCTCCGCCAATTTCGGCAGCATCTTGATCTTGTCGAACAAGCCCTGCGGCGATTCCATCGCCAAGAATCCCTTGATGCGGTCCGCCACTTCTTCGAGCCGCTCTACCTCGAAGGCCAATTCCATTCGCCGCACGCTCCCAAAGGTGTTTACCAGCAGCGGTACGCGTGAGCCCTTCGGCTTCTCAAACAGCAACGCCGGTCCAACGCTATTCGCCTTGCGATGGGGATCGCGAGCGATTCGCTGGGTAATCTCTGTAATCTCCAGAACCGGGTCCACCTCCGCCCGCACCCGCGTCAGCTCGCCCTCCTTTTCCAGCTTCCGCACGAACTCCCGCAAATCCCGATACGCCACGAATCCTCCTGATACACAACCAACCGGCGGGCACCCGAACGCAAAACTGTAGCACGAGTGTCAGCGAAGCTCGGCGTTCCAGAGGATCGCGTACGGGCACGGCAGTGCCGTGCCCCTACCGGCAGGCAACGCAGCGCCGATGTTTCCCTCGTCTGTGGCTCGCTCCAGTTCTTTCCGTTTAACCGTGCACATTCATCCCGCATCCAACCCGCGTATCAAAAAAATTGCCGTGGTCCCCAAACCCGGCGCCGATTTTGAAATCCAGGAACGCGACATCCCCACGCCCGGCCAGGGCCAAGTGCGCATCAAAGTCCAAGCCTGTGGCGTTTGCTTCAGCGATCACATAGCAAAAGACGGCCTGATGCCCTGGATTCAATACCCGCGCTCACCAGGGCATGAAATCGCCGGCGTCATCGACGAAGTCGGCCCCCAGGTCACGTCGTGGAAAGAAGGACAGCGCGTCGGAGTAGGCTGGCACGGCGGCCACGATTTCACCTGCTTGGATAAAGTCAACGAAGCCTACAACCGCATGACCAGCGGCAAAGCTCAATTTCGGGTCGTTCTGACGATGTAATTGGCCGGGAGCGGGCCGGCGCCGGGCTTTACTGACTCGCGGCGCGGGCTAACTGCCGCCAGGTGATGAGCTTAATGTTTTGCTCTTGAAGCAACCGGCGGAACTCGTCGCTGGTAAAGAAGTCGAAATCACGCTGGCGCCAGGCCGCTCCCCAGGTGTCGCGCTCGCGGGTGGCGGCTTTCATTTCGTCATCCGCGAACGCGAGGTGAATGACGAATTCGCTGACGCCCGGCTTAAGATTTTTCAGCGCGGTCTTGTAAAATTCACCCCACTTTCCCGGCGGGACGGAAGGCGCGATGGTAACTGTATGATCGAGCACGATGTCGTCTCGCGTGAGGCTGGATTCCAGATAGGGGTTTTCCGCAAACCAATCGCGGGTGACAAAAACGGGAAGTTTGTACGCGTGACCGAGTCGAAGGAAGACTTCAAAAAGTTCCTTGCCGGTATTGATCAGCCGGTATTGATGAGAATCCAAATGCGTGGGACGTATCCCCATCGCGTAAGCGCGCTCTATTTGCGCTCGCAGTTCTAGTTCCGCGTCCTTCGGATCGATGTGCGTGTCTCGCGACCAATCGTGGTGAAAATAGCCGTTCTCGTCCACCAGGCTCGTGACCTTGTCTCTTGGCGCTACTGGCCCCCAACGGTAATAGACACGCTCGCTGGTCAGCGTAAGGTGCAAACCAAAATCGATCTCGGGATGGGTCTTCGCGTAGTCCGCTATCTCTGGAAACCACGGGCAGGGCACCATAATGCTGGCGGAGTTGACGAGACCAGTGTCGAGGGCCTTGATCGTTGCCGCATTCACCGAATGCGTCACGCCCACGTCGTCGGCGTGAACAATGAGCAGCTTGGCATCACGCGGGAAGCCAAGTTTCTCCGCGAGAGACTTGTCCACTCCCTGCGCCCGCGCCTCAATGCCCACGAAAGCGAGCAGGAGCAAGACTCCCGCGTGCTTTGCATTCCTCAACATTCTTCCTCCGCCCACGAGTGCCAAGGCTTCAGACGCAAAACAACAACAGATATATTCACGATTATGGTGTAGCGAGCGGTTTGTAAATAAGACCGATGACTGTTCCGATGATAGTCCACTGGACGAAGTAAGCCACGGCCTGTCCCAGAGCTAGTTTCAGCCCGATGTTCAGGTTCACGTAGTTGTGCAGCACAAATGCGCAAACCACGAAAATGCCAATGAGAACGCCGAAGCGCGCTCCTTCCATAGGGCTCGATCCGCCCAGATGTATCATTGCGAAAATCATGGCGACAGCCAGGATCGATATGAAAGTTGAGCCTAAGCTGATCGGCATAACAGTCATCATTGCTTCCTTAGATCGGAATACCGCCGGGTACTTGTGGGCTTCATTGATAAGAGCTGGCACCAGCCAAAACAATAAGAAGCCAAAGGCAAAAGACGCGACCGTGCCACCAAGCGCGGCCAGCCCTAGACTTGAATAGTTCATTTGCACTCCTTTACCAATTGCGGATCAAAATCACAGTCGTTTCGGCAGGACCGGTTCGCCCAAACAATGATGATTTTGGCAGGGCAAGATCAGGGCAAGATATTGGGACTTCTCTTTGCGTTAAGTCTCTTCCTATCTGGCCCGATCCAATCGAAACGCCGCCGCCTGAAAATCCCCTCGCAAGTCCAAATGCACGCCGTTGTGCATCCACCAGTCCCCCGAAGCACTCTCGGGCGTCCCCGGCAACGCCTTGCCCTCAATCCAGCCAAGTTTGTACTCCGCCTGCGGATCGAGTCCCTGCAACTCGAGCAAGGGGAATCCGCGCCCTTCCTCGGTGGCGTTCGCAAAGGCAAACACCACCGCCTGGCTTTTGTCTCCGGCAACCGATTCGGTCGCGTAAAACTTGCTTCCGTCGCGCGGGCTGATCAATCGATAGAGATCGCCCTGCACGATCGTTTTCTGCACCGCGTGATACGCCGCTATCAACCGCTTCGCCGTGGCAAAATCCTCCGGCGTCCATTTGTTCAGATTCGCGCCGATCCCCAGCGAGGCATCCATCGAGCTCAGCATTCGGTACGTGAGCGAAGTGGTGCGATGGTTGTTGAGCCAATGAGGCGAGTCCGTAACCCAAGCCATCATGATCTGCGGCGTGTACGCATAGCTAAATCCATCCTGCATCGTGAGCCGGTCGAACGGATCGGTATTATCCGAGGGCCACACCTCATCGGTGTAGCGCAAAATCCCCAGATCGACGCGCCCGCCTCCACCTGAGCAACTTTCGATCTCGATCTTGGGATGTTTCTTCCGCAAATCCGCCAGAATCGCATACAGATTCCGGATGAACTCCACGTACACGCGTTTCTGCTCGTCCACCGGCACCGCGTCCCAACCCGGCTCCGCCCAGTTGCGGTTGTAATCCCACTTCAGAAACGCGATGTCGTTTTCCGACAGCAGCTTGTCCAGAAATCCCTCGACGTAATCGCGCACGTCCGGCCGCGCCAAATTCAGCACCAACTGGTTGCGCGATTCCGAGCGTGGCCGCCCCGGAAAATTCAAAACCCAGTTTGGATGCTTTCGATACAAATCCGAATCCGGATTCACCATCTCCGGCTCGACCCACAAACCAAAATCCATTCCAAGTGAATGCACTTTGTCGATCAGGGGCTTCAAACCGCGCGGAAATTTCTGTGAATTGACATACCAGTCGCCGAGTCCCGCGTGATCGTCTTTGCGCTGCCCAAACCAGCCGTCGTCCATAACAAATCGATCTACGCCGATGGACGCCGCTTTCTCAGCGATGGCCATCTGCCCCGCTTCATCCACACGAAATTCCGTAGCCTCCCAGGAGTTGTAAATGACCGGCCGCGGCTTGGGATCGGGCGCGTGCGGCAAAATGTGCGCGATCTCAAATTTGTGCAGCAGGCGGGAAGCTCCACCCAATCCGTGATTCGAATATCCGCCGTAAAAAATCGGCGTCTCCAGACGTTCGCCCGGCTTCAATTCGTAGCCAAAATCAAAGGGATTGAATCCGCCGGTCACGCGCACCGCATCCAGCTGCGTCTTTTCGACGGTGATCCGCCAAGATCCCGACCACGCGAACGCCCCAAACCAAACCTCCCCGTGCTCTTCGCCCGCCGAAAACGGTCCGACACTGTTCTGGCTGTCGTCCCGCGAAATCGCAAACCACGGATTCGCCTGGTGCCCGGTTGTGCCCCGGCGGCTTTCGATCACCCGCTCGCCGCCCTGAATGGGTTCCTGGTTCAGCGTCCACTCGCCCGCCCAGCGCCCCGTCAAATAGCTCAACGTGTAGCGCCCCGCGGGCAAAGTCCACTGCGCCGCCGCAGCCTGCTCGACCACCACCGGCTGCTTCTCCCGATTTTCAATTACCGCCGACCGCGCCAGAATCCCGCTCTCCGCATCCATCGAGTAGCGCAGCGTCACATAAATCTCGCGCGAAACATCCTTCAACAGAATTTCGAACGCGCCCGCCCCGACTGGTTTGCCGCTGACAAAATGTAAAACCAAATCGCGATTCCCATCCGCAAACGTCACCTTCAGCGCCGCCTCCGTAAACAACCCGGCCCCCCAACTCGCATACTCCTGCGGCGTAGTCGTATGCGGCGAATCAAACGAAGCCACCTCCGGGAATGAATGCGGGGCAGCAATCGCGTCGTGCGCACCCAACCGAGCACCCCAGTACAGCGGCTGCAACTCTCCCCGCTCGTTCACGCCAAAAGCATAAGTGGAATTGCCGCCATCGAGCCGAAACACCTGCGAGGTCTGGCCGAAGCAAGCCCCGGCACCAACCAAGCCAAGCGCTACGAACGCAAGAGCGCGAAAAATCAAGCAAACGTGTACTGTAAAGGGTTTTTTCATGGCGCCGTATCCTAACATTCGCCCTAGGCCCATGTCTTGCGAAGTGCTCTTGTAGCGGTCGCTTTCCGAAGCGGGCGGTTTGACTTACGTTAGGCGCCTGCTATTCGACAGCGCGGTTGACCTAGGCCGGAGTCCACGGATCAAGTAGTGCCCCGCCAAATCCGGAGAAATCGTCGACGTTCCGAGTTACCAGCGTAACTTGGTGCACCACCGCGGTCGCAGCCAGAAAACAATCCATCACGTTCATGCGCCGCCCCCTCGCCTCACTTGTCGCCATCAGTTGTCCCCACATTTCCGCAATCTCTTCATCCACCACCAGAATTCGACTCTCGAATCTTTCCGCCAATTGTTCCCGAACCCATGCCTCGAGGCGTTCCCTGCGCGCGCTCGCCGCCAGTCGGTGCACACCGATGCGCAGTTCCGCCAGGGTGATCACGCTGATAAATAAGTCGTCCTCGTCCGCGTCATGCAACCACCGCACGACGCTCATATTCGGCTGGGGCTTTGCCAGCTCTGACACGACGTTGGTGTCCAACAGGAATCTCACAAGTCAATTTTTCGCGGGAGGTCTTTCAATCTTTCTGTCTCTAAACTCGATCCGCGGAGCGGCGACGCGAGGAGGAATTCAGCAAGGGTCTCCCTGCGCCTCGTCTTACGCCTCCACTCGTCCGCCGACACGACAACAACGGCCTCTTTCCCGTGCCGGGTTATGTGTTGCGGCCCCGTAGTCTGCGCTTTCTCAATGACTTCGCTTAGCTTGGCCTTGGCCTCTGCCACAGTCCAACTGCTATCGCCCATAGGTCCACCTCGCTGTCGAAGTTTATAGTCATATTAGTCATTATAGTCAGATATTCTCGCGATGGCAACAGCGGAGCCCCGTTCGGATTCTCGCAGCATCAGGCCGGCGGTAGTATCCTGAGACCATCGTGATGAACCGCGTTTACCTCGATCACAACGCCACCACGCCCGTCGAGCCTGAAGTCCTCGACGCGATGCTGCCCTACTTTTCTGGCGACTACGGTAATGCTTCGTCTATCCACACTTTTGGACAAAAGGCGCGCTCGGCCGTCGAAACTGCACGCGAACACGTTGCCGCCCTGATCGGCGCGCGTCCCCAGGAAGTTGTCTTCACCAGCGGCGGTACGGAAGCCGACAACCACGCCATCTTCGGTATCGCCGAGGCCGCCAAGGTTCCCGCTCACATCATCACGACCGCGATCGAACACGAAGCGGTACTCAATACTTGCCAGGCGCTCGAAAAGCGCGGCGTCTCGGTAACGTATCTTCCCGTCGACGCCGAAGGACGGATCGATCTCTCCGCTCTTCGCGAGAATTTAAAGCTGCATTCCGAAACCGCATTGATCACCGTCATGCACGCCAACAACGAACTCGGCACCGTGCAGCCGCTCGAGGAAATTGGCCGCATCGCCAGCGAAGCGGACGTGTACTTTCACACGGACGCCGTCCAGTCGGCGGGCAAAGTTCCGATCGACGTGAACGCAATGAAGATCGATTTGCTGTCGCTATCTGGTCACAAGTTCTACGCGCCAAAAGGCATCGGCGCGCTGTACATCCGCGGCGGCACGCGCCTGCGCCAGCTCCTCTACGGCGGACATCACCAGCGCGGCTTCCGTCCGGGCACGGAAAACGTCGCCGGCATCGTCGGCCTGGGCAAAGCTGCACAAATCGCGAAGGCATCTCTCGCCGAAGAGACTAAGCGGGTCTCGGCGTTGCGAGACACGCTGGAGCGGACGCTCTTGCAGCGCGTCCCCGATTCCCGCATCAATGGAGGCGGAGCGCCACGCACGCCGAACACGGCCAACATCCTATTTCCCGGAATCGAGGGGGAAGCGCTCGTCATTGCGCTCGATCTGAAAGGCCTGGCCTGCTCCACTGGCGCGGCATGTTCCTCCGGCGCCGTCGAACCGTCGCACGTTCTGACCGCTATCGGCCTGCGCGCCGACGAAGCTCGCGCCAGCCTGCGCTTCAGCCTCGGCCGCCACACCACCGCCGCCGACATCGATTTCGCACTGCAGGCCATCCCCGCCGCCGTGGCCCAGCTCCGCGAACTCTCCCCCACCTACCGCAAGGAAGCCAAAGCCGAGGCCCATTCATGATTCCCATCATCTCGCGTGGGCCCAAGAGGCGGTGTCATTCTGAGGCCATCCGACGAGGATGGACGAAGAACCTCAACATCACGATGACTGGCGCGTTTCATTCGTCGTCATACGCTAAACTAGAATGCGCATGACCACCGAAACCCAATTCGACGCCCTGCCGGTTCGTGACGAAATCTCGACCGGCCTCGTCGCCGTCGCCATGTCCGGCGGGGTCGACAGCTCCACCGTCGCCGCGCTGCTCCAGGAACAATCGCGGCCGGTCATCGGCCTGACCATGCAGCTCTGGAATCAGCGCCGCCTGCCTGAATTGCAAGGCGACGGCCCAGCACAGCATCGCTGCTGCTCCCTCGACGATGTCTACGACGCCAAGCGCGTCGCACAACACCTGAACTTCCGGCACTACGTGGTCAACTTCGAGCAGCAATTTGAAGCTCGCGTCGTGCGCCCGTTCGTCGAGCAATATCTTTCCGGGCGCACGCCGATCGCCTGCACCAACTGCAATACCGACGTGAAGTTCGAGCCGCTGTTGCGCATGGCGCGTCAAATAGGAGCCGAGCGCCTCGCTACCGGCCACTACGCTCGCATCCGTCGCAATGAAGAAACACAGCGATGGGAGCTTTTGCGCGCGCGGGACGACAGCAAAGACCAATCTTATTTTCTCTGGGGACTCACGCAGGAACAGCTCGCGCGTAGCGAATTCCCTCTCGGCGAGCTCACCAAGGAGGAAGTCCGCGCGGCCGCCCGCCGAGTGAATCTTCCGGTGTCGGAGAAGCCCGAAAGCATGGAGTTATGCTTCGTGCCCAACGGCAACTACGTGCAGTTCATCGAAGCTTATTCGCGCGAAAGCGGCGCTCCGCTAGCGAACACCGGCGGCGAAATCGTCAACGAAGAAGGCACGGTAGTCGGCCGCCACAACGGCGTCCACAATTTCACCATAGGACAGCGCAAAGGCCTGGGATTCGCGGCCGGCAAGCCGTTCTATGTGCTCGCCATCGATCGCGAAAAAAATCGCGTTGTGGTCGGCGACGATGAATCGCTGCGCGCAACCACATGCGAAGTCGAGCAAGTGAACTGGATCGCGGTCGAGAATCCGAACGCCTCATTTCCCGCCGCCGTAAAAATTCGGCACAAGCACACTCCCGCCAACGCCACGGTTGAGCCTCTGGGCGCCACGCGCGCACGTGTAACCTTCGACGCGCCCCAACGCGCCATCACCTCCGGCCAAGGCGCGGTCTTCTATGACGGCGACCGGGTCCTAGGCGGCGGCTGGATTCGCTAGACGGACGCCGCGAGCGAAAACGAATGACCCAGGCCTAGGCTTGGACTGTAAGGGAGATTGGCGATCTCAGATGAACAGTTCTTCTTCGTGCTCGACGGAATCGTCGGAGGAGCGCGGGCCGCGGGCGCGTCGTGAACGCAAAAAGTCGAGACCGACTTTGATTCCGCTCACTACCGCAGAGAACTTTTGTACTGGTTTCCAAACGCCGCGCTTGAATTGGGAACCGGCCTCTTCCACCGTCTCCAGAGCGCCCGTAAGAATGCGGTCTGCCGCGACTAACTGGCCGCGCAAACGGTCAGAAGCCTCGCTAACCACGCGATCCAGTTTTTGCGCTTGCCCACGCGCGAGGTACACGACATGAGCGGCGTCCGAAACCATTTCCGAGATTTTCGGTTGCGTGTCGTCCAGCAAGATCTGGACACGCGTCATAATCGGGCCGATGCGCGTTTCCATACTTTCGGTGAAGCGTTCCACACGCTCCGCCGTCTTGCGAGCCTGTATGAACATAGCGGTGAGCATTACCGCCTGGAAAAGAATGGCCACGGCTGCAACGACAACCGATATCACTACCCAAGTTTCCATTCCTGCCTCACCCACGCCGAGGACGGATCAAACAATCACTTCGGGCACTGCAAGCTTCAGGCAATTCGACTTGCCGCCCGCTTCAAAAGGGAAATGCACCAACTACGCTTTCGATTCCCGGAGGTATGCTTCGCGTCCAGCTTCTACGGCGGCCGCGATCGAATCCTTCTTGCGATTGGCTACGTCTTTGCTGCGCTCGACCAATTCATCGGCGCGCTCGCGAAGTTCACGCGCTTTGCGCTGTGCGTAATCCTTGCCTTCATCGGCTTTCTTACTCAGAAGCTCTCGCGTCTCTTCACCGGACTTGGGCGCGAAGAGCACACCAACCAACGCGCCGACACCGAGGCCAACTAGGAAATAACTCACCTTGGAACCAACATTATCAGCCATGGCAACCTCCACAAAAACCGTAACATAGGGATTATCCGGGCGCAATACGGGCTAACCGGTATGAGCTATCTCAACAGGTTATTGGGCTGCAGATTCCAGGTAGGCCAGGATTTTTTCGGCATTTTTCCGCGAGATGACCGTGCTAAGTCCCTCAACGCCCGCGCGTTGAATGTTGGCGACGCTGCCGAATTCGCGGAGCAATTTTTGGGCGGTAAGTGGCCCGACGCCGGGAACTTCGCTGAGCGCGGTCTTAGTCTGACGCTTTCCCCGGCGGAGCCTGTGGAAGGTGACGGCAAAACGGTGAGTTTCGTCGCGAATCTGCTGAATGAGGTGCAGCACGGGTGAGTGTCGGTCCAACTTGCAGGGCTCGTTTTCCTGGCCATAGATGTAGAGGGTTTCTTGTTTTTTGGCGATGGCTGCGAGAGGTTGATTGATGATTTGCAAGGACTCGAGGGCGTCAGCGGCGGCATGAAGCTGGCCGATTCCGCCGTCGATCAGGATGAGGCTGGGAAGAGGCTTTTTCTCTTCGAGGACACGGCGATAGCGGCGGGTGACGGCTTCCTTCATGCTGGCGAAGTCGTCGTTTTGGGTGTACGGGCCGGGGACGATGTTTAGGCCGTTGGCGGCGTCGCCGACGACGCCGTTGCCGGCAAATTCACCACGGATGATGAATTTGCGGTAGTCGGATTTTTTCATGCGGCCGTTTTCCCAGACGACCATGGACGCAACCGTGTCCGTACCTTGCATGTGGGAAATGTCGAAGCTTTCGATGCGACGGGGTTCTTCGAGTAAGTTGAGCGTGTTTTGCACCGCTTCGCCGATCATTTTCGAAGTTGGCTTCAGCACGCGGAATCTTTGCTCGAAGGCGTGCTTAGCGTTGTTTTCGACCAGGTCCAGAAACGCGCGTTTGCTGCCGCGTTGGGGAGTGAAGATTTCGACTTTGTGACCGGCGCGCTCAGTGAGCGTTTCTTCGAGGAGTTCGCGATCCTCGAAGTCGATGGGAACGTGGATGGCTTTCGGGAGATAGGCGGCATCGAGATACAACTGCTTGAGAAGTGATGGGACGAATTCCTGAGCGTCAAATTCTTCGAGTTCTTCCCAGAAGAATTCGCGGCGATCGACAACGCGGCCACCGCGCAGGTGGAAGAGGTTGGCGGCGACCAGCGGAGCTTCGGCGTAGTAGGCGAGGACGTCGGTGTCGTCGCCTTGGGCGGCGGCGATGCGCTGGCGCTCTTCGATATCTTCGAGGGTGCGAAGCAGGTCGCGATAGGCGGCGGCTTGCTCGAAAAGTTCTTTTTCGGCGGCAACGGCCATGCGCTGTTCGAGACTTTTGATCAGATCCTGGCGCTTGCCGTCGAGAAACAGGCGTGCGTCGCGAACGGCTTGGGCGTAGTTCTCGTCGGTGGTAAGACCGGCAACGCACGGGCCGTGGCAACGCTTGATGTAGTACTGCAAACAGGGGCGAGGATGATTGCGGGTGAGATCGACGTTGCAGGACGGGACCATGAAGCGCTTGTGGACGAAAGTGAGGATGCGGCGCGCGAGACTGGCCGGGAAATACGGACCGAAATAGAGAGAGCCGTCCTTTTTCACCTTGCGTGTGAAATAAACTCGCGGATATTTTTCGCAGGCGGTGAGCTTGATGTACGGGTATGTCTTGTCGTCGACGAGGCGGATGTTGAACTTGGGTTGATATTGCTTGATTAGATTGTTTTCGAGGGCCAGGGCTTCGCGGGCGTTGGCCAAGACGATGGTGTCGAGGTCGGCGATTTCGCGGGCGAGCGAGCCGGTCTTTGCATCCATCCAGCGAGATTCCAGGAAGTAGGAACGCACGCGACTGCGCAGTGAGGTGGCTTTGCCTACGTAGAGGACCGTGCCTGCGGCATCTTTGAAGAGGTAGACGCCAGGGCTATCGGGGAGTAACGCGGCTTTTTCGCGAGGTTCCATGGATGGAGATTTTTAAACAGTGCCGTCTTGCGTGTTTCGTGGCACGGCACAGTTATCATGATACAGGAAGTGTGACTGGTGACTTGTGACAGGTGGCCATCGAACGAAGGTTTCGGCTCGGTTGAAGTCCGGGCAAGTTGGGGCGCAGCCGTGCTGCGCCCCTTCACGGGAACGTGGGCGCGTCGGGAGTTGCCGGGCCGTTGAGGATTCGGATCGGGGACGACGGGAATAGGAGGCGGAGACGGTGACGGAATCGGGGCGGGTGCGGATTCGGGTGGTGAAGACTTTGTCGGACGATTGGTATGTGTTGAAGAAGACTACGTTTGATTTTTTGCGGCGGGATGGGACTTGGCAGACGCAGAACCGGGAGACTTACGATCGGGGGAATGGAGCCGCGATTTTACTGTATAACCGAATGCATGGAACTGTCGTGCTTACGCGGCAGTTTCGATTTCCGGCTTACGTGAATGGGCTGGCGGACGGGATGTTGATCGAGGTTTGCGCTGGGTTGCTGGATAAAGATGACCCGGAGGCGTGCATCAAGAAGGAGGCGGAGGAAGAGGCTGGATTTGTGGTGCACAACCCGAGAAAAGTGTTTGAGGCTTACATGAGTCCGGGGTCGGTGACGGAGAGGCTGTTCTTTTTTGTGGCGGAATACGAGCATGAGCATCGGACCTCGGCGGGTGGAGGGGATGTGAAGGAAGGCGAGGATATTGAGGTGCTGGAGGTTCCGCT
>Ga0187855_10000079_pt1 | contig 80714 bp, 77 predicted proteins | sample June2016WEW_8_10_2_FD_132969 | JGI IMG/M metagenome (GOLD analysis project Ga0187855, IMG submission 132969) | Peatland microbial communities from SPRUCE experiment site at the Marcell Experimental Forest, Minnesota, USA - June2016WEW_8_10 | ecosystem: Environmental > Terrestrial > Soil >... | reverse complement strand
TGACGTGCCGAAGGCGAACGCGCTATTCGAAGAAAGCCTTCTGCTCTGGAGAGAAGTGGGCGATCTCAAGGCCGTCGCGCGGGCTCTGAGTAACCTCGCGAATACCGTCAAGTTGCTGGGTGACTATGAACGCTCACGCGCTCTTTACGCGGAGTGTCTTTCTATCTTCCGAGGGCTGGGAGATCGCACCGGTGTCGGCTGGTCCCTGAATTATCAGGGAGATGCGGCACGCGACCAGGGTGACTTTGCCTCCGCGCGGTCCTTGTACGAACGGGCCCTGGCAATTTTCTCGGAATTGACCGATCGCTGGGGCATCGCAGGGACATTGGCCGATCTCGGAAGCTTAGCGCGGGAACAACGCGATTTTTCCACGGCGCACTCGCTGTACCGGGAAAGCATAAAGATCTTTCAGGAACTGGAGCACAAGCGTGGAATTGCGCGCTTGCTTGAATGTTTCGCGTGCTCCGCCGCCGCTCAGTTGGATGCGGAACGCTCGTTGCGGCTCGCGGGCGCAGCTGCTGCGCTGCGGCAAAATATCGGGGCTCCGCTCACGCCCACCGAACGAACTAAGCTCGAAGATATTCTGGATGCGGCGCGCGAGGCGATGTCCAACACTGCGGGGACGACGGCCTACTTACAGGGTTGGGCTCTGCCGCCTGAAAAGGCGATCGAGGAAGTGCTGATGCCTGAAGACTTCGGCTGGTCGCAGGGTACTATCACAGGAACCAGCTGATGCCGGATGGCAAGAGACGTTTGCCGGCATTATGAAGCACGGCCACTACTTACTCAGCGCTTACCGCCTCGAGCAGCCGGCGAACCGCCGAGACGCGGTTACAAGGAAGACCTACAAGCCTGGCGTGTTCCTGGATGGCGGCTTCATCTGGGGCGAGATAGACGCAGTACACTTTGTCGCCAGTCACATAGCTATGAAGCCACTGAATCTCGGGACCCATCCCTTTCAAAACGTTGACGGACTTTTGAGACAGTTCCTTTAATTGGGCGTCGGTTAAGTCGCCGGCTCCTGGAACTTCGCGTTCAATGACGAACTTGGGCATTATCGTTCACCTGGTTGGGAGGGATGCTAGCATGCAAGCGGCGCGGCTTCAAGACGGCTCGGCCGACGTCTCCGAGACTCGCGAAGAACGATTTAAACAAAATAGTGAGGTTGGCCATGGATCTTCGATCGCTCCAAAAGCCGTTAAAAGAACAGTACCGCAATGATCCAAATGCCTCGCAAATCACTCTCCGGGCGAAAGGCGGGCAGACGGACGTGCCCGTGTCATGTTCGGTCGATCTCGGGCGGGCCATCTACAATGCGGAAGCCCACAAGGGAGTCGGCGGCGACGGTACCGGAGCGTGTTCCGGGGATCTCTTGCTCGGAGCTCTGGCCGCTTGCGCGCAGATCACGTGTCAGATGGTCGCCGCGGCAATGGGTATACCTACGGAACGAATCGAGGTCAGGGTGGCGGGTGACTTGGATCTTCGCGGCACCCTCGGCATAGCGAAGGACGTGCCTGTAGGCTTTTCGTGCATTCGCGTGCACTTTGACGTTGCCGCTCCCAACGCCACGCCGGAACAACTCAAGGGATTGCGAGAAAAAACAGAGCAATATTGCGTGGTGATGCAAACCTTGCTGCAGCCGCCAAAGGTACAAGCCGAGTGGGCCGCGCAGGATTAAACGCCGGGCGCGACCACCTTCACGCCCGGCGCGTCCGCGGAACTATAGAGGGAAGTCGATATCTCAGAGTGACGGGCGGATACGCCCGGCTCTAGTTTCCTCAGCCAAGGAAGATATGCCCACCTTGCGCGACAAGGTCCGTGTAACAATCTCGGCCCACCTCAAAGTTCGTTTTAAATCGAATCCAAGCTAAGTTCGAGCTACTTCTTGGTTTCCGGATTGAAGACTTCGATTTGGTGCTTGAGAGCCGCTTTGAGCAGTTGTACGTCAGACGACGCGAAAACTAAAGGGTCGGCGTGTTGGCTGCTTTTTACACCAAGCCTCGCTATATCGCGAAGCCAAAGCGCCGAAGCAAGATGGAGCGCGTCAGCGCCGCGCAGCGGAAAGTTCGCGACAATGTTGCGAACAAACGCCAGAACCCCAGACCCGAGATCGATTGGACTGATGCTGAAAAACCAATCCGTGTCGAATTTGTCCTGGGTCTCCACCGCCTCGTCCGCCGAGAGCCTGCTCTCCTTCTTCAGCCGAGCAAGCGCCGCATGAACCTCTGCGTAAGTCAGAACTGAAGTAAAAACCGAATGAAGATTTCTTGCTTCCTCTTCCAACTTTGAATTCAGCGCTTTGGTGCCGGCTTCCGCGTGATACCGTTTGATCAAGACGGATGAATCCAGATACAACACTACCTGCGATCCTCAAGGATCATCTGGGATGCCGATTTGCCGCGGGAGGACACCGCTTGAAATTTCCCAAGAGGCCTCTTGGCGAGTCGAATTTTGCCTTCGGCTTCCAGTTTTCGCAAGACGTCATGGACGGTTAGTTCAGAAACGTCGCCTTCGTCCGGAGGGCTTACTTTCGCGACGGGTTTTCCCCGGTCGGTGACCATCAATGTTTTCCCCTGCCGCACGGCATGCAGATAGCGGCCCAGGCGGTTTTTGAATTCGCGACTCCCTACGGTTTGCATGTAGCTACCTCATACCCTATTGTAGCTACAATGAGAGAGATTAGCAATTACAAGCTCAGGCGAATGCCCGGAAGCACACGTCCAGCGCGAGTTTCCTGCCAGGTATACACGATGCGGTGAATTACGGTGATCGTGGAGACCACCGCGATCACCCATAACACTGCGGCCATGCGATTGAAAACGCCGCCGATGATCAACAGCACCAGGCGCTCGGGCCGCTCCATGAATCCTACCTTGCACAACGGAATCAGCGATTCCGCACGGGCGCGTGCGTAGCTCACCATCACCGAGCCCGCGGTAGCCACCGCCGCGAGCACGACGTACGGCGTCCGCCCGCTGACGGAGTAGAATACCAGCAGGCCCATGTACAGCGCCATGTCGGCGTAGCGATCCAAAGTCGAATCGTAGAACGCGCCGAACGCCGTCACGCGATTCTGCCGACGGGCCACCTGCCCATCGAGCATATCCAGAAAGCCCGCGAAGAAAATGATCAATGCGCCGGTGAAAAAATGTCCCACGGCAAACATGGCCGCAGCAGCAAAATTAACCACTAAACCCAGAAAGGTCAGAAAATTCGGATTGACGCCAGTGGCCGCCAGCGCGCCGACAATCTTGTCGAGCAGCCACTTGCTTCCCTTTCCGATTCCGCCTGTGAGCGTAGCCATGCGCGCGCCATTCCCTCAAAAAATCAGCTGCCGCGGAAAAATCGGCACTTTTGGAATGATTTTGCCTTTTAAGTTTACGCGGAATCGTACACCAGCGGTGTTCCAGACCGCAAACCAGCTCTTGTCGCACCGCCGCATTCCCGAGTCTGTTTGGCGGCCCGAAAACGGACCGCAGCGGATCTTCGTCCTCTGGGATTAAACTGAAGCCGGGACCGAAGGAAAGCCCTTACGGCATGGCTGAAACCGTGCCAGACACAAACCGAAGTTCGCACAACTTCATTCCTGGTTGTGTTCCCGAGCATGCGAGCCATTTTGGCGCGGCTTTCTACCATGAGAGTTTTGAATATCCTTCATTCGCCGTTTTCCCTTGACCATACTGTAGGTGGAGCATACATTTCCTACCGGTTCGTTCGCCTTCATCTATGACCATTGACAATAGTCGTCGCGATTTTCTGCTACGTTCCTGTAGTAGCCTGACTGCCGTCTGGCTCTCCGCGCATTGGCCCGCGCTTCTCTCCGCCGCCAGCCACGCCCGCAACGCCGCGCAATCTTCCGCCAGCACCAAGCTTGAATTTTTCACTCCCGACCAAGCCAAAGAAATCGACGCGATCACGGCCCGGATCATTCCCACAGACGAAACACCCGGCGCCCACGAAGCCGGCGTCGTCTATTTCATCGATCGCGCCCTGATGACGTTCGCCGTCGACGATCAGAAGACGTATCGCGAGGGCTTCCCTGAAATGCAGGTCCACACCCGCGAACTTTTTCCCGCTCTCGATAAATTTTCTGCGGCATCGCCCGAGCAGCAGGACCAGATTCTCCACTCCTTCGACGAACATGCCACGGGGGGTCGCCGCCGGCCGCGCGCCGCGGCCCGAGGTTTCTTTGATACCGTGCGCCTGCATACCATCGTGGCCTTCCTGCTCGATCCCGACGCCGGCGGCGATCCTAACGGCGTCGGCTGGAAGGTCATCGGCCGCGAGCGCGAGCACATGTTCCAGCCGCCGTTCGGTTACTACGACAAAAACTATCCCGGCTGGCAGCCTCCTAGCCCCTCGGACAAGGCCAAATCATGACCCCCGAGCAACCCAAATACAAAACCTCCGACGAAGTCGACTTCGTCGTCGTAGGCTCTGGAGCAGCAGGCGGCATCATCGCCAAGGAACTGTCGGAAAACGGATTCCGCGTGGTGGTCCTAGAACAAGGCCCTTACCTCACCGAGGCCGATTTCACCCACAACGAAATAAAAATCCTCAACGAAGATCTCTTAACCAACCATCCCAAGCTGCAACCCAACACCTTCCGCAAGACTCCCAATGAGACCGCCAAGCCGCAGCGCGCCCTCGTGTACGGCCGTCTCGTCGGCGGCACGAGCGTCCACTTCACCGCGAATTTCTGGCGGCTGCACGAAATCGATTTCGTTGAGCGCACCAAGATCGGCCCCGTCGCGGGCACGGGCTTCACCGACTGGCCCATCACTTACGCTGACCTCGAGCCGTACTACACCAAAGTGGAATGGGAAATCGGCGTCTCCGGTCTGGCCGGCGCCAGCCCGTTCGACCCGCCGCGGTCCAAGCCTTATCCGATGCCGCCGCTGCCTACCAAAGCGTCCGGCGTAATTTTCGAACAAGCTGCGCGCAAGCTTGGCTGGAATCCATTTCCGGCTCCAATGGCCATCCTGTCGCAACCGCGCCCCGGACGCAGCGCGTGCATCAACTGCGGTTTCTGCCTGGCGTTCGGCTGTGAAGTGGGCGCTAAGTCCAGCTCGCTCGCGTCTGCAATCCGAATGGCCGAGAAAACCGGCCGCTGCGAGATCCGCCCAAATTCCTACGTCCATCGCATCGAGCTCGACGCCAACAGCCGAGCCACTGGCGCCGTGTACTTCGACGCTCAGCGCAACGTGCATCTCCAGAAAGCCAAAGCCGTAGTGATTTCCGCAAACGGCGCTGAAACTCCGCGCCTGCTGCTGCTCTCGGCCAACAAACAATTCCCCAACGGCCTCGCGAATTCCAGCGGCCTAGTCGGCAAATACCTGATGCTCAACAGCGCCGCCGTATCCGTGGGCGTCTTCGAGCAGCCGCTGAATGACTACAAAGGTTTCGCTGTAAGCCGCGTCCTTCACGATTTCTACGAAATGGATCCGCAGAAGGTGGGCTTTTACGGCGGCGGAGGCATCGATGCCCGCTTCGACATAACGCCGATCGGTTTTGCCATGGGCGGCCTCCCCCCAGGCACGCCAACCTGGGGCAAGGAATTCAAACACACGCTCGCTCACAATTTCACGCGTACCATGGAACTAATGTCCCACGGCACTTCGCTTTCCCTGGAATCCAACAGTTTCTCGCTCGATCCGGAGTTGAAAGACGCCTGGGGCCTGCCGGCGTTGCGTATGACCTACAAAGATCATCCCGACGATTTGAAGCTAGCGACTTACCTGAACGCTCGGGCGCTCGAGATACTGGACGCCGCGGGCGCGCAAAACAAGTGGTCGTTCCCGATCGAAGAGCAGCAATTCGCCGTACATCTACTGGGAACCTGTCGCATGGGCAACGACCCGAAAACTTCGGTCATTAATTCCGACCATCGCACCCACGACGTAAAAAATCTTTTCCTCTGCGACGGCAGCAGCCTGGTCACCTCGGGTCGCGGCCAGCCAACGATGACCATCGAAGCGCTAGCGTTCCGCGCCGCCGATCGCATCCGCGACCTGGCCAAGCGCGGCGAAATCAACGCCTAGCTCGACGCTTAGCTAAATGGAAATCTCGGTGCCCTCTGCTTTAGCCTGCGCCAGGCAGCTCCCCGAGTTATCTTTCGCTTGTAGTTTGCTGTCTGCGTTCGATCAGCAAAAGGTAGGTCCCAAGTCCCAACGAAATATCGATGAACAGCAATCCCAGAAACCCGAAGGCGACATGCGCCAGGTGTTGCCGCGGAAATCCCACGACGATTGCTTGGGCCAGCGCCAGAAAAAGCGTCCCCGCCAATCCCAACTGAAATAGCGGCTTGCCACAACTCCTGCTCGTGAAATGCTCCGAGCACCACCGATTCAGCCACCGGTTCCAACTCCGCATCGACGCCACGATGCGCCCAATCGAAAGTTTCTGGAACTCGCGAAGATCGGACAAGCCGAGCCGCGCCTTGCGAACGCGTCCCCGCCGAAACGGCGACGGTCGATACTCCGGATGACGAAATCCGCCAGCAGCCGCGGCAGAATCCTGCGCGAAATCGCATTTCATCACGGCGCGTCCGCCCCCATGCGCCCGTTTGGCCGCTTGTGCGAACTTGGCATGATGCCGCAAGGCGCGCCGCTTCTTCCGCGCCGCCTGCACCGCGGAAAGAGCATCCGCTGGCGCGACTTCGTTGGAACGGATGGCACCTGCATCCGTCGGGCTGGCGGGTACTCGGTGCGAATGCATCGCGCACGCGACAAACGGACTGGCCTCCGTCGGATTCGCACCCACTTCACTCCCACCCACCGAGTCCAGATCCGTGGGACTCACATCCGAAGAAATTTCATTCGCCGGGTTCGAATCCACAGCATCCAAATGTTCGATCTTTGCGGGCTCGGGATTCGCCAGTTCCCCTTTCGCCTCCGCTTCCACGACTTCGCAACGCACAGGAATCACACGCGACGTCGGGAATGACCGAGCGAGCAAAGGCCTCACCGACGAAGTCGGGAACCCAGTCCCGGACTGGTCGTCCGGCGCTCCGGGGATGTCCGTCAGCGCGCAAGAGCAAATCTCCGCGGCCGCCTGGTCCACCATATACGGGAAAACGCATTCCGCCTTATAAGACGCCGCCACCGACAAAGCTTGCGCGCACAAAAGATTAATCAGCCGCGGAATGCCATTTGTATGCAGGTGCACCGCATCCACGGACTCAGGCGCAAACAGTGCGTCGGACCGCGCACCGGCAATCCGCAGCCGGTGCTGCACGTAGTCGTGCGTATCCTGCAACGACAACGGCACCGTATTGCAGCGCACCGCCACAAATGGCTCTCCCTGCCACAAACTCATCCCCTCAAGCTTCCCCTCCAGCTCCGGCTGTCCACACAAAACAATCTGCAGCAACTTCTCGTGCGAAGTTTGCAGGCTAAGCAGCGACTTCACCTCTTCCAGCAAATCCGCGCTAAGCAACTGCGCTTCGTCAATCACCAGCACGGCCACGCCGCCCTTGCGCCGCACCTCGAGCAACATGTTCAACAGCGCCTCCAGCCGCCACTGCCGGCGCGCCGAAGGGCACTCCACGTCAAACTCGTCCAGCACCGCCTCTAGAAATTCATCGCGCGTCAAGGTCGGATGCACGATCACCGCGGTGCCAATTTTGTTGTGCACCGCGGGATTCACGGTCATCAAATGCAGCGCGGAGTACAGCAGGGTCGTTTTGCCCGTGCCAATCTCTCCGGACAAAAGGATCAAGCCCTTGCGTTCCAGAATGCCTCGAGTAAGCCGGCTAAGCGTCTCGTGCGCCTGGCGTGTGCGGTGGAGAAATCGCGGATTCGGTGTAAGGCTGAAAGGGTTTTCGCGGAAAGCGAAATAGTTCTCGCTCGGTACCGGTCCGCGTGGTAGCGGCCGAATGCGAAGGGACACCCCGGCGCCCATGCTGGGATAGGAACTCACAGTTGTCCAATACAGCCTGTATGGGATCGCGCGTATCACGTCTGTCTGCGGGGATCTCAGCAAGCTGGCTGAGGTTACAGACGCAAACGCTGGCGCGGCAGTGAATCGGGGACGACAAAACCACTTCTGCGCGGACCCAATTCAACACTATTCCGCGCCGCATGTCCATAAAGGATTCACCCGACACCTCGCAGCGAGAATCTGCAGAGTCTTGACTCCAGTATGCAGTTCGTCGTGACACAGAGGCCACACTTTCGTCGTCACGACGGCCGCATTCAAACGAGCGACTTCAGACCAAGAAAGGCAGACCTGTCATTTGCAGGCAGGTCTACGTTATCTTTATCTTTTCTCTCTTTCATCCGGTCCCATCGCCAGACCCGTAGAAACAACCTCCGCAGCCTTTGCTTTCCCCCGACGGCCCTCCCGTCCGTCTAGGTTAAAAATAACCCTTGCAATTGATTTAGTGTTGTAGTTAACTATAACACTAGTGGCCGCACAAACTTCCTCGCCCCTGCTAACTCAGACCGAGGCCCGGCCCAGACGCTAAGCAGCTTAAGGAGAATGAAACATGAAATCCCTTCGTTTTATGTCGTCCGCCGTTGTTCTGACTTTGCTGTCCGTGGTGGCTTTGGCCCAGACTGACGCCCCAAAGTCGGACGCGCAAAAGTCTTTCGACAGTCTGAAAACCCTTGCGGGTTCCTGGGAAGGCCATGTGAAAACCGTCCCGCCGCAACCCGAAGTCGAAGGCAAGGCCGCGCATGTCTCGCTTCGCGTCACTTCCATGGGCAACGCGATGGTCCATGAGATGACGGGCGATGGAAGACCCGACGATCCGATCACCATGCTCTATTTGGACGGCGACCGCCTGCTCCTGACCCATTATTGCGACGCAGGGAATCGGCCCCGCATGACGGGCAAGATGTCGCCGGACGGCAAAACGGTGGAATTCGATTTTCTCGATGTCTCCGGCAGCACACAGTACGGACACATGGACCATGCCGTCTTCACCATGATCGATGCCAGCCACCACATCGAGGACTGGACGTACATGACGCCCGGGGACAAGCCGGTCCACGCGCACTTCGACCTGCAGCGCACGAAATGACGATCGAGTATTTCACTGAGGGGCTCATTGGATAACAGGATGGACCGTGAGTGGAACGACAGTCAGCCGATTTACCGCCAGCTTCGCGATCGTGTCGTCGACATGATTCTCGACGGCGTGCTCCAGGAAGGCGATCCGTTGCCCTCGGTGCGCACCGTCGCCGCCGAGTATCGGGTCAATCCGCTCACGGTTCTGAAGGCCTACCAGGAATTGGTCGACGAGCAATTGGTCGAGAGTAAGCGAGGACGCGGCATGTTCATCAATGCGGGCGCCCGCACTCTGCTGCTGCAGGGCGAACGCCAGAAGTTTCTCGCGGAACAATGGCCCCGAATCTTCGCCACCATTCAGCGGCTCGGCCTAACTCCACAAGAATTGGTGGATGCCGCCACCCGCCCGTCCCCCAATACCTCATCTCCCAATACCGAAGAGGAGCCGCCCAAGCCATGACCGTGATAGAAGCACGCAATCTCCGCAAGGCCTTCGGCCCGACCGTCGCCGTGGACGGTGTCGATCTACGCGTCGAAGAAGGCCGCATCCTCGGACTGATCGGCCCTAATGGCGCGGGCAAGACCACCGCGCTCAACGCCATTCTCGGCCTCACGCAATATCAGGGGGAACTGCGGGTGCTCGGCCGCGATCCCTGGGCCGAGCGCGATCAGCTCATGCTCGATGTCGCCTTCGTTGCCGATGTCGCCGTCCTGCCGCGCTGGATTCGCGTTTCGCAGGCGCTCGACTACGTCGCCGGCGTACATCCGCGATTCGATCGCGCGAAAGCGGAAGGTTTTCTGGCGAAGACTACGGTCAAGCGCTCCAGTAAGGTCCGGGAACTGTCGAAAGGCATGGTTGCGCAGCTGCACCTCGCCCTCGTCATGGCTATCGACGCCAAATTGCTGGTCCTCGACGAGCCGACGCTTGGCCTCGACATTCTCTATCGCAAGCAATTCTACGATTCCCTGCTGAACGATTATTTCGATCGCAGCCGCACCATCGTGGTGACCACCCATCAAGTGGAGGAAATCCAGGACGTGCTCACCGATCTCATGTTCATCAACCGGGGCCGCATCGTGCTCAGTTGCAGCATGGAAGAATTCGAGTCGCGCTATCTGGAAGTGATGGTGCTTCCCGAACAGCTCGCCGCGGCACGCGCGCTCAAGCCCATTCACGAGCGCCAGGTGCTGGGTCGCAGCCTGCTGCTATTCGATCGTGTCGATCGTCAGCAACTCGCTGCGCTTGGCGACGTGCGCACGCCCAGCATCGCCGACTTGTTTGTTGCGGTAATGGGCAATCCCAGCGGCGCGGCGCAAGGAGCGGCTCAATGACGACTCCGTCAAACGCCGTGCCCGGCTCCCTCGATTCGCAGCGCCTCGCGCCCGCGGCCCTATCCCCCACTCGGCCTCTGTACTGGTCCATCCGCCGCGAACTTTGGGAGAACCGTTCCATCTATATTGCGCCGCTGGGCGTCGCCGCCGTCGGGCTGCTGGGTTTCTTGATCGGCCTGATGGGCGTGTCGCACAGCAAGCATGCACAGGCGGCGCCGGACGCCGCGCATCAGCAAATCATGGGAGCCATGCCATACGCTCACGCTGCATGGGTCCTGATCCTGACTGGGTTCATCGTCGCCGTGTTCTACTCGCTGGACGCACTGTACGGTGAGCGTCGCGACCGCAGCATCCTGTTCTGGAAGTCGCTACCGGTTTCCGATCTTACAATCGTAATCGCAAAGGCGAGTATTCCTCTGGTGGTTCTGCCGGTAGTGGTCTTCGGGGTCACCGTCATCCTGCACCTGATCATGTTGGTGTTGAATACCGGGGTCCTGCTGATGAGCGGCAGGAGTGTCGCGACCATGTGGAGCCAGTTGCCGTTGTTCCAAATGGATTTGGTGCTGTTCTACGGTTTGACGGTGATGGCGCTCTGGCATGCGCCACTCTACGGGTGGCTGCTGCTGGTCTCCGGGTGGGCGCGGCGCGCAACCTTTCTTTGGGCCGTGTTCCCGCTCCTGGCGATCGGCCTCTTTGAAAGGATTGCGTTCCGCACTTCGCATTTCGGCTCGTTGCTGAAAGACCGCCTGTATGGATTCGCTATGGACGCTTTCTCCTTTCATACGCCGGATGGCACGCCGATCGATCCGCATTTTATTCCGCTGGCACAAATCACTCCGGGGAAATTCCTGAGCAGCACGGGACTCTGGGTAGGGCTGGCATTCGCCGCGGTATTCATCGCTGCAGCGGTACGTCTACGCCGTTATCGAGAGCCGATCTGATGCGCACGCAATCTTTATTCAATACTGAGCAAGGAAAATCGACCAGAAACACAGCCGTAAATCCAATTCGACCTTCAGGAGGAAACATGGAACCACTTCTCGATGTGAACGCCTCACCGATGGCATGTACATCTCTCTCAACCAGTGCTCCGATCTGGCAAGACATCCTCGCCCAAGCCATGACCGGCGAACTACTCGCCGCCATGAACTACGCCTCGCTATCGGAGATCTGCGACGATCCCGCGGAAGTAGCCGACGCCTTGGAGCATGCGGAGGGTGAGCGCGGCCACGCCGCGTCGTTCGCAGCCGAGGGCCGCAAGATCGGCGTGGACGTCCTCAACAACGTAGACGCCAAACACTGGCAGCGCCTCCGCGAAGCCTTCCTCCGCTGCATCGCCGAGCGCGATTTCATCGCCTGCCTGATCGTCCAGGAAATCATGCTGGAATCCTTCGCTGTCGCCAGCTATTCACGCGTCGGCAAGGTGGCGCCAGGAAGCCTGGGCCAGACGTTTGCCCGTATCGCCGCAGAGGAAGAAGACCACGTCGATCACGCCATGTCGATTCTCAGGGCGGAGCGCGCCTTGGACGCGCAGCGCTTCGACGACAAGGTCCACCGGCTGCATCTGGATGTAATGACCACCCTCGCACAGATGCTCGCGAAGGAATGCAAGGACGGACACTGCGAAGTGTGCCACGCCAGTTGCGTGAAGCCATCGCTGTTCGACGTCCGCTTGTCGGCCGCCGAACTCCGCGGAGCGTCGCTGCAACAATATCTGAAGACGCTGGACATGCTCGGAATACCCGGTGAAGTGACACTCGAATGGGTGACGCAGTTGCCGGTGTAGCCACGCGAGGGCGGACATGGATGTCGATTTCGCTTTGATCGGTCATCAGGAAAGTTGGCGAGCGGCTGCGGACGTGCTTGCGGTCCTGCGCGGTCCGCAGCGTACGCCTCTGCCCGACGACGAGATCAAGGACATCCTTCCCTGGATTCCACCCAGAGCCGTCTGCCACGTAGACATCAGATCGACCGCCGGCGCAAACGCCCGCGGCGTCTACATTGACTCCTTCATTCCTCCCGACCATCTGGAAGCCGCCTACGTGCACGAGAACATCGCCCGCGTTCGCGGCGCGGCGGCCTGCGCGATCAAAGCCGGAGCGAAAATCGTGAGTCTCGGCGGCTTCAGCTCCATCCTGATCGAGGGCAACTTTGATCAACTGCCGCAAAGACGCGACACCGTCTTCACGACAGGCAATACGTTGACCGTTGCTTTCATCGTTCAGGGCATCCAGAAGATGTGCGATCTCGAAGGCCGGAGTCTCCGCACTTCAACTCTCCTCATCGTGGGAGCCACCGGAGATGTCGGCTCCGGCTGTGCCCGTTGTTTGGCACCTCTCGTGAAACGCGTGCTGCTCAGCGCACGCAACGCAGAGCGACTTCGCAAACTCGCCACCGAATTGAAAGCCGATGGAATTCAGGTGGAGGTCGCGACCAATCTCCAGCAATTCTCCACGGCGGCCGACATCGCAATCTGCGCCGCCAGTCTCGCGTCCCCTTCCCTTCTGCCGCACCGCATCGCCCCAGACGCCATCGTTTGCGATGCCGGCTACCCGAAAAATCTCTCCCCAAATGCGGAAATGCCCGATGCCAGAATTTTCTTCGGAGGCTTGGGACAGATCACCGGTGGAATGAAGTTCGTGCCGGATTTTCATGGAATTCTGAACCGCCATCCGTTCCCGGATGTTGTCCACGGATGCCTCCTCGAAGGCATGGCTCTCGCTCTGGAACGCCGCTTCGAACCCTTCTCTCAGGGAAGAGGCTTCATCACTCCAGAACGAGTCGAAACGATGGAGTCAATTGCCGCACGTCACGGCATCTATCTCGCCCCGCTTTATAACGCCGATGGACCCGTGGAGGACAACCTTCATTGCCAGACAGCATGTTCGAGAGCAGTACTGGGCGAGCCCACACACGAAGATCTTGCCAGTTCCCCTCTTTATTGATGTGTCCTTCTAGATGGCGTCGCTGCACTACTTGGGCAGCGGCGCGGCAAGGCGTTGGCGGGCGTAGTCACACCATGGGCTGGACGGATCCAGGTGGATGTACTGCTGCCAGTGCTGCCGCGCTTCCATGCTGGAGCCCAGTTTGTCGCAGACGAAGGCCAGGTTGTAGTGCGCGTCGGCGTAGTGCGGGTCCAGGCGAACGGCGATGCGTAGGTGCTGCCGGGCGGGTTCGAGCTGGCCCAGTTCGTCCAGAACGCTGCCCAGGTTGAAGTGGGCCACGGCGTTGTTCGCGTCGATGTTGACGGCGCGCAGGAAGCAGCTCGCGGCATTCTCGAAGTCGCCGACCTCATAGGAAAGCATGCCGAGGTTGATCAGCGCATCGACGTGCGTGGGGCTCGCGGTGAGCACCCGGCGGTAAGCGTCGATGGCCTGTGACCGCGCGTCAGGGTCGGCTTCGTACTGCAGCGCCAGCGCGAACCAGTCGTCGGCATTCCGCTCCGGCATGAAGCGGACTTTGTCGCGCAGCTCCCGCGTATCGAAATTGAGCACGAACTGCCCGGAGATCGGTTCAAGGTGAGCGCCGCGATGCTCGACGATCACGTCACGCCCGTTAACCAGAATACGCAACTCGGTGAGTGGCGCCGCAACCTCGGAAAGCTTCTGGTTGAGCGCCACCAGCGAACGCCGCAGCCGGTTGGCGGTAACGCCCTTTTCGATCAGCTGCTTGGCGGTGCGCAGGGTGATCAGGTCGCGGAAATCGTACGATTTATCGGCGCCGTTTTTGCGCGGCGGAAGCAGGCGCAACTTCTCCCAATAGGCGAGCTGTTTGTCCGTGACGTCCAGGATTCGCTGGAACTCGCGGCGAGTGAATCGATCGGTGGTGCCCATCGGAAAAAACGAACTCGCATTCTCACGAGCGAAGGAACATCGCTCGGAAAGGACAGAGAGAAGCCGTGAACTGCTTTGCAGGTTTCGAGGAAAAACCCGCAGGGCCACGCGGACTCCGCCCTTCGGTACATGTACCACGCCGCGAGAGTTGATGCAAAGCGCCGACAGATGGACCACTTAGAATGGCCCTCTTACGGGAGGAATGCACAAGACGGAATCGCCAGTCTAATGTAGGGGCGCGCTTTAGCCCGCCTGCGGCAGGCAGGCGCGTCCCTTCCGGCGCATAGACGTGACGCAGACGCCGCCTAGCTCTAGCCGACCGACTTTTTGGCGCGCTTCGTAGGCGCCTGCTCCGCGGCAGCAGGCACAGCGCGAACCGGGGGCTTCCGGCCGCTGGTAGCAGCCGCGGGCTGCTTCTCCGCGATGCTCTTCTTGAGCGCTTCCATCAGGTCGATCACGGGAGCCAGCTTGGGATGCGGCGCTTCGGCGACTTCCTGGCCCGCCTGTTTGGCCTCAATCAGCCCGCGCATGCTTTCTTGATATTGATCCTTGTATTTTTCGGGCTCGAATTTCGCGGCCAGGCTTTCGATTAATTGCTCTGCCAACTTTTTCTCGGCCGGCTTGGGCTCGGCGGACTTGTCGCTCTGGCCGTACTCGGCGACCTCGCGGATTTCGTTGGTGTAGTACATCGTGTGGAGCGTCATGCCGTTCGCGCGCGGCCGGACCACTACAATGTGTTCGCGCTGGTGCATGGTGAGCTTGGCGATGGCGGCGTAACCCGATTCCTCCATGGCCGCGAGCAAAAGCTGGTAAGCCTTCTTGCCCTCGTCTTCCGGCGTAACATAATAAGAGGCGTCGTAATAGAGCGGGTCGATCTCGTCAACCTTCACAAATTCCAGGATTTCCATGGAGCGGGCGGATTGCGGCTCGATCTTGTCCAACTCCTCTTCATTGAACAGGACGTATTGGTCCTTCTCGTACTCGTAACCCTTGATGATCTCGTTGCGCGGCACCTGTTTCTCGCAGTGCGGGCAGTAGAGCGGCATGCGAATGCGCGTCTTGCACACGTTGTGCAGCTGGTTGAGGCTGATGCGCTCGGTGCGGGCCGCGGAGAACAAACGAATCGGGATGGAGATCAAGCCGAAGGTGAGATAGCCCTTCCAGACCGAGGTAGCCATTGCCGCTCCTTAGTTGGGTTTACGCAGCTGCAGGTGTGCAGGTTTCACCAAGGTTAGTAGGCAAAACCCGGTCTGACAAGGCGAATTGGAGGCGAAGAGCGAAAAGTACACGGGTCTGCGGACATAGCTCCAAGACGTACGCCAGCGCACCGGAGGCCTGCGGGCCAACCTACAGGCCCGCGATTTACGAACCTGCAGGAACCCGCCATCTTGCGCGGGTTGAGGACGGTAACATAAACTTTAAGCTTGGACGTCTCGGGTAGGGACGTTTCCCGCCAAAAACCTGCGGTTAACCTCTAGGCGATGGGCTCCGAACAACGAGCTCGTTTGAGGTTTGGAAAAAGAGGAGCGATTGGCAACGCCACTGGAAATGTGGGTGGAGGAAGCGGCACGGCTCACCAAGCCCGACCGAGTCGTGTATTGCGACGGTTCCGAGGCCGAGAACCAGCGCATTGTCGCCGAAATGTTGCGGGATTCGGACTCAAACGCGCTGAACGAGAAGACTTTTCCCAATTGTTACCTGCACCGCAGCAGCCCCAATGATGTTGCCCGCACCGAGCATCTGACCTTCATCTGTTCGCGCACCAAAGATGACGCCGGCCCCACAAATAACTGGATGGATCCCGACGCGGCGAAATACAAAGTAGGTGCGCTGCTGGATGGAGCGATGCGCGGGCGAACCATGTACGTGGTGCCGTACATCATGGGTCCCGTGGATTCGCCGATCAGCAAAGCCGGCGTGGAAGTCACCGATAGTCCGTACGTCGTGGCGAATATGCGCATCATGGCGCGCGTGGGAAAAGTGGCGCTGGACCGCATTGGAAGCTCGCGCGACTTTGTGCCGGGGTTGCACTCGCTGGGCGACCTGGATCCGACGCGACGTTATATCGCGCACTTCCCGGAAGAAAGACTGATTTGGAGCGTCGGGTCGGGGTACGGCGGGAACGCGCTGCTGGGCAAGAAGTGTTTTGCGCTGCGCATCGCCAGCGTGATGGCGCGGGAACAGGGTTGGATGGCCGAGCACATGCTGATCCTGGGCCTGGAATCGCCGGACGGCAAAGTAACCTACATGGGCGCGGCGTTCCCAAGCGCCTGCGGGAAAACAAACCTGGCGATGATGGTTTCCGCGCTGGAAAGCCAAGGCTATCGCGTCTGGACCGTGGGCGACGACATCGCCTGGATGAAGATTGGCGACGACGGATATTTGCACGCCATCAATCCCGAAGCGGGATTCTTTGGCGTGGCGCCGGGTACCGGCATGACCACCAACCGGAACGTGATGGAGGCGCTGCATAAGAACACCATCTTCACAAATGTGGCCATGACTCCGGAACGCGAGCCCTGGTGGGAAGGCATCGGCGGCGCGCCGCCGAGCGGCTTGATCAATTGGAAAAATGAGGCCTGGGATTCTTCGAAGGGCGCCGCGGCACATCCGAATTCGCGGTATACCGTGCCCGCGCACCAGTCACCCAGTATTTCGCCCAAGTGGGAGACTCCCGAGGGCGTGCCGATCTCGGCGTTTATTTTTGGCGGGCGGCGGGCGCGAGTGGCTCCGTTGGTGTACGAGGCATTCGATTGGCAGCACGGCGTGTTCGTGGGCGCCACCATGGCCAGCGAAACAACTGCCGCAGCCACCGGAAATGTGGGCATCGTGCGGCGCGATCCCATGGCCATGCTTCCCTTCTGCGGCTACAACATGGCCGATTATTTCCGGCATTGGCTGGAGATGGGCAAGCGCATCCCGCATCCCCCAAAGATTTTCCACGTGAATTGGTTCCGCAAGGGCGCGGATGGAAAATTCCTGTGGCCGGGATTCGGCGACAATGTGCGCGTGTTGAAATGGATTTTGGAGCGCGTCGAGGGTCGCGGCGGTGCTCAGGAAACTCCGATCGGGTATGTGCCCGCGCGCAACGCGCTTTCCCTGGACGGCTTGAATATTTCGCGCGGCGCGGTCGACGAATTGTTGCGCGTGGATCCGGAAGACTGGGAGCAGGAGCTGATCGACAGCAAGGATTTTCTTCAGAAATTTGGCGACCGTCTTCCTCGCGCAATTCGCGACGAGCACGACAAGTTGTCAGCCCGCCTGGGCAGCGCCGCCGGCGTCGCCCGCTAACTTTTCGAGTTGAGCCGTCCGTCGTAGGGGCACGGCACGGCCGTGCCCGCACTTGGGCAACCATCCGCTCCGACGTTTCCGAACCCTTGTCCTAAGCTTCCGCTGTAGGGGCACGGCACGGCCGTGCCCGCGCGAGGGCAACCAACCATCCGGTATTTCCAAACTCAATCTCAGAGAATAGTTTCGATTTCAGGGTCGATTCCAACGTGGGTGCACATCACGCCATTGATCGAGTATTGCGCGCCGGAAGCTTCCGAAAAGTGGAAGAAGCGGCTGATGTGGTAGTCCTCGTCGTAGCTCGAGAATAGCCGCTCGGTTTCTGCGGGTGTCAGCCCGAAAGCGGAGAGCGCGACCGGCAGGCCGAATTCGCTGGCCAGGATGCGATAATTCGCGACGAGTTGTTGCAGCGACATCATTGGTGCGCGACGCGGTTCGGCGGCCATGGCGAACTCCTTGCTCCAAGTGTACTCTCCGCCCGCCCGGACAGAAACGCCTTTAGACAAAGAGTACACAACTCACCTCGAGTTCCCCTCCACCAAAACTCTCCGTGCCCTCTATGCTCCGCCCTCCGTGCCTTCTGTGTTAAATCTCTTGAAGTTTCTAGCACATTTGGCCGCACCAACCAGAATTGATAAACTGCCAAGGAACTTGAGAACGATGGAGGATGGACGATGAGCATTTCAGTAGGACAGAAAGCGCCGGATTTCACCCTGCAAAATCAGGACAAAAAGGATGTGAAGTTGTCGGATTTTGCCGGCAAGAAAAATGTCGTTTTGGTTTGGTATCCGCTGGACTGGAGTCCGACCTGCACGAACGAGCACGTCTGCTTCGTGAACGAGATGAAGTCATTCGAAACGCTGGACGCGGAAGTGTTGGGCGTCAGCGTCGACAGCGTTTGGTCGCACAAGGCCTACGCGGACAAGATGGGCATCAAGTATTCGCTGCTCGCCGATTTTCATCCCAAGGGCGCGGCCAGCGAAAAATACGGCGTCTATCTGGCCGACAAAGGCATCACCGGCCGCGCCATCGCCATCGTCAATAAAGCCGGCAACATCGCCTGGTTCAAGAACTACGACATCCCCGTCGTCCCCGACGTAAAGGAAGTGGCAGCGGCGCTAGGCCAAGTTAAAGCCGCAACCGCCTGAAAACACAACCAACTGGTAGCGCCGGTTTATCCTGAGCCCGCGAAGGGCATCCTGCCGGCTTCGCACTAGATCGTTCGCCAGGAAGCAGTGCTTCGGAAACCGAATCACTGAGATCCGGTCGTCAGGCCGAAACCCTTTTTGGCAGCAGACGTTCGAACAAGCGACCCCCAAAAATAACCCTTGACTTATTTTGCTTATCTGCTATACTTGTCTCATTCACAACTGTGACCAACAGCGTCGGCCAAGCCGGCGCTGTTTTTGCTTTTTTGCGTAGATCGATCAGGTGACGGAAGCGCAAGATCGTGCTAGCCATGCCGATCCTTAAGTCCTCAGTTTTCACAAGCTTGCAAAATCATCGAAATCGCCCCAAACAGACGTAATCACTTGAATCGATAGGCCCTTATCCCGTGAGAAGCTCCGGAAGCAAGGACGGACGCGTCCGTCCTTGCTTCACACAATTTTAGCCATGGCCAACGCGTCTCGCGGCTGCTAAGACCCTCCCAGCACCGCCAATTGAAGCATCGACGCCAGAAACCACAGAAGCAGGACGAGAACCGCGGCGGCAAGCAGGGGGATACGAAGCGAGCCAGGACGAAACGCCGCGTAGACCCCGGCAGCCACGCCTACAAGCGGCACAACGACATTCGCGGAAACAAACAGCCGACGTTCCGTCGAGCCCGAAACCATGCCGCCCAACCAGCGCGCCAGCCTCGCACTCGGAAAGCCGGGGAACCGGATCACGTAGGCTAAAGTGAGACATCCTAGCAAGATGATCGAAAGAGTGGGCCCCCACCCCGGTTTGCTGGACGGCTCTTGCGTCACTTCCTCATCGACAGACGGAAAGGAGCCCGGTTCGATCGGAAATGGCGGAGGTTCTTCCGGAAGCAGTCGCGCCCAGCCAAAAGCCAGCGGTACCCCCGCCGCAACCAGAAGCCCCATAAGTGCCACCAGCGCCGCGCGATGATCAATCGGCAATTGAGCAGACATGTTGTGATTGTACTTGGCGGGCTTCGTTCGTGTGATGCGCAATTGGTAGCGCCAGTTTATCCTGCGCCCCGAAGGGCATCCTGCTGGCGTCTTTGAAGTCCTCGGAAACGCGAAGAGCCAGCAGTAGCGAGTAGCGCAGCCACTCCTGTTCACCCTGAGCCTCGAAGGGTCTGTGCTCCGGCGACCTCAAATCGCCGTCAGGTCGCGATCGCAGGCGGAGCATCAACCAACCAATCGAGTCCGTCACTTCGCAAAGTCGTTGCGCACCACCGCTCCGCCCTTCATCACGAACTTGACGGATTCCAGAATCCGAACGTCCGACGTCGGATCGCCCGCCACCGCGATGATGTCGGCGTAGTGCCCGGTCTCGATCGCTCCGATCTTGTCCGGCTGGCCGATCAGGTCCGCGGCCTTGATCGTCGCCGCCTGAATCGCATCGATCGGCTTCATGCCCCACTCGACCATTTTCCCAAATTGCCTCGCGTTGTCGCCGTGGGGATACACGCCGGCGTCGGTGCCGAAAGCCATCTTGGTGACTCCGGATTGCCAGGCATGGCGGAAATTTTCCCGCTGCAGCCGGCCGACCTTCTTTTCTTTCTCGATCGATTCGGGCAGCATGCCCGCTTTCGCGCCTTCTTGCAGAATGAAGTCGTCGTTATAAATATCGAAGACGAGGTAAGTCCCGTGCTCCTTTGCCAGCGCGATGCCTTCGTCGTCGATCAGGCTGCTGTGCTCGATGGAATCAATGCCCGCGCGGATCGCGTCCTTGATCGATTGCGTTCCGTGCGCGTGCGCCGCCACTTTCCGTCCCAGCTTATGCGCCTCCTCGGCGATCGCGGTCAGCTCTTCGAGGGTGTATTGCGGCGTTCCGGGCTGATCGCCTTTGCTCAAGACGCCGCCCGAGGCACAGACCTTAATCAAGTCGGCGCCGTACTTGATGGTTTCGCGAACCTTGGCACGTGCTGCCCAAGGCCCATCGGCGACGCCGCTTTCCTTGAAGTGAAACTCAAACGGAAGAAGATTGTTGTCGCAATGCCCGCCAGTAATGCCGAGCGGCGGGCCGGAGACGAACATGCGCGGCCCTTCGACGTCGCCGGCGTTGATGCCATCGCGCAGCGCCACGTCGGTGTAGTTGCTAGCGCCGACGTTGCGCACGGTGGTGAAGCCGGCGTGCACCGTAATCCGCGCGTTCTTCGCTCCCGTAATTGCTTCGCGCGGGACAGAAATGCCAAGACCTTCGTAGCCGCTCGAAGAAGGGTCGCCCGTCAGGTGGGTGTGCACGTCGATCAAACCCGGCAGACACGTAGCCGATGGCAAGTCGACGGTCGTCGCGCTTCCCGCGGAAAACGGCGAACTCGCCGGACCCACGGCGGTGATGACGCCGCTGGCGTCGTACACAATGACTTGATCCTTCAGCAGCCGCCCCGTCCGCACATCCAGAAGTTGCCCGCAGCGCACAGCCCCAGGCGCGGCACCAGCCAGCGGCGAAAACGCCGCCAGTGAAATTATGACCAGAAAAAATCTGCGCATCAGGACGTCCCCTCGCGAAACGCAATGGATAGACAAGACATGGGAGCATACATCCGACCACAATCGTTGGAAAGGCGGCCAGGAGGTGATGAGGCGCGTGGATGGTGAACCAATTTCCGATCGTCGGCCTAGCTAGGAGTTGGCGCGTGAGAATCCGCCGCCGGACTTGAGGGCGAGATGTTCCGAAGAGCGGCGAGGGCGTCGTGCAAGCTGTCAAAAATGCGCTTGGGGCCAATGTCTTCGGTCAGGTGGTGACGGTCCAGATCAGGCTTGAGATCCGACTGGACGTGAGCGAAGACCAGGCCTGTACCGTGAGTGGAGAGGTCTTTCTGGACTTCACGCACGACACGGGCAGCCGTGAAATCCACGTTTGTGATGGCTCCGGCGTCGACGATCAACCAGCGCAACGGCGACGCCGCCGAAGCGGCCAGCATGCGCACTTCCTCGGAAAAACGATTGGCGTTGGCGTAGAAGAGCGGCGCGCCGAACCTGTAGATGACCACGCCGGGCTGGCTGATGGCGCCGGGAACGACCGGATCTAACTGCCAGATTCCGTCAGGAGCCTGCTCAAGCACCGCTGTGTGCGGATGGTAGCTATGGCGAACGATGCGGAACAACGACAACGACATGGCCAGGACAATGCCCTGTTCCACGCCAACGAATACCACAACCACCGCGGTCGTCACGGCCAGCGCGAACTCCCCAGGGCTCTCCCGGCGGATGGCCGCGAGGCCGCGTACATCGATGAGACGCACCGCGATCGTGAATACCACCGCCCCAAGAACACACTGAGGAAGAAACCTCAGCGGACCGGTGAGAAAAAGGAGGACCAGCGCAACGACAGCGGCGGTGGTCAGGTGCGCCACTTGGTTTGTGCCGCCGGAACTTTCGACCATGGCCGTCTGTGTCGGGCTGCCGTTCACCACGAAGGTGCCGCTGAAAGCCGCGGCGGCGTTGGCGGCGGAGAGGCCGGCAAGGTCGGCGTCCTCGTCGAGTTGCTGATTATGGCGAGTGGCGTAGGCGCGCGATGTAGCGGCGCTCTGTGTAACCACCATGACAAAACAAGAACCCGCCACAGGAAGCAGCGTTTCCACGTCTCTCCAGCTCAGATCGGGCAAACCCAAGTGAGGAAGGCCGCCGGGCACCGGGCCGAGAACCGCGACGCCCGACTGGCTCCAGTGAAAAATCGCGCTGGCCGCGACTGCTCCGGCAACCGCAAACAGGGCCCCGGGCAACCTGGGGGCAATGAGTCGGAACAAGAGGATACAGGCTACAACCGCCAATGAAATCTCCACCGTGAGGAGATGAGCGCGTGGCAATGACCGAAGCACTTCCAGAAATTGGCTGGGAGTGCGGCGGCTGTGGACGTCGAGGCCAAGCATTTCGCCAAGCACCGCGATGCCGACTTGAAAACCGACGCCGGTGAGAAAGCCGACGAGAACCGTCTGAGACAGAAAATCCGCCAGGAAGCCGAGCTTGAAGAATCGAGCGAGCAGTAGAAAAACGCCGGTCAACAGGGCCACTAAGACCGCCAGAGCTACGTACCGTGCGCTGGCAATGGGCGCCAAGCCGGCCAGGCCGCTCGCAAGTATGGCCGCGGTAGCAGAATCGGCGGCCACCACGAGATAGCGCGAAGAACCAAAAACGGAGAACGCGACCAGAGGAAGCAACAGTGTGTACAGGCCGGTGATGACCGGCGTGCCGGCAATCTTGGTGTAGCCCAGCGACTGCGGGACGTTCATGGCCGCCAGCGTAAGTCCCGCGATGAGATTCTTCGTTACCTCCGGCCACCGAAAGGGCCGCAAGCTCCGGAAAAAAGGAAGGCCGTTCACGATGCGAGATGCGGGGCCTGGCCGGCTAGACATCAAAGGGCCTCCATAGGACGAATTCAGAATCCAAAAAGGAAATTTGAGCCCAACCGATCTAAGAGTCTACGCGTTCGTGAATGCCCCGGCACGAGCGATGATCGCATCTTTCGGGATGAGAGCGGGCGCGCACAAATAATCGTCAAAACACATTCCTCATGCGATGTATACTCCGCGTGCTCTCAGAGCGGGAGGTCTTCGCATGCAAAAATATCTTGCGGAATTTCTTGGGACCTTTGTGCTGGTGTTTGGCGGAGTCGGCAGTGCGGTGCTGGCCGGCGGCCACATCGGATTTGTAGGCGTGGCGTTCGCCTTCGGCTTGGCGCTGCTGGCGATGGTGTACACCATCGGGCCGATTTCCGGGTGTCACATCAATCCCGCGGTGACGCTGGGTGTGCTGCTGGCGAAAAGAATCGGCGCGAAGGACGCACTGATGTACGTCGTGGCGCAGATTTTCGGCGCGATTGCGGCGTCGGCATTGATTTTGTTGATCGCCAGCGGCGTGGCCGGTGGTTACGACGTTGCCGCGGGCGGTCTGGGAGCAAACGGCTATGGACTCCACTCGCCGGGACAATACTCGATGGTGGCGGCGCTTATCGCCGAAATCATACTCACCATGTTTCTGGTGGTCACCGTGCTTGGCGCGACGGATGTGAAAGCGCCGGTCGGATTTGCGGGCCTGGCCATCGGGCTGGTGTTGACGCTGATTCACCTGGTCGGAATTCCCATCACGAATTTGTCTGTGAATCCCGCGCGCAGCATTGGCCCGGCGTTGTTCGTGCAAGGCTGGGCGCTGCAGCAATTGTGGTTATTCATTGTCGCGCCGCTGATCGGGGCCGCGATTGCCGCGTTTGCGTATGCCGCGATTCGCTTGCCCGATACGGTCATCACCACGCCCGCGGGCGAACGAGCGCTCGGCAGCGAGCAGGCGGAACGCCGCGCTCCGAGATAGCGGAGACGGCCGCGACCCCTCTAACGACGGTCGCAAGACACCTTAAAACCTAAGTAGGCCAAGCCGGAAGGCGGGCTGCAAAAAAAGAGGAGAGTCTCGCCTTCCATTTTCTCACGTCGTAAAACTTTTTGATCGAGATGGAGTCCATCCGTGGAGGATAGGAATACCTACAGCACTCTCACTTCTCTCGTCGCCGCGCTGCTCTTGGCGTTGATGGCGGTGATGGCCGGCGGGGCTGCGTGGCACGAGTCCGTGACCGTCGATGAAGTGGCGCACATCGGCGCTGGCTTAAGTTATCTGCAAAAGCTGGATCTACGGCTGAATGAGGAACACCCGCCGTTGTGCAAAGTGCTGGCGGCGCTGCCCTTGGTTTTGCGCGGCACGCGCGCAGATTATTCTCATATTTCGTGGACCTTCAGCGACACATTTTTCCCCGCGTACATGGGACAGTGGGTTTTCGGCGAATGGGTGCTGGACAGGTGGAACGACCCAGTCACCGTGCTGCGCTGGGCCCGCATTCCCATGCTGCTGCTCACGCTGGCGCTGGGCTGGACGGTGTTCGCCTTTGCGCGGCGGCTTGGAGGAGACTGGGCGGGATTGCTGTGCCTATGCGTTTTCGTCAGCACGCCCGCGTTTCTCGCGTTCGGCCCGTTGGTGCATACCGACGTCGGCGTCACGCTGTTTTCTTTAGTGACCCTGTGGCGCTTTGCCGAAGTGTGGCGCGAGCCCAGCCGTAAAAACGCGATGCTGTTCGCGCTCGCTCTGGCAGGCGCGCTGCTCTCGAAATTTACCGCGGGCATTTTGTTGTTCGCGTTCGTTGCATTTGCTTTAAGCACGCGTTGGCGCGCCGTGCCCGGGCAGCCCGTTGACAAACCTGAGCTCCGGGTTTGGCGCCGGCTCCGCTGGCGATTCACTCTTCAAGGCATCCTATGGGCGGCTGTTGCCGTCTACGTGATTTATTTCGTCTTGTCGCTGCATGAATCGACCGAGGTACTCAACCGCCTCGGCCATGGCACGGCCGTGGTTCCGTTACGCCGGCTGCTGATGCCCCCCTGGTTGTACTTGCGAGGGGTCCTCCTGGTCTTGGTTACCGGGAGTCGGCCGACGTTTCTTCTGGGCCGTGTATATCCACACGGCGAGTGGTTCTACTTTCCGATTGTTTTCGTGCTGAAGTCTGCGCTGGGCTTTCTGGCATTGCTGGCGCTGGCGCTCGGACTAGGGCTCGGAACGAAGCGGCGCGAGCAGGAATTTACAGCGATATCTCCTAAGTTTGCGATTCACTGGCGCGTCCTGTGGGTATCGCTGATTGTGTTTACCGGGTTTTGCTTGGCGAGCCGCCTGACCATCAGCATCCGGCATTTCACGGTTCCTTTGGTTCTGCTCATCGTGGTGTTGGCTGCGCTACCCCGCATGATAGAGAGGTTGTGGCGATCCGCTCCGGCGGCGGGAAGGCTGGCAGGGGCGACGGCGGGAGCGCTGGCTCTAAGTTGCCTTTTCACTGCGGTGCGTGCGTACCCCTACTACTTTCCGTACATCAACGCATTCGGTTTCGGGCGGCCAGCCTACACGCTGGTTAACGATTCCAATCTCGACTGGAATCAGTCGCTTTCGGAAGTGAGGAAATTTGCCGAGCAGAACGGCCTGCATAGGATTGCGTTGGATGAGTACGGGTTCAGCGATCCCACCGTCACCGTTCCACAGGCAGAAATCTGGAATTGCCAGACGCCCACCGCCTCCGACGACGGGCAGTGGGTGGTAGTCTCTGCGAGCATGTTGATGGACGGTCACAACTGCGTGTGGCTGATGCAGTATCCGCATCAAGTGCTTGCAGGCGGCAGCATGTACGCCGTCCATCTTCCCGATCCGATTCCTCCGGCCGGCGGCTTGGGTGGCCCTCCACTTCCCGCTGCGTTTCGTGAATTTGGAGGCTTCCCCTTCGATATGCGTGTTTTCTTTCTGGGCGCGATTCAGCATCCGGACCGGCTCCAGAAGATCATGGAAGAGATGATGTCCAAGTTTGCGGCCTCGACAAAAGCACCGCCGAAGCCGGCGTCGCCTGCGAACTGAAGTGCGTTAATCCAGTGCGATTCCGCCGAAAACTGTCGGAACTGGTCGCCGGTGGCGCTACCAAGTTTCTTGAGCTACCGCTCCACCGATCCGATCGGCTTGGCGCCCGCTAGCAGGGCTAGTTCGCGCCATTTCCAGTGGCAATCTACATCCGTGAAACCGATTTGGCGGAGCCATGCCAGTTGCACTTCGAGATCGAGCAGCTTGTTGGAGGGGTCTTCGGTTTCCGGCGTGAGGTCCATGGTGGCTAGAAATTGCCGATGGAGGTTTGCGCTGGGCGACGCTACGTGCTCCAGGTTCAGGAAAACCCCACCGGGATTCAGCAGATCGAAGATTTCGGAGTAGAGAGTTCGTTTTCGCTCGTGCGCACGTGATGGATGGCGAAGCTGGAGACTGCGGCGTCGAACGCGCCCAGGTTTGGGAGCGGGTCGGAGAGATCATGAGCGACGATCTCAATGTTCTTGTCCGCGGCGAATTGATTTTGCAATTCTTCCAGCATTGCTGGGGAAAAATCCAATGCTACGCAGCTTGCCGTTGGGCGGGCGTGCTTCACCAGCGAGAGCAGGCGGCCTGCGCCGCTGCCAATATCCAGAAAACGATCGATGCGCGCTGGTAAGAATTCGAGGAGTGTGGCTTCGCCTTCGCGGCGGTGGGGAATGGTGTCGGCGCGTTGCAGGTAGTCCCGGGAATGTTCGGCGTTGGACCAGAGATTTATGGACATGGCTGGGACCGATTTTGCTTGTGCCGCAGAGTTTTACGCCAGCGCAAGTAGGGGCACAGCAACGCTGTGCCCGTGCAAGAGACAAACCACGATCGTACCGAGTGAGAGCCGCAGGGTCTCACACGCCCCAGCCGTAGCGCTCGGCGTGTTCCAGCGTTCGCTGCATTTCTTCGCGGAGCATTTCGGTGAAGACCGAGCCGCCTACGGTGCGGCCGCCAGGACCGGCGATGTCGGTAGTGCGGTAGCCGCCGCTCAACACGCGGTGCAGGGATTGCTCGACCCACTCGGCTTCGAGATTGAGGCCGAAGGCGTCGCGCAGCATCATCGTCGCGCTCAGGATCGAGCCGATTGGATTCGCCGAGTCGGTTCCCGCCAGCGAGGGCGCCGAGCCGTGGATAGGCTCGAAGAGCGGCGCGCTCGAGCCGAAACTCGCCGAGGGAATCAGGCCGATCGAGCCAACAAGAGCGGCAGCGGCGTCGCTGAGGATGTCGCCGAACATATTGGTGGTCAGCATCACGTCGAACTGGGCCGGGCGCAGTGTGAGTTGCATCGCGGCATTGTCCACGTACATGTGTTCCAGGCGAATGTCGGGATACGCGGCGCTCATGCCGATTACCGTGCGGCGCCAAAGCTGCGAGCTGGCCAGCACGTTGGCTTTATCCACCGAGCAGAGCCGGCGCGAGCGGCTTTCTGCGCGGGCATAGGCAAAGTTCGCGACGCGCTCGATCTCCGGCGTGGAATAGGATTCGGTGTCGAAGGCCCGCTCGCCGCCCTTTTCGTGGGTGGTGCCGCGCTCGCCGAAGTACATCCCTCCGGCCAGTTCGCGAACGATCTCGAGGTCGAGGTCGCCGAGCCGCTCGGGCTTCAGCGGCGAGATCAGGCGCAGCGGCTCCAGGAGTTTTACCGGGCGCACGTTCACGAAGAGGCCCAGGCCCTGGCGCAGGGATAGCAGGCCGCTTTCGGGCCGCTTGCCTACCGGGAGCGAATCCCACTTGGGACCTCCTACTGCGCCCAGGAAGATCGCGTCGGCCTTGCGGCAGGCGTCCAGCGTGGCGTTGGGAAGCGGGGTTCCTGCGGCATCGATTCCTGCACCCCCGATGGGGTGCTCTTCAAATTCAAATTGATGATGAAATTCGTGGCCCGCTTCGCGGAGGACCGTGGCCGCGGCGCGGGTGACTTCCGGGCCGATGCCGTCGCCCGGCAACAGGATGATTGTTTTTTTCATGGAACTGCCTTCGTCGAAAAACGCTTTCTAGAAAATCGTAACACGCCATCAAATAGTTGGACGGCGGAAACACGCGGACGGCACCGCGAATTCGGCGAAGCTACGCCGCGGAGGTGGCTTCTTTCGCTACGGTGCTGGAGCCGCGGCGCATGACTTCGTGCGCGATGGCGACCAGGTCGCGCTGCCGGATTTGCTTGGACTGATCGGCTAGCGCGGTTACGCGGCGGTAGCATTCGGCTAGCTCGGAGCTGCTGGGTTCGTAACCCAAGTCGCGGAGGCTCATCTTCAGAGCGTTGCGGCCGGAGTGTTTGCCCAGGACCAGCGAGCGCGCCGGTACGCCCACCGCTTGCGGCGAAATGATTTCGTAGGTCAGCGGATTCTTGATGATGCCGTCCTGGTGGATGCCGGCTTCGTGCGCGAAGGCGTTGGCGCCTACGACCGCTTTGTTGGGAGCGACCTGCGCGCCGGTAATTTCGGTGAGCATGCGGCTGGTGGGAAAAAGTTGCTGCAGATTGATGTTGGTGCTCACGCCGAAGCTTTCTTTGCGCACCGCCAGCGCGACGACTACTTCTTCCAGTGACGCGTTGCCGGCGCGCTCTCCGATTCCGTTGATGGTGCATTCGATCTGGCGAACGCCGGCGCGCACCGCGGCCAGGGAGTTGGCTACCGCCATACCGAGGTCGTCGTGACAGTGGGCGCTGAGCGTGATTCCCTGCGGATCGCCGAGGTATTCGCGGATGCGCAGGAACATCGCGCCGTATTCTTCGGGCACCGCGTAGCCTACCGTGTCGGGCAAATTCAGCGTGGTCGCTCCCGCATCTACAGCTACGCGGCAGACCTGGCACAGGAAGTCGATGTCGGTGCGTCCGGCATCTTCCGCGGAGAATTCCACTTCGCCGACGTGCTGGCGACCGAAGCGAATCATCGAGCCGATCGCTTCCAGACACTGCTCGCGGGTCATGTTGAGCTTGACCTGAAGGTGCAGATCGGAGGTGGCCAGGAAAATGTGCAGGCGGGACGCGGCGGCGGGCTCCAGGGCTTCGATCGCGGCGCTTACATCGTCCTTTTTCGCGCGGGCCAGAGCAGCGATCGGAACGTTGCGCACTTCTTGGGCGACCATGCGGACGGCTTCGAGGTCGCCACGGGACGCGATTGGGAAACCAGCTTCGATGACATCGACGCCCAGAACCGCAAGCTGGCGGGCCAGGCGGATCTTCTCCGCGGTGTTCATGGAAAACCCGGGCGATTGCTCGCCGTCGCGAAGCGTGGTGTCAAAGATGCGTACTACGTCGCCCATGGTGGACTCCCCTACCCTAGTAACGCAAAGGTGAGGCTTCTAGTCAAATTTATCTTTATTCTGCTTTTGATAATCCTGCCTTATACTGCGGGCGAGGGATTGTCCGGTGGATCTCGGCGAACTACAGGTTTTTCTGATGGTTGCGAAGGAAGGCAGCTTCTCGCGCGCGGCCGAACGCCTCTACCGTACACAGCCGGCGATAAGCCTGGGTATCCGCAAGCTCGAGGATTCGCTGGGCCAGCCGCTGTTCGTCCGCGGGTCGCGGCCGGTGCGGCTGACCGATGCCGGGGTATTGCTGAAGGAATATGCCGAGCGGCTGCTCAACCTGCGCGACGAGGTCACCAAAGGCCTTACCGAGCTGGAAGGATTGAAGCGCGGAGAATTGTCCCTGGGAGTGAATGAAAGCTCAATTCATGCCCTGCTGCCGGCGCTGGCAAAATTCCGCGAGGCGCATCCCGGGGTGCAGGTGCGCGTGCACCGGATGTTTTCGCGGGATATTCCACACGAGGTGCTGAATTACCGGCTGGATGTCGGTGCGATCTCGTACGTGCCGCGGGAAGCACAGCTGCAGGCGACCGAGATCGTGAAGGACGAGCTGGTGCTGGTGGTGCCGTTGAAGCATCCCCTGGCGAAACGCAAGGAAGTGGATATCGCCGATTTGGGCGGCGAAACTTTTGTCGGGCACATCGTGGAGTCGCCGTTCCGTCGGCGGGTCATCGAGCTGTTTGCGCGGCACCGCGCGACGCTGAACATGCCGATCGAAATGCCGACCATCGAGAGCATCAAGCGCTTCGTGCAGATGGGCATGGGCGTGGCCATCGTGCCGCGCATGTGCGTGCAATGGGAGATCGAGCACGGTTGGATGAAGGAAGTGAAGGTGCGGCAGATGAGTATGCCGCGCCACGTGTATCTGGTTTCGCGGCGTGGGGCGCGGTTGCCGCATGCGGCGGCGGAGCTTATGCGGATTCTGCGGGAAGGGTAGTTCAGTGGCACAGCCACTCTTGGCTGTGCTCCGCCGTCAGCGCACGGCGTCCGCCGTGTCATCGAGGCCTTGCTCTCACCCTTTGGCCGGGCAAGCGCATCCATATCTTTGCCCGGCGCGATTGGATTAGACTCGTGGCGCTGCGGATTTGTTGGGTGATGAAGTTTGCGTTGAGGTCCTTCGCCTATCCTTATCGGATAGGCTCAGGATGACAGGTGCTTTGTAGGCTGGTAGGCGGCGAAAATCATCATGATGAGCGGACTGGCGATTCTGGCGATCGGATTTGTTCTGGGCATGCGCCATGCCACGGATCCGGATCACGTCATCGCGGTATCCACGATTGTCAGCCGCGAGCGTTCCATCGTGAAGGCTGGGTGGATCGGGATTCTCTGGGGCGTGGGACACACCGTGACGATCCTGGTGGTTGGCGCGGGAATTATTCTCTTCGACCTCGCCATACCTTCGCGCGTCGGACTCACGATGGAATTCTCCGTCGGGTTAATGCTGATCCTGCTGGGGGTGTTGAACCTGACCGGCGCGATGGCCTGGATCAGCGAAAAATTTTCGCCGGCTCATCCGCAAGTTACCGGCAGCCATGCGCACGTTCACGAGCACGACTCGCAGGTTCATCTTCATTGGCATTCGCACAGTGCGGAAAAAGAACACCACGGCGAAAGCTTGACGCCTCCGAAATGGATGGGCGGCGCGTCGAATGGCCTTGGAGTGTTTCACACGCTCCGGCCATTGTTCGTTGGACTGGTTCACGGTCTCGCGGGTTCGGCGGCGGTCGCGTTGCTCGTGCTGAGCACCATTCGCGAGCCCAAGTGGGCGGTGCTGTACTTGCTGATTTTCGGAGTAGGAACGATCGCCGGGATGATGCTGATCACCGCGGCGATTTCTCTTCCCTTTTCGTTTGCCGGCTACAAATTTGCGTGGCTCAACAAGGGATTGATTTTTGGCTCTGGTTTGTTGAGCCTGGGTTTTGGCCTGTTCGTTTGCTACCAGATCGGAATCGTCGACGGCCTGTTCACCAATCATCCGAACTGGATTCCCAGCTGACGCCCCACCGGGCAAGCTAGAGAGCAGAATGATAGGCGAAGCGCTAGGCGCGCTGAGACGCGGCTTCTTCCACCGAGGGATAGATCGGTAGAAGCTTGAGCAAACCCGAAACCTGCATCACGGCGTTGCCCTGCTGCGTCAGCGCCGCCAGCGCCAGCGTCTTCGCGTTATTCCGGCGGCTGACAAACAGCGAGACCAGCGCCCCCACTCCCGCGGAATCCAGGAACGACAAGCCGCTCATATCGAGCACGAGTCGCGTAGCCGGCTCCGGCCGCATCGTGGCGATGAAATCGTGAACCGTTTCGAGGCTGAGCTTGCCATTCAAGCGCACAACCAAAAGATCCCCGTTGGCGGAGGGCTGGCGGTCGATATTGAGTTGAGCTGTCGGCATAAGTGGTGGAGGGTAGCGCAAAAGGCCGGAAGAGGACATTAAAATCTTGTTACAGGGGATTCGAGTCCCTTTTCATTCGCAGCGCATCCTGGGGATTTTCGCCTAAGACGCCTATCTGGAGAGTGGCGTTCCGGAGGGGGCAACAATCCGCGTTCCTTATTTATTCTACGATAATAATTATTTGTGTTGACTCTTTCTATATCATGGCGCTATGGTGTGCGGGCCGAGATTCGCCCTCGAACTCGCGTACCGCCGGTTCTTCGGCCCAGGAAGACCCATGGCTCAGCGCCGCCTTCTCGTTTCACTCTTACGGGGAGTGCTTCGCCCGTGCGCGTTTTGCATCCGGCATCCGAGGCTAGCTTGCTTTCTTTTGATCTGCATTGTTTTTCTGCTCAGCGCGGTTTCCGCCTTCGCGCAGACTTCACAATATGTGTATGCGTCGGTTCCGGCTCCGACGGCAACTGGCACCACAACCTCCCAAATCGTGACTTTCACCAAGGATTCGGCAGGCGCCCTGTCGATAGCTGGCTCCCCGGTTGGGAGCGCGCTCGAAGGCGGCCCGATGGCCATCGACGGCCAAGGGCTCTTCCTCTTCGTACTCAATCCAACCAGCAGCCAAATTTCGATGTACCAGATCAATCAAAGCTCGGGTCTCACGGAGGTCACCGGCTCTCCGTTCCCAGCGAACCCCGGAAACGCCGGATCGAATTCCCTTGCACCGGTGTGTCTGGCGACCGAGAAGTCCGGGCAATTCCTCTATGTTGGTTTTAATTCCGCGAATCCAACGGCAAGCGGACAGCTTGTCGAATACTCAATCCAAGCCGCCGCACAGCAAATAATGATGGACGGCAGCGTAGAGACTCCTCCCGGTTTGATCGATTGCGTCACTGACCAACAGAACTTTCTGTACGTCGGGCTCAATGGCGGTGGCACGAATGTTTATACGATCGGGCAACTTCTGGCGACTCCCGGAAGCGCGGGAAGCGGAAAACCAGAAGTCAGCATCGCAGTCGATCCTCAGGGCCGCTTCTTTTTCGACGGCTGGGGTGTTGCCGCCGCCTACATCGAGAGCGCTCCGATTTCGCCTGTGGATGGCACAGCGACAAACGCGACGCCTCCGTTCAGCCTCGGCGCGAACAATTCTCCCAGCACGATGCTCGTCGATGGGTTGGGAAAGTTTCTGTACGTCACCGAGGGCGAGGCCGTTTATGGATACCAGTTCGACCCGGTTACCGGCGCCCTGGCGCAAATACCGGGCCCCCCGACACAATCGATTTTCGCGAGGGTCACCACCATCGCTGACCCGCAAGGTCTCTACATTTATTCGTTGCAGAATGACGGCGTTCACGTTTTCGAGACTGGACCGGACGGCGCTTTGGCGGAAATTCCAGGGTCCCCATTCCCGACCGGGTCGAGCGGCTCGCGGGGGCTGACGACGTACGGCACGCCGGTGCAAGCGGTCACAGGCGCTGTGGCACAGATCTTTCCGCCTTCTCAGGACTTCGAAAGCATCGATATTGGGCAAACTGTCGGCCCCAAGCCCATCAGTGTGACGAACATCGGCAGTTTGCCTTTGACGGTTACGGGAGTAATGATCACGGGCCCCGACGCGAACGATTTCATGGCGCCTATGACGTGCTCGCCGCAGGCGTTCCTGCCGCCAAATTCCGGCGCTGGTTCGACGTGTTCGGTCAGCGTGAGTTTTGCGCCGACCGGGGCCGGGCCGCGGCAGGCCACGTTGACTATCACTACGGACAAGGCGGGAACGCAGTCCTCCTTGCTGACCGGAACCGGAATTGGCGGGCTTTCCGCCGTCACGATCGCGCCCGGAAGCTTGACGTTTGCGAGCACCCTGCAGGGAGTCACCAGCACGGCACAGATTGTGACGCTGACGAGTTCCGGGCCGGCGACGCTGCACATTTCTTCGGTGACGATGGGTGGCGCGAACCCCGGCGACTTCGCCCTGGTTAGCGGGTGCAGCGGCGCGTACGCGCCGAATGCGAGTTGCACCGTCAGCGTGACGTTCTCGCCGCTCGCGGACGGACAGCGCACGGCCTCCCTCGTGATCGCCCACGACGCATCGGGCTCGCCGCAATCCGTTCAGGTCACGGGGACAGGCGCAGGGCCTCCGGTCGCCAAGCCCGCGGTGACAATTACGCCGCAGGCGATTTCTTTTGCGACAACCGGACAGGGCTCGGCCAGCGCTCCACAGACCACAACGATTGCAAATTCAGGCACCGCTGCGTTGCACATTTCTTCGATGCAAGTGACCGGGACAAATGCGGGCGATTTCGGCATGAACAACGGGTGCACGGCTACGTCATATGCGGCAGGCGCGACGTGCATGGTTGCGCTGACGTTCACGCCGTCGGCCACCGGCGTGCGCACGGCCACGCTGACGATTACCGACGACGCGCCGAATTCACCACAAACGGTCCAACTCACCGGCACAGGCACAGCCGCCCCCTCGGTGACCCTTTCTTCCACCGCGGTTTCGTTCGGCGGGGTCGCGGTAGGCACCACGAGCCCGCCACAAAATATTACAGTGACAAGCTCAGGCGGCGCCGCTTTGCATTTTTCTTCCGTCGCGCTAAGCGGCAGCAACGCGGGTGATTTCAGCATCAGCAACGGATGCACGGCCTCCGCGTATCCCGTGAATACGGCGTGCACGGTCGGACTGACGTTTACGCCGTCGGCCACCGGAGTGCGCACGGCCACCCTGACGATCGCGGACGATGCACCGAACTCGCCGCAAACCGTCGCGGTCCGCGGCAGCGCGGATAACGAACTGACGATAGCTCCCGCTACTGGGGGCAGCCTTTCCGCCAGCATCTCCGCCGGGCAGACCGCGACGTATAACTTGCAACTCACCGCCGGATTCAACGGCACGGTGGCGTTCACGTGTACCGGCGCGCCCACGGCCGCGACTTGCTCCGTGCCAGCGACGATCAAAGTGGCCAGCGGAGTTTCCGCGCCGTTTTTGGTCACGGTGACGACTGCGGGAAGCGGAGGAGTTCAATCGCTTGAGGATATGCCGGCGAATCGTCTGTTCGCATCGTGGCGCGTCAGGCCTCTTTCTTCGCTGCTGTGCCTATGCGCCGCGCTGATGCTTTGCGTCATTGTGTTACAGAAAGTTTTGCCGCGAGCTTTGCTGCTGCGTGGCGCCGTACGAGCGGCCCGGCCGAGCCTGCGCCTGGTTCACGGCGGCGCTTTCGCCGCGCTCGCCGCACTTGCGCTCTGCTGCGTGGCGGGATGCGGTGGCGGAAGCGTTGCCCAGAGTGCGCCCACGATCGAATCAAGCGTGACGCCGTCGGGCATGTCCACGATCGTGGTCACACCCACGGCCACGACAACCGCGGGAGCGCAACTCCCCGCCATCGCGCCCATTCAGCTCACACTCACCGTGAACTGACGCCGCGGTTCGCCTTCGAGTCGGCTCGAATCGTCGCGTGCTACTTGGACACGGAGATGCGGTACACGACCTGTGCTCCGTCATCGGAAAACAGCAGCGAGCCGTCCGGCGCGACCGTGACTCCCACCGGCCGGCCGTTCACGTTGCCCTTCTTCGGGTCCGGCACCAGCCCGGTCAGGAACGGCTGCGGATCACCCGAAGGCTGGCCGTCCTTGAAGGGCACAAAAACAATCTGGTAGCCCGCGCGCGTCGAGCGATTCCACGATCCATGTTCCGCAATAAATGCTCCGCCCTGATAGCTGGCGGGGAATTGATTTCCGGTGTAGAACGCGAACTGCAGCGGCGCACGGTGAGAACCAAGCAGCACATCGGGAATGATAGCCTTTGCCACCAGCTCGGGCTTTTGCGGATTCACGCGCGGATCGACATTGTCGCCGATGTAGCTGTACGGCCAGCCGTAGAAGCCGCCGTCTTTCACGGAAGTAAAATAGTCTGGGGGCAGGTCGTCGCCCATGCCGTCGCGCTCGTTGACGCTGGTCCAAAGTTGTCCGGTGGTAGGTTCCAGCGCCAGTCCCACCGGATTACGCAAGCCGGTGGCATAGAGCCGCGCGTTCTTTCCGTCCGGGTCGCAAATGGTGATGGCGGCGCGGCGCGAATCCTTTTCGATGTCCACATTCGATTTGGAGCCGACGCTGACGAAAAGATGTTTGCCGTCCGCGCTGAACACCAGCGCGCGCGTGGAGTGGCCGCCGCGAGGCAGGTCCATCAACTTCTCGGCTTCGCCAAGCCGCTTCGACGTCTTCGGATCAAACTTGTAACGCAAGACGGCGTTCGTGTCGCCAACGTAGATGTAGTCGTCGTGAAACACAATGCCGAACGGCTCGTCGAGCCGGCTGAGAAAAGTTTCCCGCTGCTGCGCTCCGCCGGAGTGTTCCGGGTCGCGCAAAATGTAAATCGCTCCGCCGTGCGTATCGGCCAGAAAAATGTCGCCGTTGGGCGCGACCGTCAGCCACCGGGGCTCCTTGAAATCCGACGCGAAAATGCTTATTTGGAAGCCTGCTGGAACCGTCGGCAAAAAGCCTTTCGGTGGCATGGTTTCTTCGGGAGGATTTCCGGCCGACTTTGTGGCGAAGGGCGCAGGCAGTTGGGGCTTGTTGCCGTGGGTCACTTGGGCGGACAGTATCGCAGGAACTAGCAGCAGGATTCCGAACACGGCGATGCGCGGAACAAACGCGGGCATGAACACTCTCCTCAGAAAAGTGCGGCAACAAACGCTCCCTAGGATGCCTGAATACGCGATTCGGTTCTACTCCTCCTCACCCATCAAGCGTTGCCTTCGGCCCGCGTTTTCTTGTTCCCGCGAAGATAGTATCGGAATGATTACATGCAACAGGATTTGACGAGTCCTTGACACACCTGACCGGTATGTCGGGTCAAAATGATTGTCTATCGGGCCAAAGATCCAAGATCTAGGAACTAAAAGTGAGGAAAGATGAAGACTGCTTCACGTTTTGTGTGCCTGCTTATTCTCGCGGCCAGTGCTGCGGCCGCTTCCGCCGCTCCTGCAACCAAACCATTCACCGTCGATATCAAGAACGCCCAAGGCCAGAGCGTGGGCACCGCCACGCTCTCCGAAGCGCCCCACGGCGTCAGGATCAAGATTGACATCAAGAACCTGCCACCTGGCGAGCATTCCCTGCACATCCACCAGTTTGCAAAGTGCGACCCGCCCGATTTCAAATCCGCCGGATCTCATTTCAATCCTAGCGGGGCAGAGCACGGTGATCACACCTCGCTTCCCGCGGGAGACATCCCGGATTTTTCCCTGATCGTGGCCGCCGACGGAACCGCCCATGCCAGCGTGGTCGCCCCTAACGTTACGCTGGGAACCGACGACCATTCCGTCTTCAGCAACGGCGGAACTGCGATGGTCATCCATGCGGTCGCATCGGGTGCGTCCAGCGCGGCACCGCCACGCATCGCCTGTGCGGTGATCACCAAGCCGGAATAGCTCAAATCGAAACGCGGGTGCGCGCGCGCACCGCCAAAATCTCAAAATGGGCCGCGATGCAACTCGCGGCCCCCATTTTTTCCTGCCCTAAATTCTTTCTGGTAACCCGGATATTCCAGCGCGCATCCAACGAAGCGTTCCTGACGTATTCTTACCTCGGACGCTCTTTGGAGATCATAAATGCGCAGCCCGTTTATCGGCAGAGGTATCGCCATCGCGCTGATTATCGCTTTCGTTGCGTGGACCGCGGTGCGCTCGATCGGAGCACGTCCCATCGAGCCGAAATTCCCCTTTCCCAAGCCTGTGGCAGATGAACCACTGGCGAGCTCCAAGGGTGAAGAAAAGGTAGTTCTCGCCGGAGGATGCTTCTGGGGAGTGCAGGCGGTGTTCGAGCATACCAAGGGAGTGACCTCGGCGGTTGCGGGCTACGCGGGCGGCCACGTCGAATCACCCGGCTACGAGATGGTGAGCTCCGGGCTCACGGGACACGCCGAGTCCGTTAGCGTCACCTTCGATCCGTCGCAAATCTCGTTCGGACAGATCCTGATGGTGTATTTCTCGGTGGCTCACGACCCCACACAGTTGAACCGTCAGGGGCCCGACAGCGGGTCGCAGTATCGTTCCGCGATTTTCTACACCAGCGAGGAACAGAAGCGCATCGCCACGGCTTACGTCGAACAGCTGAACGCCGCCAAATCCTATCCCACCAGAATCGTTACGCAAATCGCGCCGTTCACCGCCTTTTACCGCGCGGAGGAATATCACCAGGACTATCTCAAGAGCCACCCACACGAGCCTTATATCGTGTACAACGATCTGCCGAAGCTGGATCACCTGAAAAAAGAATTCCCGGAACTCTACCGGGAAAATTAGCTGCGACATTGCTGAAGCACGGAGCGAAGTCAGCGAAGCCGTGTTCATCCTGATCTTCAAAGAGCGGCTTTTTCTTGAAATGCACTACTTCGCGTCCGGACGCTCGGTAACCGGCTTGCCGCCGACACCTGGCAGAGCCGCCTTGGCGCCACCGGCAGCTTCTCCTTGCAGCAACCGATCGACGCTCGAGTATGCGTACAGAGTGGGTGCGTGATTCTGCATCAGCCCGCCGGTATCCGCCGTCGGACCATAGTTGCTGTGCAAGTCGCGCCCCAACATCCGCAGCATCGCCATCTGCTGCCCACGATGGTGCGAGCTATGCGTCAGGCGTCGCGTCATGACCCAGGCTCGCGAGCGCTTCACGTCAAAGAACGTGGTCTCTCCCTCCCACCAACTCTCATCCTTGTCGCGAAACAACGCGAGGCGCTTCTCGCTGTCTTCCGCATAGCGCTTGATAAATTCCAGGCGCGTTTCCTGCGTCGGCAGGGGGGGCGCCGCGACATCAATGCCCAGCATCGTGCGGCACCACAAGTCTTCGCTGACGCACTGGTGCACCATCTGTTCGCGAACGCTCCGGCCACGCGGGTCGCCCTGCCGAGGACGCACGGGCAGGTCCTCGTCGCGGAATTCGCTCCACATACTGAGGATCTTCACGCGCTCGGTTTCGTACGTTTCGACGAGAAAGTCGTATCGCATGCCGGGCTCCCCCCTGAAATCGCGCGCGGTTATCTTGTTCCCGGTCGCCCTTCGCGGTCAATTCAGTGGACCAGAACAACCGGCGAATGGTTGATTTTTAACAATTGCGCGATTGACTTCGCCGGTGCCGTGGGAGTATCTGTGAGTTTGAGCGTGATCCTGAACCGCCCCCAGCCAGTTCATCCCCGGACCCGCGATTCTGATTTCAAGGAGGTATCTATGCCGAATGCAGTGCGCCCCATTCCTGAGGGCTATCATTCGATTACACCGCAACTCACCTGCCGTGATGCTGCCCGCGCCATCGATTTCTACAAGAGCGTCTTCGGTGCTCAAGAAATCATGCGCATGTCGGGTCCCGGCGGCAAAGTAATGCACGCGGAACTCAAGCTCGGCGATTCCCGATTTATGCTCAACGACGAGATGCCGGGCATGTCCGTGGCGCCCAGCGCATCCGCCACGATGCAGCCCAGCTCACTGTTCGTCTATACCGAAGACGTAGACGCCCTCCACAAGCGCGCTTTGAAGGCCGGCGCCCGCGAGGACATGGCGCCGTCGGACATGTTCTGGGGAGATCGCTTCGGCAAATTCACCGACCCGTTCGGTCACCAATGGGGCATCGCCACGCACGTCGAGGATGTAGCGCCCGAAGAAATGAAGCGCCGCTCCGACGAAATGACCAAGCAAATGGCCAAGGCCGCCACGCACGCAAACTAGCCTTCGCGCAACAACCAATTACTTTCGCGGAACGCGCATTTCCTTGTAGGGGCGCAGCACCGCTGCGCCCCAAACGCCCAGCCGTAAAACGCCGAAGTGCTCCAGCGGGAAGGCCTACCAAGAAATCTGACCCCCAGCTTCCCGCTCACTCCAGCATGCGAATCAATTCGCCTTCGTCCTTGCCAAGCAAGTAAAACGCAATAAACGTCATCGGCTCGGTAGCCGAAGTATTGTCGAAACGCAAAATTCTTGCATTCGCCGGCTCGAAGAACGCATCACCCGCCTTCAGCGTTTTCACCGCTTCTCCCTCCACCTGAAAGAACACCGTTCCCTTGACGATGTAGCCCGTCACCGGGCACGGATGTAGATGTAGCCCGGTGGCCTGGCTGGGCTTGAACTCGATCTCTTTGACTTCGATGCGGCTAGTCAACTTCGCTGGATCGAGAATGGCGGTCAACAATGGCTTACGAACGATCGCTTCACCTGGCGCATTCTGCATGGTCATTTTCCCGGCTTCCCTCGAAACCGTCCTTCTCGCGTTCGATGCCGCGTTCAATGCGGAAGGTATAGCAACCCGCCGTCGTGCTGTTCACTTGAATGTAATCGACTTCGGGCTGCGCGAATAATTGCTCGATGACCGGCTCGAACCGCCCGTCCGCCACGTACTCCTGCACTACCAGTCGCCGCCCTCGCGTATAGGCCTCCAGCGTTCGCGGGCTGCCGCGAAGCTCTTCCGGGAATCCGTCATCGCCAGGATATCGGGCGCAATCGTCGGCGTGGATATACACGGGCCCGGGCTGAGGAAGCGACTCAATGCCCGCGAAACGATCGTACGTAAACAAAATTCTGCGCTCCACGCCTCCGGTGATGGTTCGCAAGCAGTGCCGGCAAGGCGCGTCGGCCGTCCCCAGTTCCGCGTGCGCCGGAAATCCATAGACGGGCGCTCGCATCGTTGTGCGAACCGAATTTGCAACCTCAGTTGGTATGGCCACCACGCGAATTGCGCTCATGACTTTGTTCTTCACCTCTGCTCGAATTTGCGGGCCTGCCCAGGCTGCGCGCGTAAACCATTGTGAGGCGCCCCGTTTGGCGTTTCTATCCGCTTTGCGAATTCAAACTCGCTTTCGCAATGGGTACTCGAGCTTACCGCTGAGCTCTCGCGGCGCTCGTCGCATGGCCGCGAATTTTCCGGGATGTCGAACTATTGACGTCCACTCCCGGTTTTGCTTTCCTACCATCAATGATCCTCCGATCTCATGTGCCGGCCCCGCCGCTCTCCGACTTCATCGAACTGATGTGGTTCGGCGAAGACTACGTCGTGCCACACGCGCTCGAACGCGTCATGCCCACCGGCGACATGTCCCTGATCATCAATCTTCACGAAGACCGCACGGGACTGTACGACTCGAACAATCACAGCAAGTGTCAGAGTCTCAGCGGCTCGATCCTCGTCGGCGCCTATTCACAGTTCGCAGTTATTGACACCGCCGAGCAACGCTCCACGATGGGAGCGGTCTTCAAGCCTGGCGGCGCATTTCCATTCTTCAAGCTGCCGGCAGGCGAGTTGCAAGACACGAACGTCGAACTCGACACACTCTGGGGCGCCGAAGCGCGCGATTTGCGCGAACAGTTGCTCGCGGCAAAAACGCCGGAAGCCAAATTCCACGCCCTCGAGCACGCGCTGCTGGCGAAAATCGTCAAACCGCTCGACCCTCCTCATCCCGCCGTGCAATTTGCCGTCGGCAATTTCCGCCGCTTGCCGAATCGCGCGGTCTCCAGCGTGACCGATCAGATCGGTCTGAGCGAAAGACGCTTCATTCGACTCTTCGCTGAACAAGTCGGATTGACCCCCAAGCTTTTCTGCCGCGTGCAGCGATTTCAGAAAGTCTTGCGCCACATCGCGCGTAGTTCGTCCATCGATTGGACGGAAATCGCGCTGTCCTGTGGCTATTTTGATCAAGCCCACTTTATTCATGACTTTCGCGCCTTCTCCGGCATCAATCCTTCGTTGTATGTGACGAACAAGACGCAATTTCAGAACCACGTCGTGCTGTAGTACGCGCAAAACATGAGCAAAGCCAGCGCTGGAATTCTGATGTATCGCAGACGAAACGCACAGTTGGAAGTCCTGCTGGTCCATCTCGGCGGACCGTTCTGGGCGAAAAAAGACGCGGGTGCGTGGTTTGTCCCCAAAGGCGAGGTCAATCCCGGCGAGGACGAACTCGCCGCGGCCAAGCGCGAATTCCAGGAAGAAACCGGCCTGACACCCGCCGCCGAACTGCTCCCCCTCGGCAGCGTCAAGCACAAGAGCAGCAAGAAAGTCTCCGCGTGGGCCTTCGAGGGCGAATGCGATCCGTCCGCGCTGCGCAGCAACACGTTTCAGATGGAATGGCCGCCGCGCTCCGGGAAAACCCGCGAGTTCCCCGAAATCGACCGCGCGGCCTTCTTCACCATCGAAGCCGCCCGCGAAAAAATGCACCCAGCCGAATTCGAGTTTGTCACCCGCCTTTCCGAACTTAGCTCGTCGGCTTAGTTAGTCTAGCTTCAAGGGCTTCCTCAAGCACATAGCTGTGATACACTTGATAGGCACATAGTCTATGTGCTTCTATGAAGACCAAGCGTGCTCATATTTTGCTGCCTCACGATCTTGTCTGTGAAATCGATGCCCTCGTCGGGCCCCGCGGCCGCAGCGCGTTCCTGGTCGAAACCGCTCGCGAAGCAGTGCGCCGAAGAAAGCTTCTGCGGTTCCTCGAAACTGATGTTCCCGTATGGAAGGAAGGTGACCACCCCGAACTGGAAAAGGGCTCGGCAGCATGGGTCCGCAAGCTCAGGCGCGAAAATGAACGTCGGATTCCGAAGAGGTCTAAACGCGCTCGCTGATGAAGCTTCTTCTCGATACCACCGTTTTGGTTGACGTTCTTTGTTCTAGGAAGGGTCGCCGCGAACTTCTCGGCGAAGTTGTCCGCTCCGGGCACGTGCTTACGACCTCGATCCTGAATATCGCCGAGATATACTCCGGGATTCGCCCGGGAGAAGAGATACGGACGGAAGCCGTTCTTCAAAGTCTTGAAAGCTTTGACGTCACCGGAGCAACCGCCCGGCTGGCTGGAAGGCTCAAAAACACGTGGGCTAGAAAGGGGCGTACGCTGGCACTCGTCGACATGATTGTGGCTGCCACCGCGATCGAGCACGACTGCATGTTAGTTACCGACAATCGAAAAGATTTCCCGATGCCGGAAGTTCGGCTCTATCCGTTGCCCTAGCTGTCATCCTGAGCGGAGCGAAGGATCTCAACGGTCCCCTAGCGACTCGCGAGAAGCCTGACCGCCAATTTGGTCTTTGCCAAACGAACGATTGTGAGCGAACGTCTCTCAGTCCGTGCTGGAGCATTCCCATGAACGAAACACCGCAGCAATACACTCAACGCATCCTCGGCCACGTCGAGGGTAAAGACCCCCTGAAAGTGCAAGCGGCGACACCGAAGAGACTCGCGGCGCTGATCAAGAATGTCTCGCCGTCGAAATTGCGCAAACGCCCGGCGCCAGACAAATGGTCGGTGACGGAAATTCTCGCTCACCTGGGTGACGCGGAAATCGTTACCGCATGGCGCATTCGCTCGATCCTCGGCGCGCCCGGAACACCGATCCAAGCCTACGACCAGAACGCCTGGGTCGCCGCGGGACGATACAGTGAGCGCAACCCCCGCCAATGCCTGGAGGTATTTCGTGCAGTGCGCGACGCGAATCTGACGGTACTCAAATCCTTGAAGCCCGAACAATGGAAGCATCACGGCATGCACGCTGAGCGCGGCCAGGAAACCATCGAACGCATCCTGCACATGATGGCCGGCCACGATCTCAACCACCTCCACCAGATCGAGCGCATTCTGGACAAGAAAAAGTAGTCGAGCCCGGCAGCAATCACCAAGTCTCGTAGGGGCACGGGATGCCCGTGCCCGCCCCGGCAAGATCACCATCAGGAAGCCACTGTCTTTGCTCCACCTGCCGAGAAAACCAATAGACTTGAACGAACCTGGATACTATTTTGACGCGCATGAGAGTCTACCTGATCATCTGTTGCATCGCCGGAATTGTCATTCCCTATGCGTTTGCCCTGCCTTTCTTCCTGATTCACGGGCCGAACTTTCGACTGTTTGTCGAAGAAATCTTCGCGACGCGCATATCCAGCTTCTTTGCGGCGGACTTGATTCTGTCGTCGGGGATTTTTCTGTCGTGGTCGCGTCGCGAAGCCCGCGATAAAAAGATCGAAGGCTGGTGGCTGGTGCTCGTGTCTAACCTGGTGGTCGGTCTGTCGCTGGCATTGCCGCTGTACCTGCTGAAGCGGTTCGATGCCGCCGCTCGATGACGATCGACCCAGCGATAGAAGCAAACCCGCTGGCCGAGTTAACGCCTCCGAGGGCGCAACATGCGTCATCCCCAAATACGTAAGTTCGTGTTACAGTGCCGCCGCAGTACATGGAGGTTCGTATGGATGCAACCGGAGCCGTAGCGCGGATGGAACATCAAGACGCGGCCGCATTGCTGCGCCGCTGGTTCGACGAGATCTGGAATCAAGGAAGGATCGAGACCGTTGACGAGTTGTTGGCCAAAGACGCGGTGATGTGGGGTATCGGGCGGCCGGACCAATCTTCGCGGGGCGGGGCCGAGTTCAAGGAGTTTTATCACCGGCAGCGAAGCGCGACTCCCGACGTGAAAATCACCCTCGACCAAGTGGTTCAGGAAGGCGACACCGCCTTTGCACGCTGGACGGCCACCATGACCCACACGGGCGAGGGACTTGGAGTCGCTCCGACGAACCAGACGATCACCCTAAGCGGGATGAGCGCCTGCCGCGTCAGCAACGGTAAAATCGTAGAAGGCTGGAATAGCTGGGATCAGGTAGGCATGGCGCGCCAGTTGGGACTCCTGGAGGGACGCGTCGCCGAAATGTTTCCCTGAAACGCAAAGTGCGACGCACCTTGGTAGCGTCGGCATCCTGCCGGCTCCATCAGTGACGCACCCAACCGTAAACAGAATAAGCGCTCCCGGCCACGGCGATCACCAGCATCCCGATCGCGACATCCCGAAATGCCGGCGATTCCGCGAGCGAAAGAATCCAGCGCCCGTAGTGAATTGCCAACACGCCTTCGATTGCGAATCGCAGTAACCGTCCTCCCGCAATGTAAGGCATCGCCTTACCCCAAGGCACTTTGAGCGCCCCTGCAGCCGCCACAAACACGGTGAACGGAAACGGCGGCGGCAACAAACTGGCCACCCCAAGAGCCAAACCGCCACGATCTTTGATCTGCTTCTCGACGTATTTCCGGCGGCGGTTTTTCTTTTGTGCGTCGAGCGATTCCCCACCCTTGCCAGCAAGCCAAAATGTCAGCATCACCCCAAGCATCGAGCCTAGCGTCGCAACCGCGACGTACAGCGGCACGCGCTCGTGATGACGAGCAGAGAGTCCCAGCATCAGAAAGTCGTTGCCAAGCGGAAGAAACAGAAAAGAAGAATCCAGCACGCCCACGGCCAACAATCCAAATGCCCCGGCGTGATACGCCACTCGCAGCAGATGTCGAAAGAATGCGTCCAAGGGGGCCTGCGGTCTCTCGCTTTTTCTGTGCTTAGCTTCCTGGAATCGCCGAACTTCAAAAATCGCCAAACAAGGTTACGCGATAATAGACAATAAAAGCCTTGCGCGGACCTGCCAGCAATAAAAAAGGCCGGACCAAGGTCCGGCCTGCAAATACGTGGCTTGCGCTTTGACTATCGATACGATCTGTCAGAACCCGCCCAAAGTTGTAAACCGAACGTGCATCCCGGCGGCCCGTGAGAGCTTTGGGATGCATTTGGATGGCATAGTCCGCACACCATAGCGGATTGAGCCATCACTACTTTAGAAAGGAGGTGATCCAGCCGCAGGTTCTCCTACGGCTACCTTGTTACGACTTCACCCCAATCATGGGTCATACCTTGGGCGTCTGCCTCCTTGCGGTCAGCGTGACGACTTCTAGTACAACTCACTTTCGTGATGTGACGGGCGGTGTGTACAAGGCCCGGGAACGTATTCACGGCGTCGATCTGATACGCCATTACTAGCGATTCCGGCTTCATGCAGTCGAGTTGCAGACTGCAATCCGAACTGAGCAGAGTTTTTTCCGATTAGCTCCCCCTCGCGGGTTGGCAACGGTTTGTACCCTGCATTGTAACACGTGTGTAGCCCTGGACATAAAGGCCATGCGGACTTGACGTCATCCCCACCTTCCTCTCCGTTATCCGGAGCAGTCCACGTAGAGTTCCCTCCTTGCGGAGTGGCAACTACGTGCAGGGGTTGCGCTCGTTGCGGGACTTAACCCAACACCTCACGGCACGAGCTGACGACAGCCATGCAGCGCCTATACTCATGTCCCTTGCGGGAAGGCCGTATTTCTACAGCTGGTCATAAGCATTTCGAGCCCAGGTAAGGTTCCTCGCGTAGCGTCGAATTGAACCACATGTTCCACCGCTTGTGCGGGCCCCCGTCAATTCCTTTGAGTTTCAGTCTTGCGACCGTACTCCCCAGGTGCAGGACTTAACGCGTTAGCTCCGGGACGACGCCCGAACGGGCGGCACCCCAAGTCCTGATCGTTTAGGGCTAGGACTACCAGGGTATCTAATCCTGTTTGCTCCCCTAGCTTTCGTTCCTCAGCGTCAGTTGTGGTCCAGCGCGCCGCTTTCGCCACGGGTGTTCCTGCAGATATCTACGCATTTCACCGCTACACCTGCAATTCCACGCGCCTCTCCCACACTCAAGCACAGCAGTTTCGGAAGCAGACTCTGGGTTGAGCCCAGAGATTTCACTCCCGACTTGCCACACCGCCTACGAACCCTTTACACCCAGTAATTCCGAGCAACGCTGGCCCCCTACGTCTTACCGCGGCTGCTGGCACGTAGTTAGCCGGGGCTTCTTATACCCGTACCGTCAGTCCCCTTGCGGGGCATTCGTCCGGGTCGAAAGGGGTTTACACTCCGAAAAGCTTCATCCCCCACGCGGCGTCGCTGCATCAGGCTTTCGCCCATTGTGCAAGATTCCCCACTGCTGCCTCCCGTAGGAGTCTGGACCGTGTCTCAGTTCCAGTGTGGCTGGCCATCCTCTCAGACCAGCTAACGATCATAGCCTTGGTGAGCCATTACCTCACCAACTAGCTAATCGTGCGCGGGCTCCTCCTCCGACGACTTACGCCTTTGAATCCAAAAACCAAGGTTCTCGGAATGTTATGCGGAATTAGCTCGCCTTTCGGCGAGTTATTCCCCATCGAAGGGCAGATTACCCACGTGTTACGCACCCGTGCGCCGTGCGCCACCTGTATTGCTACAGGCGCGCACTCGACTTGCATGTGTTAAGCACGCCGCCAGCGTTCGCTCTGAGCCAGGATCAAACTCTCGTTTGAAACTGGAAGCTTGGGCGAAAAAAAATGCCCTCCAATTTTCATTGGAGAGCCAGCCTGCCCAAGCGAATTATTGTCGCTCGATTTACTCAGACCATTCGGGCTCGAAAAGGCCGAATGGTTTCGAACGGATTCTGGCACATCGTATCGATTGTCAAAGAGCAAGACCTCCCTGTCCAGCAGAAAGGCAACGAACAACTAAACGAGTATACGGACGCATACTGTTCCTGTCAACACTCATTTGATGATTTCCACAAGAATCCTCAGCGGCTCGCTATCTCCCTTCATCATGCTACGATGCGCCAGGAATTCCGCCCACTCTTGGGTGCCGCACTCTTTGGTTTTCAAGGGTGCGGGTTCAGATCCCCCATCAACGGCATATAGCATGAAGCACCATCCGTCCCCACAAAGCCTCGAGCTACTAGCCGCGATTCGCACCGCCAGCTTCCTCCAGCCCGGAGACAGCGTCGGAGTCGCTGTCTCCGGCGGGGCCGATTCCGTTGCCCTTCTTCATCTGCTCCTCGAACTGCGCGAGAAACTCGGCATTGTGCTCAGCGTCGTCCACTTCAATCATCAACTTCGTGGTAAGGCCTCCGACGCGGACGAAAAATTCGTCGCCAAACTCGCCGCTAAACGGGAGCTGCCATTTCACGTCGGCCGTGAAAACGTAGCTGCAAAAGCTCGCCGCGAGAAAGCGAATCTGGAAGACGCCGGGCGAAGAGCACGCTACGCATTTTTCGCGCAACTCGTCGCCGAAGGAAAATTAACGAAGCTCGCCGTGGCCCACACCGCCGATGACCAAGCCGAAACGGTCCTCGCTCACATCCTGCGCGGAACCGGGCTCGCCGGCCTCGGCGGAATTCATCCCACATCGGGTCCCGTCGTTCGGCCGCTGCTACAAATCCGGCGCTCCGCGCTGCGCGCATATCTCAAGCAGCGAAAACAACCCTGGCGCGAGGACATCACCAATCGCGACACTGCGAAAATGCGCGCTCGCATCCGCAAGAAATTGTTGCCCCTGCTGGAGAAGCACTTCCAGCCCGCGGTCGTCGAACGCCTGGCGACTCTCGCCGAAGCTGCCCGCGAAGATGAAGCGCTGCTGGATGCGATCGCCGCGGAACGTGCGTTCATCATCGTCCAGAAAAGCTTCGCGGCCGCAAGTGTACAGGTGCAAGCTCTGCTGGGCCGGCTATCGGACCGTTCATTCTTCTCGGACAGCCCGGCCGTGCGCAAACGCATCGTCCGCCACATCGTCAAAGACCTGAAGCAACGCGGCGGCCAGCTAAACGCAGATCACGTCCAATCCATTCTTGAATTCGCCGAACACGGCGAGAACGGCAAATCCTTGCCGCTACCAGGCGGCATCGAAGTGCGGCGCGAACACGACGCCCTCGTTTTCCGCGCAACATCTGATGAACTCAGCAAGAACAAGCCGTCGAATCCCCCCAAACAATTCGAGCAGCAAATCGATTTTTCCGGCGACGACACCCTCATCGAAGTACCGTGCCTAGCATGCGTCTTCCGCTTCACAAACATTGACTGGCCCTCGAATAGGGGAGAAACTAGTGTAACGGGATCGGTGCTGGACCGGCATTCTCTCCGTCTCCCTCTCGTATTGCGAAGCTGGCGCCCTGGCGACCAGTTGCGGCCCTCGGGCCATCGCAAAGCGCATAAGCTGAAACGCTTGTTGAACGAAAAGCGCATCAGCCGGTGGGAACGTGAAGGCTGGCCTGTCTTGACCAGCGCCGGAGTTCTTGCCTGGGCCCGCGGCTTCCCCGTCGCCCCGGAATTTGCGGCGAACGAAAGGACCCGAGTCGGGATCTTGATCGTCGAGGAAAAAATTCCGTGAGCGATGTGAAGGACGCGGCATTTTCAGCCGCGCGAATCGCCGTCAGAGTGGCGGCGCTGGGCAAAGAAATCACCCGGGCGTACAATGGACGCCGCCTGGACGTGGTCATCACCCTGGACCGCGGCTTTGTTTTCGCGGCCGATTTGATTCGCCAGATCGACGCGCCGGTGGTTTGCCATTTCGTCAGCGAGAATGTGCGCGACGTGGAACAAAGCGGTCATTCGCGCAGGGAAGTGTTTTTCGGGAAGCGACTGGATTTGAAGGGCCGCGACGTCCTGCTGGTTGACGCGGTGATGGACAGCGGCGTGACGCAGGATTTCTTGATGCGAAGGCTAGGCGAAAGCCAGCCAAGATCGCTGCGGCTGGCGGTGCTGCTGGACAAGCCGTCCAAGCGGCGAGTCACCCTGGAGCCTGATTACTTTGGGTTCCGGACCGCATCTAATAAGATATGGGTGGGCTACGGTTTGGCGGCGTCTAATGATACAGGCCGCAATCGTCGGGTTCTTTCGACCAGCGGGCAGTTGCCGAAGGGCAAGAAGCGTAAGTGGTAGGTAAACCGGGCAAGGGGCCGGGTCTGGGCCAGCATCAAGTCTTTCGGTCTCGGGATAGAAGTGAGGATGACGTGAACTCTAGTTCTACGGTCAAGACAATTCTCTTCTGGATTTCCATCGTCTTCCTGGGCGTCATGCTCTGGAAGCTGGTGTCCGCCAACGGGCAGTCCGCGCGCGAAGATGAACCCAGTTACAGCGAGTTCATGCAAAAGGTCGATGCGGGCGACGTGAAGGAAGTCACGATCTACCTCTCACCGAACAGCTACGAGTTGCAGGGCGAATACATCCGGCCCGCGAACCGCAAGTTTCATGTCCCCATTTTCAAGGAAGCTGCACCGGACATCACCAAGGAATTGAAAGACAAGGGCGTCCAAATCAAGGTCAAGGAAGTGCGTAGCGGAGACTGGGTTCTCATTCTCCTGAATGCCGCACCGCTTCTCCTGCTCGTCGGCTTCTGCCTCTTCCTGATGCGCCAGATGCAAGCGGGCGGGAACAAAGCCCTCAGCTTCGGCAAGTCTCGCGCGCGTCTTCTCTCCGCGCAGCAGAAAAAAGCCACCTTCAAAGATGTCGCCGGCACCGATGAAGCAAAAGAAGAACTCCAGGAAATTATCGAGTTCCTGAAAGATCCGCAAAAATTCCAGAAGCTCGGCGGGCGCATTCCCAAAGGCGTGCTGCTCGTCGGTCCTCCAGGCACGGGTAAAACCCTGCTCGCTCGCGCGATTGCAGGCGAAGCCAACGTTCCCTTTTTCTCGATCTCCGGTTCGGACTTCGTGGAAATGTTCGTCGGCGTAGGCGCCAGCCGCGTCCGCGATCTTTTCGAACAGGGCAAGAAGAACGCCCCGTGCATCATCTTCATCGATGAAATCGACGCCGTCGGCCGCCACCGCGGCGCAGGCCTGGGCGGTGGACACGACGAGCGCGAACAAACGTTGAACGCGCTGCTCGTGGAAATGGACGGCTTCGAATCCAACGAAGGCGTCATCCTGATCGCCGCAACGAACCGTCCTGACGTGCTTGATCCCGCGTTGCTTCGTCCCGGCCGTTTCGATCGCCGCGTAGTCGTGGCGCGCCCCGACGTGAAGGGCCGCGAAGAAATCCTCCGCGTCCACACTCGCAAAGTTCCCATCTCCGATGACGTCGATCTCTCGATCATCGCTCGCGGCACGCCTGGATTCTCGGGCGCCGATCTCGCCAATCTCGTGAACGAAGCCGCTCTCTGGGCAGCACGTCAGAACCGCAAGTTCGTGATGATGGTCGACTTCGAAATGTCCAAGGACAAAGTCCTGATGGGCGTCGAGCGCAAGTCGATGATTCTGTCCGACGAAGAAAAGCGCAACACCGCCTATCACGAAGCTGGCCACGCGCTAGTCGCCGCCATGACTCCCGGCGCCGACCCCGTTCACAAGGTCACCATTATCCCGCGCGGCATGGCCCTCGGTCTGACTATGCAGCTGCCGGAAGACGACAAGCACACCTACACCCGCACCTATCTCGAAACCATGCTCGCGGTGTTGATGGGCGGCCGCTCCGCCGAGGAAATTTTCCTCGGCCACATCACCACCGGCGCTGGCAACGATATCGAGCGGGCCACGGAAATCGCCCGCAACATGGTCTGCGAATGGGGCATGAGCGAACTAGGCCCGCTGGCCTACGGCAAAAAAGATGAAGCCATCTTCCTCGGCCGCGAAATCAACCAGCACCGCGACTATTCCGAAGACACCGCCATCCAGATCGACAAAGAAGTGAAGCGCATCGTCAGCGAAGGCTACGAGAAGGCCAAAACCACCCTCTCGAATAACAAGGAAACCCTGGAGCGCATCGCCCAGGCACTCCTCGAGCGCGAAGTGATCGACGCCGTCGAGGTCAAGCTCCTGATGGAAAATAAGCCTCTGCCCGAAAAAGTGCGCACGCCTCCGCCACCACCGGCCCAAGGCGCGCCCAGCACCGACCCCAAAGTAGTTCGTCCCGAGCTGCGCCCCGCCCCGGGCTTCACCCGAGGCGAAAACCCAGCCAAAGCGTAATTTCATTACGTAATTCCAAGCATTCTTCGAGGGCGCGGCCCCAAGCCGCGCCCTAAACATTTTGTCCCAACAAATCACACGGCGTATGATCGACCGCGAAAGCGACAACGATGCCCCTAACCTCAAAACAATTCCGCCAAATCGCCCTAAGTTTCCCCGAAACCGAAGAGCGGGCCCACATGCACCACCCCGACTTCCGCGTAGCCGGAAAAATCTTCGCCACGCTAGGCTACCCGGACAAATCCTGGGGTATGGTCAAACTAACGCCAGAACAACAAGAAGAACTGATGACTGAAGAACCAAAAGTGTTCGTACCCGCAGCAGGCGTCTGGGGCCGCCAAGGCAGCACAACCGTCCACCTGAAGTCCGCAACGAAAGCCGCAGTGCGCCGAGCCCTCGAAGCCGCGTGGCGCAACACCGCTCCGAAAGCCCTTACAGCCGCATACAAATCGCCAGACGCATGATCCACAATTGAAGGAACACACTTCGCAGCGTTCCGGCTACTCCAGCAGCGTCACTTTCCCGCTCTCCAGATCGTAGTAGCCCGCCACAATCTTCAACTTCTTCTCCTTGATCAAACCTGCCAGCACCGGCGAAGCCTTGCGCAGCAGCGAGGCCTGTATCTTGGCGTTGGCTCGAACGGTCTCCTCCAAATCCGGCCCGGCCTGATCTACCGCGGGCCGAATGTGCGCATACAACGAGCTGATCTGCCCCGGCACCTCCTTTCCGGCAATCGCCGCTTTCACCGCGCCACAGTGCGCATGTCCCAATACCAGCAGCGCCACGGTCCCCAACACCGCAGCTCCATATTCCAGGCTCCCAATAATCTCCGGCGTAACAATATTGCCCGCAACCCGCGTAACAAATATGTGTCCGATGCTCTGGTCGAAGACCAGCTCCACGGGAACCCGCGAATCCGCGCAAGACAGCACCGCCGCAAACGGCTCCTGTTTTTCAGCGTTGTGCTCCTTCAGCAGAGCCAGATCGTGCTCGCAGGACGTCCCATGCCCCGACGCAAACCGCGCATTCCCATCCATCAACTCCTTCAACGCCTCGTCAGGAGTCATTTTGGTCTGAGCCGCAAGCGGTTGCGGCGCCGCAAACTCCAATCCGCCCACCGTCGCCGCCGCAAACGCGACGGCCACAGTCGTACCAGCCAAGAATTTTCGCCGCGAAAATGCCGGCAAGCAGGATGAGGAAGCCCGGTCTCCGCCTGCCGGAGCGCCTTCCGTGGATGGGCCCAAACTGTTCGCGAGCATGCCGCGAACGCTGCGCAGTGCAGTCATAAGCGATCTCCTTTTCCCGGAAATTGGGAAAGCGGCGATACTAATTGCCCTTAGGTCACTTTGCAAGACGCCAATAGTGGCTCGGGAATTACATTCGTTGGATTGTCGTTACCCGACTCTCTGCTAAAATAAAGGCAGTATGCTCAACCAAATCGAAGGCTTCGACGTGACGGCCTCCCGGCACCCGCGCCGCAAGACCTACGGCGTGAACGTCGGCCACGTGCGCGTGGGCGGTGGCGCCCCTATCGTCGTCCAGTCGATGACCAACACCGACACCGCCGACATCGACACAACGTTCACACAGACGATGGAGCTGGCTGAAGCCGGCTCGGAAATCGTGCGCTGGACGGTCAATGTTCCCGAAGCGGCCGCCGCTGTACCCGAAATCAAGAAGCGCTTGCTGGCCGCCGGCTGCCACGTGCCGATCATCGGCGACTTTCATTACAACGGCCATGTCCTGCTGACGAAATATCCCGCGTGTGCCGTCGCGCTCGACAAATATCGCATCAATCCCGGCAACGTCGGCGCAGGCCAGCGCCGTGACGAACAATTTTCGACCATCTGCAAAATCGCTCGCGACAACGGCAAGCCCGTCCGCATCGGCGTCAACGGCGGCTCCCTGAATCAAGAGCTGGTCATGCGCAAGATGCAGGAAAATACGGACCGGAATCTGGGCAAGGAATCCGAAGAAATCATCAACGACTGCATGGTGCTGAGCGCCCTGCAATCGACCGAACTCGCACTGGAATCCGGCTTGCGCCACGATCAAATCATTATTTCCTGCAAGACCTCGCGCCCGCGCGACCTGATCACCGTGTACCGCGATCTATCGGCGAAAACCGAGCAGCCGCTGCACCTCGGCCTCACCGAGGCAGGCATGGGCATGAAGGGCCAGATTTGGTCCGCCGCCGCTTTAGGCGTGCTATTGCACCAGGGCATCGGCGACACCATCCGCATTTCGCTGACACCGAAACCCGGTGGCGACCGCCGCGAGGAAGTCTACGCCGCCTGCGAAGTACTGCAGGCGCTGGGCTTGCGCTCGTTTTCGCCGAGCGTCACCGCGTGCCCCGGCTGCGGCCGCACCACCAGCTCGACCTTCCAGGAACTCGCCGAACGCATCCAAGGCTACATTCGCGACATGATGCCCATCTGGAAGACGCAATACGAAGGCGTTGAGACGATGACCCTCGCGGTGATGGGCTGCATCGTCAACGGCCCCGGCGAATCCAAAGCCGCCAACATCGGCATCAGTCTCCCCGGCACCGGCGAAGCCCCCCGTTGCCCGGTCTACATCGACGGCAAAAAAGACGTAACCCTCGAAGGCACCTACGACGAGCTGGCCGCCGCTTTCCAAGCCCTGGTAGACAACTACATCGCCAGCCACTATCAACGCAAAACCGCCGAGGTGGCTTCGTGAAAATTAGCCGCGAAGACGTGGTGCGCGTAGCGGAACTCGCCTACCTAGATTTAAGCGAATCGGAGCTAGAGACCTACCGCAAGCAAGTCGATGAAATCCTGGAATACATCGGCAAACTAAACGAGCTCGACACAACGACGGTCGAGCCGATGGCGCAGGTCCTGACCGACGATCAAACCGCCGACGCCACTCTCCGCGAGGACATCGAGGTCCCCTGCCACGCCGCAGCCGAACTGCTGACGCAGGCGCCCGATCCTGAGCCACCCTATTTTCGCGTGCCCAAAGTGATCGAGCGATAGCCATATGCGAACGCGATTCCCGGTTCCTATGTAGGCGCCGTCCCTTAGGGCGGCGCGCCAATGCAATCAACCAATATGACGAACTGGACGATCGAGGGCGTAAGAGAATCACTCGCGGCGAAAAAAATCTCGGCGCGCGAACTTGCCGCCGAACACTACTCGCGCATCGCCGCGCGCAATCCGCAGCTCAACGCGTTCCTAACGCTGTCGCAAGAACGAGCCTATGCGCAAGCCGACCGCATCGATGCGCTCGTGGCCGCCGGTAAAGCATTGCCGCCACTCGCCGGGGTGCCCGTTGCACTCAAGGATGTGCTCAGCACCCGAGGCGTCCGCACTACCTGTGGCTCGAAAATTCTCGAGCACTACATTCCGCCCTACGACGCCACGGCCGTCGAACGTCTCGAAGCTGCCGGAGCAGTCTTGCTCGGCAAGACGAACTGCGACGAATTCGCCATGGGCAGCTCCAACGAGAATTCAGCCTACGGCCCGGTCCTGAATCCGGAAGCCACGGACCGCATCCCGGGAGGATCGAGCGGCGGTTCGGCAGCAGCCGTTGCGGCGGGCCTGGCGGTAGCGGCGCTTGGCACCGACACGGGCGGATCGATCCGCCAACCAGGAGCGATGTGCGGCGTGCCTGCGATGATGGGAAGTTATGGCCGAGTATCGCGCTACGGGCTGATCGCCTTCGCGTCTTCGCTGGACCGCGTCGGACCCTTTGCCAACAATGTTCGCGACGTAGCCACGGTGCTGCAGGTGATCGCCGGGCGCGATCCCAACGATTCAACCTCGACGACCGCGCCGGTTCCGAATTACGCCGCCGAGATCGCGAAGCCTGTCGCCGGTTTGCGCATCGGCATCCCCAAAGAATATTTTGGCGCAGGCATGGACGCCGAAGTCCGCAAAAAGATCGAAGCGGGCATCGAAGTCCTGAAAAAACTCGGCTGCAAAATGGTCGAGATCCAAATGCCGTACACCGACTATGCCATTGCCGTCTACTACATCATCGCGACCGCCGAGGCGAGTTCCAACCTCGCTCGCTACGACGGCGTGCGCTATGGTCTTCGCGTGAACGATGATTCCCTGCTGGCCATGTATCGGAAAACGCGCGGCGCGGGTTTCGGCGCGGAAGTAAAACGGCGCATCGTCCTCGGCACTTACGTCCTTTCGGCGGGCTACTACGACGCCTATTACTTGAAGGGACAAAAAGTCCGTGCGTTGATCGCGCGGGATTTCCGCGACGCCTTCACCAAGGTAGACGCGATCGTTACGCCTACCTCGCCGGTGCCGGCGTTCAAATTGGGCGAGCGGACGAACGACCCGCTCCAGATGTATCTTGCTGATATATATACAGTTACAGGATCCCTGGCGGGCATTCCCGGAATATCGGTGCCCTGCGGAAAAGTCTGCGGTAAGCTCCCAGTCGGTCTGCAGATATTCGGCCCCGCATTTGGCGAAGCCCGCGTCTTGCAACTCGCGCACGCTTTTGAGCAGGCAGGCGGTGCCTCGGTATGAAGTCGCAACTCGGTCTCGACGCCCACAGTCTGGATTTGCACCGAGCCGATCGAACGGAAGCTGCGTCTCAAGATTCTGTGAGCAGACTCGATCCCATCGTCGAGAAGCTGGCTCACGCGCAGAGCTGGCTGCTGCACACCGCCGACTCCGTCGGCGCGGACCAATGGCAAACGCGCCCCAGTCGCGGCGGCTGGTCGGCTGCCGAGCTAGTGGCCCACCTGATCATGGTAGAGCGAGCGATCCTAGGCAGCGCGGACCGGGTGATGCAGGACGCCCCACGTCATTTCCCATTGTTAAAAAGATTTCATCTTCCGCTCGCTCTGGTGGAAACTCGCCTGATACGCCGGAAAACGCCAATTCCGCTGGACCCTGAACTGGTGCGCGAGAAAGAAACCATGCTCGCGGAATTACGCGACGTTCGGGAACGCACGCTCGCATTCGTAGACGAAACGAAGGGTCGCGATCTCAGCAAGTACCGCTGGCGGCACGCATTTCTGGGCACGATGAACATCTACGAATGGCTGCAACTGGTCGCGTGCCACGAAATCCGGCACGAAAAACAGATGCGAGAAATCGCGGCCTCCTACCGAAAGCCATAGCAAGATTGCAAAACTGGGACATTTTTACCTGTCCGATGTGCCAGTTTATGTCCATTTCGCCAAGCCGAACTTCGCCTGTTTTTCGCCGATAATGCCTGTTTTTACAGGGTTTTCCGTAGAAAGTACTAGCCACACCGTTTTCCCCGAACAGAACGGAACTACTATTGCTCTGGTGTTGGTGCAGCTAATACGATACACGCAGCATCAAACGCAGTGTTGGATCGTAATAGCCGCGGGACATAGAGAGGACCAAGGCCATGGTAACCGTCAAATCCAGCCAGAAGATTTTCACCGACTCGGAAGTGGCTACCCTTACTGGGATCTGCGTGGACCATTTGCATAATTTCGCGAAGAGCCGCCACCTGGGCTTCATCGCGCGCGCGGCAGAACGCGCCGGCCTCCAGGCGGACCAGTGGCTGTTTACGTTGTCGGACCTGATGGTTCTCGTTACCCTGTTTCCGCGCTGCACGCACTAATCGCGCGCGGAAAATCGTAGGTAGAATTGTGCTCTCCGGATGATCCGGAGAGCTTTTTTTTTTGAGCCATCCTCGAAGTGCCGTCCTTCCGCGCCCAAAACCAGCCGCACTTTTCCCTTGTGACCGTATTCGAGCAGTGGCATCTATGTCGGTATGGAATTCAGACAACTTGGCAATTCTGGCTTGAAGGTCCCCGTGCTCAGTTTTGGGACGGGAACGTTCGGTGGTGGGAACGAATTCTTCAAGGCTTGGGGCAGCAACGACGTCGCTGAAGCTACCCGCCTGGTGGACGTCTGCCTGGAAGCGGGTGTCAACCTGTTCGACACAGCGGACATTTATTCCGACGGGCTGTCCGAGGAAATCCTGGGGAAGGCCCTTGCGGGGCGACGCAACGATCTCTTGATTTCCACGAAGGCTACATTCCGAGTAGGGAAAGGGCCGAATGACGTTGGGTCGTCGCGGTATCACCTGCTCCGTGCGTGCGAGGATAGCTTGCGGCGGCTCGGCACGGATTACATCGACATTTACCACTTACATGGGTTTGACGCGCTGACGCCAATCGAAGAGACGTTGCGGACCCTCGATCACTTGGTGCAGAGCGGCAAGGTGCGTTACATCGCGTGCTCTAATTTTTCCGGGTGGCACCTGATGAAGTCGCTGGCGATCTCGGAAAAATATGGTTGGGCGCGGTACGCGGCGCATCAGGCGTACTACTCATTGATTGGGCGCGAGTTCGAATGGGAGTTGATGCCGCTGGGGATCGATCAGAAAGTGGGAACCATTGTTTGGAGTCCGCTCGGCTGGGGGCGGCTTACGGGGAAGATTCGGCGCGGGCAGCCGATCCCGGAGAAGAGCCGGTTGCACAAGACCGCTAATTACGGGCCACAGGTTGACGACGCGTACCTCCACCGCGTGGTGGACGCGTTGGATGAAGTGGCCAAGGAGACCGGCAAAAGCGTTCCGGCCATTGCGTTGAATTGGCTTTTGCAGCGACCGACGGTTGTGAACGTTGTGTTCGGGGCGCGGAATGAAGAGCAGTTGCGGCAGAATTTGCAGGCCGTGGGCTGGAACTTGACTCCGGAGCAGGTCGCGAAACTGGATAAGGCCAGCGATCGGACGCCAATTTATCCTTACTGGCATCAGATGCAATTTACGGAGCGGAACCCGTGGCCTGTGTCTTTGGCGACTGAGGGCAGCGGGCGTTAGTTTTTTTGTAGTAGCCACAGCGGATTGGCGGACGGCGATTGGCCAGAGGTTGCGGGTCGGCTGGGCGTGGCTTATCCTCAAAGTAGCGGCAAACCCACGGCAGTGGGGTCGCATCGCACTTGTACGATCCCGATGACCTTATCCCGAACATCTATCCTTGTGTTTTGTATCGCCGGCACCGGCTGGCTTGGTGCAGCAGTGCTGGCTCGACCGGACGATGCCGAGAATATCCTGGAAAGTCAGCAAGCTGGGACGGCGGCCTCGACCGGAACTGCTGCCGCGCCAGCAAACCAGGACGCGGCGGCGGATGCGCGGATTGTGCGGGGGAAGAAGCTGGTGCTGAAGGATGGCACCTTTCAGCTGGTGCGGAGTTACGAGCGGAAGGGCGATCGGGTCCGGTATTTCAGCATGGAGCGCGGGGATTGGGAGGAGATTCCGGCGGCGTTGGTGGACTGGGATGCAACCGCCAAAGCAGAACACGATTCCGAGAAGGCGGACGAGGCGCTGGTCAGCAAAATCCATAAACAGGAAGAGGCTACCAAGATCGATACCACGCTGGACGTCGATGCCAGCTTGCAGGTGGCGACCGGGGTGTTTTTGCCGCCGGGAGAAGGAATGTTCGCGGTCGAGGGGAAATCGGTGATTGCGATACCACAGGTGGGGTCGGAAGTGAAAACCGACAAAAAGAACACCATCAAACGGATTCTTTCCCCGATTCCGATCGTGGCCGCCAAGCAGAACGTGGAGATTCCAGGAGGTAAGGCGACGCTGCGGATCAACACGCAATTCCCGGAGTTTTATTTGCGGGAAATTCAGCCGGATTACGACAAGGACTCGGCGCTGGAACGCACCAGCCGCCAGAGCACGACCGGGCCGGATGTGGAATTGCTCCGCGCTACGGTCAAAGGGAACAAGCGGATTCTGGAGTCGATTCGGAGCATGTTTGGCGAGGAAGTGGGGCGGGAGAGCAAAACGATTTCGATTCAGCAGTGGGAAGTGGCCAAGACCGTTTACCGGTACACGTTGAGCCAGCCTTTGCCTCCGGGGGAGTATGCGCTGGCGGAGATTTTGCCGGGGGGGTTGAATCTGTTTGTCTGGGATTTTGGCGTCGATGGGGCGAAACCCGAAAAGCGCTGACCTCTTTCTTCTTGGCAAATCTCTACCAACCTAGGACGCTCAAATGATCCGCCGCTGTGACGATCGCGATTTCGAATCGACCTGGGAAATAATCAACGACGGCGCGCAGGCTTATCGAGGCGTAATCCCCGCAGATCGCTGGACAGAGCCATATATGTCTCGGGAGAAGCTTCAGCATGAAATCGACCAGGGTGTTGTGTTTTGGGGTTACGAAGAAAGCGGGTGGCTAGCTGGCGTCATGGGCATTCAGCAGGTTCAGGACGTCACCCTGATCCGGCACGCGTATGTTCGCACCGGCAGCCAGAAGCGAGGGATTGGGGCAGGCTTACTGTCTCATTTGCGAGAGATGGCGACGGGGCCGGTGTTGATCGGGACTTGGGTTGATGCCGTCTGGGCGATCCGGTTCTACGAGCGGCACGGATTTCGGATGGTCGGTCCTGAGGAGAAGGACCGGCTGCTCAAGAAATATTGGACGATCCCAGAACGGCAGATTGAAACGTCTGTGGTTTTGGCGGATGCGAAATGGCGGGAAAGCTGAGGATGAATTGACTTCCGTAGTAGAGTCGCACAGGTTGAAGCCTATGCCACCAGGGGATCCTTGCTGCTAGGCGACGTCGACGTAGGGGCGAATCTGGATCAGACCCGACAGAGACTGGGAGTTGGCGCGGGCTAGCATTCCTGCGGAGACTATGCCGGTGCGGACATAGGATTTTTCGCAGTCGGCGGTAGAGGGGCCGCGCATGTTGCCTTCCATGTAGGCGAGGCCTGGGCAACGGGTGCAAGTTCCCAGGTGGTTGCACGAGGAGCAGGTGGTCAGGTCTTTGCCGCGGATGGCGCGGACTTCTTTTAGTTGAGGGGAGTTTTGCCAGATGTCGAGAAACTTCTGTTCGCGGACGTTGCCGCACGTGATTGGGAATTGCACGCAGGGGTAGACTTCTCCGCGCGGGGAGACATAACAGGCGGTGTGGCCTGCGCTGCACGGGTAACCCTCCAAGGCGTCCTCGTCCACCGGGGGCGGCGGGGCGCAAAATTCTTCGACGTTTCCCACCAGGTCCGGATTCTGAAACACGGTTCGCAAACTGCCCGACGAAATACGCAGGCGCAGCAGCCCAGTGTCTCCGTTCATCATGGGCGTGATCGTGGGATCGAGGGTGTAGTGGGCGCCGACCTCGGCGGCCAGCTGGCGGACACCTTCGGCGTCGTGAATGTTGCCCTTCATCAGTACGTTGGCAATGGTGACTTTCAGGCCTTGGGATTTCAGCAGGCGGATGGCGGCGATGGTGCGTTTGAGCGAACCGGGAACCTTGGAGATACCGTCGTGCACGTCGGCGCGATGGGAATATACGCTGATCTGCACCTGTTCGACGTTGAGCTCGCGAAGGCGCTTGGCTTGTTTCTCGCGGATCAGAATGGCGTTGGTCTTGAATTTCACGTTGAAGCGCAGCTTGCGGGCGTGCTCGATGATTTCGAAACAGTCGGGCCGGACCAGGGGTTCGCCGCCGCTGATAGTCAGGAAGAAAACACCTGCCGCGGCGAGCTGATCGAGGAGAGTCTTGATCTCGGCGGTGTTCATTTCGCCGTCGCCGTCGTGTTCGAGGTAGCAATGCTCGCAGCGCTCGTTGCAGCGATAGGTGACGTCGAGGTGCACGCTGAGCGGCACGCCGCGCCGAAAAGCCTTCTGATTGAGATCAGACATCAGGCTCATGCTTATTGCATTACCTCGAGTTGCGTGTTGCGGACGGGCTGATCCGAGAGCATGAGAATACCGAGGCTCGCGAGTTCTTCCACCAGGTCCTCGGCATCTTGATAGGCGACTTCCGGCTCCACGTTGTATTCCTGGCAGATACGATTTTCGACGATTTCGGCGAGCGATGTCTTGCCGTCGGCGGCCTGCCAGATCAGCGTGGCGGTTTCGTTTAGGCTAAATAGTGTGGAGTCGGTGGCGGACATGATCATCATCTCGCCGCCAAGTTCGCGGGCAGCCACGGCGTTGCTTCGCGTGATGTAGATATCGTTCATCCGATGAGCTCCCAGGCGCGCGAGTCTGGAGTGAATACGAGTTGCGCGACCTCAATGCGCGACACAAATTCCAAGACAGAATCGAAGACGCGGGCGACCATTTCTTTTTCTTCGGCGAAAAACAAGATGTGGCGCATCAGGGCGCGGGCGGCGTCAATTTTGGGTACGGGCTGGATGCGGTTTTCCGGGCCTTGCACCAGCAGGTAGAGAGTTTCGAGCGGCGCGGATGTGTTGGCACCCACGCGGGCTAATTCGCCGGCGAAGGGGGTGCCGTAGGCTTTGTAGCTGTTTCCAATGCGGCGAACGTAAGAGATTTCGTCGGTGAGGACGGTGGCGTCGGGTGGAGCGAGACGCGCCATGGTGGTTTTGCCGGCGCCGGAAACCCCCGCGAAAAGAAATGCGCTGCGACCGCGAATGGCGCTGGCGGCATGCACGAGGAAGCCGCCTTCTTCGGCGAGAACAAGTGAGTGGGTAATGCGCAGGACGGTATCGATGGAATAGGGATTCGGGCACTGGCGGATGCGACCACGCCCGGCGCGGGGGTTCCAGATGGCGCGAAAATCGCCGCGCTGGAAACTCCAGAGATTGCCCTGCCGGGTTACCCGTGCGCCTTCGTCGGACGGCCGCCCTTTCGGGTCGAGCTGAATCTCGAATTGGCAGGCGGGATCGGAGTCCGGACTCAGGAAGCCGGCGTAACGGTCTTCCAGGATTTCGCAGAATTTTGAATCGTTGGGCTGAAGGAGAATCGGGATGGCGCCAATTTCGACGGTGACGGATCGGGCTGCGCGCGGCGTATGCCGCTCGGGCTGAAGCAATTCGGGCGTAAGGATCGCCGCGCCCATCACGCACACTCCTGGAGCTGTTTGCCTGGGCTGCCAGCGGACTCCTGGCTGCGGCTGCCGAGAATGCGCGAGCGCAACAAATGCGCCGCGAGAAGCGTTTTGGCAAACGTCGGGGAGTTCTGGACGCCCCATTGCAGGAACTTCGTCCACGGGCTGGCCTGGCTAGCAAACTTTACGGGCTTGCCGCGGCGGAGAATGGAGGTCACGCGGCCGAGCAATTGTGTGCTATCGACGGAAGGATCTTCTTGGGTCAACGCATCGCCGCGAGTGGCGAAGACGATGCGGCTGCGCTCCGGCCATTTGCGCATCACGCGGTGGACGAAGAAACGCCCGCCGAGCAAGAAAAGAACGATCTCGCCGATGCGCGCCTCGGCAATGGATTCTGAGCGTACGGTGAGCAGGTCGCCGGGGTAAATCGAAGGAATCATGCTGCTGCCATGGGCGACGAAGCGCACTTCACCGAAGCGGTGCAAAACCTCGGCGGCGAGATTTAGCCGCGCTTGTCGCGCGAGGTCCAGGCGAGCTTCCTGCTTCGATTCGAGAGCGTCAGCGTGACTGAGCGCGGGTGTCAGGAGTTCCTCCGGTTGAAGCGGCATTGCGCCTGGGTGGGAGAAATCTTGCCGCAAGCCAGGGCCATGGTTTCGAACACTTTCTCGTGCTGAAAGTCAGGCTTGCTGTAAGGGCGCTTGGTTTTTGCGGCCGAGCTGGCCGTTTCAGCTTTCTTCGTGGGCTGATCTTTGCGGATTTCGCTCATTGCAAACCCGCTTGCGTGAGCTTGACGGCGCAGCCGATGGTGTTGGTACCGGTTTGCGGGCTGGTGCACGTCGCATTCTGATCCAGCGAGTTGAAATAGATACTGGAGGCCTGCCCGGAGGCGGAATCATTGTCGACGACCATGCCGCTGATCCCGAGGCCTTCGGTGGCATCCTCTTGGATAGTGGCGCTCCACCCAGTTGTGACGTAGAAGGAATACAGGTTCAGTTGCCCATGGGAGGTATTGCGAAGCAGGCTCACAAAAAGGGCGTCATTTCCAGTGGTTGCGTTGAAAAACTCCCCCATGGGAGCATATTCGCTGCCCACCGGGTCCGCGCTAGCCAAGGAGTTCGCCGGCGCGCCCGCAGTCAGTATCCCGCCGGCGCCGAAAGTCGCGCCGTAGAGTACGCTCGTACCGCCAGTGGCACCGGCTGCAGTGCACGTGCCGACCGTACCGGTAACTCCGCCAATATAGATCAGGGAGCCGGTCGCCGTAGGGCTCGTGAAGTAGGCATTGCTGAGCGCCGGTGCGTGAATGTTGCATTGGTTCCCATTGCCGATCGGCACCGCCACGGAAGAGCTGAAGTTGGCTTTGGCTTGCACCAAAACTCCATTGGCGCCGTTGTTCGCCGATCCACTGACAGCGTAGATGAAGCCATTCACCCCATCAACAATTGGAGGATCGACGATGCCGCCGAATGCCTTGGAACTGACGCCATCGCCGACAGCCAAGGATGCGACCGCACCTGCCTGGGAAATCGCGTATAGCTTTCCGTCGGAACATCCGACGTAAACGTCTAAATTAAAGAAATCGAGAACGGGGCCAGTGACTTGCCCCGTGCAAGTAGTACTGAGCTTTACAGCCCCCTGGGTGCCCCAACTTGTATCGATGCTTGGGGCCGAAGTGCCGCACCCCGCCGTGGTGCAGAAAACATTCTTGATTCGGAAGACATAGCCGGAGTCGTTGCCGACATAAGCGTAGTCATTCGCGTAGTCGATATAGGGAGAAGAGAGCGTATCCGGGCCCGAAGCGACGAGCGTATCCAGGGCCAGGTCCGTCGCCGTGCCACTGCCCGCTGCGGGGGCGGTCGCTGAAAACGCACTGATCGTTAGCGGCGTGGCTGTGCTCTGGAGATTCGTTCCCACACCATTGCCGCTTTTCCACGCGAGAACGTGGAAGTGAGCTTGCTTGCCAGCGGCGGATTCGATAAAGGCTACCTTGGTGCCGTCGAAGGAGAGCGCGGGAGAACCGGGAACGCCGCCATTGATGGCTGACTGTACGTTGTAAGCCCACATCACGGTGGCGGATGTCTTGACGTCCGTGTCGCCGACCGGAGTGGTTCTGCCGTCACATATTCCCGTGGCGCCCGCAGTGCCGCTGTAAAGATTGTTGAAGGCGACGATGTTGGCCTGGGTAGCGCTGCCTACCGCATTTACAGGGAAGACGACGAAATCATTGGCGCAGCTCGGCGCGGCCGTGACGTCGAACGTATATTTAGCGGGATACATTGCAGGGGCGGTGCCCGCAGTGCCGAGACTAATGGCCCAGTCGCGCTGCATGACAGGCGGAACGGGCGCCCGCGAGGGGAAAGTGCGCGGCTGCCGGCGGATGGGAAATTCCCGGAAGCTGCGCAATTGGCGTTGGTAGGATTCGCGCTGCTCCACTTCGCGCCAGCGGAAGGCGGCCCTGGGGTCACTACTGGCGGCTTCGAGCGCGGCAGAAGTCCCAGTTTGGGAATATATGGAGTGGCGCGTGGACCAATCTTGGATCTTGGGGGAACGCACGTGGTCGAAGGTTCGAGGTCCCGCGATGAGCAGGGGCAGCAAGCCGACAGGTAGCAGCAGGAGCGCGGCAAAACGCCCGCCCCATGGAAGGGGTCTAGTCATATTTCGCCCAGGGCGAATATATCTATACGAATCAGTTTCTTACGACGCTGGGAACGTGCTGAAAGGAAAATGAGGCGTGTCGACTAAAGGTAACGGGGTCGTACCCCTACTTACGTAACGCCCACGTAACACCCTTGTTATCGCGAATGCAGGCGGCTTCCGGGGTTCGACGGGGCGAGCCTGAGTCTGAGATTAGGACTCTTCGTCTGAAAACTGGACTTAACGCTTTTCGGCGGGGGTTCTGGAGAACACTTCGCGAAACATCGCCAGCACGTCGGAGATGCGGAACGGCTTTTGCAGCCGGGGAGGCTCGCAGGAGTTTGGGTCGGGAGCATCCACCAGATCGCCGGTCATGAAGACGATTGCGGGTTTGTTGGCGCCCGCCGCGGCCAGAATCTGTTGCGCGGCTTCGCGGCCGCCCGTGGAAAAGCCGTTCGCGGAAAGATTCAAATCGCAGAGCAGAATGTCGTAGGAGCGGCGACCGACAAATTCAATGGCGCCGGCAGGAGTGGAGGCGCAATCGACGTGCAATCCGTGGGCGGAGAGGCCTTCCTCGAGGAGCATGCGGATGCTCTCTTCGTCGTCGAGAACCAAGACTGATCGGCCCTTCAGCATATCCGGGCTCGGTGTCCGCCGTAACGGGAATGCGGGCGTGTGGCCTTCGTTGACGGCAGCATGCGATTCCGTTTCCGAGGACGCGGGTAAGAAGACGGTGAATGCCGATCCGCCGACCGGCAGAGTTTCGACGTCGATCGAGCCGCCGTGTTCGCGGACAATCGCGGTGCAGATGCTGAGGCCCAGACCGGTGCCGCCACCGGGGCGCTTGGTGGTGTAAAACGGATCGAAGAGCTTGGGAAGAGCTTCGGGCAGAATTCCGACGCCGTCGTCCTGCACGGTAACGGTAATGCTCGAGCCAATTTGTCCGATACGGATCTGAATGCGGCCGGATTCGCGGATTTCGCGAATGGCGTGCTCCGCATTGCTGATCAGATTCAGGAAGACTTGCATGAGCTGGTTGGCATCGCCAACAACCGACTGCAAACCGTGCTGCGGCTTGAATTCGACTTCCACGTTGTTGCGTCGCAGCGAATGCTCGTGCAACTGCAGCGTGCGCTCGATCAGGCTGCTGACGTCGAGCGGCCTTTTTTGAGGCGACGCCGGGCGCGAGAATTCGAGAAGGTTCTGTACGATGCGCGCGGCGCGGCGTGCCTGGCGATGCGTCAGGTCGAGTTGTCGCTTTGTCGGATCGTCGAACTCCTGGCGCTCGCGGAGCAATTCGGTAACGCCGAGGATAGCGGTGAGCGGATTGTTCAGCTCGTGGGCGACGCCGGCAAGCATCTGACCCATGGCGGCAAGCTTCTCAGCTTGGATGAGCTGCTCTTCCAGTCGCTTGAGGTCGGTGACATCGCGGCCGGAGATGATTACGCCGTCGATCTTGCCAGTTTCGTCGCAGAGCGGGCTGAAGTGGCAGCGGATGCGGCGCCACTCGCCGAGTTTGTGGCGAACGCGAATCTCGAGGGAAGCGAAGGATTTGCGCCCCTCGAACATTTCGGCGAAAAGGGCCTGAAGGCCGGGCCGGTCTTCGGCATGCGTTCGCTCCCCCAGCTCTTGCGTGTCGTAGTCTTCTGCTTCGTAGCCCAGGATTTCTTTGACGCGAGGACTGGTAAATGTGTAATGGCCAGCGGCGTCGAGCACGAAGATGAGGTCCGGGAAGCTGTCCACCAGGCGGCGCGCAAATTCCTGCTGCTGGTAGAGCCGCCGCTCCATTTCGCGGCGTTCGGTGATATCCATCAGCGCGCCGTGATAGCGCGCCACGCGGCCCATCGTATCGCGCACCACCGCTGCAGTGTTCAAGCAAATGATGGGGCTGCCATCCTTGCGGAAAAGCGTCATTTCCCGGCCCTGGAGCATGGGCTGGGTGTCGACCTCCTGCCGGAGCAGACGGCGCTGTTCTGCATCGGGCAGCAGATCGGCAAGAGAATGGGTGAGGAGCTCTTCCTTGGAATCGTATCCCAGCATGCGCACCAGCGCGGGATTGGCATCCAGAATGCGGTCGTCCGGCGTGACGATGTAGATGCCTTCCTGGAGCGTCTCGAAAAGTTCGGTGAAACGCGCTTCATTCTTGCGTGACGCGGTGATGTCGCGCGCGAGCACGGTGACACCATGCACCTGGTCACCGCGCAGCATCGCATGCGCGACACAGTCGTAGTAGAAAATGGTCTTTTGGTTTTTGAGGCGTACCTTCACGACGCCGGTCCAGTGACGGCGCTCCAGAAAACGCGGCATAGCGCGCTCGATCAGGGTGTCAGCCTCGCCGCTGGCGTCCTCCACGAAATCGGTCAGGCGCCGGCCAATAATCTGCTGGAAGGACAAGCCGAGGAGATCGGAAAAGCTTCGATTGACGGCGCGGACCTCGCCTTCGAGGGTGAGCGCGAGGAGAACGTCGTCGAAGGAATCGATCAGGTCCCGGTAGCCCTGCTGGGAGCGCTCGATGACGGAGAAAAGTTGATCGAGCTGCCGGTCGCTGGGGGGCTCGGAATCGCGCTGCTCAAGACCTCGAACCAGGCCGCGCAGCTCCGAAATTTCCTGGGTGCGTTTCCACGCGTATAAACCAAAAAGCGCCACCAGAATGACCAAGCCGATAGGCAGGGCTTCGAAACGAATGGCGAACGAGCGGATGCTATTCCAGGAGACGACGGCAAATACGATGGAGATCACCAAAAGGAGGAAAAAGGTGAGGCGCCAGAGTTCACTCTGGCGCCTTTCAAAGTGCGCCAGCCGATCGGAAATCGCGGAGCGGTGCGGACTGTTCGACGAAGAGTTCGTCGCGTTAGCCGGCGCGTGTTTCTTGTTTTCTGCCATGACTTTACGCGAGACCGGGGTTCCGCGTTCGAGCTAACCGATCGTCAATACTCTCTATTGTAGGAACGTCGGAAACTTGCCAGCAACAACAGGATTGCGGGAAGTGCCGGAATAGATACGGATACGCATTGCATACAAAGAAAATCGGCGCCTCCGTAAGCGGAGGCGCCGATGATTCGTTGTTGAGCAGGCAGGAGGTAACCCGCCTGTTGAGTTGGCTTTAGCCCTCGGTGGCGGCGTCGGCCTCGGTATCCTTTTGCAGGAAGTCCAGGGCCGCGGCCTCCTCGGCGGTGAGTTCGGCGGCTTCGGGAATCTCCTCGACGGGAGCAGGAATCGGCATTTCCGTCAGCAACTGGATGCTGCGGTAGTGCTCGAGACCCGTTCCGGCGGGAATGAGCCGGCCCATGATGACGTTTTCCTTGAGGCCGCGCAGGTAGTCCACCTTGCCGGCAACGGCGGCTTCGGTAAGGACGCGCGTGGTCTCCTGGAAGCTGGCAGCGGAGATGAACGAGTCGGTCGAGAGCGACGCCTTGGTGATGCCAAGGAGCAGCGGGCGGCCCGTCGCCGGGCGGCCACCGTCTTTGATGACCTGATCGTTTTCTTCGCGGAAGCGGAACTTGTCCACTTGCTCCTCGAGGAGGAACGAGGTATCGCCGACGTCTTCGACTTTGACCCAGCGCATCATCTGCCGGGAAATGGTTTCGATGTGCTTGTCGTTGATGTTCACGCCCTGCAACCGGTAAACCTCTTGAATCGCGTTGACCAGGTACGATTGGGTGAACTTCTCGCCGAGGACCGCCAGCAAGTCGTGCAGGTTCAGCGGGCCGTCGATCAAAGCCTCACCGGCCTTGACGTGGTCGCCTTCCTGAACGTTGATGTGGATACCGCGAGGAATCGAATATTCCTTCGTGGTTTTGCGGTCTTCGCTTTCGACGTAGATTTTGCGCATGCCCTTGGCAATATCGCCGTAACGAACCACGCCGTCCACTTCGCTGATGACGGCAGGATCTTTCGGCTTGCGCGTTTCGAAGAGTTCCACGACGCGCGGGAGACCACCGGTGATGTCTTTTGTCTTGGTGGTTTCGCGCGGGATCTTCGCGAGCACGTCGCCGGCCTGCACTTCGTCGCCATCCTTAACCATCAAGTGAGCGCGTGAAGGCATGAGGTACTTTTTGCGGACCTTGCCGGACGAATCGCGAACGAGAATCGCGGGTTGATGTTTTTCGTCACCCGGCGGCAGGGTTACGACGTCCTGCGACAGACCGGTGGCTTCGTCGACTTGCTCTTCGATCGTCAGGCCGGGCCGCAGGTCGTCGAACTTCACGGAGCCAGCGGTTTCGGTAAGGATCGAGAAGGTGAAGGGATCCCACTCGGCCAGAATCTGACCGTGGTTGACCGTTTCGCCTTCGACCACGCGGAGGCGCGCGCCGTAAACCACGTGGTAGCGCTCCTTCTCGCGGCCCTTTTCATCGACGATGGCGATGAGGCCGGAACGGTTCATGGCGATGGCGGTGCCGCCGCGACCTTGAACATGCTTGAGGTCCACGAACTTCACGACGCCGTTGTTGCGCGCTTCGAGAGTGGAACGTTCGGAAACCCGGGTGGCGGTGCCACCGATGTGGAACGTGCGCATGGTGAGTTGTGTGCCCGGTTCGCCGATAGACTGCGCGGCGATGACGCCGACGGCTTCGCCGAGTTCGACCATGCGGCCGGAAGCGAGGTTGCGTCCGTAGCACAGCGCGCAAACACCGCGCCGTGATTCGCAAGTCAGCACCGAACGGATGCGTACCCGCTCGATACCCGCGCCCTGCACGGAGTTAGCAAGTTCCTCGGTGATTTCCTGGTTCACGTCGACGATGACGTGGCCTTCGAAGTCCTTGATCTTGTCGAGCGAAACGCGGCCAACGATGCGGTCGCGCAGCGGCTCGACTTCGACGCCGGCTTCGATGATGGGTTCGACAAAGATGCCGTCGGTGGTGCCGCAATCGCGTTCGTTGATGATGACGTCTTGCGCCACGTCCACGAGGCGGCGAGTGAGGTAGCCGGAATCGGCGGTCTTGAGCGCCGTATCCGCCAAGCCCTTACGCGCGCCGTGCGTGGAGATGAAGTACTGCAGCACGTTGAGGCCTTCGCGGAAGTTGGAAGTAATCGGCGACTCGATAACTTCGCCGGACGGCTTGGCCATCAGGCCGCGCATGCCGGAAAGCTGGCGAATCTGCTGTTTCGATCCGCGAGCGCCGGAGTCAGCCATGACATAGACGGGGTTGATGCCGCCTTCTTTGTCCTGGTTTTCGAGGGTCTTGAACAATTCGTCGGCAACTTTTTCGGTGACGTCGCCCCAGATGGCGATGACCTTGTTGTAGCGCTCGCCGTTGGTGATCGCGCCGTCCAGGTATTGCTGCTGCACCTTGACGACTTCCTTTTCGGCGTTGTCGACCAGCTTGGGCTTGTCGCCGGGGATGAGCATGTCGTCGATGCCGATCGAGATGCCGGACTTGGTGGCGTACATGAAGCCGAGTTCCTTCAAGTGGTCGAGGAGCACAACCGTGCTTTCCAGACCGAAGCGCAAATAGGCGTAATACACCAGTTGCTGTACGCCTTTCTTTTTGAGCAAGCCGTTGATGAACGGGAAATTGCTCGGCAAGTGGTCGTTGAGGATCACGCGCCCGACGGTGGTCTGAATGAACTGACGCTCCATCTTCACTGGAACGGTGTGCGGCACGTCCTGATCGTCGTACGCGGTGGTGAGGTCGATGACTTCACCGGTGTAGCGCAGACGGATCGGAGTGAGCAGTTCGACTTCGCCGGCTTCCAGAGCCAAAACCACTTCATCGGTAGCACCGAAGACGCGGCCTTCACCCTTGGCGCCAGTGCGCGCCTTGGTCAGATAGTAGATGCCGAGCACCATGTCCTGCGACGGAACGGCGAGCGGCAAGCCGTGCGCCGGGGACAGGATGTTGCGCGAGCTGAGCATCAGCACCGACGCTTCGACCTGGGACTCCGGCGACAGAGGAATGTGTACCGCCATCTGGTCGCCGTCAAAGTCCGCGTTGAACGCGGTGCAGACCAGCGGATGGATGCGGATGGCTTTGCCTTCCACGAGGACCGGCTCGAACGCCTGAATGCCGAGGCGGTGCAAGGTCGGAGCGCGGTTCAGCAGCACGGGATGTTCGCGAATCACATCTTCGAGGATGTCCCACACCACCGGATCCTGCTGCTCGACCATTTCCTTGGCTTGCTTGATGGTGGTGCAATGCCCTTGCGCCTCGAGCTTGTGATAAATGAACGGCTTGAACAGCTCGAGCGCCATCTTCTTCGGCAGACCACACTGGTTGAGTTTCAGTTCCGGGCCGACGACGATGACCGATCGGCCGGAGTAGTCCACGCGCTTGCCGAGCAGGTTCTGGCGGAAGCGGCCCTGCTTGCCCTTGAGCGTGTCGGACAAGGACTTGAGCGGGCGGTTGTTGGTGCCGCGAAGCACACGGCCACGGCGTCCGTTGTCGAACAGCGCGTCAACGGCTTCCTGCAGCATGCGCTTTTCGTTGCGGACGATGACGTCGGGCGCGCGGAGTTCCATCAGCTTTTTCAATCGGTTGTTGCGGTTGATGACGCGGCGGTAGAGATCGTTCAAGTCGGAAGTGGCGAAACGCCCGCCATCCAGAGGCACAAGCGGGCGCAACTCCGGGGGAAGAACCGGGATCACGTCGAGAATCATCCATTCCGGCTTGTTGCCGCTCTTGCGGAACGCTTCCAGCACTTTCAGGCGCTTGGCGTACTTGATCCGCTTCTGCAGCGACGGATCGACCTTCATTTTTTCGCGAAGCTCTTCGGACAGCTTTTCCACTTCGACGCGGCGGAGAAGCTCCTTGATTGCTTCGGCGCCCATTTTGGCGGTGAACTGGCCGGGGTATTCTTTTTGCAGCTCGCGATATTTATCTTCGAGCAGCACTTCGCGCTCGCGAAGCACGGCAACCTCGCCGGCATCCACGACGACGAACGCTTCGAAATAAAGAATGCGCTCGAGGTCGCGCATGGAAATGTCCAGCAAGTAGCCGATGCGGCTGGGCAGGCCCTTGAAGAACCACACGTGCGAGCAGGGCGAAGCCAGCTCGATGTGTCCCAGGCGTTCACGGCGAACCTTGCTGAGCGTGACTTCCACGCCGCACTTGTCGCAAATCACACCGCGGTGCTTCATGCGCTTGTACTTGCCGCACAAACACTCCCAGTCGGTGACCGGGCCAAAAATCTTGGCGCAGAACAGACCGTCACGCTCGGGCTTGAACGTGCGGTAGTTGATGGTCTCGGGCTTGGTGACTTCTCCGTGAGACCACGAACGGATTTTTTCCGGGCTGGCCAGGCTGATCCGGATGGAATCGAAATCGGCAATCAAACTGGCGCGATCGTAAGGGCTGCTTCGATACAAGGTTGTTTCCTCCCTCCCCGGCTTCCACCGGGGACGCGGCCTGATGTTTTGCACCTGGCCGGCTGAGAACCCGAACTGCTAAGAACCACGACTGCTTAAGTCTTGCTAAATTGGGGCGCAGCAGTGCTGCGCCCCTACAATTGCCTGCTAGTCGGCTGCTTTTCCTTCTGGCGGCTTCTGCCGCTTCATGAGTTCGACGTCCAGGCACAGAGACTGCAACTCGCGCACCAGTACGTTGAACGATTCGGGCACGCCGGGCTCGATGCCGGGCTCGCCCTTGACGATGGCCTCGTAAATTTTCGCGCGGCCATAAACGTCGTCGGACTTTGCCGTGAGTAGCTCCTGCAAGATATGCGCTGCTCCATACGCTTCCAACGCCCAGACTTCCATTTCGCCGAAGCGCTGGCCGCCGAACTGCGCCTTGCCACCCAACGGCTGCTGGGTGATGAGGGAGTACGGACCGATCGAGCGCGCGTGAATCTTGTCGTCGACGAGATGCGACAGCTTGAGCATATAGATGTAGCCGACGGTGACGGGTTGATCGAACTGGTCGCCGGTCATGCCGTCGAAGAGGTTGATCTTGCCGGCGTGCGGCAGACCCGCGACTTCGAGCAGGTGGCGGATTTCCGTTTCGCGCGCGCCGTCGAATACCGGCGTGGCGAATGGAATTCCTTCGCGGAACCCTTCGGCGTATTCCAGCAACTCATCGTCGTCGAGTTTCGACAGCGTCCGCCAGATGGTGGTGTCGGAGAAAACCTCCTTGAACCACCGGCGAATGGCCTCGGCGCGATTTTCCTTGCTGAGCAGGCGCTTCAGGCTGTTGCCGAGTTCCTTGGCGGCCCAGCCCAGGTGCGTCTCCAGAACCTGTCCGACGTTCATACGCGACGGAACGCCCAGCGGGTTCAAAACGATCTCGACCGGAGTGCCATCCGGCATGTACGGCATGTCTTCCTGCGGAACGATGCGCGCGATGACGCCTTTGTTTCCGTGGCGTCCGGCCATTTTGTCGCCGATGGAGAGCTTGCGCTTCATGGCGATATAGACCTTCACCAGCTTGATGACGCCTGGCGGCAGTTCGTCGCCCTTCTTCAGCTTTTCCTTGCGCTCCTCGGTGATCTTGCGGAGCACATCGATCTGGCGCGAGGTCATTTCCTCGACCTCTTCGATCTTTTCGATCAACAGAGGATCCTTCTCGTTGAGTTTCAGGCGCTTGAGGTTGCGCGTCGAAACTTTTTCGATGATGTCGCGGGTCAGCTCGACGCCCTTGGTGAGCAGGCGCTTGTTGGTCTTTTCGTCGTGCAGGTCGGCTTGTAGAATCTTGCCGCCGAGGAGATCCGAGAGGCGCTTGAGGCGCTCATCCGTGAGGATGCGGATTTCGTCGGCGAGGTTCTTCTCCAGCTTGAAAACCTGCGTGGCTTCGATGGCCTTGTGGCGCTCGTCTTTTTCGCCGCCCTTGCGGGTGAAAATTTTCACATCGACGATGGTGCCTTCGATGCCCGGCGGGCAGTAAAGCGAAGCGTCGCGAACGTCTCCAGCTTTTTCGCCGAAGATCGCCCGGAGCAATTTTTCTTCCGGCGTCAGCGTGGTTTCGCCCTTCGGCGTGACCTTGCCGACCAGGATGTCGCCCGGCTTGATTACGGCGCCGATGCGGATGACACCGCTTTCGTCCAGGTTTCGAAGGAAGGACTCGCTGATGTTGGGGATGTCGCGAGTGACTTCTTCGGGGCCGAGTTTCGTGTCGCGCGCTTCGATTTCGTACTCCTCGATGTGAATCGAGGTGTAGTAATCGTCCTTGACCAGCTTGTCGCTGACCAGGATGGCGTCTTCGAAGTTGTACCCGCGCCAGGGAACGAAGGCCACGAGCACGTTGCGCCCGAGGGCCAGTTCGCCGCGCTCCGTGCACGGGCCGTCCGCGAGGACTTGGCCCTTCTTCACACGGTCGCCAACGCGAACCAACGGCTTCTGGTTGATGCAGGTGTTCTGGTTCGAGCGCTTGAATTTGATGAGCTGGTAGATGTCCGCGCCCACTTCGCGGCTGAGTACGCCGGAGTGGTCGGACTCGACGCGCACGATAATGCGCTCGGAGTCGACCTGATCGACGATGCCATCGCGCTTGCAAAGCACGACCGCTCCGGAATCGCGAGCGGTAACGCGCTCCATGCCGGTGCCGACCAGCGGAGCGTCGCCACGGATAAGTGGCACAGCCTGGCGCTGCATGTTGGAACCCATCAGCGCGCGGTTGGCGTCGTCGTTCTCGAGGAACGGAATCAAGCTGGCGGCCACCGACACAAGCTGCTTCGGCGACACGTCAACGTAATCGACTTCGTCGCGGCTCTTGAGCACGAAGTTGCCAGCTTGGCGGCAGTTCACCAGTTCGGTGGTGATCTTCAAACGGTCGTCGAGCGAAACGTTGGCCTGCGCGACCACGTACTTGTCTTCCTCCCATGCCGACAGGTAGAAGCAATACGGTTCGTGCGTGACCTTGCGGCGCTTCAGCTCTTCATTGAGCTCCTCGACGCGATCGCGTTCCACGATTTCGCCGGCTTTGAACTCGCTGTCGCCGGCGTTCACGATGTGAACGTAGTCGATGATGCGCCCGCCCTTGACTTTGCGGTACGGCGACTCGATGAAGCCGTAGTCGTTGATGCGCGCAAAGCAAGACAGCGAGCTGATCAAGCCGATGTTCGGGCCTTCCGGCGTTTCGATCGGGCAGATGCGGCCGTAGTGCGTGGGGTGCACGTCGCGCACTTCGAATCCGGCGCGCTCTCGAGACAGACCGCCAGGGCCAAGGGCCGACAGACGCCGCTTGTGAGTGATTTCGCTGAGCGGGTTGGTCTGGTCCATGAACTGGCTGAGCTGCGAACTGCCGAAGAATTCGCGGATCGCAGCCATGACCGGCTTGGCGTTGACCAGGTCGTGCGGCATCGCCGTGGACATTTCCTGGTACACGCTCATCTTTTCCTTGATGGCGCGTTCCATGCGGACCAAGCCGATGCGGAACTGGTTTTCGAGCAACTCACCAACCGCGCGAACGCGGCGGTTGCCGAGATGGTCGATGTCGTCGACGACCCCGATGTTCTTGCGCAGCTTGAACAGGTACTTGATCGCCGAAACGAAGTCCGGCGTGTCCAGGGTGCGGTTGTCGAGCGGCGTATCCAGCCCCATCTTGATGTTGAACTTCAGGCGGCCTACGCGGCTGAAATCGTATTTGCGCGGATCGAAAAACATGCCGCGGAACAAGTTAGTCGCCGTCTCCAAAGTCGGAGGATCGCCTGGACGCAGCTTGCGGTAGATTTCGATCAGCGCTTCTTTCGAAGAGCGGATGCCGTCCTTGTCGAGCGTGCGTGAAAGCACCAGGCCGATGTCGTCGCGTTCCGGGAAGAACACGTCCACTTCGGTGATGCCCGATTCGCCGAACGCCTGCCACAATTCCGCGGTCAGCGGCTTGTTGGCTTCCAGCAAAACTTCGCCGGTCTGGCGGTTGACCACGTCGGCGACGCTGTAAGCGCCTTCCAGGTCGGCCAAGGTCGAACGAACCTGCGAGATTTTGGCCTTGATGAGTTCCTTGAACAGGTTTTCGGTGATGCGCTTGTGCGCGCCGACGATCACTTCATCCGATTTAGGATTTTTGATCTCGTGCGTCAGCTTGCGGTCGACGATCCCCGGCGAAATGTTCCAGTACAGGTCCTTGTCGCGTAGCGAAATCCGCTCCACCTGGTAAAAGGTGCGCAGGATGTCCTCGTTGGACTTCATTCCCAGCGCGCGCAGGAAGATTGAACCCAGGAATTTGCGCTTGCGGTCGATACGCACGTAGAGAATGTTCTTCGTGTCGTATTCAAATTCCACCCACGATCCGCGGTACGGAATAATCTTCCCGAGGAAGTAGGAGCGGTTGTTGGCGCTCTCAAAGAAAACGCCTGGCGAGCGGTGCAACTGGCTGACGATGACGCGCTCGGTGCCGTTGATGATGAAGGTGCCGTTCTCGGTCATCAGCGGAATGTCGCCGTAGAAAACTTCCTGCTCCTTGATGTCGCGGATGGTTTTCGCGCCGGAGTCCGGATCCTTGTCGTAAATGGTTAGGCGAATGGTGACTTTCAGCGGCGCGGAGTATGTCATGCCGCGCTCCTGGCACTCGTTCACGTCATACTTCAACTGCATCGCCACCGGGTCGCCGCACTTGTTGCAAAACGTCGGCGTGTTCTTGTTAAACGTGCCGCACTTGTGGCAGATCACGTCGCCGGTCTGATACGGATTCGTGACCACGGACGCGCCGCAATTCCGGCAGGTCGCGCGCAGGTGGTGCAGCCCCTTCAAGTTGCCGCACTTGCACTCCCAGTTCCCGATCGAATAGTCCACGAATTCCAATTGCGACATCTCGCGGAAGTCCTTGATCGGAAACACCGACGTGAACACCGACTGAAGCCCGCCGTCATCGCGCTCGCTCGGCAGCAAATCCATCTGCAGAAAGCGCTGATACGACTTCATCTGTACTTCAATCAGGTTGGGAATCTGAATCGAGCCCTGAATTTTCGCGAAATCCAGACGCTGACGTTCCCGCACATGCTGATTGGTAGTCGACATGAATTACCTCATCCCTTGTGGGCAATGCTCGGACAAATTGTGTAAAGACAGCGAATCGACGTGCCGCGCTGCCCGCCCAAAGTCAGCGCGCGCACACGACCGCAGAGCGCCAGGTGAAGGCGCTTGGAGTTGTGGTAATACCCAGCCTCGGCTTGCGTGATGAAATCCTTTGGCGCGGTCCGCTCAATGAGCCGCGCCCCCTCTCGAAGCCCTTGTTGTAAAGCCCGTCGTGCTCGTCGCTGGTGCCGTGCAACCGTTACTTGACTTCGACTTTGGCGCCGACGTCTTCGAACTTCTTCTTGATGGTCGCGGCTTCGTCCTTGCTCACGCCTTCTTTGACGGTCTTTGGCGCGCCATCGACGAGGTCCTTGGCTTCTTTCAAGCCCAGGCTCGTGACTTCGCGAACCGCCTTGATGACGTTGATCTTGTTGCCGCCCACGTCGGTGAGCACGACGGTGAATTCCGTCTTCTCTTCCGCCGGAGCCGCCGCTGCGCCGCCGCCACCGCCGCCCGCCACCACCGTGGCCGCAGCCGCGGAGACGCCGAACGTCTCTTCCATCTTCTTCACCAGGTCCGACGCTTCCAGCAACGTCAGCCCCTTGATTTCTTCCAGGATCGTATCTACCTTCGCCATGACTGTTCCTTCTCCTCTCGAAATTAAAATCTCTTACTGGGCCGCTTCGGGACTTGGTGCAGCTGCGGCTTCCACGGGAGCTGCTTCCGCGGGTTTTGCTTCCGCAGAGGCTGCTGCCACGGGTGCCCCGCCGCCGGACCCAAACTTGTTTGCTTTGCCTGCTTCGCTCACCACCACCGCGATGTTGCGCGGCAGGGCGTTCAGCGTCATCGCCAGGCGCTGCGCTGGCGCGTTCAGCAGGAACATGATCTTGCTGAGCAACTCTTCCTTCGATGGAAGGTTCGCGAGCTGCTGAATCTCTGCGATCGAGATCACTCGCCCTTCGACGAGGCCCGCGCGGAATTGAAACGCGGGAACGTCTTTGGCGACCTTGGTTAACGCCTTCGCGAGCGCCACCGGATCGGTGTTCGTGTAGGCGATCGAATTCGTGCCGGTCAAATTCTTCAGCAAGCCTTCCGCGGGAGTGCCGGAACCCGCGCGCTCCGCTAGCGTGTTCTTCACCACCTGATACTTGCCGCCGGCGGCTTGCACGGCTCGCCGCAACTTGGTGTCGTCTTCGACCGTGATGCCCTGGAACGTGGTCAAAATCACGCTCGACACTTTCGCCAGCGCGATCTTCAACTTGTCCAGGTCTTCCTGTTTTTCGCTGCGCTTCTTCATAAGATAAGCTCGCTATCCTCTATAAACTCGAAGTTAGGCGGCCGCCGCCAGAATTTCCGATTCCGCCAAATCGATCGGAATGCCCGGGCCCATCGTCGACGTCAACGTGATTCTCTTGACGTACTTGCCTTTCGCCGCCGCCGGTTTAGCCTTGATCACCGCATTGATGATCGCGTGGGCATTTTCCGCAAGCTTGGTCGCGTCGAAATCAATCTTGCCGATGCCGCAGTGGACGATTCCCGCTTTATCGACGCGAAACTCCACTTTGCCGCCCTTGGTTTCCTTGATCGCTTTCGCAACGTCGAAAGTGACCGTGCCCGTCTTCGGATTCGGCATCAATCCGCGGGGCCCAAGAACTTTGCCCAGCTTACCGGCCGACTTCATCATGTCCGGCGTGGCGATCACGGCGTCGTAATCCGTCCAGCCGCCCATGATCTTTGTCACCATGTCTTCGCCGCCGACGAAATCCGCGCCAGCTTCCTGCGCCTCGCGAACTTTTTCACCGCTGGCGATCACCAGCACGCGAACCGACTTGCCTAAACCGTGCGGCAGAACGACCGTTCCGCGAACCACTTGATCCGAATGTTTTGGATCGACGCCCAAATTAATCGCCAGCTCAACCGTTTCGTTGAACTTGGTGTGATGCGTCTTCTTGATCAGCTCCGCAGCTTCCGCGAGCTTGTACGGACGCGCTTCCACCTTCTTGCGCGCGTTCTCTACGTGTTTTCCCGATACCTTCATGCTTACCTCTTATTCGATCCCTGGCGCCTGAATTCCTAGGCTTCCACGACTTCCAGGCCCATGTTGCGCGCCGTACCCATCACGGTGCGCACCGCTGAGTCCAGATTGGTGGTGTTGAGATCGACAAGCTTGATCTTGGCGATTTCCTGCACTTGCTTCTTCGTAACTTTTCCCACTTTGTTGCGGTTCGGCTCAGCGGAGCCCTTCACGATGCCCGCAGCGCGAAGCAGCAGAATTGAAGCCGGCGGCGTCTTCAGGATGAAGGTGAACGTGCGATCGGTGTAGACCGTCACCAGCACCGGAAATATCATTCCGTCCGGTTCCTTGGCGGTCTTGGCGTTGAACTGCTTGCAAAAATCCATGATGTTCAAGCCGTGTGGACCGAGCGCCGTGCCAACCGGAGGCGCAGGCGTAGCCTTGCCGGCCGGAAGTTGCAACTTGATCGTCGTTTGAATCTTCTTTGCCATGTCCCTGCCTCAAATCCCCTTAATCTTTGTAGGGGCGGGGCTTGCTCCGCCCGGCGCTAACTCCAAGCAAAATCCTGCTACCCAAGCTTTTCAACACTAGCGAAATCCAACTCCACCGGCGTCGACCGCCCAAAAATCGTCACCGAAACCTTCAACCGGCTGTGATCTCCGTCAATCTCTTCCACGGTACCGTTGAAATTCGCAAACGGCCCGTCCACAATGCGCACCTGCTCGTTGCGCTCAAAGACCACCTTGGGCTTCGGTCGGTCGGTCGGTGTGTGCACGCGATTGATAATCGCGTCCACTTCTGCTTCCGACAGCGGCGAAGGCGACGTTGCCGATCCCACAAAGCCGGTCACCCGCGGCGTGTTCCGCACGATGTGCCAGGTGTTCTCGTCCAGGTCCATTTCCACCAGGACGTAACCCGGATATGACATCCGCGAAGAAAGCACTTTCTTACCACCACGCATTTCGATGGTGTCTTCCATCGGAATCAACACGCGGCCGATCTTGTCCTGCAACGTGAAGGCTTCCACGCGGCTCTCGAGGCTTTCTTTTACTTTCTTCTCAAAGCCCGAGTACGTATGGATGATGTACCACTGCATTCCCATCGATTTCTAATCCCTCTCAGACGCCAAAAACTTTGAACACGTACGTAACGCCGCGCTGCACCAGCCAGTCGACCACCGCCAAGAACACGCCGAAGAACGCCACGGTGGCAACGACCACCGTCGTCGTGGAGATCACGTCCTCCCGGCTGGGCCAGGTAACTTGCTTCATCTCCAGGCGGACATCGTGCAAAAACTCGCGCGTATCCTCGTACGTCCCGGAAACTTTCCCGCCGAGCTTGTTCGCCCCTGCGGTAATCCCGCCCTGTTCTTCCGTCTTGCTCTTGATCGCCTGCGTTGCCATTCTTTCCTCTTCACTTCACCGGCGCCCGCCGGTCCCATCAATCTCTGGCAGGGGAGGAGGGACTCGAACCCCCATACCCGGTTTTGGAGACCGGAGTCCTAGCCGTTGGACGACTCCCCTAAAACCAAAACCGTCCCTCCGAAAATCCGAGCCGAGCTATTTCACTTCCTTGTGGCCGGTATGTTTGCGGCACGTATTGCAAAACTTCTGCGTCTCCACGCGTTCCGAATGCTTTTTCTTATTCTTCGTCGTCGTGTAGTTGCGGTTCTTGCAATCGCCGCACTGCAACGTAATGATTTCTCGCATGACCTAATTCCCTTCTATATCTGGTCGCGTTCGGCTGAACGCAAGCTACTCGATGATCTCCGTCACGGCGCCTGCTCCGACCGTGTGGCCGCCTTCGCGAATCGCGAAGCGCAAACCCTTTTCCAGTGCTACCGGCGTGATCAGGCTCACTTCGCAGCTCACGTTGTCTCCCGGCATCACCATCTCCACGCCCGCCGGCAACTTCACGTCCCCGGTCACGTCCGTCGTGCGGAAGTAAAACTGCGGCCGGTACCCCGTGAAAAACGGCGTGTGCCGCCCGCCTTCTTCCTTGGTCAACACGTACGCTTCCGCCTTGAATTTGGTGTGCGGCGTGATCGATCCCGGCTTGCACACCACCTGCCCGCGCTCCACGTCTTCTTTTTCCGTACCGCGCAGCAGCAATCCCACGTTGTCCCCCGCCAAGCCCTCATCCAGCAGCTTGCGGAACATTTT